>OCZT010000379.1_pt1 | contig 43705 bp, 45 predicted proteins | sample 1539031 | NCBI WGS metagenome assembly OCZT01 (sample SAMEA3539308, study PRJEB22396) | soil metagenome | biome: tundra; feature: field; material: soil | place: USA | collected 2010-05 | depth 0.15 m
GTCGCCGCCGCTCTCGGCGGCGGAGTCACGCCCTTCGGATATCCGAGATCCGGACTCAGCTTCTTCCAGTGCGCGCCGCCGTCGGTGGTGGACATCAGATACTGGAATCCGAGCAGCAACTCGCGCGGATTCATCGCCGCGAACGCCATCGGCTGGTTGCCGACTTTCCGCAGCGCGAGACTCGTGTCCAGGTTCGGGCTGATGTTGATCCACTGCCCGCTCGGGTACGTGATCTTCACGACGCCCGACGCCGGGCCGCCCGAGTAGACGATCTTGGGATTCAGCGGATCCGCGACGATGTAACCGAACTCGTATCCCGGCGTCGGCAGCCAGTCGAGCCAGTTCACCGTGCCGAGGTCGCCGCGACTGCGCGTCGCGATCGCGCCGGCGTCCTGCTGCGTCGCGTAGATCCAGTACGGAAATGAATTGTCCGTCGAGATGTGGTAGACCTGCTCCGTGGCCTGGTTGTACCACGAGCTCCACGTGTGCCCGCCGTCGAGCGAAATGGTCGCGCCCTGGTCCACGCCGAGCAGCATGCGCTGGCCGTTGGTGGGATCGATCCACAGCTGCTGCGGATCGTCGCCACCCGGAGCGCCCTTCAACCCCGTGAACGTGTTGCCACCGTCGAGTGAGCGGAAACTCGACGTGTTGATCGTGTAGACGATGTCCGGGTTCGACGGGTCGACGTACACGCCGCAGTTGTAGCCGTTCTGCCCGTTCGCGATCCGCCGGTCGCTGGCCGCCATCTGGCGCCACGTGTCGCCGCCGTTGTCGGAGCGGTAGAGACCGAAGTTGCCGATGATGAACATCCGCTGGCTGTTCGTGTTCATCGCAATCGCGATCGACGTGCGGCCCGTGAGGTTCGGCAGGCCGTTCCCGCTGATCTCCTTCCACGTGAGCCCTTCGTCGATGGACTTGAACAGCTTCGTGCGGGTCGGCGCGGGCGTGCCGCCGGCCGCGCCGCCACCTCCGCCACCACCGCGGCCCGCGAGCGGATCACTGTAGTGCTGCACCGTCGTCGCGAGCATCACCTTGGGGTTGTCGAACGCCCATGCGATCTCCTGCGCGCCGGCCTGATTGTCGACGAACAGCGTCTTGCTCCACGTCTTGCCGCCGTCCGTGCTGCGGAACACGCCGCGCATGTCCATCAGCTTGTGGACATTTCCCTGCGCCGCGATCAGCACGAGGTTGGGATCCTTCGGGTCTACCAAGATCGACGGGATCTGCTTGGTCTCGTCGAGCCCGAGGTGTTGCCACGTCCTGCCGGCATCGACCGACTTGTACATCCCGTTCCCTTCATTAATTCCGCCGCCGGTGATGAGATCACCCATGCCGACGTAGATGACGTTGGGATCCGACGGCGCGACCTGCACCGATCCGACCGACGAAGCCTCCTTGACCGAATCGAAGATCGGATACCACGTCGTGCCCGCGCTCGTGGTCTTCCAGACGCCGCCGAGCGGCAGTCCGATGTAGAACGTGCCGGGCTGGCCGATCACGCCGGTGACGGCCGAGACGCGTCCGCCGCGGAACGGGCCGACCATGCGCCAGCGCAGCCCCGCGAGAAGATTCGGCTCGAGCGGCGCGGCTGCGGCGAGCGTGAGCAAGCCGGCCAGCAGCGCCGTGCCGGCGAGCCATCGGGCGGGGAGGAATCGTGAGCGGGCCATCTTCTCTGGTCTCCTGAGTTCGCGGGGCGAGGAGATGAATTGATCGTGTCGCGCCGTGAAACGCGAGTGAAGGATCTCGTGCAGGTCGGACCGGCGCGCAACGCTGACATGGTAGGGCGCTCTTGCGCCCTGCCATCGTCCGCCCTAACATTAGGGCGGTATCGCGCCCTGCCGTTGTCCGCCCTCCCGGAGCCTCCGTGGCATCGTCCCGTTCTGCGGATCGCCCTGTTGCCGCCACCGCGCCGAACCTCTTCGCCGGCGCGGGCACCGCCCAGGTCACCGGGGATTTCACCGACCGCGCCGAGGAGCGCCGCGCCGTCGCGGCAGCGCTCCAGACACCCGGGAGTCACCTCCTGCTCGTCGGTCCGCGCCGCATCGGCAAGACCAGCCTCCTCAAGACCGTGGAAGCCGATCTGCGGCGGAAGAAGGGGAAGCCGGTCTCGGTGCTGTACCTGGACCTCTGGAGCGCGTCGACCCTCGAGGACATGACGACCCGGCTTGCCGCCGAGGCGGCGCGCGCGCTCGGGACGCGGTGGTTGGATCTCGTGAAGCAGATGGCGAGCCGCCTCCAATTCAAGCTCGAGATGACGACGCTCCCTGGCGGGCAACTCGTCCCGGTGCCGACGTTGTCGTTCCGTGAGGCGGGCGCGCACGAACAGCGCCAGCGCCTCGTGACGGCGCTCGACACGCTCGATGCGCAGGCGAAGGCCAACAAGGTGCACCTCGGCGTCATCCTCGATGAGTTCCAGGAGATCGAACGGGTGGGGCGCGATGATGCCGATGGCCCAACGGTCAGCGCCGTGCGCCAGCTCCGTGCCGCCATCCAGCACCACCGGCACGTGACGTACGTGTTCGCGGGGTCCGACCGTGCGCTCATCGACAAGCTGAGCGCGCCCAGGGATGGCCCGCTCCACAACCTTGCCCGCCGCTATGAGATCGGCCCGCTCCCGACCGCGCACTTCGCCGCGTGGATCGAGGACCGGCTGGGGAAGATGGGCATTGCCGGCGCGGGCGTCGGCGTCGCGATGATCGCGCTGGCCGGCCCCCGCACGCGCGATGTGCGAACGCTCGCCGAGACCGCCGCGGAGCTGGCGCGCGCCACCGCACGGCTCGCGCCGGCGGATCTCGCAGAGGCCCTGCGCGTCGTGGTGCGGCAACGCCGCCCGCAGTACGATGTCGCATGGAAAGAGCTCGTCGGCTTGCAGCAGAACTGCCTGCGGGCGGTCGCGGCGGGCGAGCGGCGGTTGACCACCACGGCCGTCCGCACGCGCTTTGCCCTCGGAGACTCCAGCCGTGTTGCCAAGGCACTTGCGGCCCTCGTGGAGCACTCCGTGCTGGTGAAGGACGGATCGGCCTGCAGCTTCGATGACCCCTTCTTCCGGGCGTGGGTGATCGACACTGCGCTACCGGACGTCGGCATCCACCTTCCGCTCACCCATCTCCCGGCGCCGGCCGCCCCGTAGGCGCGCGCCGTCTTTCCCACCCCGTCCCAACGGCTACGCTGTCAACTTCCAGCGGCGGGAGAGATCGTGCTCGCGTCTGCTGACCAGCGGCAGTTCGTAGCACTGCTCTTGTCCCCGCCGCCGCTGAACACGCGGATGCGGCGTGCGCTGGACAGGGCGAAGTCGGCAGCGGCAGCTGGATGAGTCCACCGCGAGACGTCGTAGTCGTACCGCTCGACCGCGAGTACCACCAGCGCGATGGGTTTGTATGCGGGAACGCGGTGCTGGATCGTTACCTCGTCACACAGGCCGGACAGGATCTCACGCGCGGTGTTGCCGCGGTGTTCGTCGCGGTGCGCCCCGGAGACGCTTCGGTGCTCGGCTACTATACGTTGTCGCAGGCTTCCGTGCCGCTCATTGATCTTCCGCGCGCCCAACAGAAACGACTCCCGCGATACCCCGACGTGCCGGTCACGCTGCTCGGTCGCCTTGCTGTGCATCGGGAGCTGCAGGGTCAAGGGCTCGGTGCGCTGTTGCTTGGCGATGCGCTTCGACGTGTCACCGATGTCGCGCGCCAGGTCGCATCAACCGGCCTTCTCGTCGACGCCATCGACGATGCCGCAGTGGTGTTCCACGCCAAGTTTGGATTTGTGGCGTTCGTGGAGTCGCCGCGCCGCCTGTTTCTTCCCATGCCCCGCGACGTCGCCAGGTAGATCTGAGGAATACACGGACCGCTTGGACGAATCCGCCATCACCGAGTGGCTGCGGGTTCGCGTCAGCGATCGTTCCCCACCCGTTCGCGCACCCACGTGATGGCATCGGTCAGACCTAAGGCGCGCACCTTTCCGCCCAGCGGGATTGGTTCGTCGCCGAGGTACGTTACGATCGACTCCGCGGCGTCGATGTCGGCGCACCCGGTCCAGAATCCCTTGCTCACGGTCGGCGCCGTCGACCGCTTGATCTCGATGGCGTACCGCTTTCGGCCGCGACCTTCGAACACAAGATCGACCTCGGCGCCGGCCGCCGTGCGGTAGTAGTGCGCGGTCGCGTCGCCTGCAGCGGCAGTGAGCGTCTCGATCACCATCCCTTCCCACGAGGGGCCGGCAACGGGGTGCCCGAGCAGATCATCCGTGCCGCCGATGTTGAGCAGCGCGTGCACGATTCCACTGTCGCGCACATAGATCTTGGGTGACCGGACCAACCGTTTGCCGATGTTGCCCGACCACGGCTCGAGGCGGCGCACCAACAGCAGATCGACCAGCAGGTCGAGATACCGTGCGACCGTATGACCGCTGACGCCGAGTCCCGATGCGATGCGCGCGGCATTCAATTGCTGCCCCTGCCCGTTCGCCAGCATCGTCCAGAATCGGCGCAGGGTCTCGGCTGGTACCCGCGGCCCGAACTGCGGGACGTCGCGCTCGAGATACGTGCGGATGAACGCCGTGCGCCACGCAAGGCTCGCCGCGTCGGAGCGCGCCAGCAGGCTGTCGGGAAAGCCGCCGCGCAGCCACAGACGGTCGAGGGTCTTGCGGTCGGCCGCAACTTCGCCCGCCTGGATGGGGGTGAGTTCGAGAAACGCGATGCGCCCCGCCAGCGATTCCGACGACTGCCGCAGGAGGTCCAGCGACGCCGAGCCGAGCACGAGGAACTGGCCCGCGCGCGCTCCGCGCCGGCGCCGTCGGTCGACGACACCGCGCAGCATGGCGAACAGTTCCGGCACGCGATGGATCTCGTCGAGGATCACGAGGCGTCCTTCCTGCGCGTCGAAGTAGTCTGCGGGGTCGGTGAGTCGCGCCCGGTCGGCGGCGGTCTCGAGGTCGAGGTAGCGCGCGCGTGCCGCGCCGCGCCGCTCGGCGATCTCCTGGGCGAGTGTGGTCTTGCCGACCTGGCGGGGCCCGAGGAGACCCACGACGGGGAACTCCCCGAGGGCGGACTCTACACGGGAGTGGAGCGCGCGCTCGATCATCCGTGCAATTATGCCATGTCGTGGCAGATTTGCAAGGATGCTCCAAGTCGATGTTCATGCCCTTGGATTCGTCACTAGAGACTCTGCGCTTCCTGGCCATTGGACACCTCGTGCGCGGTGTGCGCATCCTGATCCGCATCGTTGAGCCGCTCAGTGGAAGCTGAGAGTCCGGGCTTGCATGCAGTATAATCTTTGTTATATTATCTTAGTGTCGCTGCTTAGCACTCCTGGCACATCCGTCTCGGCGGCCCACAATGAACAGTCCTTGGAGGGCGACATGATACAGACCATCACGCTCAAGAAGATCGGGGGCTCGGTCGGTGTGATCCTCCCGAAGGACATGCTCGTGCGTCAGCACCTGGAGGCCAACGACGAAGTCTTCGCGATGGAAACCCCCCAGGGGATCCTTCTGACGGCTGTTGATCCGGCGACGACGGCGGCGCTCGACGCGTATACGCACGTGGCCGCCGAGAATCGCGCGGCGATGGCGGCGCTCGCCAAGCGGTGACGCTCGCCCCGCAGTGGCTGAGTCGGCAGGTCGTGGACGCCATTCACGAGGACCAGCGCCAGCAACACGGGGGGAATGCCGGCGTACTCAATGACGGCAGCATCGAGTCAGCCTTGGCTCGTGCTCGGCATCGGTTCGAGTACACCGGCCCTGGCCTGCTCGAATGTGCGGCCTGCTACATCTTCGGCCTCGCGAAGAACCACGGCTATGTCGATGCGAACAAACGGACCGCTTTTCTGGCTGGACTGACGTTCCTGCGTGTCAACGGGATCCGGATCGACGCATCCCCAGAGCACGTGCTCCGACTGATGCTGGATGTCGCCACGGACGCTTGGGACGAGTCCGCCATCACCGAGTGGCTGCGGGTTCGCGCGTCAAAGATCGGCGCAACCGGTCGACCCTCGGCGATTCCGCGCGGCTGAACGGACACTGCCCCGTTCGCCGGGGAGCGCGGCCCGGAGCAGTGCCGGGCGTGGTCTCGGGAGCCTGGGTCGTTGCGTGGATGAGTCGACGAACCTATCGGCGAGGCAAGGGCGAAACAACCACGGCGGTCCGCGCGATCCACTGACAGCCCTCAGACAAGGACCCATTTACCGATCTGTCCGGCGAATGTGTTACGCGGTTGCGGCACTTATGCCGCTGTGCCGACCCACGGCTTGATGCGACGCAGCGTTCCCACGAGCGTTCTGGCCGCGACCTCAGTATCGTACTCCACCTGCGCCCGAAGCCAGTAGCCGTTGGACAACCCGAAGAACCGACACAAGCGCAGGTCAGTATCCGCCGTTATCGCCCGCCGGCCGGCCACGATCTCACCGAGGCGCTGCGCGGGCACGCCGACCTCCTTGGCCACGCGGTACTGCGTCAGTCCCATCGGCACGAGGAACTCCTCGCGCAGCAGTTCGCCGGGCGTCACCGGCTTGAGATATGCCATCGTCGCCTTCCCCTAGTGATAGTCCAAAATCTCGACTTCTTCTGCGCCCGCGGCGGTCCAACGAAAGCACACACGGTACTGGTCGTTCACGCGGATACTGTGTTGTCCGGTGCGCTTGCCCTTCAGCGCCTCCAATCGGTTGCCGGGGGGCACGCGGAGGTCCGCGAGCCGGCCGGCGATCTGCAACTGGCGGAGCTTGCGACGCGCGACGGCCTCGATGTTCACGAACCGCTTGACGCGCTGCCCGTGCGCCAGCGCTTCTGTATCGACGTCCCGGAACGAGACGATCATCTAATATAGTAACGCGTCGCGTGCATAACGTCAAGCGTGATCACGCCGCCGTGGCAGGCGTGCGGCATGCGCTCCTGCAGAGTGTGCCAGGGATTGGGCCCACCATCGCGCGGACCCTGCTCGCGGAACTCCCCGAACTCGGGACGCTCTCGCGGCAAGCCATCGCTTGACATGCCGACTTCAAGACGGTTGCTGAGCGCTGTCAGGTGACCGCTGGGAGTTGAAGTCGTGTCGTTGATCTCCCCACTGCTCCTCCCCCGGTCTCTTGCAGGTCGGTTCCCGGAATGCTCACGGGTAGAGGGCGCGTGCAAACTAGGCCGAGGCCGTCCGCGAACGTGATTTCGGGCGGCGTCGCCGCATGGCCGAGACATAGCTCCGCAGTACGGAGTTCATCCGCGATTGATATCGAGGCCCGCTGCTTCTGAACCAGTCGAGCACGTCCTGATCGACACGAAGGGAAATCGCCTGCTTCGGGCCTGGAACGACGAGGACGGCGTCGTCCCAGAAATCGTCCGGAAGGTCGGCCAGTTCGGGCGGCGATGTGCGCGCGATCTCGGCGTCGCTGACTCGCCGCAGCAACGCGAAGTTTGCCCGGCCGCGGCTAGACGTTTTGCTGGTACGCTTGGTCATAGGAATGTGTCGCGCGAGTCGCGCCTCAGAACGCCCCCACCAACTCGACACTCACATTCGCTCGCCTCTTCCCCGGCGCCCGCGGCCCGACGCGGATGCGCACATCCATATCCAGCGCGTTCAGGAAACGTTCCAGCCGTTCCTGGCTGAACCGCGCGAGCTTGCCGCGCATCAGGTCTGACATGTCCGGCGGTGCGATGCCGAGCACCTCGGCCGCTCGACGCTGTGTCCAGGTTTTTTCGGCGACGACCTTCCGAATGACCCGCGCGAGCTCCGCCTTGGCGAGTCGATTCGCCGCATCGGGCAGCCCCAGATCCTTGAAGACATTCCCGCTCCCCGATTCGATCGCGATGCGCTTAACTCGCTTTGTCGACTGTGCCATCAATTCTCTCCGCGCTTGCGATAGTGGTCTTCGTAATCCCTTCTTGCTGCCCCCAACCCACTGGAGAGGCGTACGCGACGACGCGTGACGGGTGGGCACGAGAAGAAGTTAGCAGTTTTGCTATCGCCCGTCAACCGGGCTGGTGGCGACATGGCGCTCCATCCCGCCGAACCTACGTTGAAGGCGTGCCGTGACCGCCTCCCATCGTGAACGCGTTGACCGTCGTCGCGCACCACGAGCTCACCTGCGGTGGACCACCTACGTGAGGACCTTGAGACCGTGCTTCTGGACGACGGTCAACAGCTTCACCGCGAGCCCGCTCGGATGCTTGGCACCGCTTTCCCACTTCTCGACCGTGCTCTCGCTCGTATTGAGATATCGGGCAAAGATCGGCTGGCTGACGTTGTATCTCACCCGGAGTGCCTTGATCTGAGCCGGCGCGAGCCGTTTGGGCACGGCGAGGCAGGCGGTGTCAAAGCTGCGCAATGTGCTCTTGCTGATGGCGCCGACCCTTTCGAGGGCCGCCGCCGAGGCATGAATCGACGCGAACGCGTCGCTCTTGAACTTACGCTTTGCCGCCATGACAGATCTCCTTGAAATCCTTGTTGCCGAGCAGGCTCGTGATCTGCGCCGTGGTCAACGCTTCGTACCGCTCGGCCAGCGCTCGGAATGCATTGAGTTCGGCGTCGTCGATATTCGCGCGATCCTTCTTGGCGAAGAGGTACTGGTAGACCCAATGGCGTCCACCCTTCGCGAGAATGATGCTGCGGTGCCGGTTCTTGTCGAGTCGCTTCTTGTATACCCCGCCTCCCAACGGATCCGCTTGCCCTTGCTGGACTTCCTTCAAGGCATCGCAGAGATCCTTGTCCGTGATGCGCGCCTTGCGGGCGACCTTCGCGAACCAAGCCGTCTTGAACGCCCGGGGCTTTGCCTGCGCGGCCGGTGCGGTCAATCTGAAGTGTAGCACTCAGTGCTACCTTTCGTCAATGACCCGTTCAGTAAACGTTCCCGGCTCTCCATCCCGCCGAACCTACACTGGTCCCGGCTCCCACCATCATCGGAAGAGCGCCCGCAAAATCAATTCCACCGCTCGCACCACCTTGCCCGCGCGGCGGTGCTCGGCCACCGTTCCATGCGGGCCGGCAGGAAACGATGACACGTTCACGGCGAGGCGCGCTATGATCGACGACATGGGCACCTTCAGGACGACTGTGCGTGTCGCGCACGTCGCGCGACCGGACGAATGGCGCGAGCTGACGGACGTCATGGTGGACACGGGCAGCGAATACAACTGGATCCCCGCCGCAGTGCTCGCCGGCCTCGGTGTCACGCCGGTGCGCGTGGAGCGGTTCGAGACGGCGGACGGCAGCGTCATCGAGCGGGACATCGCCTTCGCGTTGCTGGCCGCGGGCGGCCGCGCGACGGCGACGATCGTCCCGGTCGCGTCAGCCTGGCGGAGAAGACGCGCCGCCTGATCCCCGCCGCCCTCCCCCGGACACACCAAGGGCCCGGACTCCGAGTCCGGGCCCTTGGTTGGACCACGATCCCTCCTTCGTTCTACGCGCGCTCAGCTCACCTCACCGGAACCCGGACTCCCACCACCACGATGCATTGACGGACTCCGCTGAGAGTGCAATTCCAACGTGGGCCGTGACATCATTCGGTGTGGCCAACAGGAATCGAGGTCAGTGACCGATCGCGACGCAGAGGGCGCACGAGTGGCCGACGACGGCGGCACGCCGCCGCTGGTTGACCTGCACTGCCATCTGCTGCCGGGCGTTGACGACGGTTCCCGGACGCCCGCGCAGTCCGCCGAGGTGGTGGGCAAGTTCTGGGACGACGGCGTGCGCGGGCTCTGCCTCACTCCGCACGTTCCGCTGAGCGACAGTTACGGTGCGCCGCGCGCGACACTGGTCGCGCGGTTCGCCGCCGCGTACGAGCAACTGCGGGCCGCCACCGCGGAGTCGCCCATGCGTTACTGGAGCGGGGCGGAAGTGATGGTCGAGGAACCTCCGCAAGCGCGGCACGACCTCACGGCGCCCCTCACCCTCGGCGACTCGAACGCGCTGCTGATCGAGTTTCCCACTTTCATCGGGGAGCACGCCATCTTGCGGACGGTTGGCGCACTACGTGACCGGGCGATCGTCCCGCTCATCGCGCATCCCGAGCGGTACGACTGTTGCTCGCCGGAGAACGTGACCACATGGCGCGATGCCGGCGCGTGGATCCAGGCCGACGCCACGAGCGCGATGTTCGACGCGCACGGTCGCGGTGAGCGGGCTCGCGCGCTGCTGCGCCTGGGGCTGGTGGATCTGCTCGCCGGCGACAACCACGGTGACGACCGTTCGCTGGCTCGCGCGTACCATCATATGGTAGCGGCGGGCCACGCCGATGCGGCCGCGCAGCTCTGCTCGGCCGGCCCGCGAGCGTTGCTCCACGACGCTCCGCGGCTTGAGCCGGTGTTGGTCGAGCTCGAGCGGCCGGCTGAACGGCACTCGATTCTCGACCGGCTACGTCACCTCTGGCGCCGCTGGTAGCCGCGCGCATCACGCGCGGAGTCGGTCCCAGCAGCCGCGCGGGTCGACGATCGGAATCGGCGACGCGTCGGCGACGGTCAGCAGATCTTTGTCACCCGTCACGAGCAAGTCCGCCTGACCCGCGACCGCCGAGGCCAACACCCAGCGATCGTCCGGATCGCGAATCGGTAGCGCCGACGGGCGAGCCGGCTTCGGTATGATCGTGTGGTCGCGCAATTCCGCTTCGACAGCCGCGACCCGATCCGGCGGGGCATGAAACCGCTCGCCGAGCACTCGGCGTAGTTCCGCGAGGTTGACCTCGCCGGTCAACAGCTCGTGCTCAGCGAGAATCTGTCGCAACAGATCGGCGCAGAGGCCGCGCGCCATGTACGCACTGCCCAGGACGTTCGTGTCGAGGAAGACCTTCACGACACGACGCGGAAGACATCCTCGTCGGTGAGCACGCCCTGCGCTTCAGCCAGCGGCAGCAGTGCGCGGCGCGAGCGTTCGAACTGCAACAGCGCCACCTGCCGCCGGACGGCGTCGCGAACGAGCTCGCTCCGGCTACGTCCGAGCTGACGGCTCAAGCGATCCAGGTCGCGCTGAACCTTGGCGTCGAGGCGAATGGTAACAGTGGATGTCTTCATGTACGACAATGTAATACGGTCAGGTCAGGCGGGCAAGCGTCGTGGCCTGCTGGATCCGCATTCGGCAACCCGGTCGTTTTCTGACCGCTGCGTTGCTGGCCGCTGGCAGTCGAGAGCGTTCTGTTCCTCCCCCTGAAGGCTCTCGGGTCCCGCCATTGACGACGACAAAGTGACAATCCCGGTTCGCCAGCAGGAACACGTCTGCGAGGCCAGAACGTTGCGCCTCGTACCAATCGAACGCATCGGTGATGTCATGGGCCGCTCGCTCCGTGAAAGCGAGCGTGACGCTCATGGCGCGGGGCGCCTCATGTGTGCTTCCACGTCGGGCCACGATAGCGTGGCTGCTTCGCTGGGGTCGGCGAGCCGGCGGTCGAGTTCCTCGCGATGCCACGCGGGCATCGCGACCGCGTCCGGCGACGCCGCCAGACTATCCCAGACGTCCTCAACCAGCCCCAGCCGTTGCTCAGCGGGCAGTCGGAGAATCTCGTCCAAGAGCACATTCGGTGGCATGTCCGAAACTCGCACGGTTTGGCCGAGAGAACAAGGCCAGGTGAAAGTTGCTAACGACGCGAGTTATGCCGCGGTTGACACCGCGCGGCGAGTACTGCGCACCGCCGCGAGGATCGCCTTCGGGTGCCGCTCGACGACCTCCAGCAAGCGCCGCGAAGGGCCGTCCGGAATCCGGGCGCCCTGCTCCCACCCGCGCACCGTCCCAACGCTGACGTTGAGTGCTTTGGCAAATACTGGTTGTGACAAGCCGAGGCCTTCGCGCACGCGACGGACTCGCGCAGAACCATACCGAGGCGGCGGTGCAACCGTGGCTTCTCGCTGCGTGCGCCGATGCCGCCGCGCTGCTCGAAGTGTTCCCGTTTCGATGGCGACGGCCTGCGCCATGCTCTCGACCAACATGGCGGCGACGTTTCGCTTCAGTTTGGCGGTCATCCGAGTTCCTCCAAGTGCTTGACCTGGGCGCCCTCGGCTCGGCGAGCAGCGCGAGCTCGACGTGGCGCATCGCCTCGTCGTCGAGTAGATCCGCTGTCGCCGCCTCGAACAGGGGCGTGTAAACGAACTCGAGTTCACGCAGGGCATCAGTCACGATTTAAGGTACTACTTGGTAGTATAGGCGACAGGGGCCGAATACGCCATGCGGAACCCGGTTACGCGAAGAGTTCGCCCCGGCGGCACGTACCCTGTTTGGGCTGGGTGCATGGCCTCGCGATATTCACCGCAACGGTACACCGCGAGTTCGGAACATGCGACATCTTTCGGGCCCGGATCATCGCATTCGACCGCGAGCTTCGGTCAAAGCACTCGCCACACCAATCGGTAATGCGGCCGTTTTCTGACCGCTGCGTTGCTGACCGCTGGCCGTCGAGAGCGTTCTTTTGCTCTCCTCTCAAGACTCTCGCGTCCCGTCGGCCCCTCTCCGCCACCTCTGGCGCCGCGTTCGCCGGTGAGCCGTCTTTCTCACACTCCCGAGGGCTCCTTCTCGTCCTTCCCGCTGTTGGGCCCCGTGTAGCTGCTGCCGTACGCGTAGTAACTGCCGTACGCGTAGTATCCGCCGTAGCCGTCGGTGCGGCGCGAGTCGAAGTCGTTGAGCACCGTGCCGATCACCCTGGCGCGCACCGAGGCGAACTGTTCCAGCGCAAACTTCAACGCGCCGCGCTCCGTCTTCTCGCCGCGCACCACCACTATCACGCCGTCGGCGTGAGGTCCCAGCACCAGCGCGTCGGCCACGAGGTTCACCGGCGGCGAGTCGACGAGGATGGTGTCGTAGAGCGGCTCCAGCGCCTTGAAGAGATCGGCCAGCCGGTGGCTCGAAAGCAGTTCGGCCGGATTGGGAGGCACTGTGCCGGTGCTGATCAGGTCTATGCGGCCGATGGCGTCGAACTCGAGCGGCTGGATCACGGTCTGGAATTCCGCCCTGCCCGTGAGGAGTTCGGAAAGCCCCGGCCCGCGCACGCCACCCAGCGCGCGGTGCAGCGACCCTTGGCGCATGTCGGCGTCAATGAGGAGGACTTTCAGCTTCTGCTGCGCCAGCGAGGCCGCGAGGTTGGTGCTGGTGGTGGACTTGCCGTCGCCGCGCGATGGCGAACTGATGAGCACGACCTTGGGCGGCCGTTCCGCGAGCGAGAACGCGAGCGAGGCGCGGAGCACGCGGTACGCCTCGAGCACCGTCCACGTCGGCCGGCTCACGGCGGTGCCATTGGCAGTGGACGAGACCATCTGGCCCGTCGGCTTGACCTCTCTCGAGGCGGAACCCAGTGCCCGTGTCGCTTTGGATCGGTGCAGCCAACCCGTGGCGGCAACGGGACGCTCCACCTCGAAGTGCGGCACCACGCCGAGCACCGGCAACTGCGCGCCGCGCTGCAGTTCGTCGCGGGAATGAACTCGCGTGTCGAGAGATTCCCGGGCGTAGATGATGCCCACCGCCAGCGCCAGTCCCAGCATCAGCGACACCGCGAGGTTCACATCACGGCGCGGGAGCACCGGCCTCTCGGGCACCAGCGCCTCGTCCACTATCTGCGCCGAGGGATCCTCCACCGCCTTGGTGATCTCGGCCTCCTTCAGCCGCGTCTGCAGCAGGGTGGAAAGTTCACCGAGCACCGTCGTGCCGCGCATCAGGCGCGCGAGTTGCACTTCCTTGGCCGGGATGGCGCTCAGCTCCTTCCCTGATCTTGTAAGCGTGCGATCCGCGGCGGCCACCTGAGCCCTCAACCCATCGGTGTAAGATGTTACCAGATCGTGAATCTGGTTCTCCACTCCGCCAATCTGCGACGTGAGCGTCACGACTTCAGGATCGTGCACGGTGCGGCGCGTCAGCAGCGTAGAGCGCTGGTTCTCGAGTGTGGTCAGCGAGGTGAGCAGCGCCGAGACGGCGGGTTCCTTGAGCAGCGTGGGAAAGGCAAGGAGGCGGCGGTACGGCGAGCTGCCCGATGGATCGGACGTGGCGAGGTTGTGCGACAACACGGTGTCGATCGCCTGCAACTCGGCGGCTGTCTCGTCGCGGTTCGCCTTCAGCTCGGCCAGCTTGCTCACCGAGACCGTCGCCTGCGCCTCGATGGCCACCACCTGCGACTGCTCCCGGAACGCCTTGAGCGAGTCTTCAGCTGCGCGCAACTGCTGGCTCAGCGTGTCGAGTTGGGTGCGAAGGAAGTCCACTGTGCTCCGCGCGCCGGCGCGGCGGGTGGCGACCCGCTGCTCAAGGAAGACTGCCAACAGAGCGTTGGGCGCGGCTGCGGCCATCTCGGGGTCGGAGTTGCGGTACGTCACGGTGAGGACGTTGGCGTCGCGGGTGGGACGCGCGGCGCGGAGCGTGCCGACGAAACTCGACGCCGCGGCCACCGGCCCCGCGAGCGAAAGTATAGCTCGAGGGTAAGCCGTCACGGTGGACGCCAACACGAGCGTCGTGCCGGCCACACGCACCGTGTCGCCCGGGTGCGCGGTGACCGCAACGCTGTCGGGGCCGGCGACGGTGACCTTATTGCCGGTGGAGACGATCGTGATCTGCCCCGTCCGCGCACGCGGCGCGAACGCCACCGATGAAACCAGCCGGCTTCGCGGCAGCGCCATCGGTTTCACCACGCTCAACCTCAACGCCAGACGCTCCACCACACTGTCGGCCAAGGTACGACTCTTGAGCACCTGCAACTCGGTATTCACCTCGCTCCCGGTGCCGTTGATGGACTTGAGCACCTCGAGCCCGGGCACCGCGGATTCACTCTCGGCAATCCGCAACGACGCTCCGGCCTCGTACATCGGCGTCATCCGGTTGGTCAGCAGCCAGCCGGCCACGCCGGCGATTGCCACCGAGCCGACTATCAAGAGCCAGTAGCGCCGGGCCACCGCCCAGAGATGGCGGAGATCTAGCCCCTCCTGCTCGGGAGGTTCGGGGTAGCCGCCGAAGCGGGCGGCGAAATCGGCGTCGTACGGCGCAATCGGGGCGCCGGAGGATTCGGGGAGCGGCTGGATGAAAGTCATCGGCGTGTAATGATCAAAGTGGTCACCGTGATCACCCCGCCGACGAGGGTCGAGATGAACCAGGTGTTGCGCGCCAGCCATCCGACCGGTGGCACGAAGAGCTGGTCGCCCGACCGGAGCCGCAGGTCGGCGATGCGAGTCGCTTGATCGAGCATGATCAGCGTGGTGGAGGTTCCCTGCCGCAACTCGACGCGGTCACGCCGTCCCTCGGGCGAGGCGCCCCCGGCGAGCGCGAGCGCGTCGGAGAAGGTCATCGAAGGATCCACCGGGTAGAGCCCGGGCCGGAGCACAGAGCCGGTGACCGCGACGCGCCGCAGAACGGTGACCTCGATGACGGGATCGCGAAGGTACTCAGCAAAGGCACGCGTGAGGCGGGGGCGGATCGAGTCGGCGGGCCAAGCCGAAATGGGAACGGTGCTGAGACGAGGCAGCGTCACGTCTCCGCGTTCGTCTACTGCGAACTCGCCCGAGAGCTCCGGCTCGAGGAATACGCGGAGCCGGAGCACGTCTCCGGGGCGAAGCGGATCACCCATGCTCCCGGTCTGGGCGCCAGCGGCGGCCCGTGTGACAGTGAGGAGAGAGGCCGAGAGCAGCGTTGCCCCCAGGACGGAGATGCATCGGTTGAGCAGCTTCTTCACGTTCGGCACCGCCGGCTTTGAGGGCATGGCTTGAGTATGGAGTCGAGTCATAGCCCGGCGCCGGGATCTACCGGCGCGGGGTTGTACTGATTGAAATAACGAAACAGCGCAGCCATCACGAAGAGCGCGAGCAGCAGAAGGCCAACCCACAGCAGTCCTCTCGGCGCTGCCTGCTTGAACCAGCGCCGAACGCGCCGGTAACTCGAGAACTTGATGCCGGACGCCTCGCAGGCGCGGCAGATGTACTCTCCGTACCGATTGCGGTGAGCATCACGCCTTGACACCTTGGTGCCGCAACTTGCACAAGTGTTTGGCATCTCTAGTGAGTTGTCACGATGCGGACTCGAAGACGAGGGGAGTAGAACGTAGGCTGGCCGCGCTCCGGTACGCCGAGCTTCAACGCGTCGTTCATCTCATTGCCAGTCGACCGACCCGATACGCAGGTATTTCACCCTCTTCAGGACGTCCGCCACCACTTCCATGTCTTCGGCGCCATACCGATAGTCGCAGTGGAGCGAGAGCATACGTTCAGAGAACGCAACTGCGGCCTTCGGAATGGAACTGGACAATGGACGCTCAAGGTTCCAAAGGATGGATGGATATATCCGGTGGGACAATAGATGTGCGCGAACCAACTCGCGTTCAGCGTGGCAGCGGAAAAGAAACACGAACGAGAAGGGACAGGCCCCTGACTGGGGCTCCAGACGCGTAAGGGTGGGCGTGGTAACCAGACTGGACAGTATGGCGTAGTTCGCAGCGCGCAGAGCACGCCAGCGCATGAATGGAAATGAACGCAGCATCATCCTCGCCCAGTCCGACATCCCAGAGACGCTGCCTGACGCAATCCGTTGCTCAGCGGAAACCGAGAAACTGCGGAATGTCTCCTTATCGACGCGGGCTCCTTCAAGAAACATTCGCTTCATCAACATGGATACCAGTTTCTCCAACGAGGCCTCGCGTCTGGTATCCGTAACATCTGGAGACCGCGGTAAGGAGTGTCCCGCTGGAGACCAGAGAACTCCACCATCAGGTAATGGGCAAGTCTTCCGTAGCGAGGCGACGCACCAATCAGCCTTGCTCTTCCATGACCAGTCAGACCACGGATCGTGTGTATGATCTTCGATCACCGCCATTCCGTTGAGTTCGATTTCAGAAAAGGGAGACGCATTGCGCAGTCCAAAGAAGTTGACGGCAAGAAGCGCATCACCCGTCTTGGCCACCAAGTCTTGCCCATGCCATGCCAGCTCTCCTGGCCCATCGCTGTAAACGTGAGTCTCGATTCCGGTTGATGAGAGCGCGGCGAGCACGTCTTGGCAGAAGTACGCTGGTACCCAAAGCTTTCGCCAACCCAAGACCTTTTGCCCGTGAAGCAGCAGAGAGCGGAGGGCATCGCGGCCAGAACCGTAGTATCCCGCTTCATTGGTCCACGGGCATCGTTCTACGGGAAGACCTTCCGGATTCTCCCAATGAAAGTCCGAGCCCTGTTCCCACCGATCACGAACCACGTTGTTCGCCCTCTACGTCTGCTCGGCTCTGGCTGTTGGTCTGCCCATCGCCGGTCAACACGACAACAATGGACCTACACAGGATCCTCAGGTCCATGGCAAATGACCATTCTCTCGCGTAATGCATATCCAACTTGAGCCGATCCCTCCGGGAAAGGAGATTACGTCCGTTGACTTGCGAGAGCCCGGTGAGGCCGGGTCTTACTTGCAGGATGGTATCGTATTCGTTCTGGTACTCATCGACAGTGGACTTCAGCACGGGGCGTGGACCAACGACACTCATATCACCGACGAATACATTGTAAAGCTGAGGAAGCTCGTCGAGACTCCATCGACGGGTAAAGATGCCAACCCGCGTATATCGCGGATCGTTTGCCGTCGAGTATAGGCCGGCGCCGATATTCGCCGCGTTGTCGACCATTGTTCGCAGCTTGTAGATCGTGAATGCCGCACCACGTCTACCAACCCGCGTCTGTCGAAAGATCACCGGGCCGGGAGTTTCCAACCTCGCAAGCGCACCAATTGCGAGAACCAGAGGGACAGCGAGGGGCGCCATTCCCACCGCGATGGCAACGTCAAACGCCCGCTTGAGTGCTGTCCTCAAGTCAAGCTCGGGTCGGATGCCAAGTCCTGAGCGGCAACTTCAACCCGATTGGTCTCAACGGCGGGCAGGTACTCGGCCCCGGCGGCAAGAGCAAGGAAGTCTTGTCTGAGAACCCCAACTCGATACTGGTCATAGAAGACACCGTCTCGGAACACATGCTGCCGATCCATACCTTCAATCTTCCAGCCGCACTTCTTAACGTAGGCTTTGTAAGATCCGACATTGTATGGAAGAATCGTAGTCCAAAGGCGATTGAGGCCGACCTGAAAGAAGGCATACGACATAAGCGTGAGGATGGCGTCGGTACCGTAACCTCTGCCACGAATCGCCTTGGGGCCGAGCTTCAACCCGGTCAATGCATGGCGATTGTGAAGGTCGATTTGCCAAAGTCCAGTCAGGCCGATGACGTCACCGTCGTCCCTTTCGACGATCCATCGTTGTGTCGTCTTGTCCGGAATGGAACGATGAAACCACTCCTTTTGCTCAACCATGGAAACCGGATAGGACCACCCTCCGATCAGATGAGAAATCTCCGGATCGTTCATCCATTCAACAAGGAAAGGAAGATCGGATTCCTCAATCGATCGAAATCGTGTCTTCTTGCCCAGAATCACAAGAACCTCCACTGAAGAATCGCGCGGTCATGTTGGAAACCTATCAGACAACCAACGCGCTCGGCGCTCGGTACTCGGGGAAGAACCCAAGCCTCGGAGTCCAGTTGCGTTGGCCAGACTCCCAATCGGCGCGGCGCGCTACCAAGCTCGCATATCGGCCCGGGTCGTGAGTCCACCGAACTACCCTGAAGGTACTGGCACCGGTGGGAGCGAAAGCGAGCTTGTATTCGAAGATTCCATCCGAGTCCTGATACCCGCCGCCAAGTACGAACGCCTGCTTGCCCTGCGCTCGTCCCCACGCAATAACTTCGTGCTTGAGCAAATCGTTTGGACGAAGCGGGAAGAACTCAGCCAGTGTACCACCCAGAAATGAATAGATGTGGTACGCTGACACCAGCACCAACTCGCTGGACACAATCCTGCCTCCAGCGAACGCGTGAAAGAAGACTGCCTGACCGGGGAGTCGACGCAAGAGTTCCTCGAAGAACCCGCGCTCGAAGTAGTACCCCACAGCGGCGCCACGGCGGTCCAAGGTCGACTTGTAGATCTCGAAGAAAGCACCGAGGTCATTCCCGTGTTCATCGAGCCGAATCTCCACGCTCTCGCGGCGCGCACGGCTCACGTTCTTGCGCACCTTATGGGCGTAATCTCGCCACAGGACCTCGGGTTCGACCTGTAGCGTCCGAATCACGTTCTTGCGATCAGCGACGCTGGGCACGGGTAGTTGCGCAAGCTGTTCAGGAAAGAGGGACAATCGAGCAAAGGTGCAGACCACGCGTTCCTTCTTGGTCCACTCGGAGAAGGCAGCCCAGTACTGGCGCTGGACTTCAGCGTCGCAATTCCACGCGAACGCTCCTCCGTAGCCATAAGGAGTCACCGAATCCCAACCATCTTCGCTGGGGGAAGCCCACGGCTGGACGGAGAGCGGTCGAAGAATCAGGGGGAATAGGATTCCACCGTCGGGAAGGTCGGCGGCGACGCAGATCACCCGTTCCTCTGGACGCGCAAACAGGCACGCATAAGCTGGGTTCGCCGCCACTTCCCGCCCCGGCCAGCGCGACCAGAGCGCACACCAGCGCGCATATTCCGCTGGCACAGCAGCATCGAGCAACAAGAAAGGTGCAACCTCTCTCGGCGCCTTCATTCCTCAACTTGGGAAGAGCGAATCACTCTTGGCAAAAACAACTTCGGAATGTCGCGATCACCCGAGCCCGGTCTTGTGCCGACATTGCCGAGCCTGACGGCAGGCAGAGGCCTTGATCGAATAGTCTTCCACTCACGGCTCCTCCGACCGATTCGCATCCCCTGAAGACCGGCTGAAGATGCATGGGCTTCCAGAGCGGCCGGGACTCGATGTCGACCTTCTCGAGAGCCACGCGAACATCTTCGCGATCGGCCCGGGCCTGCGCGGGATCGATCGTGCAGCAGGTGAGCCAGCGCGTGTGCCGGCCGTACGGCATCTCTTTGGCGAACGCTATGCCCGGCAGGCCTCCGAGGGCGGCATGATACGCCTCGAAATGAGCTCGACGAGCGGCCACCCTCTGTTCGAGTGTCTCCAACTGCGCCCGGCCTATGGCGGCGGAGATGTTGGAGAGGCGGTAGTTGAACCCGATCTCGGCGTGTTCGTAGTGCGCGGCTGGTTCGCGCGCCTGGGCGGCCAGCTTGCGAACGTGAGCGGCGAACGAGTCGTCCTCCGTTGTCAGCATTCCACCACCCGATGTAGTGATGATCTTGTTGCCGTTGAACGACCAGACGCCGCACCGCCCGAAGGTGCCTGGGGCGCGACCGCGATAGCTGCTTCCTAGTGCCTCCGCAGCGTCTTCAACTATCGACACGCCCCAGCGTTCGCAAGCTGTGACAATAGGGTCGAGATCGGCGCACTGACCGTAGAGGTGTACCGGAATCACGGCCTTGGGCAGACGCCCCACCCTGCCGCGTCGGTCGAGCCAGTCACACAACAGCGAAGGGTTCATGTTCCATGTATCGGCCGACGAATCGATGAAGACGGGCGTTGCGCCAACGTACCGGATCGCGAAGGCGGTCGCCGCAAAGGTGAACGAAGAGGTTACCACCTCATCGCCGGGACCGACACCCAGGTGTATAAGAGCGAGGTGAAGGCCGGCGCTTCCACTTGAGAGCGCGACCGCGTGGCGCGCGGCTACGGCCTGAGCGAATTCTTCCTCGAACGCATTCACCATCGGCCCGAGCGGAGCAACCCAGTTGGAAGCAATGGCTTCCTGCGCAAGCTCGCTCTCGCGGCCATTAACGTGGGGCGGGGACAGGTAGAGTCGGGTCATGCCGGGCACCTCACCGACGAACCACTTTCCTGCAGCGAGCAAGAACGCGCAAACCCAGTGAGAGAATCACGCGGCATCATCACCACTCAGACACGAATGACTCAACTGATGCCAGCTGTTCCAACAGACGGCTGGCCGCGTCGCGGGTAGTGTAGTGCCTTTCGGTGGCTGCGCGTCCATTCCGGCCCATCCGCTCGCACGCTGCTGGATCGTCGCGCAAGGCACGAATCGCCGTCGCGCACCCAGCAACATCATTCATGGCGACTGTCAGACCTGCTCCATGCCTCTGCAGGAACGATTCAGCCAGGTCCGTGCAGGAGTTCACAGCTGCCAACACCGGCAAGCCGGCTTTCCAGTAGGACAACAGACGGGAGGGAATATTCGGAATGGTGAAGTTCTCGTGGAGGAGAATCACGCCGAGATCTGATGCTTCAAGGATCTTGGAGTAGTGCTGCCGGTCGAGCCAAGGCAGCAGCGTCACATGGTTTAGGTGCCGCCGTGCGACCTCGCGCTCGAGCCACTGTCGCTCCGTACCATCCCCCACAACCAAGAAACGCACACGTGCGTCCGGCCCGACGGCTTGCGCAACATCCACGAAGAAATCCACGCGTTGTGGCCGCCCCAAGTTGCCCCCAAGAAGACAAACGAACTCTCCATCGATGCCGACCTCTCGCTTCGCCTTCGTCTTATCCCGTAGCCTGTCATCATCCGGCGAGATCCAGTTTGAAAAGAGTCGGACCTTTCTTGCCTTCACCTGCGAATTGCCTCTGAGCAGATAGCTGCGGTTTCCAGGACTCATGCAACCGATAAGGTCGCTCGTGGCGTAGGTCTGCTGCTCAAGCCGCCGCAAGTGACGAAGAACAAGTCCATTGTGAAGGAGCCCGAGATCGACCGCGTTTTGCGGAAAGATGTCTCGCAGAATGAGATACGAGCGGCAACCCCACCGCTGCTTCAATCGCCTCACCAACGGGGTCAGAGTAATCGGTGGAGTCGGAGTGATGACCCACTCGGCGCGCCATTCTCGCAGCCAGGGTTCGAGTGCCCGCCCAAACTGCGCCGGCAACCGGAGATTTGACCACCCCTTCCTCACAAGCCCTACCCGAAACAGGCGTCCGGTATGGACTCGTAGCACTGCCACCCCGCCTTCCGAATGCAGGCCGACGCCTGCCCCATCACCGGCAGGGCACAACACCTTCACGTCGCACCCGCGTCGAACCAGTTCCTGCACGAGGTCGGTATACATGTTCTGATCCCGTCCAACGTCCGGATAGGACAGCATCAGGAACAGCAACCGCCGAACCGACGGGGGGGGCGTAGCTAAGGCTGGCATCGCCACACGGAACGGATCATAGAACCCGCGGAACTAGGCACGATCGAAATCACCAGCCCACCAAGGGCCCGAACGCAGTTTGCTTCGGTCGGCGGTTGGCGCTCAACAGCGCGTGGGTGCTTCGTCAGTGCGGCGATGGACTCAATCCAGTCCAACGCTCGCTCGCCACCGCGCGACACACTGCTGCGCCACATCAGTAACTCGATAGCTGGTCTCGCTCCATCCCGGCTTCTCGTGTGAGTACTTCGGCAAACATCGCTACGTTTCCAGCTATCACTTCCCTGTTACTGGCCGAAATCCTATTCACGTAAGACCGTACGGCTTCTAGTTGCTCGTCCTTCGCTTCAACACTCATCGACGCTTGAGCTTCAATCACCTGGCAAAACGCTTCACGGGACTCTAACGGCAAGTCCCATCCGGCTCCGTACGCTTCAAGGTTACGCCATGGCGTTTGGTCGCTCAGCAATACAGGAAGGCCAGCTGCCAGAGCCTCATGGATTACATGGCCAAAGTTTTCGCCTCGAGTAGGGAAGAAGAACAACTCATGCTTACCTAGCGCCTCGTGAACATCTGAGTGCTTCAACTCTCCGAGGTAACGAACCTTTACATTGGAAGGCAACTTCTCGATTAGTTGCTGACAGCGATTCCAGTACGCACGGTCTTCCAGCACTCCGTACACTGTGTACTCAACCCGTGCCGTGACGTCGGAGAGCACACGCAACGCATAATCGATATTCTTTACTGGTGATATGCGGGAGAGGGTACAGATACGCAGCCACGCGTCCCGATGGGGACCGGATTGTGGTAACCGGCGGACCGTCGCCTTGGCTCGAACGGCGACGTTAGGTGCAATCACGATCCTACTTGGCGTCTCGGGGGCAATTTCCGAAACATCTCGAACTTCCCGAACTCTCGACGCGTGCTTCCTGAGAACTCTTCGGATGTCGCGTGCCTCGCGTTCGTTCGACGCTTGCCAGACAACATCGCCGTAAAGGCCCAAAGCAGCGGCGACAAGAATATAGATCCGCTTCTTCCATCGATTCAATGCCAACGCGCTTTCGCTGAATTCACCACGCGGCGCGAGGATAACGGGCCGTTTCGGTATCAACCTAAGGTAACGCGCTACAATCGGACGAATCGAAAAGCGATCGTCAAAGAAGCCGCTTAGGTAGAGCGCGTCGTGAGGCGTTTCTCGGATCAAGCGCGCCAGTGCCCGCACCGACTGGTTGGCGGGCGACACGTAGTACACATCAGCGTCGCGAATGCGGATCCAACGGTCCAGCACAACCCCTTCGTGCGGTTGAGTTGAACCAAGGTCGCGGTCGGAGGTTATGATTCGGAAATCCAAAGCGTCGCGAGCGCCGAGGGCGAGGTTGCTCAGACTCCTGATGGGTCCGCCTGCCTTGAATCCAGGAGCATAGCAGCCAATCATCGCCAAGATGACCGGTCTCGGCCTTTGTGCAGTGGATTCGGCCTGCTCCATCACGCCAGCGCCTCAGACGGTTGCCCATCATGCGTCCAAACGATAGGACCGGAACGCATTGCCAGAGGGGTGACTCGCCAAGAGAGTACCGACGCCGATGGCTGAGAAGCGACCCGCACGAATAGAGGGCGCTTCCCCAGCTCTGAACTGACCGCAAACGGGACCAACGTCAAGGCCAGTCTACTGCCGGCGACGATTGTTCACCGTTCTCTAGCGTCACGTCACGCTACGTTTGGCGCAGAACAACTTCCACCAGACGGCGCACCGACCGGCCGAACCCGCCGCTGGTCGGCGTGAAGTCATTCTTGATGCGCCGCTGCTGCTCGGCTATCCGCCCTGCGTTCGGGCGATCAAGCCCAGTGATCCTCACACACATATCGCGCGTGGGGAAGTTGCCGTGTCGGATCAGATAGCGATATAGAGCTTGAAGGCCATTCTGCTTCTCTGCTGGCAAATGCCAGATATCCACCGCGTTGAATAGATAATTCGTCGACAACAGCCGGAAGTCTCGCCCAGTCCAATAGCGGAACAGGTAGGCGTTCGCGCTGCGTACACTGCGGGGCATCCGGTGTGCCGCCACCGAGATGATTTGCTCGTCACCCATGTCGTGTGTGATGAGACTGCTGCGCTGGCGGAGCACGCTCGCCACCTCCGCACACACAGCCACGAATCGTTTCAGGAGCGCCGCTGGCCCGGCCACTATTTCCCCACCGTAGTGAACCAAGGACACGGACTCGCCGCAGAGGAGGCGATGATTCTCGATGACGTGGCGCCGATGCTCATGACTCAACCGGTGTTGGATATCGTAGAGCAAGATATGTTCTGCACTCTCCCGGTGCATGTCTTGGTAGCTGCCGACCGTGAAGGTATCGCAGTCGATCAATGTCACATGCTGATATAGCTCGAGCAAATACGCCAGAGCCTCAAGCTTGAAGTACGCGCCGCTCCACGGGAAGGCGTCAGGCATCCGGAAGGTGACGAAATCGAGCTTGTGAATCGCGATTCCGAAACTCTCGATCTCCCGGCGACGGGAAGCCGGGACGTCGAAGTTGACCACCAAAGCCGCATCGATCCCCGGGTTGTGCATCAGCGCGGAACGGAGCGAGACAATACTGCAGTTCAGGTACAGCTCACGCCGCCCTCGTTCATCGACTCGATGGAACTGAGAAGAGCCCTGCGTGTCATCCATATAACAGACAGCGTTGGCGACAACGGGCTGTCGAGCGGGCGATGACATGCCTGCCAAACCCCGGTTCATGGGCTGCGTCGCGGAGTTCGCCACATTAGTCGAGACTCACCATGGCAGGTGCCGGACGGCGCGGGTTCAGCGGACCGCGCTGCAAGTCCCAAATTCCGAGATGCTTCCCCGCCTCGAAAGTGCCTTCATCAATCAGTTCGTCCGGAGGCCGTAGCGAAAAGGGTGGCCGGGAGAAATTCAACGAGCGATACACGAAGCTCGCCGGCTGGTCGACATTCTCCACGACCTCCGGATAGTGTGTTAGAACGACGAGCCGTTTTGCTGCCGCTTCCAGCCGGACCAGCGCTTGATCAACCGCCGCGACTGGCAAGTGATTCAAACATTCTCGGCACAACACAAGATCGGCTGGCGGAAGCGCATCCTTGCAAACATCAAGCTCCAGAAACCGGCGGTCCGCGCGCCCGTACCGAGCGGAGTTGCGAGCCACGAGGTCTGGCACGATGTCTGCTCCAGTGTAGTCGCCAGCATAACGTAACGCCTGCATCCAATTGAAGTCGCCACAAGGGACATCGAGAATGGAGGACACATGGTACCGCCCAATCAGTTCCTCAAGGCCCCGACGCGCATCCGCTGTTGCGGCGAGCGTGCTGCCGAACCCCGAGAAGCTTTCGGGATTTCCCCACATATTTCTCCGGAAGATGTGATTGAATCGACCGGCCATGGTCGGGTGGCGAAGCAACCAATATGGTTTGCCTAACGACCTTAGGAGACGACGCCAGATTGGAGTTAGGAGACGACGGCCGATTCGAGTCCGGTGGAGGCCCCAATGCGACAACGCACGCAGACGGTGTTTCACAACTTCAGGATACTAGCGCAAGCCCAACATGTGATTAACGAGTCGCCTGGATTGGATCACCCAAGTCTTCTTCGTCAGCATATAGGCGCGGGCGTTCGTGCCCAGGTCGCTGCGTTCTCGGGGTGACATAGCCGCAACCGCGCGGATCGCATCGGCCAATGCCTCAGCGGATTCGTCCGCAACCACCACGCATAGGCTTCCGTATTCCTCCTTCATGTGCCCAATGTTTGTTGTAATCACCGGCACGCCGGACGCGAGGTACTCCATCGTCTTAGAAGGAAAAGCGTATTGGGTGTCAAGCGTTCGAGTGATTCTTAGCGATACCAACACGTCGGCTCTCATATGCAACCGCAACAACTCGCGATACGGGAGGAAGCCATGATACCTGATCCGCGGATCCTCCGCGACTGCCTTCCGTACCATGCTTTCGAGGGGGCCATAACCAGCAATGTGTAGCCGATAGTTCGGGCCGATGAGAGTAGAGAACGCGGCCAATAGCTCCGGGAATCCGTTGAAGTGTTGAAGCGAGCCGGTCGCAACGATCACGAACGCATCATCCGCACGCGGGGGGATACTTGGCTCGCTCAGCAGCTCAGATGGAAGTCCACCGTCGACACGAAGGAAGGGCATCCCAGGGGCAAAGTCTTGTGCGATCCGATCGGTGATTACGACAAGACTGTCTACCTTACGTATGAACCTCCGGTGTAGCCATGCATCTGCACGGTAGAGCAAGTTGTCGGGGACCGTATCACCGGGAACGTTCACGTCGCAAACGTAGGCGCCAAGCCGTGCCCCCGCACATCGTGCGGCCAGAGTAACCCAGGCGATACTTGGCACCGAGAGATTGAATGCCACGACGGCGTGCCGTTTGACATGCCGTGTACGCCAGCGCCATGCGAACAGCGATAGCGCGACTGCCACTCCGATGAAGGGCTGTTTGACAGGGGTGACATTCAGGAATGGAACCATCTCGAGAGCCACTCCATCGATGTCGCAATGGCGACGACGAACCCATACAGTGCGGCTGCGCGGAAACGACGGCACCGGACGGGCGGAGATCGCGGTTACAGACGATAGGCCAGCACGGATAAACCCGAGTAAAATCTCGCGCATGTATGTCCTGCCATTGTTTCTCAATGCGATATTCTGGTATTCGGGTGTGTCCGGAGTCAGAAGGCTCACATAAGCGACCGCCCAATCGCCAGAGGAGAAACCAGTGGAGGTCGCGCCCGACTTCGGGACTGAGCGCGAGTCGGAGGTGATCACCTTAGAGTCTCGTTCATATCGTCCCTGTATCACACGCACAGGCAGAAAGACATGCGGCGGCTGATAGGTTCTTTGCGCGACTACTTTGACACAGAGATACGCTGACTAGCTCTCGCCACCGAAACTTGCTTTCTGCGGGTGAGTGCGGCCATGGCTCGCCACCGGGAACCAATCAGAACGGCTGCGACCGCGGTCGGAGTCAGAATCAGGCACCAGATCGTCTGGAAATACCCGAAGTTTGCCGACGGCATATCGAGAACTGCGTTCAGGGCGTAAGAAACTAGAGGAGCAAGTCCCAATAGGAGCAGTTGTGCGTCTTGAAGACCGTTCGTACCAACAGACGACACCTCGCGCCATAGGAAGCCGAGTAGTCTCGCCACGCCGAGGATAAGGAACATTCCAGCAAGCCAACCATATCCGAGGGTGAAGACAACCCAGTCGCTGTGCCCGGTTCTCCATGAAAAGCCCTCACCGAACGGAGCTTGGGCGATCGCCCGTAGGCCATCCATCCAAACGTCGCTGCGGTCAATTCCCACTTCGTCAAACTCGACCACTTTAGCCGCCGTTCGATTCATGAAGATGTTCTCCGTTTGCGAAAAAACGAGCACCGCCGACAACGTGAGAACTGCGGCGACTGCGAACAAGCGTGTTGACTTTTTTCCCGGCCGTCCCGTGCGCATGTACGCCGCAGATGCAACGACTATCCCTGCGATGCACGCGGCGCTGCTTCCGATACTTGCGGTCTGGGAAAAGAGGTAGACACAAGCGACAAATCCCAGCAGGAAAGGCATACGGTGAGAACGGACTATCAGCACCAGGACCCACAATGTCGCACCGAGCGACGCCAAGACCGTTCCAACTTGGGTACGATTGAAATTGAGGTGAATTTGGCCAATATGCCTCGTTACCTCTCCAGCTGCCGAGCCTATGCTGAACTCCGGCGCGACCAACAACGTGCTCCTAGAAACGCCGAATCCCACGTCCCCGAACACATAGAACGATGTCAGTGCCGAGACAGACACGACGCTCAGCATCGCAACCAGTCGGACTCCGTCACCCGCATCATCAATGGTCAGTCCAACTGCCAGTGGTAAGAGAACCAAGTATCCCCACAGGCTAAGTCCGGCCTTAAGCTGACCCACTAGTTCCGGCGCGCTGTGGTTGAACCCCGAGCCCAGAACCGTCAACATCACAACCACGGACATTGTCAGCAGAAGGCGCCACCAAGTATGACGACCAAACACCGAGAGTAGTCTTCTCAGGTCGCCTGATCTCACAACGGCCGTAACAAGAGCAAGCATGAGAGAGTAGGAGACGTGAGCCACAGCCCCTGTTGTACCGCAGGCCGCAAGGACAGTTGAGTAACCAAGGACACGCTTGTCGGCTCTTGCAAGCAAAATGATGAGTGGCAAATATAGGAAAGCGAAGAATATATCCGTCGCCCAACCGAAACCGAGGAAGATTGGGATGAAATCAAAGGCACAGGTAGCGCCGATGCCAAAGAGCAACGAAGACGTAATCCCCGTCTTCACGTGCCCACAACATGCTCTGAAGTACGGATTCTCTCACACTCGAGTAGGAACACCCGAACCTTCGTTTGCCTCGCCATTTCTCTCAACATCTACTGCAAGGGCCGTCGTCATAGTTCGGCATAGCGCGCAAGCCGAGCAGTCCTGTTGACAGCTCAAGGAGTCTTTCGGCACCAACCCGAGGGTGCCAGTGTTCACGTATGTGAGTCGCCGCTGCGAGACCGATCTTGTTCCTCAGCTCTCTGCTCCGGGATAAGGTGCGAAGGATCTGTGCTAGCGCATCGACGTTGCCGTCACCGAACAAGAAGCCTGTCTCTTGATGCCGGATCAGAACGCGAGATACTCCAGCCTCCTCATTCGCAACGACTACCATTCCTTCGGCCATGGCTTCGTTCACTACGGCTCCCCAACCCTCATGTCGGTCACTCGCGAGCACATATACATCGGAAGCTCGCATCACGGATGCCACTTGTTTAGCAGGGATCGGCCCTTGAAACGAGACCTTGCTGGCAAGCCCCAATCTTCTCGACAACGCCTCGAGACGGGAGAACTCAGGCCCAGTGCCGATAATATCAACGTGGCCGAACCCAGGCTCGTCGCGGATCGCGAATACCGCGGTTAGGAGCGTATCGATCCGCTTCAAGGCCAGCATGCGGCCAAGCCACAAGACTCGCATCGGTCGCTCGGGCCTTTCTAGGGGCGACTGATTCGGATTCCCGAGGAAGTAGGCCCACCTCCACGTCCGACCACCAAACGCACCAATCGTTCGCATATCTGAAGCGGCACGATTGCCAATCGCCAGATAGTGAGAATTGGGGTTGTTCGCAATTCGTTTCAGCCTTCGTAAGACTAGCAAGAACCTTGGATTCAGAAAACGCCACCAATAGAGCGGCATCTTGAAATACCGTTCCGTTGCGTAGAACGTCAGTTTGCCGGTGCCAGCGCGCCTCAGCCACATCCAGCGGGGGCATGATCCGAGTACGGCCACATCTGCCTCGTCTACAATCCTCGCAAGTTCCTCCCAATCGGCCCGACTGACCGGCGGGCCAATAACCCAACTGTGCTTTGGCACGTTGGGAGACCATCCGAGTTCCCTGCGTTCCTCATGAAAGCCTTGAGTTAGGAGGAGCCGGAATGAATCGGCTCCCACCAGTCGGACCATCTCCTCGCAGAAGGCTGACTGGTGGTGAGTCCAGATGTTTGTCGCGAATGCGATGCGCACTAACGTGCCCCCAGTGCCGCTGCGTGGCTCTCCAGGCCGGCCCGACGGCTGACGTCCAGCGTCAGGCAGCGCCGCGGCATTGGCCCGACTATTTGACCATCAAGATTCCTTCGGTGGGTTGGGATCAACCGCTGAGTACGTGCCGATAGATTTCCAGCTGCCGCTGGACAATTCGCTCGGGGTTGTTACGGGCAACGGCAACCTGCCTTGATATCCTGGATAGCCGCAGAGCCAGTTCGGAATCGGTCAAGACCAAGGCTAGGAGATGGGCGCACATCACTTCGTCACCCGGCGGGAAGAAGAGGCAACAGTCTCCATCGCTTCCGAGTGAGGGGATACCACCGGCGTATGACGCAACCACGGGCGTGCCGATAGCCATAGCCTCCTGCGCAGCGGCGCAACAGTTTTCGATGAAGGTGGGAATCACCGCAGCGCCGGCATGCCGCAACTCCGCGGCGATTTGTTCGGCATCAAGCGGGCCGAGCCAATCAACCGCGTCTTCCAAGCCCAAGCGGCTAACCATCCGGTTGAGCCACCGTACGTAGCCGTCTTGCCGGACTCCGGATCGCTGGTGCGCGCCAGCGATCCGCAAGCGCGCCTTTGGTATTCGTCGCCTCAGCAGTTCTAGCGCCCGGATCGCGACATGCAGCCCTTTGAATGGAGCGGAGTACGCAGCTGAGCAGAAAACGATCGGACTCTCCGCGGGTCGCCAAGGGTGCTGAGCGTAGAACGGCGGCCTCAAGGCAAGATCCACCGAGTATGTGCGGGCCTCAGGGTTAGCCGCCATTACATGAGCAGTCACCCACGCGCTTTGCACACCTATGAACCGGTGACCACGGATTATCTCTCTTTCGAACGTGCCCCAACGGGCAAAGTCTCGCCGGTCGGAGTGCATGGTACGCCGTTTGAGCAATTCCTTGGGGCCCGTGCATCGCAACTGTTCAATCAGGGTCAGGCCGCCATAGAACACCTTGGCAATGGGCCCCTTCAACCCCTGAATGTCCAGCAATGTGGGATACTTCAGAAGTTCACGCGCCGTCAACAGCCCCCAATAGGTTTCCGTTCCCCAGACATGTACCAAGTCAGGACCGAACTCGCTGACGGCCTCTACGATGGCGCGCACTTGCGTGGCTGCCGGGAGGCCGTCATCACCTAGTGTTTCCTTGGCGGGCACTAGCCACTGCCGAACCTGATGCAAGTCGCAGCTCGCGAACCGCCTGACCCGAGCCGGGGCAATGACTCCCAAGTCGACTGCGTCGGTAGCCAGCAACCCTCGCGCCATGGCATTCAGCCAAGTTCCGGAGCCTCGTTCATCAGAATCCCGCAAGTGCGAGTTACAGAACCAAAGCACTCTCATTCACATTCGATCGTCGGAGTCCGTTTTGCTTAACGGTGCCATCATCGCGAGTTGCATAGTCCCAAGATCCTAGAGTGACTCTACGAAGCTGTGGACATCCTTCGCGATCGTCTTCCAACCTTGGTGTCGGCGGACATATCGCATACCGTCGTTGCATCGTGCGGTCCGTTGTGATACGTCTTCGCTACAGGCATGTTCGATGGCCGCACAATACCCAGCTGGGGATTCGTCTTCGATCAAGAAGGCGAACCTAGAATATTCTCTCGGCAACGAACTGAAGTTTGTCGTGAGAACTGGGCGACCGCTGAGGATGTATTCAATCAACTTTGACGGAAACGTGAAGTCGACTACCGATGCGGAAGTTACTCGCGGATTGACGAGCAGGTCCGCTTGCGCAAGCTCCTTGAGCAGATCGGCGTTGTTCACTAGACCATGGAAGACGATGTTGCTGTTGGTTTGCGAATATCGTGCGATTTCACCTTCTAGTGGGCCGCTACCGTAGATGTGCAGCACGTATTTCGTTGGGTCCATTAGCGCGAACGCCCGCGCTAGCGTTACTACCCCGTTATAGTCTATGAGCGTACCTGCATAGACAATATTGAAGGGGGGATCGGACCTAAGCGCCGGCGCATGCTCGCGATGATCATGAGGGTACGTTTCCTCATCGTAGCCGATTGGCACTACCAAGTGAGGAATCTTAAGTCCGAGTTTAGCGACGGCAGCCTTGTTCAGCACGACAATTCCTGAGAACAGGCCGAGCATCCGGTGTCCCAACCAAAAGCATGCTTTCACATATCTCCCATACACTCCCTCGAAGCTATTCGAGGGAGTGTATGGTGTGTCAATCGTGATACTCACAATCTTGGTGCCGAACAGCCTACTCGAAATCAACGAGGCACAGATACCACATGGAGAGTTCATTACTAGAATCACCCGCTTTTGCCCGATGTTGCGCCAACACCACCGAAGCGCCAGCACAAAGAACATCGCATTCTTGACGACGTCCCGTAGAATCGGAATCTTGGTTCTCGGGACATGGATGAAGGGCTTGCCTAAGTAGATTTCCGTAATGCCGTCGCGCTTGATCTCCGAGTGTCCCGCATCGGCGAAGGTTACCACGTCCACGTTGCCCTTGAGCTCCTCATCAAGCGCTCGTACGAGAGACTGCTCGAATTTCTGCGCGGCGATCGACGTCCGTAGCTCCTTGGAGACTGCCAGCGGCAACAACGTCCCAACGTACAATATCTTCACGAACGGATTGGCATTGTGGTAGTTCTTTTCTGCCGCGGCGCTTTTCGGCGGAGAGTGCTGTTTCCCTCGAGCGCAAGTACAAGTTGAACCAACACGACGAGGACGGAGCATCTCACCCCGAGCCGGTGGAGCGTTGGCCCGTTTGGACTTGCTGTCGCTGACTCTGCAGAAGACGTGCCATGTGGTACTTCGGTCATCACCCGCGCGGACACTACATTAACCTCTTCGATTGGAATAGTCGCCGGCAGGCCACCAAGCGACGGCAGGTGTCACGGACCGATGGTCGGGCCTCATCGCTACGCATCGACTAATCGATGCCTACCGCGGCGGTGCTTGCACACGACCCAAGACGGAGGACATGTGGTCCAAGTGATAGTACGCTCTCACGAGCACTAGCTCTCTCTCGCTCGGCGAGTTACCTCATCGCTGGGCCATGATTGAAAGGCCCGAGCCAATGCAGCCCCAGATGGAACTCAAGTCGGCGGCGATGATTTGGGCATTCGCCGCCTAGTGGGCTCCGATGCTTGCACGGAAACATCGGTAGATCTAACGCCATCGCGATCGAGCTATCAACAAAGCGATCTCCGATTCCACGTCGGGGCGGTGGCAGTAAAAAGGATTTCACTTCACAGCAACTATTGTGCGGTTGCAGCGGACCGGCTCCCAAACGTCGCAAGTCCGCGAGCCTGAACCTGACCGTCTGGTTACCGCGCTTCCTGTTGGATCGCATGTCCCCACGGGCTCAGCGCGAGTCTAAGTATCAAGAGAAAGGACACGGAAATGCTGGCCAGCTGACCAACCATGGACGCGATAATCAAACTATTTGCCCCAGAGCCCGACTTGTGGAGAACGGTTGCGAACCCCACAAAGACCACGAGGCCAACCGATGCGCCGGCGAAGCAATCCACTCGGCGCCCCGTCGCCCAAAGGATGGTGACAGGCAAGCTCAGGAATGCCATCGGCATCGCCAACAACATCAACTGCATCAGATGGATCGCGCCAACGTATTTCGGAGTAAGTAGGGGCACGACCCACGGGAGTGCTAGCCAACCGATTGCTACGACCGGTAGCGAGCCCAGCATAGAAAGCGCAGCTGGTTTCAGAACCACTCGCACGCAATCCTCGACCCGGCCGGAACGTCCATATTGTTCACACACCCTGACATTCACGACTTGATTGACGTTTTGAGCTAGTTGCACAACCACACTGCGAACCAACGCTGCCATCGCGTAAAGGCCAAGCATGTTGGCTCCGTACCACGCCAGGATAAAGGTACCCTCCATCGATACCCATAATGATGTCGCCACGTACCCCGCGCCGCTCAACGGCAATCCGATCCGCACAACTTCTCGGAAACCGTGCCAATCGAGCCGGGGGCGGATCTTCAATGGACGCATCCGGTGCATTACTAGCAGACCAGTGATGGAACTCACTACAGTGCGGAGACACGCGCCGAAGTATCCGAGTAGGGGCATGAGGGGCAACACGAGCGACCCAGCGACCGCCGCAATGACCGCACTTTTGGCGAGCAAGACGAACTGTTGCCCAGTGCGGAACGTCGTGCCCAAGTAGCCGCCATAGAATGTGCTGACGATCAGCGGCATATACGCCAGCCAACCTACGGCCTGCTTCCATTCGCCGTTTCGCGCTGCCCTAAGTGCTAGTACAAGAAACGCAGTCGCACATACCGCGGAGATAACGAGAATCCATGCCAAGCATGCCGATGCTGCCTTCTCAGCCTTTGCCCTCTCTCCTCTACCTAATTGAAGCGGAATCTCACGCTGCAATCCGTCAAAGACCCCTAGGTGAAGAAACGTGAGGTAGCCGACAGCGATGCCGAACGTGCGGAATATCCCCATGTCCTCAGGGCCGACATAGCGCGCCTGGACCAGAGAACCAAGCGTACCGAGTGCCATCGCCGCGATGTTGCCGCTTGCGAAGGCGGCGATGATGCGAAACATCGATGGGTTAAAACTGGTCGGACGTGAAGAACTCATTGAAGCGCCGGATGCGCATGACACGCGGGCGAGGTAACCATCTCGGACCGCAAATTCATTTGTTCAAGATATTGCGCAGCCAGCCGGATCATCCGTGCCAGTAACGATTCCGCAGCCGGCGCCACTTACTCCCAACTCGGCCCTCGTTTGGCCGATCCAGTCCCGCAAGTTTCGCACAGGCGTCTGATGACGGAAACTCGCCATGCCGAACCAAGTGACGATATAGCGTTTGTAGCCCGCCCTCCTTCTCTGCCGGCAGATGCCAAATATCGACCGCGTTGAATCGATAGTTTGTCGACAGAAGTCGGAAGTTCCGCCCAGTCCAGTAGCGGCACAAATACGCATTGGCAATGCGGATAGAAGTCGCCATTCGGTGCGCCGCCATGGAAATGAGTTGTTCGTCCCCCATATCCTGCGCACTGACGTCGCGGGACTCGCAAAGCGCGCGCAGGGTGCGCGCAAACTCTGCGCAGTTTGCCACGAAGGGTCTCAGAAGTGTTGCCGGGCCGCACAAAATCTCGCCACCATAGTGGATCAGCGACACGGCCTCGCCACAAATGACACGATTGTTTTCGATAACCCGCATCCGATGTGCATGGCTCAGCCGGTGCTGAACATCATACAAGAGGATGTGCTCTACACTCTCTCGATTGAGATCGACGTAGTCACTAACGGTCAATGTGTCACAGTCGAGCAACACTACGTGCCGATATCGCTCCACCAAGAAGGTAAGAGCCTCTAGCTTGAAGTACGCATTCACTCACGGGAAGGCATCCGGCATCCGAAATGTGACAAATTCAATCCGTTGGATTGCGATCCCTAGCCGCTCAATCTCCTCGCGCCGACGTGCTGGAATATCGAAGTTGACCACCAATACCGCCGCGATAGCCGGATTGTGTAGTAGCGCCGAACGAAGCGACACTATGCTGCAGTTCAAGTAGAGCGCGATGCGATTCCTCTCCCCTTGGAGGCTGAGTTGAAACGATGAACTTGTGTTGTCCAAATAGCACAATGCATTCGCAACCACGTCCTGTTGAACATCAGAGTTCATATTATCGGTTGTCCGGTTCATGTATCGCGTCGTCCCGCTCGAGCAGCCGCCTAGCAGTGTGGAACCCGATGACTCCGGGGTATTGCCCGTGTGACGAATACTTTCACCGAGCTCCCGGCCGGCCGCAGCATCGCCGCCCCGCTCGGTAACGCCGCGCGATGCGCGATGCGCTGAGTAATGGGAACCACCAGCTATTCCGGCCCCCTCCACACCACGCGGTTCACGTAACCTGCATAACCGAGGATGATCCGCATCACTTTTTCTGAAACATTCGGCACATCGTAGTCCGCCACAACCGGCATCAGCCGCTCCGCCCCACGCGGTTGCGTCTCGACCACCGCCAGTGCCTGCGCCACCCTCTCCCACTCGAGCCCCACCATCATCACCGCCGCCTCTTCCATCCCTTCCGGACGCTCGTGTGCATTCCGGATGTTGAGCGCCGGAAAGTTGAGGATCGACGATTCTTCGGTGATGGTGCCGCTGTCGGAGAGCACAACCCACGCGTTCAACTGGAGCTTGACGTAATCAAGGAAGCCGAATGGCCTCATCAGTTCCACGCGGGAATGCAGCACGACTCCTTCGGCTTCAATCCGCTGGCGTGTTCGTGGATGCGTGCTGACGATGATGTGCTTGTTGTATGTCTCCGCAATGCCGTTGAGGACGTTGGCCAGTTTTCCGAACTGCACCGGGTCGTCGATGTTCTCCTCGCGATGCGCGCTCACCAGGAAGTAGCTGAGCGGCTCCACGTGGAGCCGCTCCAGCACGCCGGACCGCTCGATCGCCGGCAGGTAGTGGTGCAGCACTTCGAACATCGGGCTGCCGGTCTTGATGATCCGGTCGGGGGGAAGGCCCTCGCGCAGCAGGTACGAACGCGCGATGCTGCTGTACGGCATGTTGATGTCGCTGATCTGATCCACGATCCGGCGGTTGATCTCCTCCGGCACCCGCTCGTCAAAGCAACGATTCCCCGCCTCCATGTGGAACACCGGGATCCGGCGGCGCTTGGCCGGATACGCCGCGAGCGATGAATTCGTGTCGCCCAGTATCAGCAGCGCGTCCGGCTTGACCTCGCCGAACACTGCATCCGCCTTGGCGATGATGTTCCCCACCGTCTCGGCGGCCGTCTTGCCGGCCGCGCTCAGAAAATGATCCGGCTTGCGGATCCCGAGCTCGTCAAAAAAGACCTGGCTCAGCTCATAGTCGTAGTTCTGCCCGGTGTGGATCAGCACGTGATCCATCGTTTCGTCGAGCCTCGCGATGACGCGCGACAGCCGGATGATCTCCGGCCGCGTCCCCACCACCGTGGCAACCTTCATCTTTTTCATCTCAAACTTTCTCCGGCCGGGTGTCCGGTCGCGCGGGATCGAACGCCTCGCTGGCCCACATCACCGTCACCAGGTCGGCGGACCCAAGGTTCTCTATGTTATGGATGTAGCTGGGGGGAACGTCCACCACCTCGAGCTGGTCGCCGGACACCAAGTACTCCTGCACGGCGCCGTCACCCAGCCGCCGGAATCGTATCACCCCGCGCCCACTCACCACCAGGAACTTCTCGGTCTTGGTGTGGTGCCAGTGGTTCCCCTTGCAGACGCCGGGCTTCGCGACGTTGACCGAGAGCTGGCCGCGGTCGGGTGTCCGCAGGAATTCGGTGAAGCTGCCGCGGGCGTCGGCCCGGGTCGGGAGCGGATAGCTGAGCCCGTCCGCCGGCAGGTAAGACTGCCAGGTCGCCCAGAGCTTGCGGACCAACGGATCGCCCAGGTCGGGGAGCGTAAGGTCGGTGCGGCTCCGGGCAAAGCTCCGCAGCAATTCTTCCAGCCGTCCCAGCGTGACGATGTGCACGTCTTCCGCCGGTACGCCGCAGAATGCGCCGTGGCGGGTGGCGTGGCCTGCCAGCGCCCGCAGGAACTCCTCGACCACGTCATCTATATATACAAGCGACACGCGGGAGCCGGGATCGTTCATCGTGATCTCGCGCTCATGCGTGAGCCGATCGCAGAACGTGGCGACAACGGAGTTGTAGTCGGGACGACAAAATTTTCCAAAGACGTTGGGCAGCCGGTAGATGGCGACTGCCGCGCCGGTTGCCGCCGCATACGCCGCGACCTCCTCCTCCGCGCGTTTCTTGCTCGCGCCGTACGGATTGGCCAGCTCGGCCTGGACGGAAGAGGAAAAGATCAACGGTGTCTTCTTGCCCATCGAAATGAGCTGCGCGCAGATGTCGTGCGTGAGCCCGATGTTACCCGCTTCGAACTCCAAGAGGTCGTCGGGGCGATTCACCCCCGCCAGATGGACGATCGCGTCGGCTTCGGCCAGCGAGGCGTACAGTTCCTGGCGGCTGTTCACGACGTCGTGCCGCAACACCGTCATCCCCTCGAGGGCGTTCAGGTGCTCGATCAGGTTGCGGCCGATGAAGCCGCGGCTGCCCGTGACGAGAACCTTGGTCACCGGGCGAGCGCCTCCTGAACGAATCGCAACTCGTGCAGCATTGCGGCCATCTCGTCCACGTCCAGCCGACGGGTACTGTGGGAGTTGTAGTCCTCGGCCACGTTCACGCTCGGCAGCCCTTCGGAAATGAACTTCTCGTAGTTGAGGTCGCGGTTGTCGGCGGCCACGCGGAAGTACTCGCCCAGGTCTTCGGACTTCGCGTGCTCCTCGCGGGTCAGCAGCGTTTCGTAGAGCTTCTCGCCGTGTCTGGTGCCGATCACCTTAACCGGGTTGTCGGCGTTGAACACTTGCTTCATCGCCTCCACCAGCGTGCCGATCGTCGCGGCCGGCGCCTTCTGCACGAAGAGGTCGCCCGGCTTGCCGTGCTGGAAGGCGTACATCACCAGGTCCACGGCGCCGTCGAGCGACATCATGAAACGCGTCATTGCCGGATCGGTCACCGTGAGCGGCCGGCCGCCGCGGATCTGGTCGGCAAAGAGAGGAATGACGGAGCCGCGCGACGCCATGACGTTGCCGTAGCGCGTGACGCAGATGGTGCTGCCGTGCTCCGCGGCAACCCGCGACCGCGCCACCGCCACCTTCTCCATCACCGCCTTCGTCATTCCCATCGCGTTGATGGGATAAGCTGCCTTGTCGGTACTCAGCACCACTACTTTCTTCACGCCACAGGCGATGGAAGCCGTGAGCAAGTTGTCGGTGCCGGTGACGTTGGTGCGCACTGCTTCCATGGGATGGAACTCGCACGACGGCACCTGCTTGAGCGCCGCGGCGTTGAAGACGAAGTCCACACCTTCGAGTGCGTCGCGCAGCCCTTCGATGTTCCGCACGTCACCTATATAGAAGCGCAGCTTGTCGCTCTGATATTGGTGCCGCATCTCGTCCTGCTTCTTCTCGTCGCGGGAGAAGACGCGCACCTGGCCGACGTCACCGGACAGAAGGCGCCGGATCACCGCGTTCCCGAACGAACCCGTGCCGCCCGTGATGAGGAGGGTCTTGCCGCTGAACGTCTGCGCAACCGCCGGGTTCATAGCCCCTCCGCTTTGCGCACCGCCGCCGTCCCGATCGTGAACGCCACACCACGCCCGATCGCCTTCACCCAGATCACCAACTGCCTGTTCCCCCTCAGCTCCCGCACCACGCCGCGCGCGCCGCCAAGCGGCCCGTCGCGCACGATCACCTCGTCGCCCACGTCGTAGCTCACCAGCTCGTCCACCCGCTCCAGCTCCACCGCGCCGTGCACTCCCCGCTCGATGGCGCTCCGCAACCCCTGCACGAAGTCGTCGCGCAGCAACGCCGGCGCGTGGTCGTGCTTCACCACCGTCAGAACGCCCGGCGTGCGCAGCACGCGGTTCCACTCCACCACCCCGGTCCGCGCGAACAGGTAGCCGGGAAAGAGCGGCACCTCCACCTCGCGCCAGCGGTCGCTCCAGCGGTGACGCTCGGTCACCAGCGGCAGCCAGTGCTCCAGCCCCAGCGCCGCGAGGCGCCCGTCCACCTTTTTCTCCGCGCGCGACTCGGTCCACACCACGAACCAGTCACTCGGCGCCTGCTGCATCATCTCGCCTCCTCCGCCGCACACACCGGGTGCACGGTCAGTCACATCGCGAAAAGTGACGGGCCTCATTGAATCGTCTCGGGGGCAGGGCGGTGAGGTCAGCCCTTCCTGTTGGCATGCGGTATTCAGATGCTAGGTGCTAGATGCTAGATGCTAGATGCTGGATGGGGGATGGGAGATGTTGGTTACTGGGTTTTCGCCTCGGTCTTCAGGTGCTCGATCTCCTTCCGCAATGCGTCGTACTCTTTGGTCTTAAGCTCCAGGAAGATCCGTGTGAGCTCCGCCTTGGCCGCGATCCCCGCCGGGGTCAGGTAGTAGGCGTAGCCGCGGCGGTCACGCGAGTCGCGGAAGTTCTGCAGCTTCACGAATCCCCGGTCGAACAGCGCCCGCAGCACGTAGTTCACCTTGCCGAGGCTCACGCCGAGCTCGCGCGCCATCTCCCGCTGCGTGCGTTGCGGGTTGGCGGAGAGAAGGCGAAGCGCGCGAAGAAAGGCGGTGTCGTTCACTGGCGGCGGCTGGAGTCGTTTGCTCTTGTGCTTTCGTTGCGAACGCTGCTCTTGTTCAAGCGTTGAACATAACACGCGCCACCTCGGGCGCCGGATGATTCCGCGTTGCCCATGACGCATTTCTCGTGCGGCTTATTCCTACAGGCCGACCGTCAATCGAGCGTCAACCGGGGAAACCCCTATAGTATTGTAGGGGAAATCCCTATCGCGCGTCCTGCGCGCTTCTGACCAACGTGCGAGGCGTTCTGCGGCACTCGCGTCGATTGACGCTGGTTTGACGCCGCCGCATAACTGTATCGCTCGACAAAACGGCGCGGGCCGTTCGCAGGGCGACGACGCCAGACCGCGCCGCACCATTCTCGGAGGTCGCCGCCGCCGGCACGATGCGCAACCGCTACCTGCTCCTGCTCGACCTGCTGCTTCTCACGCCACTCCCCTTCCTCTGGGTCGCGCTCCGCATGGAGTCGCTCCACTGGTCGCCCGAGCTGTTGCAGTCGGTGTGCATCTACGCCTCGTTCGCCATCGCGATTCGCGTCGGCGCGTTCTACTTCAGCGGCGTGTACCGCTGCATGTGGCGCTACGCCGGCCCCGACGAGGTCGAGCGCCTGCTCTTCGCCGGCATCGTCGCGGGCGCGTGCTCCTTCCTTGTCGGCTTCGCGCTCCCGGCGCTCTCCATCACCCCCATGCGGCTCCCGCTCGGAGCGCTGGTCGGCGACCCGCTGTCCGCTCTCGCCCTCGTGGCCGCGCCGCGGCTCCTCTTCCGACTCTACTCGCGCCACTCCCGGGCGCTTCCCCTCTTCGGCCGCCGGCGCGCGCTCATCGTCGGCGCCGGCGCCCTCGGCAACGCCATAGAACGCGAGGCGCGCACCAACGCCGACCTGCGCCTCCAACTCGTCGGCTTCGTGGACGACGACCCCGCCAAGCTCGGGCACCTCCTCGGCGGCGTCCCCATCGTGGGCGCCATCGCCGACATCGCCGCGCAGGCCCAACGCCTCGGCGTCCAGGACCTGCTCATCGCCATCCGCTCCGCCAAGGGGCCGGTCCTCCGCCGGATCCTCGATCAGGCCACCAAGGCCGGACTCACCGCGCGGATGGTGCCCGGGATCTCCGACATCGTCACCGGCCGCGTGCAGGTCCAGCAGCTCCGCAAGGTCGAGATCTCCGACCTGTTGCACCGCGAGTCGATCGTCACCGACCTCGCCGCCGTGGGCGCGCTCCTCCGCGACCAGGTCGTGCTCGTCACGGGCGCGGGCGGGTCCATAGGGTCGGAGCTCGTGCGCCAGATCGCCGGCTTCGGGCCGCGCGCCATCATCGCGCTCGACCACAGCGAGAACCAGGTGTTCGATATCGAGCAGGAGATGGCGCGCCACACGCCGCGCCCCCACCTCGAGCCGGTCATCGCCGACATCCGCGACGCCAACCGGCTGCGCTGCATCTTCCAGCGCTTCAAGCCGTCCATCGTGTTCCACGCCGCGGCGCACAAGCACGTGCCGTTGATGGAGGCCGAGATCGTCGAGGCCGTCACCAACAACATCCTCGGCACGCGCAACGTGGTGGAGGCCGCGCTCGACGAGGGCACGGAGCACTTCGTGCTGATCTCCACCGACAAGGCGGTGCGCCCCACCTCGGTGATGGGCGCCACCAAGCGGGTGGCCGAGCAGATCGTGCAGCAGGCGGCCGCCAGCGACGGGCGCAGCTTCGTCTCGGTGCGCTTCGGCAACGTGCTCGCCTCGCGCGGCTCGGTGATCCCCACCTTCCAGCGGCAGATCGAGGCGGGCGGCCCCGTGACCGTCACGCACCCCGAGATGCGCCGCTACTTCATGACCATCCCCGAGGCCGTGCAGCTGGTGCTGCAGGCCGGCGCGCTCGGCTCGGGCGACGAGCTCTTCGTGCTCGACATGGGCGAGCCGGTGAAGATCGTCGACCTCGCGAGGGACCTCATCCGCCTCTCGGGACTCGAGGAGGGGTCCGACATCCGCATCGAGTACACCGGCACTCGCCCCGGCGAGAAGCTCTACGAGGACGTGCTCTTCGGCGACGAACAGGTCTTCTCCACCCACCACCCCAAGGTGCTGCGCACCACCGCGCCGCAGCCCGCGGATGCCTTTGCGGACCACGTCGAGACGCTCATCCGGATGGTGACGCTCCGCCCGACCGACCACGCCGCCGCGCGCGACCTGCTGCGGATGATCGTCCCCGACTTTTTGCCCACCGATCGCCGCGAACGGAACGAGCGGAACGAACGGCGGGATGGGCCGGGCCGTGCACGGCAGGGAGAGAAGCTGCTCGGCTCCTGAGGGTTTGCGAAACGGCTAGCGGTGTACGCCGTTTGCATGTCGCCCGCGCCGCAGTCGCACTCCGTCGCCGGGAATTGCCCTACCGCACGACGGCGTCCTCCGGATAGTCCGGGCATCGTCCCTCGGGTATCGTGCCATGGCCCGGGACGACCATGACACAGAAGACCGCAATCCTCGACTCGCTCGACGAAAAGGCGCTGCTGTTGCCGAGCCTGGTGAACCGCGCGCTGTCCGCGAACGACCGCGTCAAGTACCGGCTCGCCTTGTTGCAGGCGGCGCAGGCGCATGCCGAGCGGCCGGACGAAGTCACGTCGAACTTGCGCACCGAGCGGCTCGCGGCCGGTGTGCAGGACGGCGGGCTCGACCGGATCGTGGGCGGCTCCACGCGCATGGGCACCGGGCGCTACCGCGTTCCCGAGTACGCGCGGATCGTGCGCGACGTCTTCTCCGACGTCGCGGAGATGCTCGAGCCGCTGCGCACGGCGGCGGCGCCCGAGAGCGAAGGGTTCGCGCGGCGCTCGGCGGCGTTCGCGTCCGCCGCGGCCGGCACTGAAGAACTCACGGCGGACGTCCAGCGCACCCTGACCTCGGGCGATCGCCAAGCGGGTGATAGTCTGCATCTGCTGGTGATGGACATGCACCGGGCGCTCAACGCCCTTCAGGCGACGTTCGCGGGCGAGACGATCGACGGATGCAGTGCCTACGGGATCCGGCCAGCGGACCGCGCGCTGATCGCGGCGTTCATGTCCGGAGTGAACCGCACCGCGCCGCTCAAGTTCGAGCATCCGGGCCTGCGGACGACCGCCACGCGGGTCGGAAGCACGCTGGTGCTGCAGAACGACATCGGCACGACCGACGCGCACGTGCTCGTGCTCCATGTCGCGGGCCGGACGGCGACGGTCACATACAGCGACATCCACCTGCCGCGCCTGCTGTTCTTCCAGGGCATGCTGTCGGACTACGAAGTGCGCTGGCAGGACACCCGGTCGAGAACGGATGCCGCCATCCAGGGCGGCGTGTATCACCTCAGCATCGGTGAGTTCGTCGCGCCGAGCGCCGCTCGCCTGCGCGAGTATCTCGATCACCTCGGATCGCGCCTCGTGTTCCTCATCGATTGGAACCGGGCACGAAAGCGGTTACGTCTCTTCGTCCGGAAGCGTGCGGCCGAGGGACTGCTCGGATGGGCCGCGCGCGAGCACGTGGGCCACATGGCCTGGCTCAACGCGGGTGGCGAGGTGCTGATCTTCGATGCCATGAGCTTCGCGCATGGCGGGCAGCTGAAGCCGGGAGAACGGCTCGATGCCCTGCTGACCGAAGCCCGCGCGGTGCAGTTCCTCCAGTTCACGCTGCGCGCGGCCCTCGAGGGTTCACGACTGGGCCGCCCGGCCTCCCTCGTCGCGGACGAGGTCCGCAGCGAGCTCGCCTCGCAGGTGCGCTCGACCGAGGACGCACTGCTCGACGCGGCCCTCGATCACGGCGCACTGATCGTCGAGCTCGCGGACACGCTGCGGCTCGCCCTCGCGGCGGTCGAAGGTGCCCGCGCGGAAGAGGTGCCTACGCTGGCGGAGCGAGCGAAGAACCTCGAGACGTCGGCCGATCAGATCCTGAACGACGTGCGCGGCATCTCCCAGGAGGACGACAACTTCATCGTCCGGCTGATGAACGACGCCGACGACATCGCCGACGACCTGGAGGAGGCGGTGTTCCACCTCTCGCTCTCTCCCCGCGTCTCCGCGGGAGCGA
>OCZT010000380.1_pt1 | contig 43697 bp, 40 predicted proteins | sample 1539031 | NCBI WGS metagenome assembly OCZT01 (sample SAMEA3539308, study PRJEB22396) | soil metagenome | biome: tundra; feature: field; material: soil | place: USA | collected 2010-05 | depth 0.15 m
GGGTCAGGGCGGTCACTACCACTGATATCAGGAGCGCGGGGCTGAGGTCGAAGCCGGCCACCCTGGCTCCACCGGTGACGCTGGCCAGGAACCACGGGGCGATCGGGACGATGGCACCGACCAGGAACGCGAGCGCCATCACCGCACCTTCCCTGATGGGTGCGTTTGACGCCAGCGCCAGCCCCAGCTCCATCTGGGTCATGGCCTTGAGCATCGCCGTGGGCCGCTGCGCGATCTTTTCCGCGACCACCCGGGCGTCCTCCTCGGGAAGGCCTTCCTCCTCGAAGAGCTGGACCAGCTCCTCGAGCTCGCGCTCGGGGTTGCTCAGCAGTTCGCGGCTCTCACGCTCCACCTCGGCGGTGGCCACCTCGAGCTGTGACTTGCTGCTGATGTAGGCGCCGGCGCCCATCGCGATCAGGCCCGCCACTGACCCCGCCACGCCCGCCACCAGCACGGTGTAGCGATCGGAGGTTGCGCCGCCGACACCGGTGACCAGTCCAAGGGTGGTGAGCAGGCCGTCCTGGGTGCCGAAGATCACCTCGCGGACGCGGCTTCGGCGCGCCACCCGGCTGCGGGTGACGTCGATGTGCTCGGCTGCCTCCTCCCTAGTGCGCCCGGCAACCACCTCGGCGGCCGGGTCGACCTGGCTCATGAGCCTACGGTAGATCCTCGCGGCCGTGGTTGATGTACTGCTTGTAGAAGGCGGAGATCAGACCCGGGTCCATCAGGTCCATGTCCTGCTCCTTGTCCCAGGCCAGCACCGCGATCTTCGGCGCCATGGTCTGGTATGGCGTGGCCACGAACTTGACCTCGCCATACTTGGGGTCCTTGGGCAGGGTTGCCATGATGGTCTTGGCCTGCGAGTCGAGGTCGGCGCACTCGGCACCGCTGCAGCGGTACACCACCACGATGTAGCCGTGCTCGAGGCTGTGGATCCATTTTCCAGCCGGCTGAGCGGTGGGGTAGGTTCCCGCCGGTAGGGGTATCGCGTAGTGGTTGCCCGAAGACGGTGGCTGGTGCTTGTTGCCCAGCGGCGCGCCGTCGGCGATGTGGTTGTGGCCCTCGTCAGGGATCGACAGGGCAGCGGTGTGCACAGCGGGTTGCGTGGGTCCCGCCAGCAACGTCGGTGGATTGACGAGGAAGTAGAGCAGGCCGCCGCCGCCGATGATCAGGACCGCGAACACCGCGATCACGATGTTGCGATTGCGCGCCTCGATCTCCGCCTTGCGGCGCAGGATGGTGGCGCGCTCGTCGAGACGCACCTGTTTGGCGAGCTTCTTCCCGGTTGCCACGGCGCAATGGTATCGCGGGCTTCTTAGGCGACCCTGAGATTTGGCATCAGCACGCCGGGGGCGCCGGCGGGGCATCTGGCGGAGGTCGCGGCGGAAGCCACGACCCCTGAGGGCGGCGTACTATTAACAGATCTAAGCGTTTAGCGGTGGCCTTCTGGGGCGTCGCGGCGGGGCGAATTAGCGAGGAGGACAACCCTTTGGCGACGGCAGTTTCCGAGTCGGTCAAGACCTACCAGCTGTACATCAACGGGGAGTGGCGCGATGCCAGCGGGGGAGAGACGTTCCCCAGCATCAACCCCTCAAACGGCGAGGTGATCGCGAACATCGCCAAGGCTAGCCGAGAAGACACACAGGCGGCCATCGCAGCCGCCCGGCAGAGCTTTGAGCGGGGCGAGTGGGCGACCAAGAGCTTCCGCGCGCGCAGCGAGATCATGCTGCGGGCTTACAAGCACATCCAGGAGGTCGCAATCGAGCGCGACTGGGCTTCGATCGAGTCCCAGGACGCCGGCGTCACCATCCGCCTCGCCAACCTCTCGCACGTGCCCGTCGCCCTCGAGCATTTTCGCTCCCTGGCGGTGCAGGGCGGCGAGATCAAGGAGTACGAGCCGCTGCCCTGGGTGGACATGCCCGCGGTGGCCTGGAACTTCGTCAACCGCGAGCCCCAGGGCGTCTGCGGCCAGATCATTCCCTGGAACTTCCCCCTGATGATGGCCTGCTGGAAGCTGGCGCCGGCGCTGGTGACCGGCAACTCGGTGATTCTCAAGCCCGCCTCCAACACCTGCCTCACCGCGCTCGAGCTGTTCAAGGCGCTCGACGAGACCGGTCTGTTCCCCAAGGGTGTGCTCAATATCGTCACCGGCCCCGGTGGTGCGGTCGGCGAAGAGATCGCCCAGCATCCCGACGTCGACAAGGTGGCGTTCACCGGCAGCACCGAGGTCGGGCGCCGGATCATGCAGCTGGCCAGCGGCACCGTCAAGAAGGTGACCCTGGAGCTGGGCGGCAAGTCCGCCAACATCATCCTGCCCGACGCCGACCTCGACCTCGCCATCGACGGATCGCTCTTCGCGACCTTCCTGCACCAGGGCCAGGTCTGCGAGTCGGGCACCCGCCTGCTCGTGCCCGAGAGCCTCCACGACGAGGTCATGGAGCGACTAGTCGCTCGCACCAAGGAGATCGTCGTTGGTCCGGCCGACGACCTCGAGAGCGGCATGGGCCCGCTGGTCTCGGAGGCGCAGCTGATGACCGTCAAGAAGTACGTCGAGATCGGCAAGGAGGAGGGTGCCAAGCTGGTCACCGGGGGCAAGCAGCCCGACGGACTCGAGAACGGCTACTTCTTCGAGCCGACCATCTTCGACGGCGTCACCAACGACATGCGCATCGCCCAGGAAGAGATCTTCGGGCCTGTCCTCTCGGTGATCACCTACAAGAACGCCGGTGAGGCCATCGCCATCGCCAACGATTCGCAGTACGGCCTGGCCGGGGGGATCTGGTCGCAGGACATCCCCGAGGCCATCCAGATGGCCAAGCGGATCCGCACCGGCACGGTCTGGATCAACGACTACCACCTCCTCAACGACGTCTCGCCCTTCGGCGGCTATAAGCAGTCGGGCGTGGGCAAGGAGCTGGGCATGTACGGCCTGCTCGAATACACAATCGCCAAGCACATCCACGTGGCCCAGAGCAACAAGCGGGCTGACCGCTTCATCTGGGACACGGTTTTACCTTAAGTAGCTTGGGCAAATGGCAGATAGGGTTCAGCTGACGGACAGGGCGCGAGCTCTGTTTGATCAAGTCCGGGCGGCCCGGGGGCCGCTGACGATGGTGCTCGGGTCGGGGTGTTGCGACGGGGGCTCGCCGTTCCTCTTCGAGAACTACCCGCCGCCGGCCAACCACCGCCAGGTAGCGGAGATCGAGGGGATACCGGTGTGGGTCGACAAGGGGCTGTGGGAGGGTGTCGAACTGGACCTGACCATCGACGCCGTCAAGGACCCCGCCTCCGACAGCTTCTCGGCCGAGTCAGAGCTGGGGTACCGGCTGGTCCTGGTCTAGAACCCGACCCACCAGCGCGGGGTGGCTAGTGGCCGAAGACCAGGCTGATCAGGGCGCCGATGAGGACGAAGACGCCGAGCACGATGCCCAGTGACACCGCGCCGGGCCAGTGCGGGCCGCGGCGATGGTGGGCGGTCCACTCCAGCTCCAGCTCGCGGGCCCTCGGGCTGCTCACCGTCGGCGGCGTCGCGTAGCTCTGCCCGGGGGCGTTGGCGGCGCCGCACCGCGGGCAGACGATCTCGGTCTCGGGGTGCTGGAAGCTGCACTTCCAGCAGTACATCAGCCGGGCCATGCCTGATTATTGCCGGGTGACAGCCGCCGACGCCGGTTTCGACCTCGCCGATTTCGAGCGACGGCTGCTCGAGTCCGCGATCGCCGAGAGCCCACCATCCCTGCATCCACTGATGCAGCACCTGCTGGCGGCGGGCGGAAAGCGCATCCGCCCGATACTGGTGCAGCGCTTCGGCAGGATGTGTCAGGGGCCGGCCAAGACGCTGCTGAACCTTTCGCTGGCGATCGAGATGCTCCACGCCGCCACCCTGGTGCACGACGACGTCGTCGACCAGGCCGAGACCCGCCGTGGCAAGACAGCGCTTCACCGCGAGCACGGTACCGAGGTCGCCTTGTTGGTCGGCGACCTGTACGTGGCGCGCTGCGGCGTGCACCTGGCGCGGGCGGCAGTACCTCGCGCGGCGGCCGAGATGTGGGAGGCGTTGGACACCATCATTCGAGGCGAGATCAAGCAGCGCGGCCATCGCTTCGACCTGGCCCAGAGCGCCGATGACTACCTCGCCACGATCCAGCACAAGACGGCCAGCCTGCTCGAGGCCGGGTGCGCCGCGGCGGTCGCCGCCAGCGAGGGAGGGGAGGAACTGGTCGAGGCGGCCCGGAGGTACGGGAGGCATTTGGGCATGGCCTTCCAGGTTGTTGACGACGTCCTCGACTACACCGGCAGCGCGGATGAGTTGGGCAAGCCGGTGGGCAACGACATCCGGGAGGGCACCGTCACCTTGCCCCTGATCCTGGCGCTAGGGCTGTCGCCGGCGCCGCTGCCAGCGATCGTCGATTCCGCTCGGGAGCACGACGACTACGGGGCGGTGATCCTGGCAGTGCAGCGCAGCGGTGCCATCGAGAAGTGCCTTGAGATCGCCGATGAGCATTCCAGGCAGGCGGTTGCGGCGCTGGAGAACTTCCCCGAGGGTCCCGATCGCGCCGCCCTCGCCGAGCTTGCCCAGACCCTCCCGCAGCGGCGCGGATAGCGCCGGCCCGAGCAGCGCCGCACCCGGGCGCCTGATAACTTAGGACTTCGGCGTCATGCATCTACTCGTGGAGGGCCTCAACTACCGCGGCGCCCCGCTTTCGGTTCGGGAGCGTGTCTTCCTGTCCGGGGAAGTCCTGCGGGGGTGGTTGGAACGCCTGGGCGCCAAGCCGGCGCTGACGGGCGGCGCGATTCTCTCGACCTGCAACCGCACCGAGTTCTACCTGACCGCCGAGGACCCCGGGCGTGCCCAGGCCGAGATGGAGATCCTGACGCGCGACTTCGAAGCCCCGGCCGAGTGGCAGCAGCACCGCTACCGGCTCCAGGGGCCGGAAGCGCTTGAGCACCTGTTCAAGGTGCCGTCCGGGCTCGACAGCGCGATCATCGGCGAGGCCCAGATCCTGGGGCAGTTCAAAGCCGCTCTCGAGGTCGCCCGGGCTGCCGGCACCGTGGATTCCAACCTCGACTTCGTGATGCGCCGAGCCATCACGGTGGCCAAACGCGTGCGCAGCGAAACCGGGGTGGGGCGGAACCCGGTCGGCTTTGGCCACGCCGCTGTTGTCCAGGCGCGGGCCGTGTTCGGCAGCCTTGACGGCCGCTCGGCCCTGATGGTCGGCGCCGGAAAGATGGCGTCGAGCACAGCGCGACTGCTGGCGGCGGACGGCATCGAACGCATCCACTTCAGCACCCGCTCGCCGGCCAAGGCCATGGAGCTCGCCGCGGAGATGCCGGGCGGCGTGGTCGCCCTGACGGTGCCGTTCTCCCATCTCGACCAGATCGCGGCCGAGGTCGACATGATCATCTGCTCCACCAGCGCGCCCGACTACATCTTCACGCGCGAGATGGTCCAGGGTTATATGCGCCGCCGTAAACGCCGCCCTCTCTTCCTACTCGACTTGGCGGTGCCCCGCGACATCGACCCGGAGGCAGCCGCGATCGAGGACGCTTACCTCTACAACGTCGATGAACTGGCCGGCATCGTCGAGCAGGGGATCCGCAAGCGGATCAGCGAGCTGCCAGCCGCCGAGGCCATCATCCGCGAGGAAATCGATCGCACCGGTTCGGACCTGGTGCAAGCGCGGGCCAAACCGGTGATCGCTTCCCTGTCGCAGCGGGCGGAGGAATTGCGCGCGCTCCAACTGCAGCAGAGCCTGCCCGCCGTCGTCGACCCGGTCCAGCGCGAGCAGCTCGAGCAGCTGACGCGCTCGCTGACGGCCAAGCTGCTGCACGGACCGATCCGCTACCTGCGCGAGCACGCCGGCGATGAAACCGCCGCGCGAATGGCACGAGAGATGTTCGATCTCGGTCGCCAGGACGAAGAGTCATGAACCCGGCATCCACGACGCTGGCACTGCTGATGGTCGCGATCGTGCTGGCGCTTACCGCCGCCGCCTACTGCGCCCTCGACCTCCGCTTCCGCTTCGAGCGATTCACCCGTCGGCTCTCGTCGCTCTTCGGGCTCCTGCTGGTGGTGCAGTCGTCGCTGATCGGGCTCCAGTTCGTGGGGCAGCGCAGCTTTGGCGGCGGCTATGAAATCGTGGTGGTCACCGCATGGGGCCTGCTGGCCTGTGCCCTGGTCTTCAATCGCTACCTCTTCGCGGATCTCATCGGGGTGCTGGTCTGCGGTGTCGACACGGCGCTGCTGGTAATGGCGATGCTGCTACGCCAGCCGGGATCCGCCACCGGCGGCCTGCCTGTGTTGGTCTACCTCCACGTCTCCGCCATCGTCTTGAGCTACGCCGTGCTGACACTGGCGGCGATCTCGGCGCTGGCGTACCTGCTGCGCGACCGCGGCCTCAAGGGGAAGTCGTCCGGACGGCTGGCCAACAGCCTGCCTCCGCTGGCCACGCTGCAGGCCTTCACTCACAACTTCGTCCTGGTCGGCTTCATCGCCCTGACGGCGGGCATCGCGCTCAGCCAGGCCTGGGTGGTGGCGTCGCACCGGTCGAGCATCTTCTTCGATCCCCGCGAATCGTGGGCCCTGTTCTCGTGGGCTCTTTATGCGCTGTACGCTGCCATCACCGTCATCGGCCGCTGGAAGGGCCGCCGCCTGGCCTTCCTGGTGATCGCCGGCTACGCGGCCAGCCTGGCGCCCGCCGCCGTTCTCTCGAGCCTTGGCACTCGCTCCCTGTGAGGCTCGGCACCCGGGGGTCGCCGCTGGCCCTGGCCCAGGCGGAGCTGGTGCGTCGTGCCTACCTCGACCGTTTTCCCGATGATTCGGTGGAGGTCGTCACTATCAAGACCCAGGGCGACCGCGAAGCTGACCGGCCGCTCGACTCCTTCCCCGGCAACGGCGTCTTCGTCAAGGAGATCGAGGCGGCGCTGTTGGAGGATCGCATCGATGCCGCGGTTCACAGCGCCAAGGACCTCGCCATCGAGGATTCCCACGGGCTGGAGTTGACGGCCTTCCTCGAGCGCGCCGAGGCCCACGACGTCCTGATTCATCGCAAGCCTCGCGACTGGGAGAAGCCCGGGCGGGGCTTCCGCATCGCCACCGACAGCACCCGCCGCCGTGCCCAGCTGGACGACGCCTGGCCCGGGGTGGAGTTCGTCGATATCCGCGGCAACGTCGAGACCCGCCTGGCCAAACTGGAGGGGGGCGAGGCCGACGCCCTTGTGCTGGCGGCGGCGGGGTTGCGGCGCCTGGACCTCGAACCTGCCGGAGAGGAGCCGATCGCGATCCCTCTCTGTGTCCCCGCCCCCGGCCAGGGCGCGATCGTGGTCCAGGTCCGCGAGGACGACCACGCCACCAAGGGGCTGCGCTGGTTGAACCACATTGCCACCGCCCTGGCGGTCGCCGCCGAGCGTGACATGGCGGCGGCGCTGGGCGCCGGCTGCAGCGTTCCACTTGGCGTTCACGTCGAGTTTCGGGCTGGCGAGACTCGCTTGGTGGCCGCCTTCCACGATGGCAATAAGCTCTTCAGGGCTGAGGCCCGATCGTCCGCCAACGACGCCCTGGAAGCGGTGCAGCTGGCGATTGCCGACCTGCGCGACCGGGGAGCCGTCTGGGGGCAGAAGCAATAGGCGCCCAGCAACCGGGGCAGCATCAGCCCGACACGCAGCCGGGCGCGGTGGCGCAGCCTCTCGCCGGCAAGCGAGTCTTGGTGACCCGCCGGGCCGAGCAGGCGGGGGAGCTCAGCCAAAGACTGGCGGGATACGGCGCCGAAGTTGTCGAGGTGCCCATGATCCGGCTCGAGCCGCCGACTGATCTCGATGCCGCGGTGATGGCCATCGACGCATTCGTTGGCTACGACTACGTCGTCTTCACCTCGGTGAACGCGGTCGCGGCGGTCAAGATGCTGGCTACCGAGCGGGGAGTGGACCTGGCGCTACCGGGACCCGTGATTCTTGCCGTCGGACCCTCCACCGCTGATGCGCTTGCCAGCGTCGGCCTGTCCTCTGAACCGCTGCCGGAGGACTTCTCCGCCGCCGGTGTGGCTCGGATGATGGAGTGGCGACCGATCAACGGCCGGCGCGTCTTGCTGCCGCGTTCCGAGATCGGCCGCGAGGAGCTGCCGGCGGCACTCCGCCGCCACGGTGCGCTGGTGGACGACACCGCCCTCTACCTGACCGCCCCGGACCCCGAGGCGCCGGCGCAGTTGCTGAAGGTGCTGCCAGCCCTCGACGTCATCACCTTTGCCAGCGGGTCTGCGGTCGCGGGATTCGGCGGCGCCGTACCGGCCGGCTGGCAGCGACCGCCAGGTTTGTTGATCGCCGTCATCGGTCCGGCCGCCGCCTCCGCCGCCCGGCTCGCCGGCCTGGAGCCCGACATCGAAGCGGCGGAGCACACCGTCCGCGGCCTCGCCGAGGCGATCGCGGCATACTTCGAGCGCACATGAGCTACCCGCAGTCGCGTCCCCGCCGTCTCCGCCGCACCCCGCTGCTTCGTCGAAGCATGCGCGAGACCAGGCTCGCACCCGAGGACATGATCCTGCCGCTGTTCGTGGCTGACGGGGTGACGAACCCGGTCCCGATCTCGACCTTGCCGGGCCATTTTCATCACAGCCCGCAGAGCGCCCTGACCGAGTGCGAAGAGGTGATTTCGCTGGGGATTCCGATGGTCCTGCTGTTCGGGCTGCCGGCGGCCAAGGACGAGCGCGGCACGGGCGCCTGGGCCACCGACGGCGCGGTGCAGCTCGCGACCAAAGCCATCAAGGCGCGCTTTGGCGACGACCTCCTGGTAGCCACCGACCTCTGCCTGTGCGAGTACACCTCCCACGGCCACTGCGGCATCCTCGCGGGCGAGTCGGTCGATAACGACGCCACCCTTGAGGCCTACGCCCAGGTCGCCGTCTCGCAGGTTGAGGCGGGTGCCGACATCGTCGCCCCGTCGGGGATGATGGACGGCCAGGTCGGGATCATCCGCGAGGCGCTCGATGACACCGGCCACCAGGAGACCGTCATCCTGGCCTATGCCGCCAAGATGGCCAGCGCTTTCTACGGTCCTTTCCGGGAGGCTGTCGATTCCACCCCCGCGTTCGGCGATCGGCGCGCTTACCAGATGGACGGCGCCAACCTCGAGGAGGCCCTTCGGGAGACCTGGTTGGACATCGACGAGGGCGCTGACATGGTCATGGTGAAGCCGGCCGGGCCGTACCTCGATGTCATCGCGGCGGTGGCGGCGGAGTCACCGGTGCCGGTCGCCGCTTACCAGGTGAGCGGCGAATTTGCGATGCTCAAGGCGGCTGTCGAAAAGGGCTGGCTGGACCACGACGCGGCGGTTTTGGAGAGCCTTGTCGGGATTCGGCGGGCGGGCGCGAAGCTGGTGATAAGCTATCTCGCCAAAGAAGCCGCCCGGATTCTTGGCGGCCCTCGCGGATCTTGATTCGCGCGCTTTTGGAGAAGTCGATTTGAGTCAGAGCGCCGGCCGTAACCCCCTGCTTCTTGCGGGTTTCGTGATCGCCTTCACGCTGGTGCTGGGTGCGGCCGCGTGGGAGCTCAACCGCGTCGTGAACCCTCCCCCAGCGGTTGTCTCCGCGCTCTGTCCGGCGGCACCCAGCGGTCACCCGGTGGCCAATGCCCAGCACAGTTTCACCACCGCGCCGCAGACCGCGCTCCAGGCCGGCAAGATCTACACCGCCACCCTGTGCACCACCCGGGGGGTCATCAAGATCGTGCTCCGGGCCGGGGTTGCGCCGCAGACCGTGAACACATTCATCTTCCTGGCCGACAGTGGCTACTACGACGGCCTTACCTTCCATCGCGTGTGCCCCAACCCGACCGACAGTACCTGCCCGACAGGTATCAGCCTGCACACCGCCCAGGGCGGTGATCCCGCCGGCAACGGCACCGGCCGGGGCCCCGGTTTCGTCATCCCAGACGAGACCCCGCAGGGCACCTACACCACCGGCACGGTGGCGCTGGCGCGGCCGTCGAACAGCGACGGCAGCAAGATCGCCAACAGCAGCGGCGGCCAGTTCTTCATCGACACCGGGAACAACAACCTCAGCCCCGACTACAACCTTTTCGGCGACGTCGTTTCGGGCCTGGCGGTGGCCCAGCGGCTGCAGAAAGGCGACACCATCTTCTGGATCGCAACCGAGAGCGTGACCGCCCCGGTCTCCAGCCCGAGCCCCGCGGTCTCAGCCGCGCCGGGCGCGGCCTCACCTTCGCCGAGCCCCGCCCCTTCGCCGTCACCCAGCTGAGCGACAGGTTCGATCGGGCGCGCCGGGTACTGCCCGGGGGCGTGAACAGCCCTGTCAGGGCGTTCAAGGCCGTCGGGGGTGAGCCGGTCTTCGCGGCGTCGGGGGAGGGTGCCTACCTGGTCGATGCCGACGGGGGGCGATACCTGGACCTGGTCGCGGCCTACGGTCCGCTGATCCTGGGGCACGCCCACCCCGCGGTGGTGGAGGCGATACGGGCCCAGGCCGGCCGTGGCAGCAGCTTTGGCGCTCCCACCGAGGCCGAGACCGAGCTCGCGGAGCTGCTCGTCGAGCAGGTGCCCGGGGTCGAGCTGGTCCGGTTGGTCAACTCGGGCACCGAGGCCGCCATGTCGGCGATTCGGCTGGCACGGGCGGCGACCGGCCGGGACATCGTGGTCAAGTTCGAGGGCGGGTACCACGGCCATGCCGACCACCTGCTGGCGAGCGCCGGCAGCGGTGTCGCGACGCTGGGGATCCCGGGGTCGCCGGGTGTCCCAGAGGCATTCACGTCACTGACGGCGGTGCTGCCCTACAACTCGGTAGAGGCCGTCGCGGCGTACTTTGCCGAGCACGGGACCCAGACGGCGGCGGTCATCGTCGAGCCGGTGGCCGGCAACATGGGCGTGGTGCCGGGCTCACCGGAATTCCTTACCGCGCTGCGGCGCCTGACCGCGGCGGCCGGTGCGGTCCTGATCTTCGACGAGGTGATCACGGGCTTCCGGCTGGGCCTCGGGGGCGCCGCCGCGGCCGTTGGTATCACCGCCGACCTGACCCTGCTGGGGAAGATCATCGGCGGCGGCCTGCCCCTGGCCGCGTACGGGGGTCGCGCCGACCTGATGGGCCAGGTTGCCCCCGAGGGTCCCGTCTACCAGGCGGGCACGCTGTCCGGTAACCCGCTGGCGACCGCCGCCGGGCTGGCCACGCTGAGAACCCTGATCGCCGATCCGCCGTACGCTCGCCTCGAGGTGGCGGCGGCTCGCGCCGAGAGCGCCCTCGCCACTGGCGCCAACGCAGCCGCCGTCCCGCTGAGCGTGGGTCGCGTCGGATCGATGCTGACGCCGTTCATGAGCGGCGCCCGGGTGAGGGACTACGCCGCAGCCCGGGCCTGCGACGTCGAGGCGTACGCCCGCGTATTCAACCGGCTGCTCACATCAGGCGTCTACTCGCCGCCGTCACAGTTCGAAACCTGGTTCATCTCGGCGCCCCTTGCTGAGAGCCACACCGACCGCCTCTGCGAACTCCTGGAGGGCGCTTTCGCCCCACCCTGACGGGGCTCCTGATGGCTCAGTTTCGCCTCAGGTGGCCGAGCGCATGCGAACGTATACTCGAATCGTCGCCATCCTGAGGTAACAGACATGCCCGGCCTAGGACACTGGTGGGTCCTCCTGATCCTTGCCGCCATCGCTCTCATCATCTTCGGACCCTCACGGCTGCCGGAGCTGGGTGCGGGCCTGGGCAAAGCGATCAAGGAGTTCCGAAAGGCCACCACCGAGATGGGTGACGCCCTCAAGGAAGAGGTCCACAAGCCCGACGAGAGCACCCCCACCGCGGTCGGCACCACCTACACCGCGCCCACCGGCACCGTCGAGCCCGTCGAGCCCGCCGCGTCGGTCACGCCTCCGGCTCCAGCCCCGCCGCCCGAGGCCCCCAAGGCCTGAGCCGCCGCGGCCGCGGCTTTGTCTCCGGCCTTGACATGAGCACCACCGGATGAGCGAGCGCCCTCTCTTCGTCGCCCCCGAACCCGAGACGCTCCCCAGTCCCGCTGCGGACTGGGAAGAGCGGCGCATGACACTGATCCAGCACCTCGAGGAACTACGGCGGGTGCTAATCGTCTCGTTGATCTGCTGGGTCGTGGGCAGCATCATCGGACTGGTCGCATCCGGCCTTGTCATCGACCTGTTGGTACGCCCGCTGGAGTACCTGCACCAGCCCCTCCACTACTTCAGCCCGATGGGCTTCTTCACGATCCACCTGAAGGTCGGCCTGATGGTCGGACTGGTGATCGCACTGCCTGCCGTGCTGCACCAGGTCTGGACCTTCGTGGCCCCGGGGCTGAAGCCAAGAGAGCGCCGCTTCGCGGCTCCGCTGCTCTTGAGCTCGATTGTGCTGTTCGCGGCAGGCGGCGCCCTGGCCTACTTCTTCCTGTACGTCGCGGTGCGCATCATTGGCGCCGTCAGCCACGACTCGAGCCTGGTGTTCTTCCCCGAAGCCGGCGCGTACATCGGCTTCGTGGTCCTCCTGATGCTGGCCTTCGGCATCACCTTCGAGTTCCCCGTGGCGCTGGTGCTGGGCGCCTTGATCGGGGTTGTCAAGTCGAGCTGGCTGCGCGCCCACCGGCCTCATGCGATCTTCGCAATCTGCGCCGTCGGCTACATCGTCACGCCCGGCATCGACCCCATCACGCCCCTCGCCCTGATAATCCCTCTCTTGCTTTTGTTTGAGGTATCGATAGGCGTGATCAGGATGATGGGCAAATGAGCCGCCCCGACGGGCGGCAGGCGGATGAGCTACGGCCGCTGCAGATCGAGTTGGGCGTGAACCTCTATGCCGAGGGATCGGCACTGATCAGCGCCGGCAACACCCGCGTGTTCTGCACCGCCAGCGTCGAGGAGAAGGTGCCGCCCTACAAGAAGGGCACCGGTGAGGGGTGGGTCACAGCTGAGTACGCCATGCTCCCGCGCGCCACCAACACCCGCAACCAGCGCGACGGCCGCCGTGGACGGGTCGACGGCCGGGCCCAGGAGATCCAGCGCCTGATCGGTCGATCCTTTCGCGCCGGCGTCGACCTGGCGGGGCTGGGGGAGAGGACGATCACGATCGACTGCGACGTGCTGCAAGCTGATGCCGGCACTCGTTGCGCTGCCATCACCGGCGGTTTCGTCGCCCTTTATGAGGCGCTCCGCAAACTCCAGGAGGCCGGCATGCTGAAGACGATCCCAGTTCGCGGCATGCTCAGCGCCGTCAGCGTGGGAATCGTCGGGGGCGAGCCCAGGCTCGATCTCAGCTACCTCGAGGACTTCGAAGCCGAGGTCGATATGAACTGCGTCGTCAGCGAGGGCGGCGAATTCATCGAGATCCAGGGCACCGGTGAAAAGCGACCGTTCTCCCGGGTCGAGGGCGACGCCCTGCTGGACCTGGCCGTCGACGGCACCGCGCGCCTGGCAAAGCTGCAGCGCCAGGCGCTGGGCCTCTGAGCGACAAGGGCCGCCCCCGGCTGCTGCTGGCGACCGCGAACGCCGGCAAGCTGGGGGAGTACCAGCGGTTGCTGGCGCGCTCGCCGGTCGACCTGGTTTCCCCCGCGCAAGCGGGCATCGGGGACCTCGAGGTGGAGGAGGATGGGGTCACCTTCCTCGCCAACGCCCAGAAGAAGGCAAGGGATCACGCCGAGGCCTCGGGATGCCCTGCCCTGGCGGACGACTCAGGCATCACCGTGACAGCGCTGGGCGGCCGCCCCGGCGTGCAGTCGGCCCGGTTCGGCGGCGCAGACCTGACGGCCGCCGATCGCAACGCCAAGCTGTTGGAGGCGATGGAAGGCCAGCCGGACCGGACCGCCGCGTACGTCTGCGTGATCGCCCTGGCCAAGCCTGGCGGCCCCGCCAGCAAAGTCTTCCTGGGGCGCTGCGAGGGGCGGATCGCCCGCGAGCGCCGCGGCGAGGGCGGCTTCGGCTACGACCCCATCTTCCTGCTCCCTGACGGCCGTTCGATGGCGGAGCTGAGCGACGAGGAGAAGGACCGCATCAGCCATCGAGGCCGGGCCGTCGCCGAGCTCCTCAGCCAGCTCGACCTGGCCAGGTGGGCCGTCGAGTGACTTGCCTCAGGTAACCTCAGGGCGATGACAAGGCTGGTCCTTCTCCGCCACGGCCAGAGCACCTGGAACCTCGAAAACCGCTTCACCGGCTGGGAGGATGTGCCTCTGACCGAGCAGGGCGAGGCCGAAGCTCGCGAGGCGGCCGGCCTTCTGCAGGAGGCCGGCGTTCGGCCCGACGTCGTGCATACGTCACTTCAGGTCCGGGCGATCGAGACCGCCAACATCTGTCTGTCGGAGATGGGCCTGGCCTGGCTGCCGGTGCGCCGTTCGTGGCGGCTGAACGAGCGCAGCTACGGCGCTCTGCAGGGGCTCAACAAACAGGAGACGGCGCAGAAGTACGGCGACGAACAAGTCCTGGTCTGGCGGCGCAGCTACGCCACGCCTCCGCCGGAGCTCAGCCTCGACGACCCGCGACACCCGCGCCATGACCCGCGCTACCGCGACCTGCCGCCGGAGGTGCTGCCCAGCGCCGAGTCGCTCCAGGACGTGGTCGAGCGGATGGTGCCGTACTGGCAGGACGGCATCGTCCCCGACCTCCGCGCGGGCCGGTGCGTGCTGGTGGTCGCGCACGGCAACAGCCTGCGGGCGGCGGTCAAGCACCTCGACGGCATCAGCGAAGAGGACATCGTCCAGATGAACATCCCCACCGGCGTCCCGCTGGTCTACGAGCTCGATGGCCAGCTCCATCCAATCAGCTCGGGCTACGTCGGCGACCCCGCCTTGGTGGCGGCCAAAGCCGAAGCCGTCGCCCGCCAGGGCACCGCCGGCCGACCACCGACTTAGACTTCGCTTCCGGCCTCGGGGAGTAGCGCAGCCCGGTAGCGCACCTGCTTTGGGAGCAGGGGGTCGCCGGTTCAAATCCGGCCTCCCCGACCAAAACCAATATTCGAGTTCATTTACACCACCTGCTTGGGCTTGACGGAGCTTGACAGGGCTGTGACACGGGCATATATTCTGCCCAAGCAGGTGGTGCTGTACATCGCTTTTGGTTTAAAACCGCCTGCTAAATGGAGCTGAGCCCTGCCAAAGCTGCGTATCGTTGAGAAACCGGCGTCCAGCGCGATTGCGAAGCTGGTCGAGGACTACCTGACCAACTGCCGGGCCAGAGGCCTGTCGTACAAGACCATCGATGACGCCTACGGCCGACCGCTCAAGCATGTCTTCCTGCCGTTCTGCGCCCGCGAGGGCATCACCGAGCCGGCCCAGGTCACCTCTCGCATCCTTGACCGCCTTGGGGCTGAGCTTCGTGAGAAGGGTGGAGCGCGCGGCACGCTCTCGCCGCACTCGATCCACGCGTACCTGCGCCCCGTGAACTCCTTGCTCGCCTGGGCGGAGCAGGAGGGCGAGCTCGGGGCCGGGCTGAAGGCTGCGACCCCAAAGCTGCCCAAGAAGCAGCTGGTGGTCTTGGAGCGGGAGGAGATCCAGGCCATGGAGGACGCGGCTAAGACCGAGAGGGACAAGCTGATCATCCGGGTCTTGGGCGACACGGGGGTTCGGCTGGACGAGTTGCTCACCATGCGGACGGGCAGCGTCCTCGAACAGCCTGGCGTGATGGGTCGCTACTACCTTCGGGTCAAGGGCAAGGGTTCCAAGGAGCGTGACGTCCCGATCATGCCGGCGCTGTTTCGACGGCTGCAGCGCTACATCGCGAAGGGCCGACCGAGCGGCGCCGACACTGACCGCCTGTGGATAGCCCACAGGCGGAGCCGCAACGGGTCCTTGGAGCCCCTCGCCTCATCTGGTGTCCAGCAGATGATCCGTCTTACCGCAAAGGAAGCGGGCATCAAGAAGCGGACGCATCCGCACCTGCTGAGGCATTCCTACGCCACCTGGGCTCTGAGGCAGGGCATGAACCCCATACAGCTCGCCGACATCCTGGGGCACAACAGCCTGACGATGATCCAGGAGGTCTATGCCCATCTCACTCCGGTGGACGCGTATGACGCCCAGGCGAGGATCTTTGAGGACGAGCTGCGGGATAAGTGATCGTTGGCTTTAGGGCGATCAAGCCCCACCTGATCAAGCTCATGTACGTCCACCGGTACCTGCGCAACGGTGGTTGAGTTTGGAGCCAGGCCAGTTCTCAATGGCTCTTCGCGGTGGGGCGGTTTGGGGTATGGGGCTGGCTCTGGGTTCTCCCCGGGGATTGAAGTCCACCGCGGCGAACCCCTGTTCGATAGAATGGACCGCATACGCCAATCGGGACGGGGAGAGATCATTGCATGGTGACTGAGTCCATTTCTGATCGCCGCGAGATGATCCGATACCTGGATGGCTGGGCGTGGGAAGGCATGGAGGGGGCACCTCGCGCCCGCCCCGTCGTCAAGACGAACCTGATCGAGCTCGTTGAGGGTGATGACCCGGTAGAGAACGGCCTTGGGGGCATCTTTGCCCGCCAGGGGCTCCGGCTTCGGGCGCTGGAGCATGGGCTTTTTGCGGTCAGTCACGAGGGTATCGGGGATATCGGCTTCCTGGAGGCTGTCGGGTCGCGGGTCGTGGCCCTTTACAGCATGCTGGAGATCAAGCGGCTTGCCCCGTTCGTAGAGCACCTGGTCGCTGGTTCAGCTGAGTTAGACCGGGTGTGGTTCAGCGGCATTACCTTCGAGGTGCTGTGGGGGCTGGTGACCCGCATCTGTTCGCCGGACCGCTACTCGCGGCTGTCGTTTCGGCACGAAAGCGTCTTTGAGTTGAGCCAAGGCTCGTCCAGCCCCGAGGCAGGCCAGCTTCAGGATGCGCTCACCGACGATCCCGACTACGGGGTCGATGATGACGCGTTAGCAGAGGATCCAGAGACGGATTTCGAGGACACCGTGGGCGGTCGTCCGGAGCGACGCGCTACAACCTTTCGCCTCGTAGACAGGGTCGGAGAGATCGAGCGGCACCTTGGCAAAATGCAGGCCCTCTACTCTCCCCTTCATGCGGTAAGCCAGCTGCGCTTCCCCGCGGCGACGGGCCGCGGCGGTCATGACATCTATCATGACGGTCGCCTCACGAACCGCAGCGACAGCTTCAGAGACCACCGGCAGCATGTGTTGCTGCTCACCCGGATTTACGAACGGATGCTGAAGGCGACCGAGGAGAATGCCTGGTACTCGATCGCAGAGTCAGCAGCTACGCCCGGCACGTTTAATCGCTTGGTGGGATCCCCGGTGGTTGTCCAGTTTAAGACGCCACTGTCCGACATGGGCTTTGAGCGCCTGGTCTCATCGATGTTCGATCCGCGATCATCGCGGTTCCGGCTTTGGGGGCACCCGATTCGCATTGGTACCCGCCGCGTGCATGTTTATGGGCTCGATCGACATTTGTGGCAGCCCATCTACATGGATCTTTCCCCTGAGGGTTGTACCGCGATCGTCCCCAACGGAACGTGCGGGAACACCATCCACCGGCTCATAACAAACATCCAGCGCTTCGTTGATCCAGCGACGGAGGCATACATTGGCGACTTGAGCTACCGCCAACTAGTGGAGGAGTCGACCGCTGATGTCGAGCTCGCAGACCCCGGCTGAGCTCGCGGCTGACCCGCTCTTCCAGCTCAACTGCGTCATCTGGCTGACGCAGCCCCTGGCTGGTGGCCACCGGATTCAACCGATCCTGCATCAGGCTGGATTCACGGTCTACTCACTGGCCCCCCTTCTGACTCCGCCGCCCGATCTAACAGCGAAGGCGCGAGAAGGCGGATTCGGAATACAGAACGGCACACGACCGGACTTGGTGCTGGCGGATGCGTTGGTGAAGAAGGTGGCGGTCACAGAGTGCAAGGCATCGTGGTTCGGCTCCGCCTCTCACAAGGCAGAGCAGGCTCGCGCTCTGCTGATCTCGTCAGGTGAGCGCTGCGGCGACGTCCTCGGCGTCGCTGCGGGGCAGGTCAAGGAGGCTATCTTTCTAGCGGTGCTGCCGAAGGACCGATCGGCACAGGCGGCCACCTCGCTCGCCGAACTTCGGGAGGAGCTCGGCTCGTGCGGCGTTCCCCCGCCCACGGTAAGTGTGGCCGGTCTGGAGATTGGCTCCACGGAGGCTTCTGTGGAGTTCGACGTTGGCGCAGCAGCGTTTTTTGGAGTACCGGCCGGGCGTCACGTATTTCTGCGCTACGACTCGCCGGATGACGCGCGCCCGTTGTATTTCGTGCCGTATGACCCAACGCACACGCCTGGGAGTGCCCATGAGCCCATTGCGCGTCGCATCCTTCTAGAGCGGCTTCACGGGTCCGTTTTAGGCGCCATTGCTCGCGCGCTCCCCCCGACAGCGGTGGTCATCAGACCGGATGAAGCGCTAAATGACGCCATGTTCGGGATGTGGAACCTCTGGGAGGACGTCGAGGCGCACAGGGCGATGAAGCGGCTGTTTCGGGACTTCATGACGCGGCTGGTGCGTCAGCTCGACGAGGGAGTGAGGCCGTTTATCGAAGGCCAGCAAAACGGGGAATGGCGCGTCCGACTCACGGACGCGAGTGTGCACGCGCTCGTGCGGGACGAGATCGCGCGTTTCCTGGCTGAGGATGCGGCTACTGCGCCTGAGCCGCGGCCCAGCCTGCTCGACGATTTGGCTGACAGTTAGGCCGAAATGAGATTCACTGCGCTGACACCCCAGCTGAGAGAGGTACTCAATCTAGTTGCCAGCGCGACCAAGGCGCGGCCGGCGTCTGCGGACGGCTTGCTCGGCCTGGCGGCGACGGCTGAGACCGTGACGGTCAGAGGATCGAATCTGGAGCTGGAGGTAGCCGTCGAATGCCCGGCGAAGGTCGATCAGTCTGGGAGCTGTCTGGTACCGGCCGAATTGGTCAGGAACTTCATCGAGCGCGTGCTCGACATGGAGGTCGAGGTCCGGGCCGACGCACCCGAGCGTGGGATCTGGATCAGCTGTGCCTCGTTCCCAGATGTCCGTATCGATGCACCGGCGGACCGCCAGCTCGCGGCATTTCCCTTCGAGAAGGACCGCGTTGTAGCAAAGATGCATATCCCGGCCTGGCTCAGTCTCCTAGAAAGCGTCATGTTTGCGGTTGGCCGCGACGACACCGCGTCAGTACTCAGCGGGGCACTTATCGTCCCAGCTGATGGGCGTCTGACAATGGTCGCGACAGACCGATATGTGTTGGCGAGGGCCATCCTGGACCTAGGCCCCGAGGTGCAAGAAGAAGGTGGCCCTGTCCTCGTGCCGGTGAGGGTGCTAGAGGAGGTTCGGCGGGTCTTCCGCGGACGCAGCGGCACAGTCTCTCTCAGTATTGGCAATGAAGATCGAGCTATCGGTCTGTTCAGCGAAGGGGTGGCCTTCACTGGGCGGCTGCTTGAAGGTAACTATCCGCCGTACGATCGGCTGATCCCAGAGGCACACCAGACCACAGCCGCGACATCGACGACGGCTCTACGGAACCGCGTTGACGGTGTAGCCCTTTTCGCGGCCAAGGAAACCGACGCCGTCACCCTAGGCGTCGGCGAGGGGTTGATCAAAGTTGTAGCGGAGACATCGGGTCTAGGTGAGAATCATGCGTCCGTGGCAGCGGTAGTCGAAGGCCCGTCGGCGTCGGTGACATTGAAAGCTCACGATCTGTTGGCCGTTCTGGAGCACATCGACAGCGATCGCGTGATGCTTGCGATCGGTGGACGCGATCGGCCCGTGGCAATCACAGGAGCCCCGCAGGGTAATGCTTTGTACTTGGCGATGCCACTCATTTCGCGGGAACCGTAGCCCCGCAATAAGTCGCGCAGTGCGCTGCCGGCGTCATCGACCGGAGCGTGCCCAATCGGGCGGCCGACCATTCCCATCGAGAGCTACCTGCGCTTCATGTACCTCAAGCATCGGCACGGGGTCGGCTACGAGACGTTGGTGGCAGAGGTCTCGACCCGGCTGCTGTTCGCCGGTTCTTTAGCACCGATGCTCCCAACCCGACCGCCCAGTGGCTAGTTCAGGTTGCCCTCGCGTTGAGCTATCGGTTCAACCTTGACCAGCCGCATTGGTGGAAGCACCGCTGCGGGCGGGCGATTTTGTCGGCCTTCGCAGGTTGCTCCAGGCACGAACTGACGACCCTCCCGACCCCGAGCTGGACCACGTGCTGGGGCTGATCGAGTACTTCTATTGCGAGTTCGACACGGCGCTGAACCTCCTGGAGCGGTCGTTCCTGGCCCTGCGCGCTGCCCGGCGCAATCGTGCCGCCGCCCTCGTCGCCGTCTCCCTCGGCCGGGTCCATTTCGACGGCCTGGGCGACCAGCTGGCGGGCCGGGGCTGGCTTTCGCGCGCCCACAGCCTCGTCCAGAAGGAGGAACCCTGCGTCGAGCAGGGTTGGGTCGAGCTCGGCCTCGTCGGCTGCAGCGTCGCGGACGCGGGGGAATTGGAGGGTGGCGCGCGGCTGGCCATCGACCTAGCGCGGCTCCATGGCGACTCCGACCTCGAGTGCAAGGCGCTCGCCGACGGCGGTCTCGCCCGCGTGTCCCTTGGCCGGGTGGCTGAGGGTGTAGGACGGCAAAATGGGATCTGAATACGAGGCTGGGCTGGTGGAGCCATTGGCCGCCGGTATCCTCCCGGATGCTTTGGCTGATCTTCCTCCCCCTCCAAGCCCTCCTCGCACTACGCCGCTCGCACCGTGACCTCGCCCTCGAGAACCTTGCCCTTCGCCACCAGCTTCAGGTCGTGCTCAGGACCCATCCCCGTCCGCGCCTCCGCAACTCCGATCGCGTCTTCTGGGTCTGGCTCCATCACCTGTGGCCCGGCGGGTGGCGCGAGCACCTTTCGCTCGTTCGGCCAGAGACGGTGATCGGCTGGCACCGCAGGGGGTGGCGGCTCTACTGGACCTGGCGGTCGCGCAGTCGCCGCGGTCAGCTTCGCCTTCGACCCGAGGTTCGCGACCTGATCGCCACGATGTCCCGTGACAACTCGCTGTGGGGAACTGAGCGCATTCGGCGGGAGCTTCTCAAGCTCGGCACCGTCGTGAGCAACCGCTCGATCCGCCGCTATCGCTGGCGCGGGACCGAGCGGCCATCCCATGGGCAGAGCTGGCACACCTTCCTGACCAACCAGCTCCAGGGCATCTGGGCGGCCGACCTCTTCGTGGTCCAGACGATCGGGTTCAAGACCCTCTACGTCCTCTTCTTCATCCGGCACGGGAGGAGAGAGCTGGTGCATTGCAACGTCACCGCGAGCCCTACGGCGGCCTGGATCTGGCGGCAGGTGTTGGAGGCCACGCCCTGGGGCCAGCATCCCGCTCATCTCATCCACGATCGCGATGCCGTCTATGGGCGCGACATCGATGTCCGTCTAGCCAAGCTAGGCATCGACGGTGTGCGGACCCCGTTCCGAGCGCCCCGGGCGAATGCCATCGGCGAGCGGGTCGTGAGAACCTTCCGGGCTGAATGCCTCGACCACCTGATCGTGATCAACGAGCGGCACCTGCGCGCGGTGCTGACGGAGTTCATCCGCTACTACAACCACGAGCGGCCGCACCGGACGCTGGCCCTCGAGATTCCGGTCCCGCGCTCGGTCATGCAGGAGGGGAGGGTTGTATCGAGACCGATTCTCGGTGGGCTCCACCACCTACGCGCGAGCCGCGTGAACTCGGATTGCATTCTGCCGCCCTACAGCGTCAGCGGCCGGACCAGGCCCTGATCTACTTCGAACGGGCTATGGAGCAACAGCCGGACCGTGAAGATGTCGCCCAGAAGCTTGTCGAAGCCTGCGGAAGATGCGGACAGGACGGCTACGCGCGCAGGGTTAGGCTTCGGTACGGGCTGCCTGATCCCGCAGCCTAATTCTCGGTTGAACTCTGGGCCCGACGGGTGGGGGTGGCGGACGGCGGTCAATCCCGGCTGCTTGTTCCTCTCCCCGGAGTCTGCGGGGCCACCCCAGATGCCCTTGCTGCAGGCGGCGCGGAGTCCTATCCGGAGTTCGGCGAGATCGAAATCCGCGCGATTGGTGGCGGGGCGACAGAGCTGGCAAGGGGAGGTCCCACGACACTTCGAAGCTGCCCGGATCGATTCTTGGTCGGGCTTGCACAAACATCGCGCGACGCGCCGTCAGCCGACGGAGGCAACCGCGCACCTCGAGGAGGCCCTTCCGCGTGACCCCTCCCATCATGACGTCAGGTCACGGGGAAGCGCTCGAATGTGAGACAGGCCAGCATAGGCGACCCGAGGAAGGGAAGGAGTACGTACCGGGCAAAGCGGCTTCAAGGGCCGAAAGCCACGCCGGATAAACGCTAGGCTGAGTGGCTACGATGGCGGAACACATTTCGCTCTTGGAACCTCGGCCGCTGGGCTACGTCAGCACCTGGACGATGGGTGACCGAGGGCCCATCCTGTGCCGGCCATAGCTGGTTTGGGCTGAAGTGAGGGATTATGGCAAGAATCAAAGATCAAGAGCCGGGGATAGCGGGAAGAGCACGACCCGGGATAGATCACGTCGCCACCGAGTCTCCTGACCTCGCTGCGGAGCGCATCGCCTGGCTGTCCAGCGTATTCCCGGAGGTCGTCGTCGAGGGCAAGGTTGACTTCGATAAACTGCGCTCCACTCTTGGTGACGCTGTCGACGGGCGGCCCGACCGGTACACCTTCGCCTGGGCTGGGAAGCGCGACGCGATGCAGATCCTCCAGATCCCGTCGCGAGCCGCTCTGCTGCCCGAGGTCACGAAGTCTACCGATTTCGAACCGACCGGCAATGTCTTCATCGAAGGCGAGAATCTCGAAGTTCTCAAGCTCCTATATAGGCCTTACTTCGGCCGGGTAAAGCTCATCTATATCGATCCTCCCTACAACACTGGCAGTGACCTCGTGTACGCCGACGACTACACCGACCCGTTGGACAGCTACCTGAAGCTGACCGGCCAGCAGGACTCCGAGGGGAACCTTCTGACCAGCAATCCAGAGACTAGTGGCAGGTATCACTCCTCGTGGTTATCGATGATGTATCCGCGGCTCTTTCTCGCTCGACAGCTCCTTCGAGATGATGGCGTCATTTTCGTGAGCATCGCCGATCACGAACTTCACAACCTCCGCATGTTGATGAATGACCTGTTCGGGGAAGAGAACTTCTTGGGTTGTTTGGTCAGAGCCACAGGGACCACTACGGGCCAGGACAGTAGGGGTTTTGGGAGCTCCTTCGACTACATGCTCGTGTATTCAAGGAGTACGGGATATGAGGTTGGAGGGCTTCCACTCTCCGAGAAGGACGAAGCTCGTTTCAACCTTGAGGACGAACGCGGCAAATACGCCCTGCTCCAATTGCGAAAGACCGGCAACAACGATCGCCGCGAGGATCGGCCTTTCATGTACTACCCCGTCCAGGCGCCTGAAGGGTCGGACGTCTATCCGGTTGGGCCTGGAGGATATGAGAGCTGTTGGCGAGTCGGTCCCACAACTTACAGCAGGTTAGTTGACGAGGACTACATCGTTTGGAAGGACGTTCTCAAGGAAGGAGCCGAGCGTTGGACTCCGTATGTCAAGTACTACCTCGAGGGACGCGAGAAGAGGCCGTCTCCTTTGTGGACAGATCTCGACGGGAACAAGAAGGCCACGCTTGAGGTGAAAGAGCTGCTTGGCGAGAAGGTCTTTAGTAATCCCAAGCCAACAGCTCTTGTGACCCGAATACTTGAAATATCCACTGAGCCCGACACGAGTGATCTCGTCCTAGACTTCTTCGCCGGCTCGGCGACGACTGCACACGCCGTTCTGGCGCTGAATCACCGCGACGGGGGTAACCGCAGGTTCCTCATGGTGCAACTTCCCGAGGCGACGCCGGAGGGCTCAGCCGCCCGGCGCTCCGGCTTCGAGGATGTTGCGGCTATTGGTGAGGAACGAGTCCGCCGCATCATACAGAAGCTTCGGGCGGATGGCGAGACGAAGCTCGATTTGAACGGGACGACCCAGGATGAGGATTTAGGGTTCCGAACGTTTGTACTTGCGGCCTCGAGTTTCAAACCGTGGACCGGCGTCGACGAGCGCGAGGCCGATACATACGCAAAGCAAATGGCGTGGTTTGCAGAGAGCCTGGTGGACGGCTGGACCGTCCAGAATGTTGTGTGGGAGGTCGCGATAAGAGAAGGCTATTCGCTGTCTTCGCAGCTTGACCGGGTGGCGGCGGCCACAAAGAACGAGGTCTGGCGAGTGACGGATATCCAGAAGAACCAGGTTTTCACGATTTGTCTCGATGGGAAGCTCGATGGTGAAACGCCGAAGGCACTTGGGCTAACTGCAGACCACCTCTTCATCTGCAGGGACATTGCTTTGACCGATAGTCTCGCAGCGAATCTCACCATGCAATGCAGACTAAAGACAATTTAGGGCCTCGCGTTGGAATTCCGATTTGACGCCAAGCAGCAGTTCCAACTCGACGCTATTGAGGCCGTTTGTGGGCTGTTCGAGGGACAGCCACGAATCGATATCGACCTAACATTCAACCTAGGTACCGCATTCGGCGCGATCGCCAACCGCTTGGACCTCGACGAAGCGACCCTGGTTGCCAACTTGAAAAACGTGCAGGAGCAGCACGGCATTGACATTGCTTCCGACCTTGCCTGCATCGAGGCAGCCATCGATACAGCCAACGGTCTTAAGGGCGTGCGCTTTCCCAACTTCTCGGTGGAGATGGAGACTGGCACGGGGAAGACCTACGTGTATATCCGGACAGCGTTGGAGTTATTTCGGCGCTACGGCTTCCGTAAGTTCATCGCCGTCGTCCCTTCCGTTGCGATTCGAGAAGGGGTAGTCAAAGAGCTCACGATGACCGAGCGCCAGTTCCACGAGCTGTATAGCAACACGCCATACCGCTACTACGTCTACGACTCGTCCAACCTTGCACAGGTGCGCCAGTTCATCTCATCAGACAGCATCGAGATGATGATCATGACGATCGACTCATTTAACAAAGCTTCCAATGTGATTCGCCAGAGCACAGATCGCCTTCAGGGTGAGACTCCGATACATGTCGTCCAAGCTGCACGACCAGTCCTAATTCTCGATGAGCCGCAAAACATGGAGAGTGAATTGCGGGTCAAAGCCCTCGCCGCTCTCGATCCGCTTCTGGCGCTGCGATACAGCGCTACGCATCGCAATCCTTACAACGTCGTGTATCGCCTTTCGCCGTTCGAGGCCTACCGCCAAGGATTGGTCAAGCGGATAGAGGTTGCATCGGTAGTGAAGCAGGACGACGTCAACCAGCCGTTTCTCCGGCTGGATCGGATCGATGCCAGGAAGAAGTCCATCTCTGCTCGGGTCAGTCTGCATCAGCTGATGAAGACCGGTGCGGTCAAGGAGAAGGGGGTCGTTGTGAAGCCCGGTGACTCATTGGAGGAGAAGGCTGGTCGGCAGGAGTATGCCGGCTTTGATGTTGAGGAGATCAACCCAGCAGGGGGGTTCATTCGGTTTGCGAACAGTGCTGAACTGACGGTTGGCGAATCGCGAGGCGCCGACAAGGAAGCAATCTTCGAGGCGCAGATTCGCTACACGATCGAGGAACATATGCGTAAGCAGGCCAGGCTACGGCCCCACGGGATCAAGGTCCTCTCGCTCTTTTTCATTGACCGCGTGAGCAACTACATGCCGGAAGACGGGGTGATTCGCCGACTCTTTGTGGCGGGCTTCGACGACCTAAAACGCGAGCACGCAGATTGGGAAAGCGTCGATCCAAGTAAGGTCCAGGCTGCATACTTCGCCCAGAAGCGGCGTCGCGGCGGAGTAACCGAGTTCCTCGACTCGGTGTCAGGAGAGACGAAGGAAGATACCGCGGCTTATGACCTCATCATGAGGGACAAGGAGCGGCTACTCTCCCTCGAGGAACCGGTAAGTTTCATCTTCTCGCACAGCGCTCTGCGTGAAGGATGGGACAGTCCCAACGTGTTCCAGATCTGCACCCTCAACCAAACCGCGTCGGAAATGAAGAAGCGCCAGGAGGTCGGGCGTGGGGTCCGCCTGTGCAGAGATCAGTCAGGCGAGCGTGTTCAGGATGAGCGGATCAACGTACTGACAGTCGTTGCGAATGAGAGTTATGAGCGATACGTGGAAGGGCTCCAGTCCGAGATCGAAGACGACTACGGCAAGGCGGGGCTGCCCCCAAAGCCCCCGAACGCCCGGAAGCGGGGCAAGGCGACCTTGAACAAGGAGTACATCCTCAAAGGGGAGTTCAAGGAACTCTGGGAACGGATCAAGCACCGAACACGCTACGCGTTGAAAGTTGATACGGAAGCATTCCTGAACCAAGTCGTGCCCAGGGTCGAGAAGATCACGGTCCACCCTCCTCGCGTCGCTATTACCAAAGCACAGGTGCAGGTAGGTGTGACAGATGTATTTGAGGCTCTCCAGATGAGCGCCGCGAAGACAGCAGTCGACTTGGTGGGCCGGTACCCGCTTCCTAACCTGGTCGACCTCATGGCAGACCTAATGGAGCACACAACACCAGCGGTCCGGCTGACTAGATCGACCCTGCTTGAAGTCTTTCGTCGCGCGAGCAACAAGGGCGCGGCCATGGAGAATCCCCATGAGTTTGCTACCGAGGCTGTCCGGGTCCTCAAGGATTGCCTCGCCGACCATATCGTTGAAGGAATCCAGTACGAGAAGATCGACGACTGGTACGAGATGACGCAGCTCGAGACCGAGATCGAGAGCTGGGAGCAGTATCTAGTACCGAGTCCGCACTCGGTCTATGACTACGTCATATACGACTCCGACGTCGAGCGCCGCTTCGTCGAAGGCCTCGAACGGCGCAAGGACGTCAAGCTCTACTTGAAGCTCCCGCCGTGGTTCAAGGTTCCGACGCCCGTTGGCGACTACACTCCGGACTGGGCGATCGTAATCGAAGACGTGGATGAGCACGGGAAGGCATCAGGCAAGCCGCTCCTCTACCTCGTCCGAGAAACGAAGTCTGCCACCTGGAAAACCAGCCTCAGGTCCGCAGAACGTCGAAGGATCATTTGTGGGAAGCGTCATTTCGAGAACGCCCTTGGCGTCGACTACAGAGTCATCACTGACGCCAAGGAGTTGCCCTAGATCATCGATCGTCATGGGCGCAACGTCAGTCTATGAGCGAGAGCCGATATCACGTGACCGGGGTCTCGCGAGGAGGGTCAGGCTGATCCTTGGGTTCGTTCGGGATCCTGGATCGAAGCATCCGCTCCTGGGTCATATGCATGCGCTTGGAGTCGACGGCGCTGAGGACCCCGGACGCGGCGTCCGCACTCAATTCAGCGAGCCGTGCCTTGGCATCGAGCAGCGTCGGATCATCCCGGAGCTCCCTGGAGTAGGTCTTCTCGACTCGGTCCATCGTTGCCTCGTGGTCCTTCAGTCGCTCTAGGGCGGTGTGCCGGTCACCGGAGTCATACAGGCCGGTCAATTCGTGTATCCCCGTCTGCCAGCATGAGCTGAGACACCTCCTGCCAATCAATCATTGAGCAAGGAGGTTGATCCTCCTGGGTGCGGTCCCGCGGCACCGTCCATTATGAGGATGTCGATGTCTTGTGTGATGTCAGTCTCGAGGCACAGTCGCTCCGGTTGAGAAGTTTGGGTCGACACTCGCCGCGAAGGCGCTCTTCCGCCGACACCGCCACAAGATCGTTGCATCGGCTTGTCTTGTCACAGAAGCCGTTATGGGCGCAAGATCGCCCTCGTCACACACATGATTTCATACGTTCTGCCGCCGAGTTCAATTGCACCATCAAAGGCGGCGCAGTATGCGCACGCGGCACGCGTGATCTGTCTTCAGCGCTCTGACACCAGAAGCTCCATAATCGTTGAGGTCGACGGGCTGATCGAAGTGTGAGGCGAGGAGTGGTTGAGATCAAAAGGTACGAGCCCCAAGGTACTACTCCAACGGCACGGGTGGGAGGAAATGCGATGGGCGCGACCTCAGAATCTAATGCGTTGGGCAATTCGCTCCATCGGTGTGCAGTACAGGTCGGCATGTTGTGATCGTTCCTGACCCGGTGAGCCTTGCAGGACCAGCTGTCGAAGCAGGCAAGCTGGTGCGAGATGTGGTTAAGAAGAGTTGGCCGCAGGTAACGTACTCGCTTGACCGGGCGATGGTAGACGCGATCCCCCCAGGCTCACAACCCATGGACCTCACAGGCTGGAATCCGTGGCGCCGTGTGTTGCGTATGAGGGATTACCAAAAGCGCTCGCTCAGGATGCAGGTCGAAATTCAATACCGCTGTTCATGGAAATGGGGCGGACGTTACCACGGCAAAGGCTTGTACATGACTGGCGTAATCGCCCCACACGCCGTGGTAATCGTCAGAGCCGGCAACCAAGTCGATGTCCACGTTAGCGTCGGTGAAGCGACGATGCGCGGCACCGACGAACCCACGGCCTGCTTGCCGCTCCAATTCACCACTCTCCACGCGACAAAGCGAAAGGCGCAGACGTATTCGGACTACATCGAGATCTTTGGCGATGGAGGATGGGATGCGCTGAATGCGGGCGCGCGCCTAGAAGTTCAAACTCCTGGGAGCGGTGAAGCGGAATGAGGCAAGCCGACGTGGACGTGCTGGACCGGCCGGCTGTGCTTGGGCGGCGGACTGACTGGGACTCGAGGGTTTCGTTTTCGGACTTCGCCGCACCGGACGATGGGACAATCCATAGTATTGCGTGGTCGCCTGACGGCTCCCGGTTAGCTGTAACAACGTTTGCTCAAACAGCGGATCTCGGCGGCTCGCATGGGGATGGCCGCGTCGCGATCGTAAATCTCGAGGCTCAGACTGAGGAGAGGCGCTTAGACGCGAAGCCGATTATGGCGACTGGCGCATTGGAATGGTCACCTAGCGGGGACTACATTGCGATTTTGGAGGCGGGAAGAATTGGGATATGGGATGTCGTCCGCGGCGTAATGAGGACCGAAATCTCGACTGGAATTGCAGCTCCGATCGCCTTCTCGTGGAATCGCCAGACTGCTGACGTCGCGATGGTCGTGATAGATCACAGCAGGAGCGCAGTTGTGCTATTGCGTGCGTCTGAAGATATGGACTTCAACGAGAACCGCGAGATACCTACGGATGCAACGCAGGGGCATCCAATGAGCGTTGGTTGGTCGCCGGACGGTCAGCGGCTTGCGGCGGTCTCGGTCGACCGCGACGATCGCTACACCTTGAACGTTTGGGAAGATCCAAGCGAAGAGACGATGCCTACGAGCGTATCTCTGGGCAGAGGAATCGTGGAAGGACTCGATCTCACACGTGCCTGGGCACCGAATGGCCAGAGCCTGGCTCTTGCAATCGAACCATTAACTCTTGTGTCATCAACCCCTTCAGCTCGTTCGGACGAGCTAATTGAAGATGCGACGCTCGCCCTCTGGGATCGTTCGGAGCTGCGCACCCAGTCATTCGACGAGGAGGGACTAGACGTCTTCGGTGCTGCCTGGTCGCCCGACGGGCGATGGATATCTATTTCGACAGGTGACGACTTGCTCTTCCTCAGCGCATCAACCCTCGGCGTTGTTGACATCGCGCCCACCTTCTTCACTGCGGTGCTCGGCCCGACGCGCGGTGGAGAGGACGATGATCTAGGACTCAGTGGGTTTACGACCCTCGGCTTTACTATCTGCCATTGTTGGGCGCCCTCGTCCCGGCAGGTGGCAGTGGGCAATGTTGGTGGACTGCGAATCCTGGATGTACGTGCCCTGAAGGCGCCGAACGACTAACCCACGAATAGTTTCGGCGCCGAAGCTGCCATCAAGAGCTGCAGATGTGGTGGGTCAGTGATTGAAGCGTTGGTGAGACGAGGGCCGGAATGATCGTGGGATTGGCTTGACGAGCGCTTCTGGCCTGAATCAAACACCTCGCGAATGCCTGATCGAGTGGGCGAACCAGCAGGATGGGTGGGTCCGTTCCATCGTCGCGCACGTGATCTCAACTCGACGCGAGGTCTCGCCCGATACCCTTCGCATCGCACGCGACCAGTACCTAGCCGAGAAGCAGCTCGTAGAGGGAGAGGTGAGCCCCGTCCCGCTCCTTGGTGATGAGGGCGGGAACGGAGATGCCGCGGAGCGTCTTGTACTCGCCCAGCTGCGCGACTGCGCCGGCGTCAACGCACTTGCTTCACGCCAACAGATCGACTTCAACCCGGGGATGACGATCCTGTTCGGAGAGAACGCCGCCGGCAAAACCGGTTACGTGCGCATTCTCAAACTCCTCGCGAATGTACGGTCCGCCGAGACCATCATTCCGGACATTCATCGGCCCAGCGCACAGCATACGCCCGAGGCGGTCGTGCTCTACACGCTGGGAGACGCCGACGGAGAGCTGTCGTGGCACGGCGAAAAGGGCGTTAGTCCGTTCACCCGCATGAGCGTATTCGATAACCCTGCAGCGGCACTGCATCTGGAAGACAGTGTGACCTACCTTTACACACCAGCCGACCTGGCCCTGTTCAGTTACGCGCACGCTGCTATCGAAGGTGTCCGGGCGCTCCTGCAATCCGACATGACTCTCCGGCTTCCGCGCCAGAACCCATTTCTGACTGCGTTTGCGCGTGGCACGCCAATCTATCCGCGTGTAGAGACACTTGGCGCCAGCACGAACCTTCGCGATTTAGAGGCTCTGGCAGCTGTTACGCTGGAGGAGAAGACCGACCTGGAAGCCCTGCGCTTCAGCATCGCCGCCCTTACCAGTTCATCAGGCGGTGATGTCGAAATGCTTCGAAGTCGCGCCGGCATTCTGCGCAACCTGTTGACGGTCGGTGGCAACCTGGCAGCGTTTGATGCAGATCTGTTCGCCAAAGCCGTTGACGTGGAGCAGACTGCTAATGCAGTTCACACCGCCGCCGCCGCTGCAGTCTTTGGCGCCGGACAGCTGCCAGAAGAGCTTCACCCGGCATGGCAACGGTTCATCGAGGCCGGAGAGGAGTACCTGCAGGCGAGCGGTGAGTCTTCATACCCGGAGCAAGATGATCGCTGCCTCTACTGTCAACAGTCGCTAGACGACGCGGCCCGAACTCTGCTCCAGTCCTACCGGAACTACGCGAGTGGTGCCATAGCGTTGGCAGTGCGGGAGGCGAGCGCAGAGCTGACCAATTTGCAACGCGATGTGCTGGCTCCCACTTTCACGGCGGCACTACAGGCGCTTCAAGGCACCCTGCCCACCCTCGGGGAAGCCGAGCACGTTCCCGACTGGCTGGATGATAGCCGCTCCCTCGTCGTCAGGGCCGAGCGCGTGTACGCAGCAATCGAAGGCCGGGTCAAGGTGAGTACCGAGGACGGCAGCACCCTGCCAGCGACTTTGCTCTCGCGGCTGGCCGTAAGCCTTGAGGAAGCGAAGACTGCAGTCCATGCGCTTGAGGGCGATGCGAAGGAACGCGCCCAGCTGTTAGGAGAGCAGAAGGCCAAAGTCGCGCTCCTTGAGGCTCGGCTCCGGCTGGCGCAGCTCTTACCGGAGATTCGTACGTATGTCGAAGATGCCGCTTGGGCCGAGCGTTTGAGGACGCTCCTCGGTCGGTTCCAAGGACTCCTTACGAGTCTGACAGTGACGAGCAAGATTGCGAGTGAGGAGGTACTGAACCACGGTTTTGAGCGCGTCTTCAATGAAGAGTGCGGCGCGCTGCGTGCGCCAACGGTAACTCTGGACTTCCCCGGCCGCAGAGGCCAGGCAGCACGGCGCAAGTCAGTTGCCCCAGACCACTCGCTCACCGAAATCCTGTCGGAAGGGGAGCAGAAGGTCATCGCCATCGCGGATTTCCTTGCGGAGGTGTCTTTGCGGAGCGGCTCGGCTCCCGTCGTGTTCGATGACCCGGTCACCAGTTTCGACCATCGACGTATCCGAGAGATTGCGCGGCGTATCGCCGCTCTGAGTCGAGAGCACCAAGTAATCGTCTTCACCCACGACATCTGGTTCACATCGGAGCTATTGGCCGAATTTGAGCAGCGACAGAGAGATTGCACGTACTACCAGCTGGTGGACGACGGTGGAATCAAGGGGATTGTCTCTCGCGCTGCCCACCCTCGACTCGATAACGTAAATGCCGTGAAAAGGCGACTTAACGCTGCCATACAAGATGCAGCTGGTGGCACGGACGAGGATCGCCAACACCGAATCGACTCCGCGTACAGTGAAGTGCGTACTTGGTGCGAAATTGTTGCCGAGACGGAACTGCTGAAGCGTGTTACCCAGCGGCACCAACCGAACGTCGCCATGCAGAACCTCGCTTCCATCCGAACCGAGGGTCTGCGGACGGCCATTGACGTGATCTATCCCATCTGGGAAAAGGCGAACCGATATACGACCGCCCACTCGCAACCCCTAGGGACGCTCGGCGTTCGTGCAACGGTGAACGAGCTGAAGCAGGACTGGGCTGCGCTTCAACAAGCGCTGGAGGACTACGAAGCGTCCTGAAACTGCGGCAGAGTGGAGCCTTCAAACGCAGGATGGCCAAACCGACCTCGCTGACGAGAGATCCCTCGTGGCCTATGCGCCTTCCAGGGCCGCCTTCATTCGTCCCAGATCAGCGGTGCTCATTGCGTGACCTTTCAACCGAATCGTTATCGCCTGTGCCAGGCGTACGTGCGACTTCTGGACGACCGTAACTTGAGTCTGCCCTCCCTGCGGAGCAAATCGGTACTCGAAGCGATTTGTCATGACCTGACTTCGAGTTTCAGCAGCCATCAACACGTCGGGCTCCAGGGCGATCATCGTGTAGTGCAGCGTGATTGGGCCAAGGTCGAGATCCCATCGCGATCCTGGCCCGAGAGGCTCGGGGCTGAGGAGCCGCACCGATCTCACCCGCGGGTTCCACTGCGGGACGTTCTCGGGATCAGTCACGAATGCGAAGACTTGCGTCAGCGGCCGCTCGATCGAGACTGAGTTAGCGATCCCTACGGGCACCCTCACAAGATCGAACGCAATGTAGCCAACCACGATCAGGGCACCCAAGACGAGGAACAAGGGAAGCATTGTTACAGGCTGGAGCTTACTAGGTGATGGCTGACGCTTTGCCTGACCCGAGTACCCAACGTGCCCTCGGCCGACCACCCGAGTGTTCGTAAATGACCCTTGAGCCGATGAGACTGTGAGAATGCAGGGATGCTGTTGCAGCACCGGGCATGACTCGTCGCGGGGCAATCTTGAACCACTGTGCGGGCAGATTGAGTGGGCAGCAGGAACAGCGAAATCAGCCCGGCCGAAACCCGACGCGGCCTGCCACATGCGGTTCCCCGATCCACTCTCTCAGCAATGCACATGCGTTCATGCAGCCCCTGGTTAGTGAGGTCGATTGGAGGATCGCCTGATCGCGCCGGCTGCGACGTAGAGAAACCCCTTGGCCGCGCACGGCGGCACGCTGGAATCTGATCCAAGCGGCATGGGCGCATAGTTCAGCTCCTCGACCCAGGCGTCCCCTGGGTCGCCGGTGAGCCGCTCGGCCCAAAACCCCTCAAGACGGATCAGCTCGTCGTGATCGTCCGGCACCAGGTACAACCTTGCGGAGTTGAGGACTTTGCCCTCCGGGATTCCACCGAGCTCAGTGGCGACCCAGTGCAGAAAGAAGGTAAGCGGGTCGACGTCTCGTCGGTGCGACACGAACACGCCGAGGTCAGGCAGGGCGATGCGTTTTACGATCCGGTGGCCGTCGTATCGGTGCTTGAACGGGCTGACCGCGGCGCCCAGGACCCCGGTGAACGTCCACTCGAGCGCTGGTAGAGGGGTGTCGTCGTCCTCCCATTTCCAGGTCGGCTCATCGGTTTTGTCGTACCGGTTGAAGCTGGTGACGTCAGCGCTCCACCGCACGCGAGCCCGAGGTGGCCAGTTGTCAAGAGGCTCGGCTGACCCAACCTCGACGTGATCGCCCGGGTGGTCCGCGCGCAGGGCGCACGTTGCGATCACCACTTGGTCGCGCCGAAGCTCGGCGCCACAGGGCTGTTCGTCGTTATCGGCCAGGTAGCCGAGGTCGCCTTCGTCACTGAGGTCTCCGAGTGCCTGAGAACAGGGATCATTTCGACCGAGACGGTATGTGCGGGAGCGCTGCTCCCGTCGATCCTCTTCACCGCCCCTATCGCCAGGATCATCCGGTCTTTGGACCGGTGGCCCTCGCATGGGACTGGACCTGGATAGACGCCGTCGACCTTCACCCAGGTGTGGAAGCGCCTGATACGGGACTGCCCGCTCACACGTTTATCTCGGCGCCGTCTCCGCCCGGCGGCTCCTCGAGGTCGCGAGGTCCGGTCATCCATCGCCACACGACGGCCTCAGCCGCGACCCTGGCCTCGATCTCGTGCCTGTGGCCCAGGAAGTAGGTCGTGGGGCGGCGCAGGCATTGCTGGTGCGCGCTCAGCGGCACGCCCGGGTCAACCGTTGATGCGGGTAGCTCGCTGCCCAGGAACCGCACCGCCTCGCTGGGCTCCAGGATCAGGGACCCGCAGACAGCGCACTGATCAAAATCGTCACGTTGCCCCGCGCCGAGAAGCTCCGTGACATCCTTCACGTCCACTCGGTAGCGGCTTGCGCCCTGTCTAATCGCCGCCACCGCCCGGATGCACAGGGTGCGCAGGCTGTTCTCCATCTGCCGGAGGCCCGGCTCCAGCTCGTGGCGCTCAAGAAGGGCCTCGAGCGCTCCGCGGCCAAGGACCAGGGATCCGGGACTCACGTCGTACTCACGGCGGAGCGCCGGGATGATGATCCGCGAGGCGATATGCCCCTTCTGAAGCCGCGTATAGGGCGGGACCTCGATTACGAGGTGCCTATCGAGCAAAGTGCGCCGAACCGCCGACAGGTCGTTCGCTGTCGAAATGAAGACGACCTCCGAAAGATCAAGGGGGAATTCCAGGAAGTCATCTCGGAACGAGCGAGCCTGCCGTGGGTCGACCGCGTGAAGCAGGGCGTCGCCAGGATGGCCGTGATAATGGCCCGTTCCGAGCTTGTCCAACTCGTCAAGGATCAGGACCGACCGCATCGATTGCGTGACCGTCAGGGCCTCAGCGATGATGCCAGGCTGACTCCTCTCGTAGAGCTGGCGAATTCCTCGGATACTGAGCGCATCGCTGAGGCCGGCCAGGGGCAGGGTGTGGCTGGGCAATCCAAGCGCCCTGGCCATGATCTCGGCGCGGACCGTCTTACCCACACCTGGTTCGCCCACCAGCAAGAGCGGTCGACCGAAGGACATGGGTGCCCCGGCGGGCCTCTGGTTGTTGGCGGCGATGCGCTCCAGCAGCCACTCGCCGACGGCGTCAACCTCGCCGAGGTGGCGGATCATGACCGCCCTTGCCCGGGCAACGCTGCGCGTCGGCTGGACCCGCGTGCACAGCGGCATGGATCGAATGAACGCAAGGTCGCGCTCCCTGTCGTCGCGGTCGCCGGCGCAGGCGCGCACACGCCTCTCGACCTGGTCGAGAACGTCCGCGTCCAGCCCGGAGAACAGTTCGCGAAACTCCTGGGCAAGCCTGTCCACGTCGCTCTGGGGGACCAGATTGCGGTCGGCCGGGCTGGCGTCGTCATCCGCAGCTCCCTCCCCAGCCTGGTGTCGGGCCATGTAGGCCGTGAGCCAGTCGTGCTCTACCTCAAGCTGCGCTTGAGTAGGAGCTCGGAACGCTGCCTCCGACTCGCTGGACCCGGTCGGGAAAAGGATTGGAGCGAGCAGGTTGCCCAGCGCTGCCGGGGGCGCCGTCCAGAGCTGGGGCGGGATCTCCTGGTGGCGGGCCAACAGCGTCTCCTCGGTCAGCGCCCGGACCTTCTGAGCCAGGCTCTCTAGCTCCGGAGTGACCCCTACGACATCGTCCAGCGCGACCCCGTTGGCAAGTGACGGAAGGGGCGGCACTTGAAGCTCGGTGACCCGAAACCGCAGATCAGAGCGCACCCGGACCACGCCTCTGCTCGATCGCGCAACTATCTGCCCAGCGGTCGCGATCAACTCGCCGTTCTCGGCCTCGAACGCCAGCTCGTCGAGGTCGGTTCTTGCGGGAATAAGCGCAACGATCCCAGGCCCGCTGTTCGCGGATCGGATCGCCGCGTCCTCATAGTCCCACTTGGCTTCGAACTCGAAGACCTCGCCGGGAAAGTAGGGCCGGTAGACGAAGAGGGCCGGCAGTCCTGACATCTGATCGTTCGAGCCGTCGGTACCACGACGCTTTCCACGGGTGGGTTGGTCGCGTTTCATCATGCGGCTCCGGCCGCCGTCGGGGAGTGCGGGCAGCGCCATTGGTATGGGCACCACTCGCACTGTCGTCCTGGTCTGGCTTCGACGCGCCCCAGTTCCGCCACCGCCCTGATGCCGTCGCGTACGCCCTGGATGTCCTGCCACGCCCGGAACACCTCCTCCTTGGTGAGCTCCACCGACAGCGCCTGACGGCCGGGGACGTGCACATCAGTGATGACGACCCGGTCGGGCAGACTGGGCTGGGAGACGGCCAGCAGCGTCCGGTAGATGGAGGTGCCAACGTCGGCGACCATCTCCTCGGCCCGGTTGAATTTCGGGTGTCTCCCAAATCCCCAATCCAGAAGCTCGAGCGGAGCCAGGCTACCGTTTGAGATGACGAGGTCGAAGCGGCCCGAGAGCGTCACGCCGGCCACCGGTCCGGAACGCACCATTTGCTCAACGGCGACAACGCAGCCGTGCCGCTGGCGGGTCAGCTCGACGGCCCACAGCACCCAGTCGATTGCCGACGGCAGCATGTGCGGGGCCACACCCTCGTTTTCAAGTGCGGCTGAGACTCGCGCCTCTGTACCGGCGTCCCGGTCGCTGTTGATGACATCGGCGACCACCTGGTGGCACGCGCGACCAAGCAGGAGTCCCGGGCCCGCAGGCCCGGTGCTCTGATGTTCAACGGTCTTGAAGGACCAGCGCGCCGGGCACGCCGAAAACTCTCCGACCGCGGTCTTGGAGAGGGGGACGCCGTAGGTTGTGACCTGGCGCCGGAAGCGGGCCACAGACGCTTTGTCGAGCGATACAAGTGCGGGTGGGTCGGGTTGCAGCAAGAGGTATCTCCTCCTGGCCGCCCTTGGGGATATCCTGACCGTGCATGGGGCAGGTCCCTTGGGATCGGCCGATTGTTTGGCGGCTCTCGGGTTACCGCTCGAGAGCCGTCTGTTTTTGCCCGGCTTGGTGTTGCGCGGCGCGGGCGATGGCCGCGTGGTCCTACCTCAGGGCGACATCGCCGTCTCTTCAGAGGTGGCGCCTTTGGCCGTCGCGATGCAGACCAGGGGCTTCATGCCGCCTCCTCTCCCGCGAGCCGAAGCTTCCCGGCGGCGAGCCGCTCAAAGAGCGGGTCGGCAAGCGCTGGAGCGGCGGTTGGGTGGCGGAGGTCGTAGCGCGCGGTGGTGCTGGGACTGGCGTGACCCGCGAGAGTTCGCACCGTCAGCAGATCGACCCCACTCGACAGCAGACCGGTGATCCAAAAGCGGCGCAGGCAGTGGGGTGAGAAGCCCGGCCCGCCCACGGCGTCGGCGAGCCGGTGCAGCGTCCAGGCCACCGCGCCCACAGATATGCGCCGCTGCAGCACCCGACCCGAGTTGCCTATTGGGCAGAAGAGCGCACCTCGCCAATCACCCCGCAGGCCGGCCCAGCGACGGACGTGGGGAAGAAGAGGGGAGGGGATGGTGGCATCGCGGCCGCGCCCGCCCTTGCCGGATCGGACGGTGAGGGCGCCGCTATCGAGGTCGACGTCGCAAAGATCGCAGGCACACAGCTCGGCCCTGCGCAGGCCCGTCCCGGCGAGGACCGCGACGATGGCGACATCCCGCAGGTCCCACGGCGAGGGATTGGGGATGGCGAGAAGGGCGGCGATTTCGTCGACCTGCATGAGGGGGCTGCGCTGCCTGGGTCCCCCTTTGGGGGCGCGCACCGAGGTTGCCCGAAGGAACCGGTCGGAGTCCATGCCCAGCCGCCAGGACTCGCGAAGAACTCCCCGCCAGGCGGTCAGATGGCGGGCGACACTGGAGGGGGCATAGGTCCTCTGCAGCCACGTGCTCAGCCGGGCGGCCTGGGCGTACGACGCCCTATGCCAGGGGAAGGTCCTGGCCGAATGCCTGCCGCCGGAGAGGCAGTCCGCGATGACCTCAAGGCAGGCGCCCATGACGCGCCGGCTGCTCGGTGAGAGCTGCTCGAGGTACAGCAGGACAGGGTCTGCTGTCGGACGTGCAGACCGGCTGGGGCCACTGAGCCTTGGTGCGCTGTCCATGTGTCCAGCCAAACACAGGGGCGCCTGGATTTTGAAACGAATCCGCGGTTGGCGACGCCAAAAGGCGCCCCCAGCAGGTCTTTAAGCCGTTGTGGCCTTTGCTCTAAAGCCTCGTGATCGTCTGTGTCAAGTCCATGTCAATCGCTTTTCATTAACGGATGGCGAGCTTCGCAGTTTTTGTAATCCAAATAAGGCAGGCGGAAGGCAGCCAGGGGCTGGCGCCCCTTGACGTCCAGGCGGCGCTCAGCGTCTTTATCGGTCGCCGCCTGCACGCCGGGGTTGTGGCCGAGGATGCTCTGCCGCCCGACCGCTATCAGCGATTCCTCGCAGGTCGCTTGACCGGTCTTGACATGACTTGGTTGTCGACCGGGCGTCCGGTGCGGCTGATTTCCATCCGCGCTGACGGGGGAGCGTGAGGGGCATGGGAACCCTGATCAGAGCGGACTGGCTCCGCAGGGCCCTCGCCCTGCGAGGGATGACCGGAGAGGACCTGGCACGCGAAAGCCGGCTTACGCCCAGCACAATTTCGCACGCCTTGAACGGGAGGGATGTCAGCAATCGCACGGTTTCCGCCATCGCCCGCGCCCTGGCGAGAGTGCAGCCAATCCCGGGTGCCGAGGACCTGGTCGCATGAGCACCCGCCGCCACCGCTCCAGGAAGTCGATCGGCCAAGGCGTGCGCCAGACGCAGGGCCCCAGCGTTGGCCGACCTCAGCTGCAGCCACCCCAGCGGCACCAGCTCCGGTCGCACCCCCGCCTGGGGGTGGCCACGCGGGCAGAGTACCTCCGCCTTGTGCGTGAGGGTGGCGCCGACCTCTTCCCTGAGGTGTTGGACCCAGAGCGTTTCGAGGTAGAGGCGTTCGTCTCCGAGTGGATGGAAGAGTTCCCAAAAGCCGGGCTTGGTCGGGCCTTGACCGCAGCCGAGACCGCGTTCCCCCACGTAGAGATCGGCTACAAGCAGATGCGGGATATCCAGGACGACATCGAGGACCTGGACCGGACCCATGGGCGCACGGTCCGAGCGGGACAGCGCGGTGGTCGCCACATGGGTCGCGGTGTCACCTACATGCTCGGCACGGGCTTGCTGCCTGGCGACGAGGAGGTGGGGAATGAGCGGCGCTGACTATGCGTGCCATATCTCCGGCTGCGATCTGTCGGCGAGCTTCAGCCGTGCCGCCGAGCTGGGCAGAGCGGTGCAGCCGCTGCTGCCAGCCTGGGAAGGCGAGGCGGTTATAGGCACGCATCCGACGTCGCGCCAGCTCTGGGCGATCGGATGTCGGGCGGTTCGCGTCGCCCACTTGCTCGATCACGGGCTGTCGCCAGAGGAAATCGCACGGGTTACGGGGATCCATGACGTCGCACAGCTTGTTCGTGCTGTCTTGTCTCCCCCGGTCGCCCTCTCGGTCTTGGTTGAGACACCTGTTGACGCCGTCATCCTGGCGGCGATGGAGCAGAGACTGAGTGGCGGTCTCCGGGCAGCTGCGAGGGCGTGGGACGAGTTCCCCGTCGCCGGGGGTGATATCGCCGGGGCGCGACTGCAGCACGTGCTCAGCCACGTCCCGCAGGGCACGGCGAACATCACAACCTTCGACGTGGCATCGCTGCTCCACCTCCGTGGCGGTCGAGCGATGGGCACAGAGCTGCTTCCCGACGAAGTCCTTCCGCAGCGATACCGCGACCTGTGCCTGGCCGGCCGTGTGGGCGGGATTGACTTGATGAAGGTCCAGATGTCAAACGGCAGGACGTTGCCGTGCGTCGTGCTGGCGGCGGGCTGGCCGCCGCGGATTGTTGCGCTCTACCCCGCCTATGAGGACCTCCCGATCTCCACGGGCATCGTGCAGACCTTTATCCGACGGCACGGCAAGGCGCTTGCAATCCTGGCGTTCGATGGATACGTCACCTACCAGGTGCCCGTCTTCAGGGCCTGCCTGGCGGGTCCCGGCATCATCCCGTACTCGGTCCGTCATTCCTGCGAGAACCCCGCCGAGCGCGCCATTCGGTTGTTCAAGGATCTCTTGCCGCAAGTGGAGCACTGCCACCCGGACCAGATCGCGGCGATTATCATCGCTACCCTGCGCCAGCACCTCAGCGATTTGGAGGCTGCCTGAGGTGGACGGCTGGCAGCAGATCTGGAACAGCTCGACCACGTTCTACGTCGTGCGCCGGGACGACGACCTGGTATGCGCGGGTCCGCTGAGGATCCAGGTGGATTCGACCTCGGCGGCTGTGCTCATCGTGGCGGTCTCGCTTCGGCACCCGGAAAGGCCGTGGGCGTCGCAGCCGGCAACCGCGTACGCGCTCGACATCGTGGTCCCGGACGACCTCGAGGGCGAGGAGCTTCTGATGGCGGGATTTAGCGACGCCAAGGTTGTCGGGGAGGCCGCATGCTCCTGGACCGGAAGTGACGTCAGCGCCCGACGCCGTTCTGAGTTCGATACCCCAGAGCTCACCGATGAGGAGATCATCCACGCGCTGGTCACCAGGATCCTCACGCGCCAGAAGAAGGGGAGTGGAGGCGGAGGCGGCGCGGGCGGCAAGGGCGGGGGGACGAAGCGCAAACCGCAGGACGAGGGGCTGAAGCCCCCCAGGCGGACTAAGCGGACCAGTCGGAGCGTACGGTCGGGCGACTCCATCCCCACGAGCGTCGGCGAGATTGAGATCTCACCAGAGCTGCAGATCGCTCTCGACGCATTTCGATCGATCACTCCCAACGCGATCGTGCTCCCGCACTGGGCGGACCACCCGGCCCTGCGCCGCATTGCTCTCGCTGCCGCAGGGCTTGAGCACCCGGTCCGCCTCACCCTCGTGACTGGCGAAGACGCCCAGTACAAAGGCGACGCGCCGGTGGTGGAGAAGGCGATCTGCTACGTGCCGGCGCAGTCCGTGAATGCCTCGGCGCCCGCAACCGGTGAGGCCGAGGAGTTTGTCGCGGCCATCAGGCGGCTCGCCCAGGGTGCAGTCACCAGTCCTCGGCCCTTGAGCGAAATCGTCGACGACGCGCTAACGCAGCACGGGCGATGGCTGGACCTGGTTGGTCTCGATGCGACAAGCCACCGCAAGGCTGCCAACGTGGAGAGCGTTTTGCTCCGGGTTCGTGACGAGCCTGACAGCCCCGACGCGCGGCGCTCGATGCAGCAGCTTATCCGATATCTACCGAGGACCGCGGGGTGAAACGGCCTTCCGCGCACAACGCGCGTCTGCAGGCCTGGATCCGCGGTCAGCGGGCTCATCGCTCCGATGCTGCGGTGCTCGCCAGCGCCGGGTTGAACAAGAACTACCTCAACCAAGGCCTGAGCCGCACTCCGCATCCGTTGCATCTGCGCAGGGTCGCGACGGCGGCCGACGGCGACTACCTGGATCTCTGCATGGCCGTCGGCGTGGTCACCTTGGATGACCTGCAGGCCGCGGGCTGCCGCCGCACCCGAGCCTCAACTGGAGTTCGGTCTCGCCTGAGTGCCGGGTCTCCCGAGAAACTGCACAGCTTTCTGTCCCGGCTGCTGCGGGAGGTGGGGACTTCGATGAGTGCCGCTTCAAAGAAGCTGGAGCTATCGCGAGGGGCGCTGTCAGCGGCTCTCGTAAAGGGGCATCATCCCGACTTACTGCGCAAACTGGCCCCGATCTGCGACATTCCGTATCTCATCTTGATGCTCGCGGCGGGGTACCTGAACGAGGAGGATCTTCTCAAGCAGGGGTGGTGCCTACCTGACTCACTCCTGGTGATCGAACTTGAGCCGTCCCGATTTTTCGCGACCTTCTCTGAGCCGGAGCTGGGCCTTGAGGGGGTGACCGAGGAGCCGAGTGTCCCCGCCAGCACCTCTGGGGACGCCCCGAAACGGTGCCGACGGTCCCAGCGAACCAGGCCCGACCAACTGGCCCTTTTTGACCCAGCCGCCTGAGCGGCAACATCCCGACAACCACACGCGAGTGGCCGTGGCATGCGACGTGGTGCAGGGTCCCTCCCGATTCTCTGGGCAGCTCCAGCTGGGCCCAGCCACAGACCCGGGCGCCCCGCGATCTATTTAATCGGAAGGTCCGGGTACTGGTCGTAGCTGCCCCGCCGGGTTGCCAGACATCTAGGATGTCGACCGCTGGGACGCCGCGCGGCAAGAACACGTCTGCCCCTGTACCCGTCATGTCCATGTGGCGGCCGATGAAAACCTCGGGGAGACCTGGGAAGCACCTCGGCCGCGGTGCCCCGCCCGGATCAACTGCAGCGCAGATGATCGTAGGCGTTCCCAGCCGCATCGCAGCCGCGCCGAGGCCGTCTTCGGCGTGACGGTATATGGCCTCGCCAAAGGATGTTGCTGTGCTGAGAGAGCGCGAAGACCGCCAGGGCCGCAGCGCACGGGCCGGGAGCGGGCCTTCAACTCGAGTGTGGGGTGTAGGGCGGCAAAATGGTATCCGAGTTCACGCCGCTCGCACCGCTGACGCCGAAATAACGCCGAGGTCCGTCAGAACAGAACCTGACCGAGTACGTGCCGCCTGGACATCACGCGGGGGGTACGATTTGGATTCGTGTCCCGTTCGCTCGGCTCCGAACTCCCAGGTCCTCTGCAGGACCTCCTCAACGGTCGCGATCTTGGACGCAAGGTCGGCCACGCGTTCCTGTTGCTCACGGTTGACGAAACGGGCTGGCCACGCGTCGCGATGCTGAGCGCAGGCGAGGTGCTCGCCACAGCCGCGGATGAAGTCATGGTCGCACTCTGGCCGGACAGCAACTCGACGGCGAATCTGTCTCGAAGCAGAGAGGCGACGCTTGTGGCCGTGGTTGCGCCCGAGTCCTACTACATCCGCCTCCGCGCCGGGAGACCAAGCAGAATCAAAGCGGGAACTTCCGAACCGGTGATGTTCACCTGCCACGTCGAGGAGGCGTTGTCGGACGTGGTGCCCTATGCGGAAGTGACCGCAGGAATCCAGTTCCGGCTGGCCGACGGCCATGAGGCGCCCACGCTCGATAGGTGGTACGCAATCATCAAGGCCATGCGGGCCCTCGGGGGAGACAGCGGTGATCACGCCCCGACCGCGATCACCTGACCCGTAACCGCCGAAGCGCGAGAGCTGAGCTGGAACGCGATCACCTCCGCAACCTCAGTCGGCTGGACGAGCCGCCCAAGTCGGCGGGCTCTTTAGACCGAGGCTTCGGTGGGCGATCAACGTTGTAGTAGTTGACGTACTCGGCGAGCAGAGCATGCAGGTGTCGCTCGTTGATGACGATCGCGTGGTCCAGACACTCCGTGCGTATTGAGCGCACGACGCGCTCGCCGATGGCGTTCGCCCGTGGCGCCCGGACCGGTGTTCGAACGCTGCGATGCCCAGCTTCGCCAGGCGGACCCCGAACATGCGACCGTAGACGGCGTCGCGGTCGTGGATGAGGTACTTGGGCTCCCGCCCCCAAGGAGTCGCCTCGATCAGCTGCTGCCAGACCCACGCCGCGGTCGGACTCGCGGTCATATTGAAGTGGATCAGCCCGCGACGGTCGTGCCGGATGAAGAAGAGGACGTAGAGGACCTTGTAGTTAATGGCGTGGACCACCAGCAGATCGGCTGCCCAGATTCCTTTGAGCTGGTTGGAGAGGAACGTCCGCCA
>OCZT010000383.1_pt1 | contig 43587 bp, 29 predicted proteins | sample 1539031 | NCBI WGS metagenome assembly OCZT01 (sample SAMEA3539308, study PRJEB22396) | soil metagenome | biome: tundra; feature: field; material: soil | place: USA | collected 2010-05 | depth 0.15 m
GCCGTGCCGGCCCGCTGCCCGACCGGCAAACGCTGGCACTTCCCGCAGAAATGCGTCGCCCGGCCACCCACCACTATTCGCTCGATCGGCCGGCCGCAGCGCAGGCAGGCCTCGCCGGCGCGCTGGTAGACCGCCAGATGTTCCTGCATCGAACCATCGCCGCCGGGCGCCGTGTAGTCGTCCACCGAACTGCCGCGCCGCTCCACTGCTTCGGCCAGAACATCGAGCAGGGCCTGATGAAGCCGGCGCGCCGCGCCCGCCTTGACGGTGTTCGCGTCTTGCAGAGGGTGGAGCCGCGCCCGCCAGAGAGATTCATCGGCGTAAATGTTGCCTACGCCGGCCAGGAAGTCCTGGTTCAACAACAGAGTCTTGAGCCGGCCGCGGCGCCGCGACAGCATCTGGAAAAAGAGCGCGGCCGTGAATTCGTCGGAGAACGGCTCGACGCCGGTCGCCAGCACGCCCTCGGCTTCGCCATCGAACGGCAATCCCGTCGCAGGGTTCCGGCGGTACAACCCAATCCGCCCGAACTTGCGGATGTCCCTGAAGCGAAGCTCCCGGCCGTCGGCCAGGGCGAAGACGAGATGCACGTGCTTGTCCTGGGGAGTCTCCGGGGCAACGACGAAGAGCTGGCCCGTCATCTTCAGATGAATGGTCGCGACGGCAGGATCAGATGGACCCGGCGCCGGCACAGGCGCCACACCACCGGCTGGGCTCGCCGCGAGGAGGTCGCTCGCCCCCAGCCAGATCAGCAGTTGCTTGCCTCGCCGCCCCACTCCCTCGATCTCCCGGCCAACAATCGCATCGCGAAAAGTCTCCGAGGGGTGGCTGCGCAACGTCGCCGGCCAGTCGGAACGGGCGTCAAGAATCCGCGAGCCCGTCACCAGGCCGCGCAGATCGCGCGCTATCGTCTCGACTTCAGGGAGTTCGGGCATTGCTAGAGGGTAACGGGACGGCGCCCGCGGTGCCTGGAGCCGAGCGCGGTCATACCCCGATTTGCGCAGACGGTACCCCCACGTTCCGGGCAAATACACACTGCCGGCGTGAGGTCTACCATCGACACAGGTGATGCTGCCGCCCGTGGCCGTTGCCGGACAGTATTCGCGGAGGCATCGTGAGTCTTCTGAAACACGTCACAGGCGAGCGAGCCGAAACACCCGTGATCGATCCTGTATCGCAGGCGCTGGATCAGCTCGGCCATGCCGGCGCGGACCCCACCGCCCCACACCAGACGCGCCATTTCATCTATGTACCGGGCGAGAAGGCTGCGTATGAAGTTGCCCGTCTGGTCAAGGGCCCGGATCGCCAGGTTGAAATCGATACCTCTGCCCAGGACGGCTACTGGCTCGTAGTCGTTCGGGAGTCGCTCGTGGTCACTTCGGAGGCCATGGAGGCGCTCCGCACCGAGTTCGAGGCCGCGGCCCATCCGCTCGGCGGTCACTACGACCGCTGGCAGGTCGACATCGCCGGTTCCTGATCGACCGCTCGGCAGCGCGCCGCCCCAGATCCGCCCGCCGCGCTTAGCCCGCGCCCTCCGTCCGCGCCCTTACCCGCGCCCTCAACCCGCGCCCAACTCCGCCGGGATTTCATTGATCTCAGCCAGAACGGCGTCCTCGCGCGTAAGCGGCGTCATCGACTCCCAGTCATCGCCGACCTTGATGTCGACTGTCAGCGGGACGTCCAGCTTTAGCGCGTTCTCCATGGTCTCGCGCAAGATGGGCGCGACCGCTTCCACTTCATCGCGCGGAACCTCCAGCACGAGTTCGTCGTGGACCTGGAGCAGCATCCTGGCCTTCAGGCCGGCCGCTCGCAAACGCTCCGGTAATCGGATCATCGCGATCTTCACGATGTCGGCGGCAGTGCCCTGGATCGGCATGTTGATGGCCATCCGCTCGCCGGCTGCCCGCAGCGCCGGAACCCGCAGCTCCGGAATTGAGCGGCGCCGGCCCAGGAGCGTGGAAACGTAACCCTGCTGCCGGGCCATCTCCTTGATCTGGATCATGTAGTAGCTGATGCCGCTGTAGGTGGCGAAGTAATTGTCGATGAACGCCTTCGCCTCGGCCCGGCTGATCCCGGCCCGCGACGAAAGCCCGAAGTCGCTCATGCCGTAGGCCAAGCCGAAGTTGACCATCTTGGCCATCGAGCGCTCGTCATGAGTGACGTCCGCGCCGTCCTTATGCAGCACTCGGGCGGCGGTTTCGCGGTGGATGTCGGCGCCGCGTGCAAAGGCTTCGCGCAAATGTTCGTCGCCGGAGACGTGGGCGATGATGCGCAGCTCGATCTGCGAGTAGTCGGCGGCGATGAGTGTCACGTCCGGGCCGCCCGCCACAAAGGCGCGGCGGATGCGGCGACCCAGCTCGGACCGGATCGGGATGTTCTGGAGGTTCGGATCCGACGAACTGAGGCGGCCGGTGGCGGCAACTGCCTGATGGAACGTGGTGTGCAGGCGGCCGTCGCGCTCGGCGACGAGAAGCGGCAGGGCTTCGATGTAAGTGGAGCGCAGCTTGGAGTAGAGGCGCCAGTCGAGCAGCTTGCCGACCATCGGGTGCGCAGGCTTGAGGTCCTCCAGCACCGACGCGTCGGTCGAGTAGCCGGTCTTGGTCTTCTTGCCCTTGGGCAGGTTGAGTTCATAGAAGAGAATCTGCTCGAGCTGCTTGGGCGAACCGAGGTTGAACTCGTGGCCGACATCGGCATAGACCTCGGCTTGCAGACGGTCGATCTCACGCCCGAATTCGACATCGAGAGTAGCCAGCGCCTCCCGGTCGATGGCGACGCCCGCGGCCTCCATCTCGGCGAGAATCGGGATCAGGGGCATCTCGATCTCACGGAAGAGACGATCGAGGCTCGACTCGACCAGCGCCTTCTCGAGCGGCTCGCGCGCGGCGAGGGCGGCGAGGGCGTCCAGGCCGATGCGGACCGACGCCGGCACGTCGCCGGCGGGCGGCAGCGTCACGTCCAAGCGCTCCTGGGCAACATCCGCGATCGTCTGGCTCCGCAGCGAGGCGTTCAGCAGGTACGCGGCAATCTGAGTGTCGAAGGCCACGGGGAGTGGCCCCGTCGCTCCCCCGGCAATGTTGGCCACGACCAGCGGCTTGGTCTCGTGCCCCACCACCGCCGCCCCGGACTTGAGTAGCAGATTGCCGAGTATGCCCACGGCCTCGTGGCTCTCCGCGACCAGCACGCGGCCGTCCGGGCCGGCCAAGGCCAGGGTCACGGGCATGCCCCGCATCGGACGCGGGTCGTCCATCAGCAACGCGGCGCCGATCTCTGTGCGGCCGGCCAGCCACGCGGTGGCGTCGGCGGCATCCGACTCCGTGGCTTCGAACCGCTCCAGGAGCGAAGGATCCGCAACTGCGGCGCGCAGGGCTGTAGCGAGGTCAACCGGGCCGGCCTGAGCGGCCATGGCGGCCTCTTCGCCGGCCGGACGCGAACGCGCCGCGATCGGGGTCAGACCGGATTCCGGCACGTTCTCGACGGCCGCGCCAAAGTCCATGCTCAGTTGCAATTCGTCTCTGCCGCCGACCTGGGCGCGGCCGGGAGTTGGCTGGCGGCGGGTCCATGCCCCGGCTGCACTCGGAGCCTTGGCGCTGCTCGCCCCGCCACCGGTCCCGCCACCCGCCCCACCCGGCGCCCCAGCCGCCGCAGCCGGACCACCCGGCACGCCGGCCACTCGCGCCGACGGCACACTGCCGGCCACTCGCCGCAGCGCATCGGCGGCGTCCATCGCCGACTCACCGGTGAGCGGCGGCAACCGATCGATCAGCGTCCGGAACTCGAACTCGCGGAAGAGCCGCACGACCTCGCCCCGGTCGTAGTCGGAGAGCCGGGCCGATTCCAGATCAAATGGGATCGGCAGATCACGCACGATGCGGCTCAGCTCGCGGCTCTGGAAAGCCTGCTCTCGCCCCTCGATCAACTTCTCGCGGAAGCGCTCGGGTTTGACCTCGTCCAGCCGCTCGAAGATCCCCTCCAGCGAGCCGAATTCGCGGACGAGCTTGGCCGCGGTCTTCTCCCCTATTCCGGTGATGCCGGGGATGTTGTCGCTCGGGTCGCCCTTGAGGGCCTTGTAGTCGATCATCTGGTCCGGCCGCAACTCAAAGCGCTCCCAGACCTTGGCCGGGTCGTAGTAGATCGTCGAATCGACGCCCTGTCGCGTCGTCATCAGCCGCGTGCTCTCGGTCACGATCTGAAGCATGTCCAGGTCACCGGTGACCACCGTAGTCTCGATCCCGCCTCGCGCGTCCAGGTCGCGAGTGATCGTCCCGATCACGTCGTCCGCCTCATAGCCGGCCATCTCGAAGACAGGGATGCGGAGCGCCGCCACAACTTCGCGGACCTTGGGGAACTGCGAGCGAAGGTCGTCCGGCATCGGCGCGCGAGTCGCCTTGTACTCGGCGAATTGCTCGTGGCGGAAAGTCGGCCCCGGCAGGTCGAAGCAGGCCGCGACGTATGTCGGCTGGAGATCCTGGATGCCACGCAGGAGGATGCTGCAGAAGCCGAAGACCGCGTTGACGAGCTCGCCGTTGCTGGTCGTCAGCGGCGGTAGGGCGTGATATCCACGGTAGATGAGGCCGTTGCTGTCGAGCAGCATCAGGCGGGGCATGTGGGCCTCGACTTCGGGCCGGCGGGGCAGCATGGGCCGGCCGTACAAGTCTACCCGCGGCGGGCATGGAACTACCGCTCGCCGACTAACCGACTAAGAAACGAATCCCGCCGCAATGCAGGCCAAGCCGTAGACATTGACCGCCACCCCAACCGCCACAGCGATGACCTGGCCGCGAGTCAGCCCATTCCGGACGACCACCAGGCCGAGCAGCAACCAGGCGAAGGGCAGTCCGTCCAGGATGAAGCGATAGCCGAACTGGGCGAAACCCGGGTTGCCGTGCATCAGATCCAGGGTCACCGGCAGGACCAGGCCCAGCCAGCCGGCCAGGATAAGCGGGTCGCGCCAGCGGGCCCTCAGCAGGTAGACGAGGATTGGCGTCGTATAGAGGATCGAGCAGCCGGCCCAGCTTGGTTCCACCCATGGGAAGTTTTCGTTGAAGTTCCAGCCTCGCAACAACATGGTGAAGAGGCCGCGCGCCAGGTAGAACGGACTGACGATGCCCTGCGTGTACCACGACTCGGACAGCACAGGCTGACCTTGCGGGCCCTTAATCAGGTCGTACCCGAATTCGGTCAGCGAGTCGAAGCGGGCGAGGTTGAAATACGCCAGCCAGACACCGACCGCCGCCGCACCGAGCGCGAGGACGACAAGGCCGGCCCAGTTCGCCCGGCGCACGAGATCCTCGAGCTTGTCGAAGGCCGCGAACACAACGCGTTTCAGCCTGGAGGCCGCACCCCAGCCCGCCGTCTTCGATGTGGACTCGGTCGAGCCCAAGTCGGCCGAAGCTGAAGCCGAAGTCGAAGCCGAAGTCGAAGCCGAAGGCGAGTCGTCCGCCGACGCCCCACGAGCAGCCAGCCAGCCACCGACGCGCCAGTACAGGACGACGAATGCAGGCGCGGCCACAACGATCGACGGCCGGCACCCGACGGCCAGCCCGAAGAAAATCCCAGCCAGCCACGGATAGCGACCTCGGATCGCAAGGTTGATGGCGGCGAGAACGAAGCAGACCACCAGCACTTCGGTCCAGTGATGGACGCCCCCCGTTGCGGTCACGTAGAAGACTTCGCTACCGAACGCAAAACCGAGCGCCAGGACGAAAGTCGCAACCTTGCGGAGTCCAATCGCGTGCAGCATGGACATGACCAACAGCACGTTGATCGCGCCGACCAGAGCGCAGACGCCGCTAGTGTCCGTGAAGTTCTCGCCAAAGATCGCCACGATGGGCACAAGAACCACAGCCGGAACTGGCGGGAACGGCAGGTAATACATGTTGTTCCCGGCCGGCACGAGTTCTATCCACGGCCGGCTGCCGTCGATCCAGAAGTGGCCGTGCAGGAGGGACGTGGCCAGCGGGAACCAGCCGTCAGTGTCGCTCTGGTTTGGTCCGACGTACGCATAGACCAGGAAGCAGCCGACCGCCAGGCCTGCCAGCCCGAGGACCGTCAGCAGGCGCCCCCGCCGCTCCATGCCGAGGGCGGCCGAGCGCCAGTGCTTCCGGGCGAATGCGGCAAATTTCAAGACAACCCCCAGAACTCGATCAACGCGCCGATTCTAGCGGAGAGACCAACCCGACAACAGCCGAGTACGCGCAATCATCGGGGAACCGCGAGCAGTTGGCCATGTTGGTCCGGGCGACTGAGTCCGGCGAGGCCAGCCGGCCCTACCGCGGCGGAGACGGCGCTACGGCAAAGCGCGATTACGAGCCCGGAGGGCGAACCGCTACGGGCGAATCTGCCGGCGGCGACCCAGCCACGGAACCAGGATGATCACGAGCCCGACGGCGAGCAGAAGCCCGAAGCCGGCGAGCCAGACGAGTCGCGTATCGGTGCCACCGCCGTTGGCGATCGAGCCTTGACCAGCGGGCGATTCCGGTCCGGCTCCCGCTTCCGGCACGCCGAGTTCGGTGCCGGCTTCCGGCGTCGAGGTCGGCCCAATCGGCACCGGCACGGCCTTGGCGTCGGATCCTCCGGGTACGGCCGATCCGACGGCCACGTCGGCGGGGCTACTCGCGGGACTGCTCGCGGCAAACTGGCTATCGGGCGACGGCGCCATCGGTGCAGGTGCTGGGCTCGTGACTGCACCGCTTGCCGCCAGAGCTGCAGCACCGTTGTCGGCGTTCGGAGCTGCGGCCCGCTGGGATGTGGCAGCGCTCCCGAAATCGTGATCAAGGCCGCCGGCTCCGCCGAAGACAGACGTCGTGGCGGTCAGCATCAGGCCCACAAGACCGAGCACGGCCAGCGAACCGCCGAAGGAGCGCCTTAGACCGGCGCCCAACAGCGCGGGCCGCCCCCAACGCCGCCGGCTAAGTCGGGCGGCATCGGCCGCCGTCAGGCTGAAGTCTCGCGGCCGGGCCGGTATCAGGAGAGCCTCGGTTGCGTCGGCGATGTCGCCCAGGTCCGCAAAGAGAGCCGCGCACTCGCTGCACTCGCCCATCTGGTCTAGGGCGTGTTCGCGCTCCACGTCGCTGACGTCGCCGCCGAAGAGGCGGGCGATCAGCAGCTCATCGTGAGCGGTGTGGGTGGCGGGCGGGGTTCTATCCATCACGATCCTCAGACGACCTCAACCACGGAATAGTTCCCTGTCCGGTGCCAACGTGCGCCGCAACGCCAGACGGCCCCTGTGGATGCGCGATTTCACCGTACCGACTTCCACTTTCATGATCGCGGCGATCTCGGCGTAGTCATAACCCTCGACGTCGAAGAGCACGATGCAGTTGCGCTGGTCGAACGGCAGAGCCGCCAGTGCCCGACCGAGCGCCTTCGATCGCTCCGACGCCAGAGCCTTCGCCTCCGGCTCGACTTCCGGCTCGGCCGGGGGCTGCCAGCTATCGTCCTCGAATTCGGGATACGGCTGGCTGGGACGGCGGCGACGGGCGCGCTGTATGTCCATCGCCGCGTTGATGGCGATGCGGCCGAGCCAACTCCGAAAGCTGCCGCCGCGAAATGACGCGAGATTGCGGTAGGCGCTGAAGAACGCCTCCTGGACGGCATCCGCGGCCTGGTCCCGATCCGGCACCAGACGATAGACCAGAGCAAAGAGGTGGTCCTGGTGCCGGGCCACCAACTGGTTGAAGGCATCCAGTTGACCGCGGAGAGCCTCCTCGACGAGCGCGATATCAATGCCCTGGCCCGGGTCAGCCGGCGCGACTTCTGGCGTTGGGCCGGGCGCGCCGGCATGACTTTCGTCGGCCGCGATCGCCTCAGTCACAGGTCGCCCGTCAGTCACTAACTCGTCCATAAACGCTTGGGGCCAGGTCGGCGCGCGGATCGGCCGCGGCGGCGCGAGGATAGCATGGGGCGGTTGCCAGGCCGAGGCTGGACACGCGCCCGGAGCCTTGGCTCACCGGCCGGCGCCACCAAAGAAGCCCGCAGGCTGTACGATGCGCGCCGGACAAGCCGACGTGGCGGAACAGGCATACGCGCTCGACTCAAAATCGAGTGATCGAAAGGTCATGCGGGTTCAACTCCCGCCGTCGGCACCACTTCTCCGGTTGAGCACCCGTCCGCCGAACTCCCGGGTTCGTGCAGCTAGCAGCTGAGTCCGCCGCCCCCGCCACCACCGCCGCCGCCACCGCCGCCGCCGCTGCCGGCCGGCACGCCGTCCAGGCTATGAGCGACAAGGTCCTTGGCCTTGGCCCATGTGGTGGGGTTGATGTACGTGCTGGTCGTCCCGAGCGTCCCCGGATCCAACGTCAGGCTCTTGATATTCCCGCCGAAGATGTGCTGAGCAAGTCCGGCCCACTTGGACGCATCGGTGCGCGGCAGATTGGTCCACAGGGCATCGCCCAGGTGTGTGAGAATCACCGGAACCTGCGGCAGGATAGTGCACGGATCCAGAGTGGTTCGCATGGACTTGAGGACCAGCTGTTGACGCAGCATGCGGTCGTAGTCCGTGGTGTATATGCGTGTCCTGGCATATGCCAGAGCCCAGTCGCCGTCCATGTGCTGCGATCCGGCCTTGATGTCGAAGGCGATATCCCCACTCTGGCTCCAGGTGATCTCCTGCATGCCGTTGGACTTTGCCGCATCCGCCTTCATGTGAGGAACCACGGTACCGGTCTCATCCGGAAGCGCATAGCCGGAGTGGATTCTGCTGTCCAACGAACAACCGGAGCCGCAGATGTCACAGACTTTCCACTTCGCGGCCCACGATCCGGTCGGTCCGCAAGGGTAGTCCGAGACCGCTTTGGGAACGTTGATCTGTATGCCGTGCAGATCGTCGATCAGGGTCACCAGGCCCTGAAGATTGATGACGACGAAGCCGTCGATCGAGAGTCCGGTGAGGGCCCCGATGGCCTGCTCGGTTGCGGTCATGGCTCGGGTGTACGCGAGAGTTGGGTCCTGATCGTACGGGAAGTTGCCCGGATGGTTCCAGCCCGCTTCGTTGGCGAGCCAGTTGAGCATGTTGGGCCAGGAGCCGGCGGGGCAGCCTCTCTGAGCCGGGTAGTGCTGGCCGATGCTGGCGGGCAGCGGAACGCAAACCGTGTTTCGCGGAATACCGATCAGAGCCGCCCGCCCCGACGCGATATCCACATGCAGGACCATCATCGTGTCCGGCCGGAGGCCCTGGCTGCGTCCGCCACCCGTCCCGGCGTCGATGCCGGCCAGAAGGACGTTCAGCTGCCCATCAGCTGCCCAGTCGTTGGCGTCAACGGGGATGGCCGATGACGGCAGGGCGCCCGGATCAAAGGTCATCTTGGGGTCGAACGTCGCGGTCGGCGCGGCCGAACCGCTTGGGCCGCCGCTCGCATCGAGGACTATGTCGCCGTTGTCTGTCGTGATCGCCAGCGTCTGACCGGGCGCGAGTGTCTGGGCCCAGGCCGGGGCAACGCCGAACATTCGCGAAGTTCCGTTCTGCCAGCCTAAGTCCACGGCTGCGAGGGCCCCGTGGGCGCCGACCAGCACGACGATGATGGCGGCAAGGCCGATAGCCGGACCCATCTTGCGATTCGACGAGCGTCGGCGGCGCTGCTCCTTGCTCACTTCCCTGCCGGCGAGCAGATACGAGTCGACAACGGCCCACACCCGGTAGACAAGGTGCAAGACGATGAAGAAGAGAAGGCTCGTCAGCCAGGCCGTGTCGAAGGCCGAGTCCAGGAGCTGATGCCTGAAGAAGATCAGGATCATCAGGAGTGCGCCGATGACCCCGAATGTGGGGATGGCCACGATGAGGCCGCGGTTGCGCTGGCCTGCTGCCACCTGTCCGGCTCCCGGGAAGACTGCAGACAAAACCGCGGCCGCCATTGGCTTTCGGAGCAAGGTTTGAAGCTGCATATCGGTTATCTCTCCCCTGCCCGTGCTGGAATCTGCTCGCTACGAGCCAATTGCATCGCCGCGATTATGCCTGAAGAAGCCCGCATGGACGTCCGAGTCGCCGAGCCGTAGCCGATCAGCAACTTGCCCCGCCACCACCGCCGCCACCACCACTGCCGCCGCCACTGACCGGCGGCACGCCGTCAAGGCCGTGAGCGACGATGTTTCGGACCGTGGCCAGACGGGGCACCGTCAGGAATCCAACGGGGTTTCCAGTGATTGACGGCACCAGCTCAATGCTCTTGATGTTCCCGGTGCCGATACGTTGAGCGAGTCCCGCCAGCGTCGGGGCATCTTCAACGGGCATGTCCGTCCAGAACGCATCGCCGAGCGCGGTTATCAAGCCGGGCACCTTGGGCACAAGGGAGCATGGCTGGAGTTGAGCGCGTAGCGCAATTAGAACCTGCTGCTGGCGCGACATCCGGCCGTAGTCCGAGTCCTGATGGCGGCTTCTTGCATAGGCCAGGAGCGTGTACCCATCCATGTGCTGCTGGCCTGCCTTAATGTCGATGGTGATGTCCAAGCCGTCCTGCGGCCTGGAGTACTGAGTGTCCTTGACCGCGACCGCGTTGATGTCCACGCCGCCGAGCTTATTGATGAGGTTCACGAAACCCATCAGGTTGATGACCACGGTGCCATCCACGTGAAGGCCCAGGTACTGGCCGATCGCCCCCTCGAGGGCGTGGAAACCGCGCACGAAGTCCGTGCCTTCATAGGGATAGGCCGACGGCCTGTTGACGGCGTCACGCCAGAGGGCATTGAGCAGGTTCGGATACGGGAAGCAGTGGCACGGGAAGGCATTCGCCGACTCGGGCGGGAGCGGCACGTTTTCCAGGTTTCGTGGGATGCCATACATAACGGAACGGCCCGAGGCGAGGTCCACTTCCAGCAGAATCATCGTGTCGGTGCGGAGGCTCCAGCGCCCGGTGCCGGCATCGGCCCCGATCAGGAGGACGTTCAGCTTCCCGTCCGCGCGCCATGCCGACGGCGGCGTATTGGGACCGGCCACATTGTCGGGTGTGAAAATCGGAATGCCATCGCCGGTGGTTGGGCCGGCCGTCGGCAGGGGTGTCGGAGAGCCCGAGGGCAAGATGCTCGCCGAGCCGCTGGGAGATCCGGAGAGGCTGCCGCTAGGAGTCGGCGTGGCGGGCGCATCCGTGGCCCCTTGCTGGTCCGTGAAGGGCGGAACCGTTTCGCCGGCGGCCAGATTGCCGTTGCCGCCGAACCAGCAGGCCGCCTGGGCATTGAACACGCAACTGAAGAGCTCGTTCCGATACACCATGCCGGCGGCGCCGAGGGCAAGATGAGTGCCGATCGTCGACACAACGACTGCCCCGAGAACGGCGACGGTGAGCCGGCGGCGAACACTCTTGGACGCGGCCTTGGCCTGGATCTTGCCCTGGATCTTCTCCGCAACGATGGCCGGAGCGGGCACCTTGACCCGGCCAACAACGAGGTACGCATCGACGATGGCCCACAAGCGATACAGCAGGGTCACGATGTTGATGACTAGAAGAGCATCGACCGAGCTCTCCGAGAAAAGGGCGTCACCGAGCTGCTTGCGGGCAAAGAGCAGGATCATCACGAGGGCTGCGCCGAAGGCAACTGCCGGCAAGGCGATAATCAATCCGCGGCGGCGTCTGCCTGCGGCAAGTTGGCCCAAGCCGGGCAGAACGAACGAGAGGAAGGCCGCCGCGGCCGGCGACTTCAGTGGAAATCGCCTACGGAACCCGGCCAGCATTCGCTTGAGTCTCTGCAACGGAGATCCTCGATACGGGGCGACGGGCGATTTATCGGAGCGGCCGTCGACGGCGGAACCCTTGTCGGGACCGGCTGGTACTGAAATGAACCGACCCTACTATGGCACGATTCCTCGGGTCGGCGCAGTCGGGGCTCAGACGCCCGGGAGGCGGAAGTTGTTCCGATTGCGGCCGATCGCCCGTTTTGGTACGGCACCCGAAACAACCTTGAAACGCTACTGAAGACCGGGCCCGGTTACTTCCAGGCGAACCAACCCGTCGCCGAGCCGGCGGCTGACCTCCGAGAGCAACTCGGTGTCATAGGCCACGCCGCCGCGGATTTCCATTGGCTGGGTGGTGCCTTTGTCGCCCGGAATGTGGAAGACGACACGAGTGGAGCCGGGGCGATCCTTCAGGACGGCCCGCAACTCGCGCATGGCCAGGACGATACGTTCCGTGTCCGCGCCGCGGGTGAAGCGAACGTTCAGCACGCCGGACGCGGGCGCTTCCAGTGGCTGCGTTGGAGCCGAGGAGGCGCGGGCCGCGGCGGCTTGCGCCTCTTCGGGGAGTGGCGGCTCCTCGCGCTCCGAGGCACTTGGATCAAGCTCGCCTGAGGCGGTGGCAAGAGCGGCCCCGCCACGCAGCGGCGAGACGAACATCACGGGCACGGCCGGGGCGGCAACCGGGGCCGGGGCCGAAACTACGGACTTCGGCGCCGGCGCGGGCACGGGCACGGGCGCGGACTGAAACGCAGATCCTGGCTGGGGCGCGGCCGGGGCCGGAGCCGCAACCGGAGCCGGCGCCACTGCCTTTGGAGCGGCCGGTGCCGGCGCAGCCGGCTTCGAGTAGCCGTTGCCGTTGCCACTCCCCCCGTTCCCGCCCTTGCCGGGCCACGTCCGGCGCGGCTTGTCGCTGGCGGCAACTTCCGACGCAATCGCCGTGGGCCCGCGGACAACCGCGTCCTCCCAGACCCAGACCGCGTCGGCCAGCAGAGAGGCTTCGTCCCCGCGGTGATCCACGCGTCCGGCGACCAGCAGGATTGCCCCGTCCGAGAAAGTACCACCGCTCGTGGCATACATCTTCGGAAACACCACCACCTCAACAGTGCCCTGCAGATCCTCGAACGCGGCGACCGCCATTGTGTCCTTGTTGCGCGTGACCACGGTCCTGATGCCGGTAACGATTCCGCCCAGAACGACGCGCTGGCCTTCCATGGAGTCGTCCTTGAGATCGCCCGAATAGCCCGTCACGAAGCGCGCCAGCTGCTCCGAGATGGAGCTCAACGGATGCTCCGAGAGATAGAGCCCGAGCAGTTCCTTCTCCCAGCGCAATCGTTCGCGCGAGAGAGCCTCGGGAACCTGCGGCAGTGGTCGTTCCAGCGTGTCCGCGGCAGAGCCCATGTCGAAGAGCGAGGTCTGGCCGCTGGTCCGGTCGCGCTGGGCCGCCTGGCCGGTGGCCATCGCGTCGTCCAGCGCTTCGAGCAACTGGGCCGGATGCCCGAACCGGTTCATCGCGCCGACCTTGATCAGCGACTCCATGACGCGCTTGTTGACCAGCCGCAGATCGACCCGTCCGCAGAAGTCCGCCAGAGAGTGGAAGTCACCCTCCTGACGGACCGCAATGATCGATTCGATCGCGCCCTCGCCGACATTCTTCACCGCCAGCAAGCCGAATCGGATCGCTTCGTCCTCGACCGCAAACTCGACCAACGACTTGTGGACATCCGGCGTGCGGACTTCGATGCCGAGACGGCGGCATTCGGCAACCGCCGCGGCGACCTTCTCTTCGTTGTCGCGGAAGGCGGTCAAAACGGAGGTCATGTAGTCGACCGTGTAGTTCGCCTTGAGATACGCGGTCTGGTACGCGATCAGGCCGTAGCAGGTGGCGTGAGCCTTGTTGAACCCGTATCGCTCGAAGGGCTGGAAGGCGGCGAAGACGGCGTCGATCACCTTGGGCGAGACGCCCCGCTCGCCGGCCTGGATCACGAACTTCTCGCGCATCTCGGCCATGAGCTTGGACTTCTTCTTGCGGATGGCGTAGCCGAGCATGTCCGCCTCGGGGCCGGTGAAGCCGGCGAGCGCGGTTGACGCGGACATGATGTCTTCCTGATAGACGAAGACACCGTATGTCCGGTTCAGGTACGGCTCAAGAAGCGGGTGGAGGTAGCTGACCTTCTCGCGGCCGTGCTTTCGGGCGATGTAGGACGGAATGTTGTCCATCGGGCCCGGCCGATAGAGCGCGACCATGGCCGCGAGGTCGAAGACGGTGCTCGGTCGAAGCTCGCGGATGTAGCGCCGCATGCCGGCCGACTCGAGCTGGAAGACGCCGGTCGTCTCGCCCGTCGTGAGCAGATCGAATGTCTTCTTGTCATCGAGCGGGATCTTCTCGAGATCGATCTCTTCGCCGCGGTGGGCCTTGATGAGGTCCACGGCGACGCGCAGGATCGTCAGGTTTGAGAGGCCCAGGAAGTCGAACTTGAGGAGGCCGAGCGCCTCGACGGCGTGCATCTCGTACTGGGTCATGACCGCGTCCGAGTTGGTGGCGCGCTGCAGCGGCATTAGCTCCGTCAGCGGTTCGCGGCTGATTACGACGCCGGCGGCATGCGTGGAGAGGTTGCGGCTGACGCCCTCCAGCTGCTTGGCGAACTCGATCACCCGGCGGACGGGCGGCTCGTTGTCGTACATCTCCTTGAGCGGCGGGCTGGTCTCGATCGCTTCGGTCAGCGTCATGCCGAGCGTGGCGGGGATCGCCTTGGAGATGCGGTCGCCCTCGCCGTAGGTCATGCCCACGACGCGGGCTACGTCACGGACGGCCGCCTTGGCGAGCATCGTGCCGAAGGTGATGATCTGGGCCACGTGGTCCGAGCCGTACTTGCGGCTGACGTAGTTGATTACTTCTTCACGCCGGCCGTCTTCGAAGTCGACGTCGATATCCGGCATGGTCACCCGGTCCGGGTTGAGGAACCGCTCGAACGGCAGCTGGTAGTGGATCGGGTCCACCGGCGTGATGCCGAGCGTATAGGTGACGATTGAGCCCGGAGCGGAGCCTCGGACGGTGATGGCGATCCGTTGCTGGCGGGCGAAGGCGGTGAAGTCCGCCACGATCAGGAAGTAGCCGGCGTAGCCCATCCGGCAGATGACGCCCAGCTCGTAGTCAAGGCGAGCCTGGAGTTCCGGCGTGACGGTGCCGTAACGCCGAGCCAGGCCGAGGTTGCATTCCTTGCGCAGCCAGGTCTCGATAGTCTCGCCTTCGGGGACCGGGAAGCTCGGGATGCGGAGCTGACCGAAGGGGAGCTTGAGATCGACCATTTCGGCGATGGCGCGGGTCTGGCGGATGGCGTCCAGGTTGTCCGGGAAGAGGCTCGCCATCTCCTGGGCGGACTTCAGATAGAACTCGCTCGACTCGAAACGCATCCGGCCGGGCGTGTCCAGGTTGCTACCCGTGCCGACGCAGAGCAGGACATCGTGGGCTTCGTGCTGCTCGCGCCGAACGTAATGAAGGTCGTTGGTGACAACGTGCTTGAGCCCGACTTCCGGCCCGAGCTTGAGAAGTTTGGGGTTGAGGGCTAGCTGCTCGGCAATGCCGTGGTCCTGCATCTCCAGGAAGAAGCGGTCCTTGCCGAAGATGTCGCCGTACATGCCGGCCGTCTTGCGCGCCAGATCCCAGTCGTCGACTTCCAGCGCCTTGGCAACCTCGCCGCCCAGACAGGCGCTCAGGCCGATCAGCCCCTTGGAGTACTTGGCGATGATCTCGTGGTCCAAGCGGGGCTTGTAGTAGTAGCCCTCGAGGTGCGCGGCCGTGGCCAGCTTGCAGAGGTTCTGGTAGCCCTCCCAGTTCTCGGCCAGGAGAATCAAGTGAAAGGGCTGGCTGTCCGCCTTGCCCTCTTTGTCGTGCATGCTCCGGCGGGCGATGTATGTCTCGATGCCGATGATCGGCTTCATGCCCTTGGCGGAAACGGCCTGCGTGAAGGCAACGGCTCCATACAGAGCGCCGTGATCCGTGATGGCCATGGCGTCAAAGCCGAGCTGGCTGCCTTGTTCGGCGAGATCGTTGATACGCCCCAATCCGTCCAGCAGGCTGAACTCGGAGTGGAGGTGCAGGTGGACGAAATCGTTCGGGGCTACGGTCACGGGGGTAGTCTAGCGGGGGGCGGAGTCCAGGCGCGGGGATCGCCGGGCCTGCGTCCGGTTGAAGCGATCCGGGGCAAGATGGCGTCCGACGAGCGATCGTGCGTTTGTCCGGCTGGGCGGGACAACATCGGGCATTTTGACGGGATCGGTCGGTTCTGGCGCCCAAGATTGGCCACCGACCGGTCCAATTCTCCCTGAGACACCGCGATTCAGGTGTCTGAGGCCGTTGCCAGGCCAAATCGTTCTATGCCGAGCCGCCCGATCGTGTGGCGCGAGGGATTCTTGTCCGCCCCAGCCGGACATCCGCACGATGGTGGCGATGCAGGTCCGACTCGATCCGGTCGACGGGGCCGCGTCCAAAGAATCGACACTACGCGACCAGGGCCGGGCCCGGCGCCGTGCCGATCGACGCTACGGTGCCGGTGCCGGAGCCAAAGAACCGACGCGACGCTACGCGGCCGGCCGGTCAGACACCGGCGTAGCGGTTCCGGCGGCTCCGATGGCTGGCGCGAAGAACTCGACCAGCCATCTTTCGTACTCAACGGGATGCTTGAAGACCGCCTGCGGGTGCTCGGCCCCGTCGACGACCCAAACATACGGATGTCCGCCCTGGCCCTCGAGGGCCTGGCGAAGCGTCTCGGCGTGCTTGATGGGGATGCGCGTATCCGCCGTGCCGTGGATGATGGCGATGGGACGGCCGTTGAGTTTGCGCACCGAGTCCAGCGGGCCCATGGCGGTGATGTCCAGACCCATGACACGGCCCGCGAGGATCGCGGCCGGGGACAGGAACGCGGGGTACCCGTTCCGGGCAAGTTCATCGGAGATGGCGACGCTGATATCGCCGTAGCCGCTGTCCTCCCAGACCGCGGCCACGCCCGGCTCCTGGCCCGTGGCTATCAACGCCGTGGCCGCGCCGAGCGACATACCGGCCAGACCGATGTGGCTCGCCGGAATTCCCTTGTCGGATTTGACCCAATCCCACGCCCCCAGCACATCCTTGTACTCGATCACGCCGCCGGCGTAGCGGCCGGTGGTGATGTCCGAGTCGCCCTGGTTGCGCAGGTCTATCAGCAGCACGCTGTAGCCGCGCCGATGGAGCATCCCCGCCGGCAATAGGTCCGTCGGCGAGCGCTTGCAGCTTCCCAGGCCGTGGACTTCGATGACGGCCGGCGCGTCCGCCGACGCACCCGGAACCCACCAGCCGCTGATCTTCACGCCCTGATCGCCGCGGCTGGGGAAGCTCACGTTCTCATACGTGGGCATCAGGTACGGAGTTGTGTCGAACTGGTCGCTGGTGAAGGAGGCCGGCGTGTTCTCAGCGTGAAGGCCACCGCAATGGGCAGCGACGCGAGTCAGTCTGTCGTAAACCACGTAGCCGCCGGCCAGGTAGCCGATTCCGCCCAGCAGCACCACCACCGCGGCGATGGCGCCGAAGAACTTGAGTCGAGCGTGTTTTCCAAGGCGATGCATGGTTCAAGAGCCTGCCAGGTGAAGCGGCCGTTCCGCATCACCGTTCCGCAACACAGGCAGATGTCATCTAGCCGACAGGTGCGCCGGACCGCAACTCCCAGGTCGTGCCGTCGGCGGTGTCATGGAGCTCGATGCCGGCGGCGAGGAGCCGGTCGCGGATGGCGTCTGATGCGGCCCAGTCGCGCACTTCGCGGGCTCGAACACGCTGCTCCAGCAAGGCATCCACGAACGGCCGGACCATTTCGGCCGGATCGCCGGCGCCTGCCTCGGCCAGCTCTCCCAGACAGACGATCGCGGACCGGAGGGCCGAGCGGGCGTTCGCCAGCGCATCGGACTGGTCCGTGTCGTGCGACCAGGATTGGATGGTTTCCTCCAGGGCGAGGATGGCTCGAACGGCCGCCGCGGCGTCACACTCGTTCAGGGAGGTTGCGAAGGTGGCCTCCAAACGAGCCACTTCCTCGCGCAACGGCGAAGTCGGGCGGCCGGCCGAGAGTCCGGCAGGAGTGCCGCCCGAGACGATCGCGTCCTTCGCTGCCGCCCCGGCCGAGCCATGAGCCTCACCGCGCGCCGCTGCCACCAGCTCCGCGATCGTGACATGGCTGCCGGCGGGGAAGACCGTGCTCCGCCCATCCTTGCGAACCGTCACGGTGCCGAGGCCAAGTACGGAGCCACTCCCCTCGTCCAGATCCAGAACCAGGGCGGTGTGTCCGTCCACGCCCAGGATGAAGACCTCCGGCGGCAACTCGACCTCGAGCACCGCCAGACGGCGTTCGCCCATGTAACAGAAGCGCGTGTCGTGGCTGCCGCCCTCGGCATTGTCGTAGTGCGGCACGACCGCGACCGGCAGGCCGAGCGGTGTCAGCAGGTCCAGTCCATCGAGCCAGTGCGGCGTCTCACCCACCTTGTAGATCTCGTAGACCGGGATCGTGTATCGGCCCAGGGTCAGGGCCGCGGCGCTGGCCATGGTCACGGCGCCGCCGCGAGTCAGCTTGTCGGCGAGTAGCCGCGGAATCTCCGAACCGCGCCACTGCCGAAGCGCATAGGACGGGCTGCCCGGCCCGGTGAAGACGAGCCGCGCCTCGCGGATACGAACCGACGCCGTCTCGCGCGTCAGGGCGTCGGCGTCGGCGGCGCGGAAGGAGGCGACGGAGAACGCGGCCCCGACCGTCGCGCGGAAGTAATCCTGAGCGCGCTCGGTAATCTCCGAGGCGTTCTCCTGGAAGCCGTACGGCGTATCCAGGATCACCGCCGGGACGGGCCTCTCCCCCAGCCGGTCGAGGACCTGGCGGTGAACGCGCGCCATGGTAGGCGTCGTCTCGCCCGAGCCCATGATCGTGAGGATGCGCGGCAGCGCGGCCGGGGTGCTCATGCGGGCCCGGCCCCTGCGAACAACCCGGCGCGATCGGCCGAAAGGATGGCCTCGGTCAGTTCGGCCGGGTGCTGGGCGTGGATGTCGTGATCCCCCGTGAACCAAACCACCTTGGCCGGGACGCCGTTGGCGCGAGTCGCCGCCAGTGCAGCCTCAGACCCAACCCGCTTGGAGTTCGTCCAGTCGTTCTCGCCGCCGTCCACCGGTACGATGAGCGCGGGAACTCGCAACGCCCGCCAAAGATCGCTCGTCCGCTGCTCCCACATCGCCCGGAGGATCGCCTTGTGGTTTTCCCGCGATAGCCACGGAGCAATCGTTCGATCCGCCCTGACCTCGAAGTTGCCGAGCGACCCTTCGAGGCCTTCCTCCGGCCAGTCGGCATGGGCGGTGTGGAAGTAGGTCTCGACGTCGGAGAGCGGCAAGCCGACCAGCGGCGGCGGCGCGAGCCGGTCCCAGCAGACATCCCACGTCGGGAATGCGTCCTGGAGATCCGTCAGGCCACCGTCCACCAGGACGATGCCGCGGCTGAGATCTGGATACCTGACCGCGAAGTCCAGGACGACGCCCGCACCCCAAGACTGTCCGACGAGAATCGGCCGTTCGAAGCCGGGCCCGAGGACGCCTATGAGTGCCCGCAGGTCCTGGGAGATCGTGGCAAAGTCATAGCCACTCTCCGGCTTGTCCGAGTGGCCGTGGCCTCGCAAGTCCACCGCCGCCGATAACCGCCCCGCGCCGGCTAGCAGACGTGAGACGCCGTCCCAGAGCCGGGCATTCGAGGCCAGGCCGTGGACGAGGAGGAAGGGCGCGCCAGTCAGGGCGCCAGTCAGAGCGCCAGTCAGGGCGCCACTCGGGGCGCCAGTCAGGGCGCCAGTCAGGGCGCCAGTCAGGGCGCCACTCGGGGCGCCACTCGACGCGCCACTCGGCACACCTGCAGCCGCGGCCGCCGGCTCCCACCGCAGAATCCGCAATTCGAGGCCTTTGCCCACCTTGATCCGCCCGTCGATCGGCTTGATCTGCCCGTCCATTTGAATCTCCTGGCGCCATGCTATCCCGCCGGGCAAGTCTGGCCGTGACTTGCGCCTAACGCCGAGGCCGACGGCGCAGTCCCACCGAGCGAGCCGGACCCTATCGAACGGCGGCGACGCCGATCAGGAAGAGCCTCGGAGGCCGACCGCGCATGGCCAAATGCTACTGTCCGTACAATCCGGCAAGACGCCAAACGTGCGAGGAGAGAATCTGAACCTCAAGACCCAGCCGCCGATGCAGGGCCGGCCCTCTACCCGAACCTCCGGCAAGCCCACGGCGACCGCCCAAATCCTGGCCCTCGCGGCCTCCGCCGCGATGCTGGCCGGCTGCGGGCTCTTCTCCGGGCCGACGCCCACACCGAGTCGCGGCAATTCGACTTCGGGCACGAGCATCTCGACGGTGACGGCGGCGCCCAGCCCGACGCCCGGCCTCGTCAGGTCCGTGACTCTCGTGGCGACGATCGGCGAGCCGGCGGACTGGACTCCCGCGGGCCTGACCTGGCGCGGCGTCAAGGCCGCGGCCACCCAGTTCGGCGCATCGAGTTCAGTGGCAGTCCCCGCCACGAGCGCCGCACTTCCGGCCATCCTGGAGACCGCCGCCTCCGGCCAGGGCGCCGTGATATTCACCGTCGGACCGGACGACGACGCCGCGGTCCGAGTCGCCGCCGGGGCTCACCCGTCGGCGCAGTTCTTCGAGATGGACGTGGCGGTCCCATCCGACGCACCCGGGAACGTCCACGGCGTGGTCTTCGATGAGGCCGAGGCGGGCTATCTGGGCGGCTACGTCGCCGCGGCCTTCTCGGCGTCCAACAAGATCGGCATCGTCGGCGACGGCAAGACGGACCCGCGCTCGGCAAACTACCTGGCCGGCTACAAGAACGGCGCCGCCCAGGCCAAGCCGGGCATAACAGCGAGCCCCGCCTACGCCGGAGGGTCGGATGCGCCCGCTTCGGGCAGGACCGCCGCCGCCGGCCTGGTCGCCGCCGGCAATGACGTCTTGATGGCGATGTATACGCTCTCCGGGATCGGAGCGCTGCGCGAAGCCTGCAAGTCCAGCACCAAGGTGGTTGCCGTGGACACGGACGCCTGGCACACGGTTCCGGACATCGGGCCTTGCCTGATCGCAAGCGTCATGAAGCAGTACGACTCCGCGGCGAGCGCGGCGATCGTGGCGGCCTCCTCCGGCGGCACTATGCCGCGCCTGTTCATGAACGACCTGTCGAACGGCGGCATCACCGTCAGCAGCTTCCATCAGGATCTCCCGGCCGGGCTTCAGGCCGGGCTCGATGCCCTGATCGCGACGCTGCGGAGCGGGCCACCGCGGCCCACTCCGGTCTCGTTGGCGACGGCGTCGAGCAAGCCGTCGGCCCAGCCGAGCGCCTCGAAGTGAGCGCCGTGGAGCCGCAGCCCGTCGCCCTGCTCGATGACTTGGGCATCGCCGAGCTCCTCCGGACTTCGCGACGGATCGCGGTCGTCGGCGCCTCGTCTCGGCCTGACCGCCCCTCGAACGGCGTCTTCCACTCGCTGCTGCGGGCCGGTTATCAGTGTGTGCCGGTGAACCCGCGCGAGACTGTCGTTGCGGGCATTCCGGCCGTAGCAACGCTGGCCGAAGCCGCAGCCGCGCTGGGCGGGCAGATCGACATCGTGGACGTATTCCGCCGTCCGGAGCTGACCGAGGAGGTCGCCCGCGAGGCGGTCGCGGTCGGCGCTCGCGCGCTGTGGCTGCAGCTCGGCGTGGTCAACTGGGAGACGGCCCGGATCGCCGCCGAGGGTGGATTGGCCGTGGTCATGGACCGCTGCACCGCGATCGAGATCCACAGAGTACCGAGGATCTAGCGGAAACGTGTAACGCCGCCCCGAAGGACGGCGCTACACGTGCTGCCTGGAAGTGTTCTTTGTGAGGCCACCTCAATGCGGGCGACTTTCACATTCTTCCACTCGAAATTGCGGTTGACGCTGCCCCGCCCGATCAAATGGGGCACTCACCTTTGGGTCAGGTTCGGGCCGTGCGGGCTACGTAGACGTCGCCGAGATCCCTGGGCCGTAATTGCCTAACTCCGCCGCGGGCGTCATTGACCGAGAACCACGGCCGACTTCAGTGGCCATAGGTACTCGCAGGCAACCTAATCCTCCTCGACGGCCGCCCTCAGGATCTCCTCGATTTCACGTGAGTCCCGGTCCTGATCGGCGCGGACCCACCAGAAGGCGAGTAGGACAAAGAGCATTGCCACGGGGATCACCAGCAGGAATCGGGCCTGCGGCGGATCCGCGAGAGCAAAGGCAACACCACCTGGGATACCGAACAACCCCAAGCCGCCGAACATGATTGAGAAGAAGATCCTGGTGGGCAGCATGTCGAAGTCCCACATGACCTTCGAACCATCGCCGTCCCGAACTACCTCACCGTTGCAGTACGGCCGCGGGTAATCGCCGTTTCCAAATGCAGATCCCCTGATGATCATCTTGAACCGATTTCCCCGGATCCGACCGAGCACCCGTCCGCGCGAGAACATCATGAATTCGCCCAGCGGCGCTTCGAATGACCAGCCGATCCGCTGAAGCGCCTCAGCCGGTGGAAGGGGCGTCGGGATCGTGACCGCCGGAACTCCCCAGACCCACCGAGCAGCGCCTATTGCTCGCTCTCGAAGCGACATCCCTTCTCCCCTCCCCGCCCCTCAATGAACCGCAAACCCCACGAACACCAGCACGAAACCTGCAATAGCCACGAGCCCCGCAATCTGAGCCTTGCGCCGCAACTCCGTCGCCATGATCGAGGCGGCGCTGGGGCCGTCATCCCGCAAACGGGTGCCGCGCCAGCCTTCGTAGCGGGCCAGGTTGGCCTCCTGGGACCGCAGTTCCTGGTAGCGGCTCCACGGACCTCGGGCCCGCAGATAGCCAAGCGCGATGAGCACAATCCCAAGGCCCCAGCAGATCAGGTTGATCAGGCCCATTCGCGCTCCTTGTGTGCTATTCGGACTTGTCGAGGCGCTCGCGCAGCGCGGTCTGGACCATGGCCGCGTTGGCCTGGCCTCGGGTGGCCTTCATAACCTGGCCGACGAGGAAGCCGATCGCGGCGCCGGTTCCCGCTCGGTAGTCTGAGACCGCGGCGGGGTTGGCGGCCAGCACTTGCTCGACAGCCGCACCAAGGGCGCCCGCGTCCGAAATCTGGCGGAAGCCGCGCGCCTCGATGATGGAGGCGACCGCGGCGCCCGACTCGAAGTGCTCGGCGAAGACCTGCTTGGCGTTGGTTCCCGAAATGGCACCATCGGCGACGAGCTTGACCAGGGCGGCGAGCTCCGAGGGAACGACGCGATCCGCAGCAACGCCCGAACCCTTGGCCAGGCGCATGTATTCGCCGGTCACCCAGTTTGCGAGAAGCTTGGCCGGGACGCCTGCACCGGCCGCCAGCGTGCCCTCGAAGAGGGCCGTCGCCGCAGGCTCGTTGACCAGCACCGCCGTGTCGTATTCGGACAGCCCGAACTCACCCTGATACCGCGTCCGCCGCACAGCCGGCAGCTCCGGCAGCCGGCCGCGAATCTCCGCCAGCCATTCCGGCGTGGTCAGGAGCGGCGGCAGATCCGGTTCGGGGAAGTAGCGGTAGTCGTTTTCTTCTTCCTTGGGCCGCATGTGGTACGTCGACTGGCTGCCGTCGTCCCAGCCGCGCGTCTCCATCGTGATCTTGCCGCCACCGTCGATCACGACCGCCTGGCGCTCGATCTCGAAGGCGATCGCCCGCTCCACGGCCTTCATCGAGTTCATGTTCTTGACTTCGACGCGCGTCCCAAATGCCTCGCGCCCAATGGGCCGAATGGAGACGTTGGCCTCCACGCGCATCTGGCCGTTCTCCATCTCCGCGTTCGATGCGCCGATCGTCCGCATCAGTAAACGCAGTTCCTCGGCGTAGCGACGAGCCTGCTCGCCCGTGCGGATATCCGGCTCGGTGACGATTTCCATGAGCGGCATGCCGGAGCGGTCGAAGTCAATGAGGCTGACTTTTCGGCCCCGAGCCGAGCCCGGGCTCGGCTTTTGGTCTTCGTGGATCAACCGGCCCGTGTCCTCTTCGAGATGAGCCCGCCGGATGCGAACCGTGAACGGGCCCTCGCTCGTCTCGAACGTGAGCTTGCCGTTGGCCACCAGCGGCAACTGGTATTGGCTGATCTGATAACCCTTGGGGATGTCCGGGTAGAAGTAGTTCTTGCGATCCCAGCGCGTCGTCGTGGCAATCTCGCCGTCGATGGCAAAGCCGGTCGCAATCACCCACTCGACCGCCCGCTTGTTGATCGTGGGCAGTGTGCCGGGCAGGCCCAGGCAGACCGGGCAGCAGTGGCTGTTCGGGGCCGCTCCCTCAATCTGAGTGGAGCAGCCGCAGAACATCTTGCTCTCGGTCTTGAGCTGGCAGTGGATCTCTATGCCGATGACGGCTTCGTATCGCGTCTGAACCGGCGAAGGCGCAGTCATGGGCGCCCCGCCTTCCGGCGTCGAAGAGCGACCGAGATCACGAGACCGCTGACCGCCGCCAGGCAACCCACGATCACGAACGACCAGAAATCAGACACTGGCCCTCCGCCGCGCCACAAACCGCCCGATGCGGACGAGCGCTTCCTTGATCTCCGCCTCGCTGGTGGCGTAGCAGCAGCGGACGTGACCTTCGCCGGCCGCACCAAAGGCGTTGCCGGGGACCACGGCCACGGACTCCTCGCGGATCAACTGCTCGGCGAACTGGTCGCTCGTCAGGCCCGTGGAAGTGACCTGCGGGAAGGCGTAGAACGCGCCGCGCGGCTCAAAGCACGTCAGACCGATCTCATTCATGCCGTCCACGATGAGGCGACGGCGGCGGTCGTAGTGGCCGAGCATTCGAGCAACGTCCGGCTCGCCGGTCTTGAGGGCTTCTAGCGCAGCATCCTGAGCCACGGTGGCCGCGGACATGATCATGTACTGATGGACCTTGAGGATCCCTTCCAGGATCTCCGACGGAGCGCAGACATAGCCGATGCGCCAGCCCGTCATGGCATAGGCCTTGGAGAAGCCGCCCATCAGGATGGTTCGGCGGCGCATGCCCGGCAGCGACGACATAGTCCGCATCTGATAGCCGCCGTAGACGAGGCGGTCGTAGATCTCGTCGCTGTAGACCAGCAGGTCGTGGCGGACGGCGATGCGGGCGATCTCGTCCTGCACTTCGGGCTCCAGGACCGCGCCGGTGGGGTTGCAGGGGTAGTTAAGCAGGATGGCCTTGGTGCGCGGCGTGATGGCCGCCTCTACCTTGGCCGGATCCAGCGAGAAATTGTCCTTCAGCGACGTGTCCACGCCGACCGGAACGCCCCCGGCGAAGATGACCGCGGGCCGGTAAGAGACATAGGACGGTTCGTGGAGGATGACTTCGTCGCCCGGATCGAGGGTGGCCCGGATGGCCATGTCCAGCGCTTCCGACGCGCCGACGGTGATCAGAATTTCTTCTGTCGGGTCGTACTTCACGCCGTACAGGCGCTCGAGGTGGTGGGCCAGAGCCCGCCGCAACTCGATCGTGCCGTAGTTACTGGTGTAGTGAGTCCGGCGCGACTCCAGGCTGTGAATGCCGGCCTCGATCACCTGCTGCGGTGTGTCGAAATCCGGCTCCCCCACTCCGAGGCTGATGACGTCCGTCATGGTGGCCGTGATATCGAAGAAGCGGCGGATGCCGGAGCGCGGAACCTCGTCCACTCGGCGCGCCAGGACGCGAGTCGAGAGCGGCGGGCGTTCGGGCTCGGACTCCGAGTTGAGGAGGGACGGGTCTGTGGCGAGTCGGTTGGACTGGGTAGGCGTCGTCATCGGGATGTTCCTCAGGCTTGTGCGCCGGAGCCCGCGGCGGGTGCGCTCTTGAGGCGCTCCTTCCGCTCGATCGGGCTGGGCGTGTTGGGATCGTCGGTCAACTGCAATTCGGCGGGATCCAGGTCCCGCCAGGTTGCTCTGGCCGTGATCCCTTCGTATCCACGAGCCAGACGAAGCATCGAAAGTTCACTCCAGGGCGCCCCAATGATCTGGAGGCCGACCGGGAGGCCGTCGGACAGCCCGGCCGGGATGGACATCCCAGGCAGGCCGGCCATGTTCACCGGAAGTGTGCAAGCGTCCGCGAGATACATCGACACCGGATCGTCCATCTTGGCGCCGAATGGGAAGGCAGTCGTTGGGCTGGTTGGAGCGCAGATGGCATCGAAGCCGGCCGCCCAAACCTTGTCGAAGTCCGACTTGATGAGCGTCCGGACCTTTTGGGCCTTGAGGTAATACGCGTCGTAATACCCGGCCGAAAGCGCGTAAGTGCCGAGCATGATGCGGCGCTTGACCTCCGGCCCGAAGCCGGCGCCTCTGGTCTTGAGATAGTCCGCGATGAACTCGCCCGAGCTTCGATCCGCCAGGCCGTATTTGACACCGTCGAAGCGTGCCAGATTGGACGAGCACTCGGCCGGGGCGATGATGTAGTACGTGGCCAGGCCATATTCCGTATGCGGCAGTCTGACTTCCTCGACGTGGGCGCCGGCCTGCTCCATCGCAGCCACGGCCTCGCGGACGCGAGAGGCGACGCCGGGCTCCATGCCCTCGACGAAGTATTCTCGTGGCAGGGCAATGCGGCGGCCTTTGAGGTACGCGGCGGCTTCATCGTCGCTCGTCGGCAAGTTGAGGAGATCCGCCGGAACCGGCTCCGGGGCGCTGGTGGCGTCGCGCTCGTCGCGGCCGGAAACGGCGTGGAGCAGCATCGCCGCGTCGCGGGAGTCGCGGGCAAACGGCCCAATCTGGTCCAGGCTGCTCGCGAAGGCCACGATGCCGTAGCGGCTGACGCGGCCATATGTGGGCTTCAGGCCAACGATGCCGCAGAGCGAGGCGGGCTGACGGATGCTGCCGCCGGTGTCCGTACCAATGCTGACGGCCGCATGGAAGGCCGCAACCGCCGCCGCGGAGCCGCCGGAGCTGCCGCCGGGGACGCGCGTCAGATCCCATGGGTTGGCGGTGGGGCCGTAGGCGGAATGCTCCGTGGACGAGCCCATCGCGAACTCGTCCATGTTCGTCTTGCCGATGAAGACGGCGCCGGCCTCACGAAGGCGCGCGGTGACCGTGGAATCGAACGGGGCGATGTAGCCCTTGAGGATCTTGGAGCCGGCCGTGGCCTGGCCGCCCTTGACCGAGACCAAATCCTTGAGACCGATAGGGACGCCGCAGAGCGGGTGGAGCGCTTGGAGCGCCGCCGGGCCGGCGCGGCGCGCTTCGGCGATGCGCTTGTCCGCGGCATCGGCCTGAGCCAGGGCATCTGCGCGGTAGATCACGAGCCAGGCGTTGAGGGCCCGGTTCTGGCGCTCGGCAACGACCAGATGCGCTTCGGTCAGTTGGCGCGAAGAAACCTCGCCGCTGCGCAGGAGCGCGGCCATTTCATGGGCGTGGAGCCGCGTCGGGTCCGCCACGGCTAGGCCCCTCCGCCGTCGCCGCCGAGGATCGCCGGCACGACGAAGTGGCCGGTATCGCTCCGTTCCGGGGCATTGGACAGCGCTTCGTCCACGCTCAGACTGGGCCTGACAACGTCCTCGCGCAGGATGTTGGCCACTTCGATGGTCTGGGCCGTGGGCGGAATGTGCTCCGTGTCCAGGGTTTGCAGCACCGCGTACTGATCCAGGATGTGGTTCAACTGGGTTTCCAGGCGCGCCAACTCGTCCTCGGTCATGCCGAGGCGCGCGAGATGGGCTACGTGCTCAACATCGGCACGGGTTAGTGCGGCCATGCCGGGATGATACCGGACGGAACCCAACCGGAGCGAACCGACTCCGTGCCTGGTCGGGCGGCGCGGTCGGCTCGCCCCGCGCAGTTCTCACCAATATGCCGACGCCACGGGCCGAGCGGCCGCCGCAAACGCTCAGCGCGTCGCCAGCACCACCACCCATTTGTTGTACCACTCCCGCCGACCGACACGACCATCGATGGGGTCTGTCACCGTAGAGTCGACCTGCCAGTAACGGGAGAATTGAACCGCGTCCGGACCGGCCTTCCAATTCACCAGGGCTACCCATGTGTCTTCATCGACGGCGGTTACCTTGTGGCTCGCGCCGTCGTAAACCAACGACGCTGTGCCAACGAACGGATCCGTCAGGTAGACGCCGGTCACGATGAAGTTGTCGCTGATCGCCGGATTCTGGCCTTGTGCCTGGTAGCCGGATACCACCTGGGTGTGGCCACCCATCCATGCGAATACGATGGCCGGCTTGTGGGTTTTGGCGATGGACGACACCACCGCTTTCATGGCGGCGTTGGCTGTCGTGTACGCCGCATCGACATATACACCGGCCTGCATGGAACCCCAGCCGAAGTAGTTCAGGGCGTTGCGCGTCCCGTGCGGATCCGAGCCGGCGAACGCCGTCGGCATGGTCATATTGGACCGCTCGTACTCCAGGATGGACTCCTGCATCTCGTAGGTTGTCGTCACCGACCACTGCGTGTCCTCGCCGCGGATCGCGATGAGGTTGAGACTCGTCTGGACCGACGCCGCGGTGCAGGCCGTGGCATCCGGGTTCTGTTGGCGCACGCCAGCCTTGTCGAACAGATCCAGCGTCCAATGTGTTGTTACAGAACCGCCGGCAGAGAGGCTTGGGCCCGGTGTTGCCGTCGCGGCCGGCGGGGACCACACCGCGAACGATGTCGGACTGGCTTGGGGCGTCGCCCGGGCCGGAGTTGAAGCTTGGGCAATAGGGTCGGCGCCAGGAGGAAAACCGGTCTGCTTGAGCGACGCCGGCCCGGCGCCCCCGGAAGAAGCGACGACCAACATCAGTGCCGCCGCCATCGCAAAGACGGCTCCGGCCCGGCGCCATTCCGGGCTGCCTGCGAGGCGGCGTGCGGAGCGACGCGCAGATGAATCTGTCGAAGAAACCACGGTCGGCAGTATGAACGATGCCCACAAGGGTCGAGGAAAGGGCCCGACTCGGCCCGACTCGGCCCAACTCGGCCCGGTGTCAGCCCGATGCCTCCCCGGGTAAAGTTAGCGCCCCAAGCCCCGACCGAAAGGGACATCTATGGCCGATCTGGACATCCGCGACATGGCCCCGGCCGACATAGGCGCGGCCGTAACCCTCTACAAGTCCGGCGGCTGGGAAGAGCGGCGCTCCTTCCTCGAGACGGTCATGGCCAACCCGAGCTGCAGGGTTCTTGTCGGCGAACGCGACGGCGTGGTCGTGGCGACTGGGATGGGCACCATTAACGGGCCTGTAGGCTGGGTCGGATCCATCTTCGTGGACTCGAAGCTGCGGCGGCACGGCTACGGCCGGGCGATGACGGACGCCGTTTGCGAACGGCTGGACGCGGCCGGCTGTACAACTCAGGCGCTAATCGCGTCTGAATACGGCAAGCCCTTGTACGAGAAGTTGGGCTTCCGAATCGACGGCTGGTACCAGATCCTGGAGTCGCTGCCGCTCGACGCCGCACCCATCCCACCGGCAGGGACTTCACTGCGTCCGATGCTGCCGGCAGACATCGATCAGGTCGGCGAGCTGGACCGGCGGGCGACGGGCGAAGATCGGCGCGGACTGCTGGGTTCGTTGTCCGACGGAGCCTGGCTGCTCGAGTCGGACGAGGAGATCCTCGGGTTCCTGATCCAGATACTCCCCGACTCCGCTGCCGTGGTTGCGCCCGATCCCAAAGACGGCGCGTGTCTGCTGGACCTGCTGCGCCACTTGGGCAACGGCAGGGTCAGGACGGTGCGGGCCGCCATACCGAAGGACAACGAAGACGTCAGTTGCTGCTCGCGAGTCGCGGCTGGGGCCCGACATTCGCAGCCCCTCGGATGCTTCGCGGCAAGTCGATCGACTGGGAGCCGACGCTCATCTGGAGCGTGCTGAGTTTCGCGTTCGGGTGATGTGCTGGGTGGCGTCGACGGATTCCAGCCGTGACCGCGATTCGGTTGCTCAACTTCATCCGCGGTGATGCTAAGCAGCGTCCCCGGGGCCGATGTCCCGGCGACCCAGCCCGGCGACCCAGCCCGGCGACCCAGCCCGCGGCCCCGTGTCTGAGCATGGATCGCAGGCTGACGGTGCCGCACAACGCCCGGGAGAGGGCCGACGGTGGCTCGGCCCGTGCTTTGCATCACCCCCAGTGAAGATGAGAAAGTCCTAAACGGAGTCGGAGGCGCGGCCACGCCGTGGAGGGCGGGGCTACTCTTTCCCCGCCAGCAACCTCCTGAACCCCTCTTCATCGAGAACCGGCACCCCCAACTCCGTGGCCTTGGCCAGCTTGGAGCCGGCGTTCTCGCCCGCGACGACGTATGAGGTCTTCTTCGAAACGGAACCCGCGGCCTTTCCGCCCGCGGCCCGGATTGCTTCTTCTGCTTCAGTTCGGTCCCAGCCAGAAAGGGTGCCAGTGACCACGACGGTCTTACCGGCCAGCGGGCCGGGTGCATCGGCGTCTGGGCCGCTACCTGCATCTGGGCCGCCGCCTGCATCTGGGCCGTCTGGGCCGCCGCCTATATCTGGGCCGCCGCCTGTATCTGGGCCGCCTGGGCCGCCGCCCCGCGGCCGCTCCCCGGGGCCACTCCCCGGGGCCACTCTTCTGGCGGGCGGCTCGCCCACGACACCAGCGGCAACCAGGTCTGCCAGCACGCCCGCCGTCTCTGGCGCGGCGAAGTAGCCGGCAATCGCCGCGGCCACCACAGGCCCAATCCCGGGCACTTCCCGCAATTCATCTGCCGTGATGCCCGGGAGTGACCTGGCCACCAACCCAAACCACTCCCCAGCCTCGGCCTCCCCGACCGGCCAGCGGGAAGCGATCCAACCCGCCAGATCTATCGCCGTGGATTCGCCCACCTGGGGAATGCCGAGGGAGTTCAGGACTCGCGCCAGAGGTCGCCGGCGCGACTTTTCAATCGAAGCCTTCAAATTTTCGGCGCTCTTGAGGCCGAACCGGTCGAGACCCACGAGGTCTTCAACCGTAAGGCGGAAGAAGTCGCCGCGCGTCTTCACCAGGCCGGCGGTGAGAAGCTGCTCCAATACCGACCATCCGGCGCCTTCGATATCCATCCCGCCACGACCGGCAAAGTGGACGAATTCCTGCGAGAGTCGCGCCGGGCAGCGCGTATTTGGGCAGTAGTAGCGGACCGCGCCCTCATCGTGGACGACGCCCGTGCCGCATACCGGGCAAACGGCCGGCATCTCGAACTCGCGCTCGGCTCCACTTCGGCGCTCCGGAATCGGCCGGACCACTTCCGGGATCACGTCGCCCGCCTTCTGCAACACGATCCAGTCGCCGATCCGCAGGTCTTTGCGCCGGAGTTCGTCAAGGTTGTGCAGCGTCGCGCGGGCAACGGTTGAGCCGGCTACCCGGGCAGGGCGCATGTGCGCAACTGGAGTGAGCGTCCCGGTCCGACCGACATACGGCACGATGTCCTCGAGGACCGTCTCTACTTGTTCGGGCGGGAACTTGTAGGCAATCGCCCAGCGCGGGGCGCGAGCGACCATGCCCAGCTGCTCCTGCTGAGCAAAGCTGTCGACCTTGACCACTACGCCGTCGGTCTCATACGGAAGGTTATGGCGTTTGTCGCGCCACTCCTCCAAGAAGCGGCAGACGCCGTCGATATCCAGGCCCTCAGCCCGATCCGGATTGACCGGCAGGCCCAGCGCGGCAAGCCTGGCCAGCGCCTCCGATTGACTGGCTACGGCCGAGCGCCCGACGGCGGCGTCCGACGCATCCGACGCACCCGACGCGTCCGCCCCTGTGTCGGCCGCATCCTCGATCAACTGATACGTCCACGACGACAGCCGCCGCTCTGCAGTCACCCGCGAGTCGATCTGGCGAAGCGAGCCGGCACCGCTGTTGCGCGGATTGGCATACGTGGGCAGGCCGCGCTCTTCTCGGTCGGCGTTGATACGCGCGAACTCGGCTTTGGGCATGTAGACCTCACCGCGAACCTCAACCGTTGCCGGCTCCTTCAGCCGCTCCGGCAGCACGGAGATCGTTCGCAGGTTGGCGGTCACATCCTCGCCCGTCGTGCCGTCGCCGCGCGTCGCGCCCTGGATGAAGCGCGCGCGCTCATAGCGGAGGGATATGGCCAGACCGTCGATCTTCAGCTCGGCGACGTATTTGAGTTCCGGAGCCGCCTCGGGTGCCGCAGGCAATCCGAGCCCGCGCCGCACTCGCTGGTCGAAGGCTCGCAACTCGGCTTCGTCGAACACGTTCCCCAGCGAGAGCATCGGCCGGCCGTGGGTCACTTCGCCGAACTGGCCCGTCGGAGCGGCCCCGACCCGCTGTGTCGGTGAGTCCGGCGTCACGAGCGCCGGAAAGGCAGTCTCGACAGCGACCAACTCACACATGAACTGGTCGTATTCCGCGTCGGTCAGCTCCGGGGCGTCGGCAACGTAGTAGAGCTCGTTCGCCCGCCGGACGATCGGAACCAGTTCGCCGTGTCGGCGGCGCGCGCCATCCTCGCCCAGGGCGCGGGCAGCTTCCACCGCCTCGGCCGCAACCGGCAATCCAACGGCCTGCTCTGCCGACTCGGTCATTCGGAAATCCTCATCAGTTTGACGACTGAGTGATTCTCGCCGATTCCGGACCGGTTGCCCAGGCAGTCTCGCGGCGCTTCCCGGAGACCTAGACCGCGCCGTCGTCCGAGACGCGGCGATGGTGATAGAGCGGCATCTCCATCACGTAGTCCATGACCCTGCTGAAGGTGGCTTCCGCGAGGCCTATCACAGAGTCGCCCCCGCCGTAGTAGAGGTAGAGTTTGTCGGCAGCCTCATCGAGGACCCAGCCGTTCGGGAAGACAACCTTGTCGACGTCCCCCACGACTTCGTAGGGCACCGTCGGAGCCATGACCCACTCAGCCGATCGCCGCAACACGATCTCTGGATGCTCCAGGTCCAGCAGCGCCAGCCCAACTCGGTAAATCGGTCCGGAGGCCGTGCCGTGGGCGCCGTGATACATCATCAGCCAACCCTCGGCTGTCTCGATCGGCGGCGGTCCCAGGCCGATCTTGCCTGCATCCCACCAGGCTCCCTCACGCGCCTCGAGCAGCACGGAGTGGTCGCCCCAATGCCGCAGATCCGGAGAATATGAGGTCCAGATGTGGGCAGGGCCGGCGAGCGGAGCCGGGCGATGGATCATGAGCCAGCGGCCGTCGAAACGGCGCGGAAAGAAGGCTGCGTCCTTGTCGTCGGGCGGCATGACCGGTCCCAGGCGTCGCACCGTCCGGAAGTCCTTGGTCATGGCCAGAGAGACGAGCGGGCCGCGGTTGCTATATGCCGTGTAGGTGATCGCCCATTCCTCGAGTTCGGGCAGGTACACGAGGCGCGGATCCTCGCAGCCCCAAACCTCTTCAGGATGTGCCGGGTCCGGGGCCAGCAGCGGCGTCTCGTCGAAGCGCCAGTCCCCCACTCCATCTGTGCTACGAGCGACATACAGAACTGAGATCCCGCGCAGATCCTCGACACGCGCCAGCAGGATGGTCTCGTTGCCGACACGGGCCGCGCCCGGGTTGAAGATCGAGTTTGCCGGAATCGGCAGGTGATCGGCGGTGATGATCGGGTTGGACGGATGTCGGACGAAGAGGTGCCTACCGCCTCCTTCGTTCATATGAGGTTCCTCCGGTCTGTGTTCGGGTCGACTTCCAGGCGAAGGGCCCGTATCTGCTCAAGGGCTGTCAGCCACATCAAGGTCGACTCGGCGCCCTGGTTCTCGCTCCGCCCGGTCTCAAACAAGCCGTCCGAACAAGCACCGCGGACGGGGTCCGCCAGCGCGATTCGCACGTCGTTGTCGCCGAGGAACCAGCCGTACGCAGCCTCGGCGGCGTCTAGATAGCGGCGCAAACCGGTGGCTCCAAAGGCGGCTGCCGCGGCCGAAACCATGGTGGCCGCCTCGATGGGCTGCTGGTCGAATTGGCTTGGCGAACGGCCTCGGTACCACCAGCTGCTGTTACCGATCGGCGAGAAACCGCACGACTCGCCCGTCTGAACGTCGATCAGCCAATCAAGAACGGCGCAACCTCGATCGACCAGGCTGACGTCGTCGAGACGCATGCCGGCCACGATCATGGCGTGAGACACCAGAGCGTTCTCGTATGTGAGAACCGGCTCGGGCCAGGGCCATTCCAGAAGGGCGGCGGCGCGACGGTCGAAATGGGCATCATTCCGCAGGACCACCAGTCGGCCTCGCCGCCGCGCGGAAGACACGGTCGGCGCCTTCATCTGCTCGCCGAACAACTCGGTGAGGCGAGCCGTCGACGACTCGAGGATCGGATCGGCTGGGAACCCAACCCCGATCGCTGCGTCGCAGGCTAGGATGACCGCCGATATCGAACGCAGCCCGCCGAAGGAAGCCGCGGCCGGAATCGCTCGGGCGAACAGTCCGGCGGACCGCTCGGCGAGTTCCGTCTTCGGCATTTCGGCCATGACGGCGGCCAAGCCGACCATCGCGCGGGCGTGGCAATCTTCCGACACCTCGTTCGCCAGCCATCGTCCGCCCGATGCCCTCATGTTCAGAAACCGCCCCGACGTGGCGTCGAAGCCATCGCGCAGGAACTGGAGCGAACGGCCCATGCTGCGATCAAGCTCGGCCGTTTCACCGCCACGCCGATGCAGCACGTCAACTACCAGCGCCCTGGCGACATCATCGGTGCAGTAGCCGAACGCCGTATTCGGCTCCGAGCCGCTGGCGTGCTGCCACATCCCGATGTCGTCGCTCATTGCGAGCAGGTGAACTCGGCTGATGGGATAGAGAGGTCGGACGGGGTCGGCCGGCCGCTCCTGGCAACCGAGCCGAACAACGTCACGATCCAACAAGACCGGCACCCACCTGCACACGGACCGCATCGGCCGAAACGGCCTCGCCGCCGCAGACCCTCTCGAAGATCTTCCGATATCGCGCCCCGACTTCCGGCCAGATCATCGTTCGGCTGAATTCGTAGGCCCGCCGGCCCAGCTGGTTTCGCAGGTTCACGTCGCGGATCAGTTCCACCAGTGACTCCGCGAGAACGCCGGAGGCAATCGACTCCACCAAGCGACCGCGGCCCGCCTCGAGCATCTCCACCGCGTAGGCGTAGCGAGTCGAGACGCAGGCCTTGCCCGCGCTCATCGCGTAGGCCAGCGTCCCCGACACAATCTGATCCATGTTTGGGTACGGCGTCACGAAGAGATCCGCGGCCGTCAGCCACGTGCCGAGCTCGGACCTGGTCACGAAGCGATCAACGAAGATCACGTGATTCGCAACGCCGAGCTTCTGGGCCAGCAGAGTCAGCTTGGAGCGGTAGGCCTCGCCTTCGTGGCGGAGCAGCTCGGGATGCGTCGCGCCCAGGATTACGTAGTAGGCATCGGGGCAAGCCTTCACCACTGCCGGCATGGCTTCAATGACGGACTCATAACCCTTGCCCGGCCCAAGCAGGCCGAAGCTCAGGATCATCGGCGCCGTCTCCATGCCGAGTCGCGGCTTGACCGAATCCGGTGCCACGAGCGGCAGCTTCGGAACCCCGTGAGGCACAACATCCAGCGAATCCTGACGGACGCCGTAGAGGCGCCCCAGGAGCGCCGCTGCGGATTGAGCCATCACGACGGTCGCGGAACTGGCAGAAATCAGGCTCATCAGGACACGTCGTTGCCCAGGCGAAGGCCGCTGCGGAACCGTGTGCAGAGTCGTCACGACCGGCTTGGTCAGCGCCGCGACGAAGTCCAACACGGAGTCGCCGTCTGGTCCGCCCCAGATGCCGTACTCGTGCTGCACGGAAACTACCGTGGCATCGGACCGATTCAAGGCCATCGCGACGCGCATGTAGTCGCTGCGGACATCGCGTCGGATCCGGTGCGTGACCTCGATCGGATAGACGTCCGGCCCGTCGGGCGGATGAAGCGCGACGATCTCGTGCTCGCCTGTGGCGGCCGCGAGGTCGCGAGTGAAAGTGGCGATGCCACACCGCCGCGGCGGATACGTCGCTACGAAGACGCTGGCAGAACTCATAGCATCCTGACTGGGCCGACAATGGGCGAAATCCCGACAAGCCCTGGTGCGCCGAAACGGTCGATTTGACCCTGGGTTTCCCCAACCCTGGGATCGGCCAACGGCTATCTGCCGTCTGCGGGCTCGGTGCAGGCCCGGCGGCTGCCCGTCCCTCCAGAACCGATGCAATGAAGTTAGTTAGGACACTCTACGCCCTAGGCCGCCCTCTGCATAGCAATGGCACCGGTACGCGAGACTCAGACTTGGACGGCATCCGCCGGATTCGATCCTGCGAGCCCTTGAATCGGGCACCCGGCGGACTACCCCTATTGATGCGGCGTCTGCCGTCGCTTCGGAGGACACGGAGGACACGGAGGACACGGCCATGGAGCAGACGATTGGGAAACCGGCCGTCCTCGATCGCATCAGGCGGGATCTGACCGACGACGAGATGGATCTCGTCAGGTCCGCGTTGCACCTGCTGCTGGTCGTCGAGGATATCCGCGAGATGATCCCCCCAACTCAAGGCTCAACTGGCCAAGCTAGACGCGCCGGAGTTTGCCACATCCAACTAGCCGGGCAAATTTCCAGCCGCGGGACCGACCTACCCGATCAGATCCAGATTGGCGATGCTGGCCAGGAGGGTCTTGACGCCACCACCGTGGCTAAACGCAACGGTGATCTCCTCGTCCGACCGCGTCAGCTTGGACGTGACGACGATGCCGTCACCGAAGCGGGCATGCCGAACGCGATCGCCGTCGCGAAACTGCCGCTCTCCGGGGATGCGCGGGCGGGCCGCTATCGGTGGACGAGCCTGAGGCTGCGTCTCGGAATGAGCTGGGCGCGGCGGAATACTGCCGGGCCGGCCGCCGCCCGGCAACGGAGTGCGCGGTGCATTCAGGCTGCCGGATCTCGCACCCGCGTCGTAAGCCTCTCGCTTAGCACCCAAGTCTCGCGTCGGACGGAACGGCTCGCCCGGCCTCGGCGCCCCCGCCGGTCCGCTCCCGGCCCGAAAAGCGCCGCCACCCGTCCGGATCGGCGTCCCGAACCGACTGGCCGCTCGCCGGCCGAACACGAAATCGGGGTCCACCTGGCTAACGTCGTCGTCGAAGTCATCAGCCCGACTCAGCTTGGGACCAGACATCAACTCCGCGGGAATCTCCAGGAGGAACCGGCTCGGCACCGAGAGGCCGCCCTGGCCCCACGTAGCCCGATGGGCCGCGTGAGACAGGAAGAGCCGCCGCTTGGCCCGCGTGATCCCGACGTAGGCCAAACGCCGCTCTTCTTCGAGTTGCTTCTCGTCATCCAGGGAACGGCTGTGCGGGAAAACACCTTCCTCCAGCCCGCCGATGAAGACCACCGGGAATTCGAGCCCTTTGGCCGCGTGGAGTGTGATCAGGGTTACCGCGTCCGCCCCAACCTCGTATGAGTCCTGGTCGGCGACCAGGGCCGTCTCCTCCAGGAAACGGTCGAGCGCATCATCGGGCGAAAGATCGACGTATCTGGTGGTGACCGAGCGGAGCTCCAGCAGGTTGGCCCAGCGCTCCTCGCTTTCCTCGGAGCCGTCGGCCAGCATGGCTCGGTAGCCCGAGTCCTCCAGGGCCGCGTCCAGCAGCTCAGGGAGCGGCAAGACCCCGATCCGCGTCCGCAGCCGGGCCACCAGCGTGGCGAAGCCGCCGAGAGCCGTCCTGGCCCGCGAGCCCAGCTCCGTCAGGCGACCCTCAGCCCCATCGTTGATGGCACTCCAATATGTGGGCCCTTCCGGAACCACTCCGTCTGGGCCGGGCGGCTCCGGCGGCCGTATCGTCCGCCCGCCCGCCGCCGCAACCCGCAGTTCCTCCTGGCTCTTCTCGCCGATGCCACGGGCTGGCACGTTCATGACCCGCTCGAAGCTGATCTGATCCGTGTCGTTGCGCAAAATTCGCAGATACGCCAGGGCGTCCTTGACTTCGCGGCGCTGATAGAACCGAGTCCCGCCGACGAGTTGATACCTGATGCCGTAGCGCAGGAACGCCTCTTCGATCGCGCGGCTCTGGGCGTTGGTGCGGTACATGACGGCAATGTCACCGCGCTCCCAATGCTCCAATTCCTCGTCCGCGCGCCGCGTCAGCAGCGAGCCCCGGTCACCGGTTAGCTCACCGATCTGCCGGGCGATCCACTCGGCCTCTTCCTCTTCGTTGTAAGCCTCGAAGTGGGAGATCGGCTTGCCGCCGGAGATCTCAGTCCAGAGCTTCTTGTCCTTGCGCGAAGAGTTGTGCGTTACCACGGCATGAGCCGCGTCAAGGATCAACTGGGTGGAGCGGTAGTTCTGCTCCAGCTTCACCACCGCGGCGGTCGGGTAGTCGCCCTCGAAGTCCATGATGTTGCGAACGTCGGCGCCACGCCAGGAATAGATGGACTGGTCGTCGTCGCCTACGACGCAGAGATTCTGATGACCGGCCGCGAGGGCCTTGACCCACAGGTATTGCGGCTTGTTGGTGTCCTGATACTCATCCACGTGCAGATAGCGCCACCGCTTCTGGTATCGCTCCAGAACCGACGGCGCATCGTGGAAGAGGCGGACCGCCTCCAGCAGCAGATCGTCGAAGTCCAGGGCTTTGGCCTGCTTGAGCCGGGCGCTGTATTTGCGATATAGCCGGGCGATCTCGCGCTCACGATGCGTGTGTGCATTGGCCGACATAAAGTCGGCATCGAGCATCTCGTTCTTGGCCCGTGAGATCGCGCTGAGAATGGCGCTCGGTTTGTACTCGCCGGTTATCGGCAGGTCTTCCTCGCGCAGAATCACCTTCATCAGCGACTGTTGGTCGTCCATGTCGTAGACGACGAAGTGCGGGTCCAACCCGATCGCCGCGCCGTCGCGCCGGAGAACGCGGGCGCAAAGGGCGTGGAAGGTGCCCATTGCGACCTCGCGGCCCGCCGTCTCACCGATCAGACCGGTGATGCGGGCGCGCAATTCCGCCGCGGCTTTGTTGGTGAAGGTCACGGCCAGGATCTGCCAGGGCTTGACCTCGTTGACGCCAACCAGGTAGGCGACGCGATGGGCCAGAACCCGCGTCTTGCCGCTACCGGCACCGGCCAGGATCAGGACCGGACCTTCCGTCGTCTGGACGGCGCGTTTCTGCTCCGGATTCATGCGCCCGAGGATTCGCTCGGCGAGAGCATCCGCGGCTGCCTTCTTCTCGGCCAGAGCGACCGGTTCCGGCTCGAACGGAGATGGCTCGCGGCCGCCGATGCGTGGGCCTTCGAACGCCTCAGGCGGCGCCTCGACCGGCAGCGGCGGCTCTTCGTCCGAGAACGGCGGGATATCCGATACGCCCGAAATGGCAGCTTCAGGTGGCGGTTCGGCGGCGGCGGACGGCCCGTCCGGTGACCCGGCCGGAGGCTCGTCCCACCAACCCTCGAACGTCTGGGCTGCGGCCTCGTCCCGGCCGTGTTCAGTACGAGCCTGTCGCCCGCGGCTTGGTGTTGAACTCACTCTGGAATTGTAAGAGGCCCGCCTTCACGCGGGATTGCGAGCCTCAAACACGCAATCGAACTAATTGCCGAGGGACTGAAGGCCCGGGATATCGAACTGGTCGGCCGGCGGCCCCGAGATCTGCCCGATGCTGTTCCAGCCGGACAGGACCAACCGGGCAATCCAGGCACCCGCACTCTGATCTGTGGTGGTGTACTGCAGGCGCTCCAACTGGAAGTCGCCCGGGGTGATCCAGAGATCGAGCGTGCCTTCGCCGAGAGCCTGAACGGTCTGCAGACTCGTAAGCTTGCCGTTGAGGGCGCTCTGGCTGACGGTGGCTTGGATGTGATAGCACCGGCCGCTCGGCTCGTCTTCCATTCCGACCAGGCGCGCGTTCGAGCCCGGGTCGTTGGCCACTGCCACCATCTGGGAAACAATGAAGATCGGGCCGCTGGCCGCGGTCGGGTTCATGCTCAACCCGGCGACGCCGGCCATGGTGAACTTGGTAGCGCCATAGGGCCGGGAGTAGGCATAGGGATCAACGACGATCAACTCGCCGGAGAAACCTGGCAGGCCCGGCATGCCACCGACGATATGGGCCGTCTTGGCGGCGAAGTCGATGTCACCCTCAGCCGTGGTCCCGTCCAGAGAGATCGGCATCTGGGTGTACACAGGCGTTGGGGTCGGTGAAAGTGAGACGCTGGCCGACGAAGTCGGGCTGAGGGTCGGGGTCGGGGTAGGCGTCGGGCTGGGCGTGGGAGTCGGAGTGGGCGTCGGGGTGGGGCTGGGCGAAGTGCTGGGCGAAGTGCTGGGGCGCGGCGACCCGGACGTGCTCGGGGCGCTGCTGGCCGAAGGACTCGCGGACGCGATGGCCGCGGCCGAATCCGTGACCACCGGGGCGAGCGTGGGGGCTGCCAGCACCTGGAAGAGCGACTGGCCGCCGGACTCCAGCTTGAAGTGCACTGAGTTCAGGTTCTTCAAGGAAGTCGTCGCGTTGTCGAGGATCTTATGCGGATCTTCCAGCGTCGCGGATGTGCAGCCGGAGACGAGAGCCACGATGGCAAGGATGCCGGCAGCAGTGATGCCCAGAGACTTCCGACGAGACACCTGAATCCTCCACAAAAAACACCGGCGAATGACTGTCATGGCCTTGCGATCGCCGGCGCAGAGCAATGCCGCAGCTGGCGGCCTGTGGCAGTGTACCCGGACAAGGCCCAGATCTGTCTGAAAGCCGTGCGAGCTAGCCTTGGACCTGGTCTGCGGGTGGAGCCTGAATGTTCACGGATTGGCCGTAGTGAGTCAGGATCACCGAGAGGTCCAGACTCCCGAGCGTCAGCGAGCTGGCCCTAACTCGAACCCTTGCCGGCTGCAATGTGTCGTAGTAGACCCACAAGTCCACCGGCGCAAGAACCAACCCGACCGCACTCGCCGCACCCGCAGCATCCGAACCGGCGTACCCGATCAACTCATTCGACAATGATGCAGGCACCGTCACCACGAGATGATATACATCGCGGCCACCGACGCTCTCGCGCCCGGAAAGCGTCGTCAGGGCGCCGCCGGAGTCCAGCTTCGTCTTTAGGAACTTCAACTCGTTGGCGATGTTCAACGAAGCGCCGGGGCTCGCAATTGGTGCGAACACGGAGGTTGGAGCGTTGTACTTGCTGAACTTCTGGCCCGTGCTGAGCTTGATGTAGCTAAACCCGTCAACCATGACGACCTCGGCCGATACGCCGAAGAGACGTGGAAAAGTGGCCGTCAAGTGAGCGGCCGGCTTCGAAGCATCCATGTCTCCGGACAGCGTCGAGCCATCCACTTTGAGCGCCCCCTCCAGGCCGACCCCGATGCCCAGTACCCCGCCAAGCGCGCCCGCGTTGACGGAGCCATCGATCGTTGCATCGACGTGGAATGTCGTGGCTGCTTCCATCTGCGCGAAGCTCTGCGTGAGGATCGCCTGCGGATCCGTCAATACGGAAGGAACCGGCGTCGGCGCGCTGCCGCCGCAACCCGCAACGACGACCGCGGCCACAGCAAAGAGCCCCGCACAAAGTGCTGTTTGCGTCCTGCTAGTAGGGGTCATGTCATTCATCCGTGCGGATACCGGCACCTACCTAGACTGGCGAGACGGGCGATATGTGTCAAATGAAGAAACCCCGAGCTTTCGCTCGGGGTTTCTGCTAGTCAGCGAGTACGGCCGCGATTGGCCGCGATGGGCTGGCGATGGCACGCCTTGAGGCGCGGCTACTTGGAGGGCAGGATGTCGCTGGCCGCCGGGGCGGTGATGGTGACCGGCTGGTCGTAGTTGCTAACTGTCACAGTGACGTCGAGATTGCCGAACGAGGCGGAGGATTCATTGAACTCCGCCTTGGCCAGACGGTAGTTGTCCTTGTAAACCCAGAAGTCGATGGCCAACGAGTCGATCTTCATGGCGGGCGCGGCACTCGCCGAGGCCGCGATCTGGGAGTTGATCAAGTCCAAGGGCACCGAGACGCTGATGTGATCGGCGTCCTTGCCGCCGATCTGGTCGACCCCGACCAGCTTCGCGGTGACTCCCGACTTGGTCAGCGCGGTTCGAATCTGGCTGACCTGATCGCTGATGGCAGCAGAGGCCGACGCTGCCGGGGTTGGGATGGCGATCGGCGATATGCTCGCCAGGCTGCCGAGATCTGCCTTGGTGTACTTGGTGCCGAGCAGGCTGACCTGGTAGTAGAGGGCGTTGTTTACGACGATCAGGTCGCCGGTGATCGGAATGTTGCCGAAGGCGGCCATGGCCGGCACCGTGAGAGCGAGGTGAGCCGCCGAATTGGCCACATCGACATCTCCCGAGACGGCGGTTCCGTCAAGTTTGAGGTCGCCGGTCAGTCCGCTCTTAGAACTGCCTGCTGCGTCGGACAGTGCCGCTGCCTTGATCGTTCCGCTCGCCGCAAGAGCGATGTGGAACGACTTGACGTTGGAGGTGCCGTTCAGCACCTGGGTGATGATCTGGGTCGGGTCGGTCATGTCGATGGCGGCGGAGGCGGAGGCGCCCGGGGCCATCGACCCGCTCGCTGCGCTGGTCGCGCCGGCACCGCCGGATGCGCCGGATGCGCCGGGTGCCGACGTCGCCGCGCTACTGCTACATGCGCTGGCTGTCACCAACATGAGTCCGACTAGAAGGGTGAGGGCTGACTTGGGGATGCGACGCAAGGTGGGAACCTCCTGTGGGGATTGAGTCCTGCCGTACAAATTGGCTGCTACCCGAAAGGGTGTCAATCTACGAGCCGACAGATGGACAGTTGTCTCACTCTGCACATCGAGCCGTGACAACTCCCCGAACTCCGGACGTAAAGAGGCCCCGGGCGCATTGTCCGAGGCCTCTCCTCACCGGCGAACCGGCGAGATTTGTGGCGAGTGAGGGACTAGAAGTCCATCTCTCCGCCGCCGTGGCCGTGGCCGCCGGCGCCGTTTTCCTTCTTCTCGGGAAGGTCGGTGATCAGGGTCTCGGTTGTGAGAACCATCTTGGCGATCGAGGCTGCGTTCTCGAGGGCGGAGCGGGTCACCTTGGCGGCGTCCACGATGCCCTTCTCGAACATGTCGCCGTACTCACCCTTGAGGGCGTCGTAGCCGAAGCCAACCTTCATGCCACGAACCTGATCGACGACGACCTCGCCGTGAGCGCCGGCGTTGTCGGCGATCTGGCGGATCGGGTACTCGAGGGCTCGGCGGACGATGTCGACACCAACCTGGGAGTCGGGCTCGTCCAGCTTGAGCTTCTCGAGAACAGCCTGGCAGTGGAGAAGGGTTGCGCCGCCACCGGCGACCATGCCTTCCTCGATACCGGCCCGCACGGTGGACAGAGCGTCCTCGATGCGGTGCTTCTTTTCCTTGAGCTCGACTTCCGTCGCGGCGCCGACCTTGATGACGGCCACGCCACCGGAAAGCTTGGCGAGGCGCTCCTGGAGCTTCTCGCGATCGTAGTCCGAAGTGGTCTCCTCGACCTGGGCGCGGATCATCGAGATGCGAGCCTTGACCGCCTCGGGCGCACCGGCGCCGTCGACGATCGTGGTGTCGTCCTTGGTGGCAACGACACGACGAGCCTCGCCGAGATCCTCGATCGTGACGGAGTCGAGCTTGCGGCCGATCTCCTCGCTGATGACCGTGCCGCCGGTCAGGACGGCGATGTCGCGCAGCATCTCCTTGCGGCGATCGCCAAAGCCCGGGGCCTTGACGGCCAGGACCTGGACGGTGCCGCGGAGCTTGTTGACGACCAGCGTGGCCAGGGCCTCACCGTCGACGTCTTCGGCGATGATCAGGACCGGGCGGCCGATCTGGACGGCCTTCTCGAGCGCCGGGAGCATGTCCGGAACGGCCGAGATCTTCTTGTCGGTGATAAGGATCTTGGGGTTGTCCAGGACAACTTCCATGCGATCCGCGTTGGTCACGAAGTAAGCCGAGATATACCCTCGGTCGAACTGCATGCCCTCGGTGTATTCCTTCTCGAGGCCCAGGCTCTGGCCCTCTTCGACGGTCACCACGCCGTCCTTGCCGACCTTGTCCATCACTTCGGCGATGATCTCGCCGACTTCCG
>OCZT010000384.1_pt1 | contig 43583 bp, 44 predicted proteins | sample 1539031 | NCBI WGS metagenome assembly OCZT01 (sample SAMEA3539308, study PRJEB22396) | soil metagenome | biome: tundra; feature: field; material: soil | place: USA | collected 2010-05 | depth 0.15 m
CCGCCGCGGCCGAAGTCGCCACGAGGCGTTGAGCTGCCACTCCCCAAGCCACTCCCCCGCCCCGCCGTCACACCCATTTCATCGGACCAGCGCGGCAACGATGATCGCCGCTACCGGCGCGGCAAAGATGAACGAGTCCACGCGATCCAGTATGCCCCCGTGGCCCGGAATAAGCGTCCCGGAATCCTTTGCGCCCGCTGCGCGCTTCAACATGGACTCGGCCAGGTCCCCGGCCTGAGCCACCGCCCCGATGATCGGACCCAGGACCAAGCCCAGCGCCGCGGGCTGGCCGAGGGCGTAGAGCCCGACACAGGCCACGGCCGTCGAGGCGGCCAATCCACCGAAAAGGCCCCAGTAGCTCTTGGACGGCGAGATGTGGCTGAGGAACTTGCGCTTACCCAGGGCAATGCCCACGCAATAGGCCCCGGTATCGAATGACCAGACCAGCAGGATCACGAGCAGGATCCAACCGCGCTCGGCCCCGAGCTCATGGAGCGGCGCGGTGCCAGGCAGCGGCGGCGCAATCTGCCCGAGCCGCACCAGGGAACCGAGCATGCCCACGTAGACCGCGGCAAAGGCCGTCCCAATCCACGCCGCAAAGCCAATCTTCACATCCTTGGCGCGGAACGCGGCGACGGCGGAGGCGATCACCACGGCCGCTACCAGCAGATCCGCGTAGGAGCGGTAGTGCTCAATTGAGGCCATGTCCGCGGCCACGACCAGAGCGCCCAGGACTGCCATTGCGGTGACCGCCGGATACCCCGCTCCGCGCAGCAACCGAACCGCTTCCCAGGCCGCCACGGCCACAAACACCGCAATCAGCGCCCCGAACCAGGGCTCGCCGAGCGCCACCACGATAAGCAGCGGCGGAACGAATATCGCCGCGCTGAGAGCCCGCTTTCGCACTCGGTCCCCTACTTCCCGAACCGGCGCTGCCGGCTCGCGAATTCAATGAGCGCCGCGTCGAAGGGCTCGCGGCCGAAGTCAGGCCAGAGGATCGGGCTGAAGTAGAACTCGGAATAGGCTGTCTGCCAGATCAGGAAGTTGGAGATACGCTGGTCGCCGCCCGTCCTGATGAGAATGTCAGGGTCCGGCAGACCGGCCGTATACAGGGCGCCCGCAAAGGCGTCTTCGTCGATCTGATCCGGGGCGATGCCCTGAGCCACCAGCCGCCGCGCCGCGTCGACCAGCTCCGTGCGCCCGGAGTAGTTGAAGGCGATATTCACCTGCAGGCGCGTGCCTTCGGCCGTTTCGTCGAGCGCCTGCTGGATGGAGGCGCCGGTCTCGGGCGGAAGCTCTTCGATCCGGCCGAGGACTCGAATTCGGGCGCCTTGCGCCTTCAGTTCGGCCGTTTCGTTGCGAATCACCTTCTCCAGCAGAAAGAACAGGCCGGCGACCTCTTCGTCAGATCTGGCCCAATTCTCGCGGCTGAAGGCGTAGAGCGAAAGCACCTCGATGCCACGCCGAACGCAGTGGCGGATGATCTCGCGAACGTTCTCCACGCCGGCGGCATGGCCTTCCATCTCGGACTGGCCGCGCGCCTTGGCCCAGCGCCGGTTGCCATCCATGATGATGGCGATGTGGCGGGGCAGCTCTTCCCTGGGTACTTCGAAAGGCTCGGTTGGTGCTGCATCCGGAGAACCGATAAGACGTTTGCCGACCGGTGATTCCGGCTGCGACTCCCGGTGTACGAGCGCCGGAGAATCCGTCGGGCGGGAAATCCTGGCGGCCACTAGACCTCCATGATCTCCTGCTCTTTGGCGACCCCGGCGCGATCGATGTCGGAGACGTGCTTGTCCGTGATTCGCTGCAGCTGCTCCGCCTCGCGACGGGCCTCATCCGCGCCGATCGTACCGTCGTGCTCGCTCTTCTTGAGGGTATCCGCCGCGTCACGGCGCAGACCGCGGATCTCGATGCGGGCCTCTTCCATGCGCTTGTGGATCTGCTTGGCGAGGTCCTTGCGGCGTTCTTCGGTGAGCGGCGGGATGTTGAGCCGGATCACAGAGCCGTCGACATTCGGAACCAGGCCGATGTCGCTTTTGATGATGGCCTTCTCGATGGCCTGCAGCGTCCCTCGATCCCACGGCGAAATGACGATCTGATGAGCTTCCGGCACGCTGATGCCGGCCAGCTGGTTGATCGGCATCGGCGACCCGTAGGCCTCGGCCACGATGTGATCGACGATGGAGGTTGACGCCCGGCCGGTCCTGATACTGGTGAGATCGCGCTCCATTGCCTCCACCGCCCGGACCATCTTGTGCTCGGTGGCCGTCAACGTCTCGCTGCTCATGCGGGGCTGCCTCCGGTAATAAGGGTGCCGACGGACTCACCGGCGGCGACCCGGGTGATGTTCTGGGGCGCATTGAGATCGAACACGATTATCGGAGTGTCATTCTCCATGCACAGCGAGACCGCCGTGGCATCGAGAACGCGCAGTCGATCGGCCAGGACCTGCGAATACGTCAGGCGCTCATACCGCTTGGCGTTCGGGTTGGTCATCGGATCGGAGTCGTAGACGCCGTCGACCTTGGTAGCCTTGAGGATTACCTCGGCCCCGATCTCCACGGCTCGCAGCGCTGCCGCTGTATCCGTCGTGAAGTACGGGTTTCCGGTGCCGGCCGCCAGGATGATGACTCGGCCCTTCTCCAGGTGCCGCACTGCCCGGCGCCGGATGTAGGGCTCTGCGACCTCGTTCATGCCGATGGCGCTCATCACTCGCGTGTGAACCCCGGCCTTCTCGAGGGCGTCCTGAAGAGCAAGGGCGTTCATCACGGTGGCCAGCATGCCGATGTAGTCGCCGGTTGCCCGGTCCATGCCTTTGGCCGCCGCCGCCAGGCCGCGGAAGATGTTCCCGCCGCCGACGACGATGCCGATCTCAACTCCGGACTGATGGACCTCCGCGACCTGGGCGGCGATAAACGCGCAGAAGTTAGGGTCGACGCCGTACTGCCTGGTGCCGAGGAGAGCCTCCCCGGACAGCTTCAGCAGGATTCGCCGATAGCGCGGTCTCTTTGCAGAGTCGTCGCCCGTGGCCGCAGAGGCCTCGTTCATCTAGTCCCCCAGCTCAAACCTGACGAAACGTCGGACTCGGATGTTCTCGCCGGTCTTGTGGATCGCGTCGGTGACCAGCTGACCAACAGTGATCTCCTGGTCGCGGAAGGGCTGCTCGACGAGCACGGCGTCGGCGAACCACTTCTTCAACTGGCCCTCGACGATCTGGCCGCGGATCTCTTCCGACTTGCCGGCCAGGCTGTCCGAGGCGGCCAGTTCGGCCTTCTTGGCCTCGAGGTCCTCGGCCGGGATCGACTCGATCGTGGGGTACAGCGGCCGCATGCCGGCAACCTGCATCGCGAGGTCCCGAACGAGCTTCTGGAACTCGTCCGTCCGCGCGACGAAGTCCGTCTCGCAGTTGACTTCGATCAGCACGCCGATCTTGCCGCCGGTGTGGATGTAGCTCGAGACCAGGCCGTCCTTGGCATCGCGGCCCGCGCGCTTGGCCGCAGCGGCCATGCCGCGTTCCTTGAGAAGAGCAATGGCCTTGTCGAGATCGCCGTCGGTCTCCTGCAGGACGCGCTTGCATTCCATGATGCCGGCGCCACTCTGCTCACGGAGTGTCTTGACAGTCTCCGCCGTAATCGTCGCCATAGTTGTCTCGTATCTCCTGTAGTCGGCGCCCGACCTTTCGACCGGGCGCAGTTGTCGCAGTTGTCGCTGGATCAGTGGGCGCGAGGAGTGCTTTCGGCCTCGGAGTTGCCGTGCGGATGCGCAGGAACCTTCATACCGGGCAGAAGAACTCCTTCCTCCGCATCGGGCTCAAAGCTAAGCGCGCCGCCGCCGACGAGTGCGGCAACAAGCTCGTTCGTGACGGCCGCGGAAACCTCGACCTCAACCGGAGCCTCGGGCACTTCGACTTCCACACCGGTGCGGCCGCCGCGATCGCGCTGGCCTTCGATGCAGGCGTCGGCGACGAGGGAGCAGAGCAGGCGGATGGCCCGGATTGCGTCGTCGTTGGCCGGGATGATGTAGTCAAGCTCATCCGGGTCCACGTTCGTGTCGCCGGTGCCGATGATCGGCAGCTCCAGCTTGCGGGCCTCGGTGACGGCGATGCGCTCGCGATGCGGGTCGACGATGAAGATCATCGCCGGCAGTCGCTTCATCTTGCGGATACCACCGAACACGTCGCGAAGGTGATCCATCTCCTCGACGAGCTTGGAGACTTCCTTCTTGGTGAGGCGATCGAAGTCGCCGCTCGCCTGACGGGCCTCGAGCTGGTCTAGGAGGGCGATGCGCTTGCGGATGGTGACGAAGTTGGTGAGCATGCCGCCGAGCCAGCGGCGGTTGACGTAGGGCTGGCCGGCGCGGGCCGCTTCCTGAGCGACCGGCTCCTGGGCCTGCTTCTTGGTGCCGACGAAGAGGACGGTGTCGCCGCGGGCAGTGCATTCCCGGGCGGCCGCCAGAGCGACGTCAAGGCGCTTGACGGTCTGGGCAAGGTCGATGATGTGGATCCCGTTGCGCTCGGCAAAGATGAACGGCTTCATCTTGGGATTCCATCGGCGTGTCTGGTGGCCGAAGTGGATCCCGGCCTCCAGGAGCGCCCGCATCGAAATAGACGGCATGGATTAGCCTCCTACGGTTACTACCTCCGCAGCGCTCCTGCCGAGAACCGGGGGCGTGGGCCCGTCCGGCACCGCTCTCGACACGGCACTCTGCGTGTGAACTCCGTGCCGGCCCGCCTTGCGACGAACGCAGCACGTGGGCCATCGCGACGCGACGACCGGGCAGGAGTTTAGCACACGCAATCGGCCGCTCCCCCTCCGGAATTCGGCCAGCCTAGAGCCGGCTGAGCCGCGCCGACGATTATGAGATCCCTATCATCGTCTTGCATCGGGCCGTAGCGGACGCGCATTGATAAGTCCGACCAACGGAGAGGAGCCATGAGCAAGTACGACGACTTCGACTACCACGTCGGCGATGCGGTGGCCAAGGGCCAGCCTGAGGACAACGCTTTCACCCATATCGGGTTCATGCTGGCGTGGCTCATCGGACGCGGACTGGGCAAGTCGAAGTTCTTTGGACCGAAGATCGAGCGCCAGATTACCGACGGCACGCTGCGGCCGAACGACCTGCGCGACCTGGTGGACGGGCAGCTGCTCACCCAAACGCTCAAGCCGGAAGCGGTCGCATTCCTCGACGCCTACTACCACGCTGGGTACCCACCGGACTATGAGGCGGCATTCCCCAACCTGCCCGAGTACGGCGTGCCGGACGACCCCGAGCATCAGGCAGTAATTGACCGGCTGATCGACGACTCCTACGGCCGATGGGTCGCGGCCGGCAGACCCAAGCCAGGGAGTCCTGGAGCGGTTTGGGCTCGGCCTTTCTTGACCGCGCCTACTCCAACGGGCAATCCACTCACAGATTTGGCCCAGAGCTGGATTGCGGCCGGCAAGGCCATGCCCAGGAGCAGCGCCGATTTCCAGGCGGATCCCGACTTCATGGCCCGTCTTGCCGCGATCAAGCCGGAAGACCTCAATCTCGTCTTCGAATACTCCAGCCCCTCCAGTCCGGAGGAAATCGCCGCCAAGTTGGGGCTACCGGAAGGCATCAAGATAGTCCGGGTGGAGAGACAAGAGTCTCACGTAGACCAAGACCTTGAGCTGGTAGTGGCAACCGCGATCGGGGTGCCCTTGAACCTGGAGTCGCTGCCCGCAAGCAAGTGGGGCGCTGCGACGCTCAATCGCGCTTTGCGCAACCTTGGCGTGAAGGGACGAGACGTGGTCCTGGTGACCGGCATGGGGACGCCAAAGGGAAACCCCGTGGTGCAGGTGCAGAGCCTGCCCGGGGTGGAGCGAGACCGATTGGTCCCGGAGTTCCAGCAATACCACGAGAATCTGGCGCGGGGCAAGTGGAAGGATGGCCTCGTCGGAAATCTGCCGGCTCGCTGGGGCACTGCCCCAATAGCGGAGCCGTGGATCCTCGTCTGGTTCGCGGTCGACGGCTACGTCGCCTCCATCGCCAGTGGGTCGGATCGAGAGACGGTTGAGCAGATGGCAAAGAGGCTCTTGGGCGCCCTCCGCCGGTAGGCGAGCGGTCCGGGACTGAGACGACACAGCCGGCCCAAGGCGATCTCGCGTATGTGCACACACCCATGCACATGAATCGCGCCGGCGAGGGCGCCAAGAGCCCTGAATGGCCGATCGGGCGCCCACGCACGGCAATCGGCGGCATTTCACTGGCCGGTCTTCCGCCGGAATGGGTGCCTTTGGGCCAAAACAGGCTCGTATCGGCGTCATCGAGCGGTTCGCGAGTCGCGGGCGTGAACATGTACACGAGGCGTGCACATACGCGGGATGTCGGCTCACGTGAGGGCGCGACAGCTCCCGACCGGGCGAGACGCTCGACCGAAGGGCGGTGGAACGACCCGAGCGCCGCGCCCGGTGCCCAACGCGGCCCGTGCCGCGGCCTACTCCTCCAGCGCGTTGCGGTAGAGCTTCACCACGTGCCGCCCGCCACTCCCGCCACTCCCCGGTTCCACGACCGCCAAGTCCACCGCCACCGGCAGCTTCGGTAGTGCGGTCCCGTCCGGCAAGGACCCCGCCTCCAGTAGCCGCCCCACTCCGAGACGCAACTGCCCGCGCTTGCGGTAGTCGAAGGATTCCTCCGCGCCTCCGAAGGCCCGCGACGCCCGCCACCGCACCTCGACCACCACGAGGCGCGCGGGCGGCCCCTGATCGACGGCCACGATGTCCAGTTCGCAGCGCCCGAAGCGGAGGTTGCGGCCCAGTACAACCCAACCCCGCGCCGCCAACCGCTCGGCCACGAGCGCTTCGGCCGCGTCCCCGGAAACCTGTCGATCAGTCCGCGCCACAGCTCCACTCCCGCGGGCGCCGCTCTGCCTGCCGGCCGGTCAGTCGGTCTAATCCGGGTCGTCCCGACCACTCGGGTCCACTGGGTCGCTCGGCGCATCCGCGGCCGCATCTTGCCACAGGCCCATTTGCTGCCGATTGCGGCAGGGGGCGAAGGAGAGCCGGTGGATCGGAGTCAACCCCAGCAGGTCGATGCCGGCCCGATGCTCCGGCGCGGCATAACCCTTGTTCCGGGCCAGGTCATAGCCCGGATACATCTCGTCGTACTCCTCCATCAGCCGGTCGCGGGCGACCTTGGCGATGACCGAGGCGGCGGCCACCGACGCGCACAGTCGATCGGCCGAAACCAGCACCCGCTGATGAATTCGGATCTCCGGCAGCGAAACTGCGTCAAGCAGCAGCGCGTCGGGCTGGATCGGCAGCCGGGCGGCGGCAAGCGTGCTCGCCAATAAAGTCGCCTGGAGAATGTTGATTCGGTCGATCACATCGGGCCCGACGAAGGCGATACCCCATGCCAGCGCGTGCTCGCGAATCTCGATGTCGAGCCGGCGCCTGTCCTCCGCCTTAAGCAGCTTGGAGTCACGCAGACCTCGTGGCTTCCAGTCGGGCGGCAGGATCACCGCCGCGGAAGTGACCGGCCCGGCCAGACAGCCTCGGCCAACTTCATCGATGCCGGCTACAAAGCGAAAACCCCGCCCCCAGAGAATCCGCTCCTCGGTGAAGTCCGGATCCAGACGCGCCTTGTGCCAGGCCTCGATCTCGAGTCGCCCGCCGACGGCGCCGGGCGCGGAAACAGAAGAACCCCGCCGCGCCGCAATGGGCGTTCTGGCGGGGTCCTCGATTGGACTCGGCGAGCGACGGGCAGTTGGCATGCCGCTCCGAATTGCTCTAGCTGTTGACGCGTCGCTCGCGCAGCGTTGCGGCCTTGCCGATGCGCTTGCGCAGGAAGTACAGCTGGGCGCGGCGAGCCTGGCCGTGGCGCATGACTTCGATCTTCTCGATGCGCGGGCTGTTCACCTTGAAGGTGCGCTCGACGCCGACACCGCTGGCGATGCGGCGGACGGTGATGGACCGCTGAATGCCGCCCTTGCGAAGGCGCATAACGGTGCCTTCGAAGACCTGGATGCGCTCGCGGGTGCCTTCAACGACGCGGGCAGAGACGCGAACGGTGTCGCCCGAGGCGAGTTCCGGCAGGTCCGTCCGGATCTGTTCTGCTGTGATCTCTTCGAGCACGTTCACGTTCGGTCCCTACTCTTCTTTGCGGCGGCGCTGCAGCGCTGCGATGGCTTATGTGGCCCGCAGCCAGGCTGCGAATAAGGCACATGTGAAGAAGGCCACCGGGGCGGCCGACGGCGAAGCTTATCACAACCTCGCCGCGGCGCGACCGGATGGAATGTACCGAGCCCCCAGACTCAGTTCATTCGACGAAGTCGATCACGACCCGCACGACGCCCGATGTCTCCCACACTCCGATGCCAACCCGACTGAAGTGCGGGTCCATGATGTTGGAGTAATGGTTGCACCGGCACCAGGACTCGTTCTGGTAGAAGATTTCGCTGGAGATCATCCCACCCTGACCGGAGGAACTCGGCGAGGCTAAGTTTTCGCCCCACGCCGACCCACAGAAACCGGCCGAGCAAAGCCGCGAGCGTGGAGTGGTGTCACGAAGGTAGTGGTCCAGCAAGTTGTTATCGGCCAGGTACTTGGCATACGGGCGAGCCACCTTGGCCGAGATATCGGGGTCCAGCACCAGAGCAGGCTGTGCCGGAAGGGTGTGATCTGTGCCCGAGCTACACGCACCCTCAGCAGTCACCCAGCCACCGGTTCGGGTGCAGTTCATAAGATTCAGGACGTAGACCTCGGCCGCGTACCAGGGGGAAGACGCCTCGGGGCTGACCTCTGGGACCGCGATCGAGGAAAGGGCGCTCGCCGCCGTAGTAGGCGGGTAGTAGCTTGCGACGGACGTGCCGGACTCAATTGACGAGACGCCCGACGCGGTCGACGAGTCGCCCGCTCCGGCCGAGTGACTCGGGCGCCACGCACCGGACCCGAGCACGACGACCACGACCAGCCCAACCACGAGCAGCCCCGGCGTGAATCTCAGATTCAGTCGAACGCGGGCGCCAGACCTACCGCGAAGTTCAACCGGCCGCATCGCCGGCGACTCGATCGCCGCGAACGGCGGGGCTTGCGGGATGAACGAGTCCAGACCGCGCAGGTTCGCTTTGATTTGCCGCCCGAGGGCGTCGTCGCCTGTCATTTGGCTGCCATCTCGATCACTCATCGCTCCATGACCTCCGGCTTCTGGCGAAGCGTGGCCAGGCCACGCGACACCCTCGTCCTCACACTTCCCACTGAGATCCCCATCACGCTCGCCGCTTCGGCGTCGCTCAGATCGAACTGATATCGCAGGATCAACGCCTCACGCTGAGCTTCGGGCAGAACCCTGCACAGCTCCTCGAACCAGATCCAGACCTCGGAGCGGCGCATCGCTTCGTCGGTATCGGACGGCTCCGAAACGCTTTGCAGCGGCAGCCAGCCGATCAATCGGTGGCGGCGTCGCCTATCGATGACGATCCGTCTCGCGATCACGAAGAGCCACGGCAACGCATCGCCTTTCGGCCCGTGCCCGTCGTCGCAAGCTTCGAGCGCGCGACGAAACGCCTCTGCGGCCACGTCCTCGGCATCTGCGCGGTGGCGCAACAGCAGCAACGCGTAGCGAAAGACATCCGGCCACGCCCGGTAGTAGATGCGCTGGAACTCCGCTCGGTCGAACTCTGCCTCACGATTGAGCGCCAGGCTTTGCTCCCTCAGCAACTGCATCGTCCTCCTTGAACCCGGACCGACATCCCCAGCAACAAGGCGGGAGGATCGGTCTGTGGCGCCGTCATCGCGATGGCGCTCTCACCAGAGTCAACGAGTGAGCGACCCGAAGTATGTCAACTGAGTCGCGGCGGGCCGCTTACGAGTCCGACGGGACCGGCCCTTCGACGGCGCGATTGGCGGCCGGCGCCTCCGCCCGCAGCTCCGCCATGAGCTTGGACTCTTCCTTGGTCAGGACCCGGCCTTGGAGCAACTCCGGTCGGCGAGCCACCGTGCGGCGCAGTGCCTCCTTGAGGCGCCATTTGCGCACGGCCTCGTGGTGGCCGCTGGTCAGGATGGCGGGCACGGTGACGCCCTCGAATTCGGCCGGGCGGGTGTACTGCGGGTACTCGAGCAATCCGGCCGTGAACGACTCCTCGGCGATCGACTCGGAATCGATGGCGCCGGGCAGCAGCCGCAGGATCGTGTCGATGAAGACCAGGGCCGGGATCTCCCCGCCGGAGAGAACGTAGTCTCCGATGGACAGCTCCAGGTCGATCATCGAGCGGATCCGCTCATCCACTCCCTCGTAGCGCGGGCACAGGATGATCAGGTGTCTTCGCTCCGCCAGATCGTGGGCCCTGGCCTGGCCGAAGACGTCGCCGCCCGGGTCCGGCAGGATTACGGTGCTGTCGGGCCGACGCAGAACGGCCAGGGCCGCGGCCACGACTTCCGGCCGCAGGACCATGCCCGCTCCCCCACCGTACGTGTAGTCGTCGACGGTCTTGTGCCGGCCGAGACCCCACTGCCGCAGGTCGTGGACCCGGATTGTGGCCAGGCCACGCGTTTGGGCCCGGCCCGGAATGCTCTCAGCGAGCGGGCCGGCCAGCATGTTCGGGAAGAGAGTGAGGACGTCGATCTCGAGCGGCGGGCGCGGGGGGACGGCCTCGACCGAGTCGACGGCCGACGACAGGCCTCCCGGGTTCGCCGAGCTCGACTCAGTCGGTGAAGCTCCCTCGGTCATCAGGCCTTGTCGACGTCGTCGGTCGGCTGAGCCGCGGGAGCGGCAGCTTCGGCGGCTTCGGGCGCGTCGGCGCCTTCGGCAGCTTCGGGTGCTTCGAGCTCTTCGGACGTGCGGGCCGCGTCGGGCGCGTCGGCACCTTCGGGCGCGTCGGACACCAGCGCGTTCTCCGGGTCGTCCAGTTCCTCCATCGCCACGCCGTCGCCTCGCAGCCCCAGCGCATCGCCGTCAACGACGATCTCGCCGCGAGCAGGCGCAAAGATGCGCACCAGCGACCGAACGAGCGGAATGTCCGTCTCGCCGCGCGACCCACGCACCACCATCACCTCCGCGGCCCCGGCGCGGTAGATGTCCACGACCTTGCCGAGCGCGGTTCCGTCCGTGTCGGAAACCACGCACCCGATGATCTGGTGCCAGTAATACTCGCCCTTCGCCAGCTCCTCACCGGGAGCCACCACCGCTTCGAGATAGACGTCTCGCAACGACTCGGCGCCATTCCGATCACGGATTTCGGCGAAGCGCAGCCGCCAGCCGGGGCCGTCGGTGACGGCCTCGGCGATGGTCAACTTGGCTTCGCCGCCCTCCCGGTACAGGACGCTGCCCACGGCAAAGCGATCCTCCGCTCGATCGGTCAGGGACTCGACTCGGACGGCGCCCTTGAGCCCGTGAAAGCCGCGTACCTGCCCGACCACGAGCCGCTCTCCGGCGCTCACGGCCGGAGGCTCAGGAGATTTCCAGCGAGACAGCCTCGCCTTCGCGCGCGGACATGACCTTCAGCAGAGTGCGAAGCGCCTTCGCGACGCTGCCGTTCCGCCCGATGACCTTGCCCATGTCTTCTTCGGCCACGTGAAGCTCCACGACCATTCCGTCGGGGCCGTTCGTGACTTCCACAACAACTGCGTCGGGGTCGTCCACCAGATTCTTGGCGACGTACTCGACCAGATCCTTGGCTGCCATTGGCATCCTCTTGTGCTTCTTCTAGTTCCGCTTGCGACTCGCCGGAATGCGGCCTACTTGGCGGCCGGGGCGACCTTGGCGGGAGCAAACGTGCGAACGACCTTCGGGATGATGCCCGCGTTCTGGAGAAGCCGAGAAACCGTGTCGGACGGCTGAGCGCCCTGAGCAAGCCACTTCTTCACCTTCTCGGTGTCGACGGCGAACTCAACGGGTTCCTGGCGCGGGTTGTAGTGGCCGAGCGTCTCGATAGCACGGCTATCGCGAGCGCTGCGTCCATCCATGACAACGACGCGGTACGTGGGCTGCTTGGTTGCGCCGACGCGGGTGAGGCGAATTCGAACTGCCATGTGCGAGTCTGTTCCTCCTGGAACTGAGGCGGTTTGAAGCTCGGCGCGCTATCTGGCCGAGATGACGATCCGCAGGATAACCGTATCTCCATCGATCACCGCGCCGGCAACGCCGCCAACGTGATCGAAGTAGGGCTTGTAGTCAGCGGTCCACCGCGCTGGCGAGAACTGCTGACCGATCTGATCCTCTACTGCCGGCACGTTGACGTAGAACGACTGCTCGTTGCTTGACCCGGCTTGGGCCATCACGTTCGAGTAGTCCGCCTGCGATGCCAGCGAATTGGAGGACGTTGTATCGACGACTGCCTTGACGAACGCGTCCGTGTAACCGGCCACGATCAAGTTGTCTTTGGCAGCAACAGCGATCTGGATGGGAATTCCGCCGGTGACATCCGCCGGAATGTTGATGAGCGTGATGGTCACGCCTTTGTAGGCCTCGTCCTTGCTGCTGACGTGCATGGTCACGCTGGCCAAGGTGGCGAGATTGGTAATGAGTGATTCCTTGACAGAAGCCGTGGCCGCATCAGTAGCTTCCACGACGACGCCACCACCGAGGGTTGAGCCGTCCTTGGTCAACACCACTGCGCCGTCGCCGATCCAGTCAGTCCCGCCGATCTTGGACAGGATGTCCGTGACCTGCGCGATCTGATTCGAGGACGACGTCATGCCGGACTGACTCGCCATCATCGGCATGACCCCGGTGATCACCTTGCCGATGGAGTGAGCTTCGGCCACCGCCACTGTGGTGCCGGGCAGCAGAGACGCCAGCGTGCTGGAGTGGTTGCCGATCCCGAGACTGCTTGCGCCGGTGCGTGGCATCGCGACGGTCACGACGACCCGGTCCGACTCGGCTCGGAGTGAGCCGGCGATCCAGGTCGGGACGTCCTTCGTGGAGAGGACCGACGAAACCGCCATGCCTATGCCCGGCATCATGTTGCCGGAAGTGCCAATAGCGGCAACATGCCCTGTGTCGAGGAACATCCGGGCGATGCCGTCGCCCGTTACGGACTTCATCGCCGCCTGGTAGTTGGCGTTATCGGCCAACGAGCCGTTGGTCTTCGCGTCCAAAGCGTTCTTCACGCCGGGTGTCGTGCCGACGAAGAGGTCCTGGTCTGTGACCGCGTACGCCTCGTCGTTCGCCCCTGAGCCGGTGGAGTAGAGCTTGGTTCCGGCGTAGTCCGAGGTGGCTAGGGCCAGGCTCCGGCGTGCGATCGTGGACGCAGCCCATGACTCCGCTCCGGCCCGGTCCTTGACCGCGAAGATCGCCACTACGCCCGCTGAGGCCTGCCGCCCCTCATCCACCAGGGCGAGCGAGAACTCGCCCTGCATCCACGGCTTGAACGCAGTGGTGTAGTTGAGATCCGGCGAGACCGAGGAAGTCAGCCTGTTCAGCATCTCGTCCAGGGCGGTGTTGAACTGAGCCCTGTCCGCGAAGCCCGGGAAGTGGCTCATGAAGTCCGCGAGCCTAGCATGCTGGTCGCCGGGCAGATCGACGCGAACCTCCAGGAATGCGTATGTGTTCTTGGGCGCAGCGCTGGCCGTGAGTGACTTGAGACCACCAGCACCGGAGAGAACGAAGGCGCCGCCGGCGGTCAGCAGAGCCACAATCAGGACAACCGCACCGGCAATGGCCCAGCGTCCGCGATGGGATCGGCGCGAAATCACGACCGGGCTCACCCCGGCCGCCCAGCCATCGGGCATGGGCACCAGGGTCGCCTGCTGCGAGGAGTCGTCCTGCGGCTGGCCCGCCCGAGGCTGATCGCCCGGCACCGGCCCGCTCATAGGCTGTCCGTTGGGATCCATTGCTCTGCCCCCTATCCGAACATTCCGGGCATTCGTCTGCCCATCTTGCCGCCGGACATCGACTTCATCATCTTTTTGAGTTCCGTGAACTGCTTGATGAGGCTGTTGACGTCCTGTAGTCGCGTTCCGGATCCATTTGCGATGCGTTTCCGCCGACGGGCGTTGAGGATGTTTGGATCGGTTCGCTCCGCCGGGGTCATGGAGCGGATGATGGCCTCGACGCGCTTGAGGTCGCCGCGGTCCACTGATTCCTGGGCCTGCTTGGCCATTCCGCCCATGCCCGGGATCATCTCCAGTATCTGACCCATGGGCCCCATCTTCCGAACCTGCTCCATCTGATTGAGCATGTCCTGAAGAGTGAAGCTGTTCTTGCGCAGCTTCTCAGCCATCTTGGCCGATTCCTTCTCGTCGAAGTGCTCCTGAGCCCGCTCGACGAGGGTGAGAATGTCACCCATGCCCAGAATGCGACCGGCCAGCCGATCGGGATGGAACGGTTCCAGGGCGTCGGTCTTTTCGCCCGTGCCCATGAACTTGACGGGCAGGCCGGTGACGGCGCTGATGGAAAGGGCGGCGCCGCCCCGGGCATCACCGTCGATCTTGGTGAGGACTAGGCCGGTAATCGGCACGGCGGCGTGGAATGCCTCCGCCACGTGCACGGCCTCCTGGCCAGTCATCGCATCGACGACGAGCAGCGTCTCGCAGGCGCCCATCATCTTGGAAAGGTCCGCGATCTCCTTCATCAGGGGCTCGTCGACGGTCAGGCGGCCGGCTGTGTCCAGGATGATCGTGTCCCGAACTTGCTTGCGGGCGGCAGCCTGGCCACCCTTGGCGATATCCAGAACGCTGGTGCCCACGGGCGCCCGATAGACCGGGATGTCCAGCGACTTGCCGAGCGTCTCGAGTTGATCCGCCGCGGCGGGTCGATACGGGTCCGCGGCGACGAGGATCGGGCGGCGGCCCTGCTTGTGGAGATGGCGCGCCAGTTTGGCGGCGGTTGTGGTCTTACCGGAGCCCTGCAGGCCCACGAGAAGGATGACCGAAGGATTGCCCGTCAGCCGGAAAGTTCGGTCGCCCGCCGAAAGAAGCGCGACCAGCTCTTCGTTGACGATCTTCACGACCTGCTGGCCGGCGCTCAGGCTCTCGAGGATCTCAACGCCGGTCGCGCGCTCGCGGACGCGGGCCACGAAATCCTTGACAACCTTGAAGTTGACGTCGGCTTCCAGGAGCGCGAGCCGCACTTCGCGCATAGCGGCATCGACATCAGCGGCGCTGACGCGGCCATGGCCGGTCAGAGTACCGAGCGTCTTGCGCAGCCGGTCGCTCAGAGCATCGAACATGGGCGGTGAGGACTCTCCTGATCCGTCCCGCCGCCCCTGAAGTGTGGGGCGACGTTGGGCCGCGGATTCTGGCGGCACCGAAGGCTCGGGGAGTGTACCGCATCAAGCGTGAGTGAAGCGATATGAAGCCATATGCGGTGTGTTGCCAATTCGTGGCGCCGGGCGCGCGGCTAGGCGGCCGAGCGGCCGAGCGACGACCGCCGGAACTTTCGGGCTACGGATCGCCCCTACATTCGTCGTCTCGGGCTGTAGACAAGCGCACCCACGTCCGACATCGCAATCAGCCACCAATATCGGCCATCCTCTCGGTCGGCCAGCCCCGGGGACCACTGTGCTAACCATCACCTGGGAACCGTCCATGGCCACCGGCGTCGAGAGCGTCGACGACCAGCGCAAGCAGGTCATCACGTGGCTGAATGACCTGCTCGCAGCCATGAGCCAGGGGAAAGGCCGCGCCGAGATCGCCGGACTCCTCGACCAGCTCGGCGACTATGCCGGCACCCACTTCGGCCACGAAGAAGCCTGCATGGCCATGTGCCAGTGCCCGGTCGCCGCGCAGAACATCGCCCAGCACAAGGAATTCATCATCATCTTCACTTTCTTTCGCGAGAAGTTCGAGCGCGACGGAGCCTCCGCCCATCTCGTGGTCCGCGTCGAATCCGAACTGATGAAGTGGCTGAGCAGCCACATCAAGCGAACGGACACCCAGCTGGCGCCGTGCGTGAAGGGGAAGGCGTAGCGGACGTCGTTCGCGGGACGCGTTGAGGCCGCATGCCACATCCGGCGGCCCGGCCGGACGGTCGGCGCGTCTTCAACTGACTGCCGCGCAACTCGTTCCGGTCCGGCCGCCCGGCGGGGGCTGAAGCCGGGCGCCGTGCGTACGCGCTTGGCACGTGCCCGGCTGGTTGTTCAGTCGCTCGTTCCAGCCCGGCCGCCCGGTCCGGATCCTGCGTGTGTACGCGCCCTGCGAACAACTCGGCGCCAAATCTCCAATTCCTATCGCTTCGTGTTCCCGGGCGGAAGCTGGCTGAAGTTCCTTAGCGGCAATCCGAGCCTCCGACGCCCGTTTCATCCCCGAATCGGGTGTAGTCGCTGCCCTGAGCAGCGACCGCAAGTCTCGAGCCGTACCTGTCGGGCCGGTCGGTCGAATCCTGTACGCAGGGCGCGCAAAGGCGCGACATCAGATGGCACGGGGCTCGGGCAGCACGCTGCTCGGGGCTGGACTGCCGGGTCGGGTCTACGAACCTGAAACCGAGGCCATCGGCTGAGAATCGAAGACGAGTTCCCCAACTTCAGGTGGTAATCGCAATTCGGGGGATCTCAATGCGACTCCGCACAGCGGCCAGCCCGCATGGTTGGGCGTTCGAAAGTCAACCACCCAAAGCCTCGAGCTCCAATTCCCAACGATACAGCCCGCGCGTACGCTAGAGTCAACTTGCAGCCGAGCCACGGCGCGCCGAGAAACGACGCGAGGAACGAATGTCCGACACAGCAACTCAGGCGGATAGACCGAAGACGCTTTCGGATCTGCCGTGGCCACTCCCGGTCGCAGTCATTGCGGCCATTGGATTAGTGGGCGGCATTTGGTGGCTCCCGGCCTGGCTCCTGGCCGGCCAGATCGTTCGTATCTGGTCCCAGCGCGGTTGCATGACATGGCTCAAGTCGCGCGGCGTGCCGGAATACACGGATGACAAGTACGCCAACTGGATCGGCTACGCCCCGATCATCCTGATCGCCGTCCGCGTCCTCCTCTCACTGAACTGGCTCGAGCCGTTCCAGGCCCTACAAGCGCACCACCTGGACACGACGCCGACACCCGAAGACGGCATCTTACTGAGCCTCGTCTTCGGGTTGGCACTGGCCACGGCGATGACTGGAGTCCTGAAGGTCTACGGACCGCTCTGGATCATGTCCCTGGCGGGCTTCATTGCGGTCGCAGTTCTGGTCGTTGGCGGATACGGCACCATCTGGACGGCAACCGCCATCGAAGGCAGCAGCCTGATCATCCTGGCCTATTTCACCTCCCACGGGCCCATGCAGATCAATAAGATCCTGCTCAAGCGAGCGAGACGACTGGCCGAGGAGGCCCTGGGGTAATCCAGCGCCGCCAAGTGACTCCTGCCGGCGCGGAGGTGGGTTTGCGTGGGTTTCCAAGCTAGGTTCGATCGGGCATTCGACAAGAACCGGTCCGACGTCAACGACAGTCGGCTGGAACAGGGCGCCGATCTCCTGGCCCGAAACCGGTCCGAGGCGGCAGAACAGACCTTTCGGGACGTCCTACGGTCGTTCCCGGACTCATCCGTAGCCCATGCCCTGCTGGCCATGGCGCTGGCCGATCAGAACAGATCCCACGACTCGCTCAAAGCCTCAGACCAGGCGATCAAGCTGAACCCGCATCTGGCCCTGGCCCACGCCGCCCGAGCCTGCGCGCTGGAGACCCTCGGTATGGCCTGGGAGGCCGAGATGGAAGGCCGTCAGGCCGTCGCACTGGCGCCCACGGACCCGAACCGCCACTCGGATCTGGCCGGCATCGTCGGGCGCGCCGGCCGCTTCGGCGAAGCGCTGGACATTACCGGCAAGGGCCTCTCACTGAATCCACAGCACTTGCCCTCGCTCCACTGCCGGGCGCTGGCATTGGTCTCCCTGGGCCGCACGGACGAGGCTCAGGAAGTGCTCACGTCCGCGCTCCTCGAGGACCCAGACCTGGCTCAGCTCCACGCCAGCATCGGCTATGCCCTGGAGAGCCACGGCGAATTGGAGCGTGCCGGCGACGAGTATCGCGAGGCCATCCGCCTGGACAACTCGGTGATGCAGGCGCACGAAGGGCTGAAGCGCCTCAAGTCACGTGGACGACGGCTGCTGCCGGTTGGGTGGCGGCGTAAGGGGCGGTAGATCTGGTAGGGACGGCGCTCCGCCGGTCGAGCTAAGCGAACAGCGCGCCGACAAACGCCTCGGGATCGAACGGCAGCAGGTCACCGAGCTTCTCCCCCACTCCGACGAAACGCACGGGTACGTGCAGTGAGTCTTCGATGGCAAAGACGATGCCGCCCTTGGCCGTGGAGTCCAACTTAGTCAGAACGATGCCGGTGAGGCCCACGGTCTCGTGGAAGACCTTGGCCTGAGCCAGGCCGTTCTGGCCGGTGGTCGCATCGAGGACGAAGAAGACCTCGGGCTGCGCGCCCGGCAACCGCTTGTCGATGACGCGACGCATCTTGGCCAGCTCGTCCATGAGGCTCGATTTGTTGTGCAGCCGCCCGGCCGTGTCCGCAATGACCACGTCCACGCCGCGGGCCACTGCCGCATCGAGCGCGTCGTAGATCACGGCAGACGGATCCGCGCCCGGAACGTGGGCCACGAACTGGCTGCCGGACCGGGTCGCCCAGATCTTGAGCTGGTCTATGGCGGCGGCTCGGAAGGTATCTGCCGCGGCGAGAAGAACGGTGCTGCCCTCGGCCTTGTATAGGTGGGCCAGCTTGCCGATGGTCGTGGTCTTGCCGGTGCCGTTTACGCCGACCATCAGGATCACGGCCGGCTGACCGGGCTGCGCAGGTTGCGGCCGCCATGAGACATCGCCCGGCATAAGCCGAGCTGCCAACTCCGCCCGAACGGCGGCCTCGGCGGAAACCGCGTCCTTTCGAGCGCGAGCCTTCTCCACCACCTGAATGGCCAGCCCGCCACCGATGTCGCCGGCAATCAGCAACTCCTCGACGGACTCCCAGTCCGCGCCGGAAGGGCCGCTCTTGAGCGCGCCGCGCAGTCGCGACATGAAGCCGCCCCGGCTGCGCTCCAGACCGGCCGAAAAGTCGCCGGGCGTTTCGTCGGCATCGGAAGAAGACGGCTCGATTGAAGGTTCGGTCTCGGCAGGCTTAACCGGCCCGGCCGACTCGGCGGCCTCGGCAGGCTCAACCCTCCAGACAGACTCTACCGGCTCGCTCGACTCGGTCGCCGGCGTCTTCGATTCTTCCTTCGGTTTGCGTCGGAGGAACAGGGGAAACCTCCCGGTCAGCCGGCCGTTACCGCTGCCTGCTTCTTGGTCACTTGATCCGCCAGATCGCGCGCTTCCTCAAGCTTGAGGCTGATCACGCGGCTCACAGCATCGTCACCCACGGTCACACCGTAGAGCGCGTCCGCGGCCTCGATTGTGCCGCGATTGTGCGTGATAACCACAAACTGGGTCTGGGCCGCGAGACTTCGGAGCGCATCGGCGAAGCGCCCGACGTTGGCTTCGTCCAGGGCCGCGTCCACTTCGTCCAGGACGCAGAACGGAACTGGGTGGACTTCCAGCATCGCAAAAAGCAGCGCCACAGCGGTCAGGGTTCGCTCGCCGCCGGAGAGCATGCTGAGCGGCTGGGCCTTCTTGCCGGGCGGGCGGGCCGTGATGTCGATGCCAGTGGACGCCAAGTCCTCCGGGTCCGTGAGGCTCAGCTTTGCGTAACCGCCACCGAAGAGCTGACGGAAGCGGCTGTCGAAGGCCGTTTCCAGAGCCGTGAAGGTGGTCCGGAACTGCTCGGCGATCATCACGTTCAGCTGCTCGATGAGAGAGCGCGTCTTGGAAATGGCCTCGTTCAGATCGATGCGCTGAGCGTCCAGACCATCCAGGCGCGTCTTGATGGCTTCGTATTCCTCGGCCGCGAACGGGTTCGGGGCGCCGAGCTCATGGAAGCGGCGGCGCAGCTGAGCCAGCTTGGAGGCGCCGGGCGGCTCGACGACCGGAGCCTCGGCCCAGCGGGCAGTGGCCTCGGAGAGCAGCTTCTCCAGGGAGTTGGCGGCGTCGGAGTCCGAGTCTTCCGAGTCCGCGTCGGGGTCGGGGTCCGCGGCGGTGCCCTGGGCCGCGACGGCAGTGACGCCGGGGACGGCAGCAACCGGGCGGGCCGGCGCGCGGACCAGCACCGGGGCTTCCGGCAGCTCGTCGTCGTCGGATCCGTCGCCTTCGTACATGAGGAGTCGCACACCCAGATCGCCGAGTCCGGCAAGTTCCACGAGAACCTGCTCTCGGATGGCGTCCAGGGCGAGGCGCGCTTCCAGCTCCGCAACCTCGGCCGCGCGAACACGCTCCTGGCAGGCCCGCAGCCGGTCCCGCGCGTGCATGGCCGCGGCTTCGGCCTCGGTCAGACGGTTGCGTGCCGCTGCCGCGGCGGCGAGCAGTTCGACTAGCTCAGCCCGGATCGCGGCTTCGCGCAGTGCAGCCGCAGCGAGTTCCTCGCCCAGCCCCTCGCGTTCGGCCCCGATCTGCTGCTCTCGCTCGGCGAGTTCGCCGGTCTGACGCTCCAGGCTACCGATGCGTTCCTGATCCAGGTTCGCGGCCGCGGAGGCACGCGCGCGGCGAGTTTCCGCATCACGCCGGACCGATTCCAGGGCCGCTTCCTCACTTGCGAGCTGATCACGCCGGGCTCGCATCGAGGCCGCGCGAGCATCCCACTCGCGCAAAGCGTTGGCGTGTTCCTCCGCCGGGGTTCCGGCGGCGGCCCCATCCTTGGCCGCGGCACCGCCGGCTGCAGTTGCGTCGGCCGCTGCAGTGACTTGCCGGACGGACTCCTTGAGCCGGTCCCGATCGGCCTCCAAACGCGTGGCCTGGGAAGATCGCCAGGCAGCCTCGCGGGCAATCGTCTCCAGGGCGCGGGTTGCGCGCCGCTCGGACTCCTCGGCGTCGCGGCGAGTAGACCCGGAGCGCCGCTCAGTCTCGCGGGCCGCTTCCAGAGCCGCCCGGGCGACGCCCGCTTCCTTGCTCGTCTCGGCGGCCTCGGCAGCAGCCTTCGTTGCGTCTGCCTGCAGCTTCGCAACTTCCTCGGCCAGGCGCTCCACCTCGGCCCGTCGCTCCAGCAGCGACTCGGCCCGGCCCATGCTGACCACACCGTACGACGTAACAACTGCGCCGTCCCGCGTCACCACAACCCAGCCGAGCGGCAGCTTGGGCTGCACGGCGAGGGCCGCAGTCAGATCCGGAACCCAGACGGAACGGGCCAGCAGGCGCGTCGCAACCCCCGCCGGATCCACACGGATCGCCTCGACCAGGCGGCCGCCGCCCTCGCCCGCGGCGGCAGCGGCAACGGCCTCGCCGGCATCCGCGCCACGATCGCGCGCGGCGGAGGCGACCGGCTTGCGGCCTTCTTCGGCGGTTTCCAGAACCAGCACACCGCGCTGCCCGTCCAGGCCCAGCGCGGCCTCACGACCAACCACGTAGCCGCGCATCGTTTCGCCGAGGGCCGCTTCCACGGCCACGCGGAATCCGGCTTCCACTTCCAATCCGTCCGAGAGCGGCTTGCCACCCAGCTTGCGGGCGGCTTTGGAGATGCCGCGTGTCTCGTCCTCCGAGAGCCGGGCCTGGAGCGCGTCCAGGCGGCCGCGCAGGCCGGCGACGCGGCTTGCGGTAGAAGCCGCCTTCTCGGCCACGGTCTGGCGAGCGCCTTCGCGCCGATCCAACTCGGCCCGGGCAACCTCGCGCGCGGCGACCGCGGCCTTCTCGTCTTCGATAGCCTTGGCAAGGGCGGCTCGAGGCGCCGCGCAGGCCTTCTCCGACTCGCCGAGACGGCGGGCGACATCGTCCGCCTGAGCTCGTTCGTCTGCGGCCTGTCTTTCCGCGTCGGCGAGGCGACGGCGGGCCGTTTCCAGCTCTGCAGTTCGAGCAGACTCAACGCGGCGCAACGCGGCCAGGGCCTCACCCTGGGCCTGCTGCGCGGCGCGCATTGAGGAGAGTTCCTCAAGAGCCTCGGCCAGGTTGCGTTCCGCCTCGGACACGGCCGCGGCCAGAGCAAGGTCGCGAGCGGGCACCGGAGCAGCCTGTTCGCGGCGCTGGACTTCAAGATCCTTCTCAGCAAAAGCGAGTTCCTGCTCCAAACGCTGGCGATCACGCTGGGCGCCGGCGACATCGCTGACTGCCCGGGCGTCGCGCAGCTGGAGTTCAGTCAGGGCCGCTCTGGCGGCCTCGTGCGCCGCACGTCGCTCCGACTCCGTCTCGGAGCCGGAGGCCAACTCGCGAGCAATGGCCGCGGCCGCTTCCTCCGACTCACGCAACAGCGCCAGCGCAGCGTCGATCTGCGTTCGCCCGGCCACGAGCTGATCGCTGGCCTCTACCTCGCGAGCGAACGCCTCGTGCCAGCGAGATCGGGCCAAAGTAATGATCGCCCGGCCGTATTCGCGGCCGGCCGTCTGGCGAGACATCTGCTGCTCGGCCTGAGCGCCCAAACGCCGCGCCTGGGGCCGCAACTCAGCCAGAACGTCCTCGACGCGGGCAAGGTTCGACTCCGCTTCGATGAGCTGATCTTCTGCCTTGGCCTTGCGCCGCTCATGGCGCCGGACACCGGCGACTTCCTCGAAGAGCGGGCGGCGTTCTTCCGGCCGAAGAGCCAGGGCCTGATCCACCATGCCCTGGCCGATGAAGAGGAATGCGTTGTCGGCGAGGTGGGCGGCGTCCAACAGGTCCACGAGATCCTTGAGCCGGACTCGCTGCTTGTTCAGGAGGTAGTCGTTCTCGCCGGAGCGGAACAGTCGGCGGCCCAGCTCAACCGTCTCGAAGTCGATCGGGAGCAGGCGATCCGAATTGCCGAAAACCAGCGTAACGTCCGCCATGCCCAGCGCGGAGCGCTTCTCCGAGCCGGCGAAGATCACGTCCTCCGATTTGCGAAGCCGCAGAGCGCGCCCCTGTTCGCCCAGGGCCCATCGCAGGGCATCGGCGAGATTGCTCTTGCCGGAGCCGTTCGGGCCGACGACGGCACTGATGCCCGGACCGAACTCAACGAGGGTTCTTTCACCGAAGGACTTGAAACCCTGGAGGCGCAGGGCCAGAAGCCGCGCGGGTGCGGTCACTTCCGGTGCGGTCATCTACTACCAGTTGTAGCGGCGCGGGCGCTGGCGCCTCGGCTATTCATTGGTCGCGCCCTCCGTCTTGGGGTCGATCGCATCCAGGTCGAATTCTGTCCAAGGCTCGTCCGACGAGCCCTGGCCCGACCGGCGCCAGTTGGCCTGATCGCCTTCGCCATCGGCGCCGGCAAACTCGGTGAGTTCCGGCTCCAATGGGCCATTTTTGGTTTCTTCCGAATCGTGGCGCAGCAATTCGATCGCATGCGCCGCGGCTGCGGTCTCGGCAACTCGACGTGAGTGGCCGCCACCGGTTCCGGCAACGCGGCCGGCGACAACCACTTCCACTCGGAAGACCTTGTCGTGGTCCGGGCCAACCGCGTCCAGCAGCCGGTACTGGGGCCGCTCACCGGTGATCCGCTGGGTGTACTCCTGAAGCCTGCTCTTTGGGCTCTTCAAAGCACCGAGCGGACGATCACTCGTCAACTCGGGTGCGGCCAGGGCAGTCACAAACCCGCTGACGGTGCCAAACCCCAAATCCAGGTAGATGGCACCGACAAGAGCCTCAAAGGCGGATGCAAGGAGGGAAGGCCGTTTTCGGCCGCCTCGCTGCGATTCGCCTTCGCCAAGAAGCAAATATTCGCCGAGCTCCAACCTGGCGGCCAAACGGGCCAAGCCGGCAGTGCTCACGATCGATGCCCGCCGAGCGGACAGAACGCCCTCGTCGTCGTCTGGATGGCGACGGTAGAGGGCGTCCGAAATGGCCAAACTCACGACGGAGTCGCCGAGGAATTCAAGGCGCTCGTTGTGACCTGCGGCCAGGTCCCGATGCTCGTGCAGATAGCTGCTGTGTATCAGCGCCTGCTGAAGCAGGTCGAGGTCGCGGACCGGGAGCCCCAACCGCTCGATGAGAGCGGCGGCGGGGCGCATCAGTCAGTTAGCAGACTAGGACGCGTGCTCGTCGATGTAGTCGGATGCGTCCTGCACCGTGCGGATCTTCTCGGCGTCTTCGTCGGAGATCTCGGTACCGAACTCTTCCTCGAGGCTCATGATCAGCTCGACGAGGTCCAGCGAATCGGCGTTGAGGTCATCAACGAACGAGGCTTCCGGCTTGACTTCTTCTTCGTCAACGCCGAGCTGCTCGACGACGATCTTCTTGAGTCGCTCGTAGGTAGTGGCCACTTACGCCCTCCTCGGGGAGTTCCTTGGGACTGAAATTGACGTTTACTGCGGCCCCGGATCCGGGGTGCGGTGCGCACCGGCTTCGGAGTCGCGAGCAATCTTCCCGAGTACACCGTTCACGAGGCGCCGGGCCGGTTCGCCACTGTATGTGCGAGCCAGCTCGACCCACTCGGAAATCGCCACCCGGGATGGCGTGCCGGAGTGTAGCACCTCGCCGATACCGCTACGCAGCAGAGTCCGGTCCATTCGTGCGAGCTGCACCACCGGATACTGCGGGGCAACGCGTTCGATGAGGGCGTCTATCTTGTCGCGATCGTTCAGCACCGCGTTGACGAGCCCGCGCGAGAACTCGGCGGTCTTCTCGTCGGCGCCACCCTCGGCCAAATGCCGCTCCAGGATGGTGTCCGCGGTCCGCTGCCCGAACTCGGCCTCAAAAAGGGCGGCCAGCGCGAGGCGGCGGCCCAGTCGGTGAGAACTGACTTCATCCATTGCGGCGCGACTACCGCGCGGTGTCAGACCCGCGTCGTCCGCGGCCTCGGTCACGAGCCCCAACCCCCTACCCCATCGATTACCACGGTCACCTCGCCAAGTTCCAGGCCCAGTAGCCGCTCCACGGTGGCGCCTACGGCCTGCCGGACCTGGGCGGCCAACGGCGGCAGCGAGTGGCCCGGCCGAGCCACGATCCAAACGCGGACAGAAACCTTGCCATCGCCCACGCGCGCCCGCACGGGCGAACCGGAAAGCCACGGCAGCGGTCCGCCACGGCTGACCTTGAGGACCCCAGGGACCTCCAGGGCGGCCACGCGGACCATCTCCACAATGACGTTGTGGCTAACCGTCAGCGGCTCGGATTTGGGCCGAGGAGCGGGCGGCAGCTCCTGAGGAGAATTCATCTCGGCGGCTACGCCTCCACTCCGGGACGGCGCGACTGGCCCTTGAAGGCCTCGGCGATGAAATCGGGGATGCGGGCTCGGGCGGCCGTGGCGCCGGCGTCCAACGCGAACTCGATCATGCGGCGCTTGGCAGACCCGTGGGTGATCAGGACCATGCCCTTGACGCCCAGGAGCGGGGAGGCGCCCATCTTCTCGTAGTCGAAGGTGGTGCGGATGCGGCCGATTGATGGACGCATCAGGAGATAGGCGAGCTTGCCGCGGATGCTGCCGCGGAACTCGCGTTCCCAGAGCTTGAAGATGAAGCCCGCGAGCCCCTCGAAGAACTTCATCGTCACGTTGCCGACCATGGCATCGCAGACGGCGACATCCGCCATGTGCTTGACGAGATCGCGACCCTCGACGTTGCCGACGAAGTTGAGCCGGCCGTCTTTGTCCAGCATGTCGGTTGCCTGCTGAACCGCAAGATCGCCCTTGCCCTTTTCTTCTCCGATGGAGAGCAGCGCGACGCGCGGCTTCTCGACGCCCAGAACGCGCTCGGCATAGAGCGAGCCCATGTGGGCGAACTGGTAGAGGTTGTTGCCGCTCGAGTCCATATTCGCGCCGATATCCAGCAGCACGAACGGCCCGGTCTCGGTGATCATCTGGACGGCAAGGGCCGGCCTGTCCACGCCCGGCAACCGGCCGAGCTTCAGGACTGCGGCGGCCATCCCCGCGCCCGAATGGCCTGCGGTGACCAAAGCATCGCCACGGCCCTGCTTGAGGAGATCCATGGCAACCATGATCGACGAGTCCTTCTTGGCCTTCAGCGCCAAGGCCGGAGACTCGTCCATCTCGACGACCTGACTGGCCGGGACGATTTCCACGTTTGCCGGGATAGGCTCGCCGGCCACTTCCCGGATCCGTTCCGGGATGCCTACGAGCAGCACCGAATCCGACGGATGGGCCTTCGCCCACGCCAGGGTTCCGGTGACTATCTCCAGAGGCGCGAAGTCGCCGCCCATTGCGTCGACGATGACGCGGACGGCACCATCATCAACCGTGCGAACCGTTGCCAGGTCCACCCGGCTATGCCGACTGCTGCGGCTTTTCCTGCTTGATCTCTACCGTGGGCCGGCCGTTGTAGTAGCCGCAAACCGGGCAGGCCTTATGAATCTGCTTCGGCTGCTGGCAGTGCGTGCATGCCTCGAGAATCGGCAGTGTCAGCGCATGATGGGCACGACGGTCACCCTGTCGTGCGTGGGAGACTCTCCTCTTAGGAACACCCATTGAACCTGTTACTCCTTATGCTCCGGCGCGGCGCCATTTTGGCGGTGCCAGATGGCTGGGCCGGGAAGGCGCCGGGGCGCGGTAGACGATCCGTGACGGGGTACGCTGAATCATACCCCGCAGACAGGGCCGGGCGGGAGTTTACCGTTTCCGGGGCCTCCTGTCATCGTTGCGGCACGCGAGAGCGCCCCGGGAACAGTTCCTAGCTCCCGCCGAGAAGGTCGCGGAGCCCTTCCAGGCGCGGATCGATGTCCTCATCCGGGTGATCGTGGGGGCCGCTGCCCAGCTCCAGACCGCACACGACGCATAGGCCGGGGCAGTCTTCACGGCAGACCGGAGCGATCGGCTCCGAGACGAGAATGCCGTCCCGAACTTCCTGCTCCAGGTCCAGTTCATGGTGATCGGTCAGGCGCAGCTGCTCGGGATCGTCCGACTCGACGGGCTGGCCACTGCCGAAGTCGATGGTCGGAAGCGCCTCCTCGTCGATGTCGACGAAGACGGGCAACTCGATATCGCGCAGGCATCGGCTGCAAACCTGGGCGATTGCCGTGGCAAGCCGGCCGTTGACCATGAGACCGCGATTGGTCCGCGTCAGACGCAGCGTCCCGGTGAGGTCGCGGATCTGCGTCAGCTCCCCGCCAAAATCAAGCGGCGGCGCGGAAATGGCCAGATGCCTTACGGCCCCGGGTGCCTCGGACAAGAGTCCGGATACATTGAAGATGAGGGACTCAGCGGCGGATGGGCTGCCCTGCGTCCGATTCGTCATATGCGTCGAGTTCTCCCTGCTGGACATCCGTGTCCATAACGGCCGACGCTGCTGCCGATGCGGCGACGACGGCTTCCGCGCGCCTGTCGTCCAACAACTCCAAACCGTGCTTGATGGTCTTGAGAGTCCGCATCACTTCGGTCTCAAGCCTTACCAGAACCTCCGACGCGTAGTCGTCCGCGCCGCGCCGAGTCTCGTCCGCCTCCATCTGGGCCTGGCGGATGATTTCGTGGCTGAGTTCCTCCGCTTGGCGGGTCAGCTCACGCTCCTCGATCAGGTACGTGGCCTGCTCCTGGGCCCGGGCGAGAATCTGCTCTGCTTCCTCGCGGGCCTGCTCCAGCAACCGCTCGGTCTCGTTTGTGACGCGGCGGGCAGACTTGACCTCTTCAGGGACGGTGACGCGCAGTTGGTCTATGTACTCCAGCGCGTCGGCCTGATCGATGATCACGCTCTCGGTGAACGGGAGCTTTCTGCCGTTCGCCACGAGCGCCTCCAGGCGCTCTATCAGCACGATGATGTCTATCGGTCGGGCCCTCCTTGGGCAGGTGACGGGCTGCCGGTTACCTCGATTATAGACCGCGGCCTCGGGCCACCAGATGCCTGGATACGCTTGGTGGAACCATCTGGCTCACATCGCCGCCAAAAGCCGCGATTTCCTTGACCAAGCTAGAACTCAGGTAGCTGTGCTCCAGGGCCGTCATGAAGAAAACCGTGTCCACTTCCGGGGCCAGCTTGCGATTGGTGTGGGCCATTTGCAGTTCCGATTCAAAATCCGAGATGGCGCGGAGGCCTCGCACAACGAACGTGGCGCCGAGTCGTCGGCAGAAATCCACCGTGAGGCCATCGAAGGATTCCACGTCTATTCGCGCGGCGATGTCTGCCGGGCAAACCTCGGAGATCGCCTCGTGGATGACCTGGACGCGCTCTTCAGTGGCGAAGATCGGCGCGGCCTTGTGAGTGTTGACCAGAACCGCAAAGACGACCTTGTCGAAAATGGCGGCGGCACGCGAAGCGACATCGAGATGGCCGTACGTGATCGGGTCGAATGAACCCGGGTACACGGCGATTCTCAACTGCCAGCCTCCTCCGGTTCCTCGGTGGTCCGCTCCTCGGTCGCGTCCTCGGTGACGTCCTCGTCCGCGGCCGGACGATAGAACGTCAACGCGGTCTCGCCGAAGCGGCGCATTCTTACGGATGCTAGCAGTCCGACGGTCTCAGGTGGCGGCGTTCGCCAGAAATGCTTGGCCACCACCCAGCAGCCTTCGTTGAGGAGCGCCGGTTCGGCGGCCCCGAGGCGCTTCATCGCGGCGTCCATCAGGGCCGTCTCCGCATATGGCGGATCCACGATGACGACGTCGAACGGGCCATCCTTGACCGCCCGGTCCCGGAGGTAGTTCAGGGCGTCGGCGCGGGCGACGCGGCCACGAGCGGTCAGGCGGGTGAACGCCAGGTTCTGGACGATCACGTCGGCCGCCTGAGGGTCCTTCTCCACGAACGTCGCCACCGCTGCGCCGCGCGACAGCATCTCTATGCCGCCTGCGCCGGAGCCCGCGAACAGGTCCAACACGTTGGCGCCGTCCAGGTCCGGCTCCAGAATCGCGAACAGGGTCTGTTTGACCCGATCCGCCAGCGGCCGGGTGCCCTCTCCCGGGGCCTTCAGTCGCAGCCCTCTGGCCGAACCGGCGATAACGCGGCCGGCCTCACTCATTTGGTCTTGCCTCCGAGCTTGTCGGCCACAACTGCGGCCCCGTCTTCATCATCAGCCAGAACATCGCCCGCACCGACGCGGGCAAGCCAGCCTACACGTAGTTCGGCGGCCAGGGCTTCGTTGCCGGGTCGGAGGGCGCCGGTGTCGTCGACCAGACGCTCGGCAACCGCTCGGGCCTGCTCGGCGCGCTCTCGATCGTGCTTGTCCTTCAGCGACGCGATACGAAGCGTAGGCAGGCCGCTCTGATGTAGACCCAGCAGTTCGCCCTCGCGGCGCAACTCCAGGTCCATCTCTGCCAACTCGAAGCCGTCGGTCAGGGACTGCAGAGCGGTCAATCTGGCCCTGGCCGTCTCGTCCATGGAATCCGAGACGAGGATGCAATAGGACTGAACTTCGCCGCGACCGACACGCCCGCGCAGCTGATGGAGCTGGGCCAAACCGAAACGATCGGCGTCCAGGATCAGCATGACCGTGGCCTCGGGCACGTCCACGCCGACCTCCAGGACCGTTGTGCCGACCAGCACGTCTGTCTCTCCGCGCCGGAAGAGATCCATCCTCGCGTCGCGCTCCGCCGCCTTCATCTGACCGTGGACGATGCCGACTCGAATGGCCGGATCCGCAGGCAGACCGAGGCGCGCGACTGCGTGGGCGAGCTGATCCGGCAGCGCCGCACCGACTTCGTCCGCCGAACGGGCGGCGGTTTCCTCGTCTTCCTCCACCAGCGGCACAACGACGAAGGCGCGATGCCCGGCTCGGACTTCCTTGACGATCAGCGGATAGGCGCCGCGCGTAGGGTCGTCCGGCGCGCCCAGCAGATCCGTGGTGCGCCGGATGCCGGTCTTGATCTTGAGTCTGCCGGCCGGCATCGCCTTCAAGTCCGAAACCTCGAGGTCCGCCAGGAGAATCTGACCGAGGGTCCGAGGAATGGGCGTGGCCGTCATCAACAGCTGGTGCGGCGAGCGGCCCTTCGCCCCGAGCGCCTCACGCTGGGCGACGCCGAAGCGATGCTGCTCATCGACGACCGCGAGGGCCAGATCCGCGAACTGAACGGCTTCCTGAACCAGGGCGTGAGTCCCCACCACGATCCGGCCGCTCGTTAGGCCCATCAAGTCCGTCCCGGCGGCGGGCGCGGTAAGGAGCTCCAGCGCCTTGCGCCGCTCCGCTGCAGGCAGACTCCCCGTCAAGAGCGTGACGCCGTGCCCAAGGGGCGCGAGCAGGCGGGTGAGCGCAACGGCGTGCTGGCGAGCCAGTAGATCCGTGGGCGCCAGCAGAGCACCCTGGCGGCCCGCATCGGCGACGAACGCGAGCGCCAGGGCTGCCACGGCGGTCTTGCCGGAGCCCACATCTCCCTGGAGCATTCGCATCATCGGTTTCTGCTTGCCCATGTCCGCCGCGATGGCTTTGACGGCCTCGATCTGGTCACTCGTCAGGTACGCCGGTTCCGCGTCCACCGAACGGGTCCTGATCTGCCGGGTCAGCGCTTCCTCAACGACCTTGAAGGCGGTGGCGATGCGCTCCGGAGTCACCGCCACAGGCTCACCGAGGGCGAGCTGACGGGCTCTCGCCCGCGACACCATGCCGACCTGCAGCGCCAGCAACTCGTCGTAGCCTAGGCGCTGGAGGGCTGCGTCACGAGCCGGGAAGGTGCTCGGGTAGTGGGCGTTCTCCAGCGCGGCGGCGATGGGCATGGGGGCGGCTGGAGTGGCGCCCGGATCGCCCGCCCCGGCCGGATCGCCCGCCTCGGCCGGATCGCCCGCCCCGGCCGGATCGCCCGCCTCGGCCAAGACGACCCCCGACGGCAGATACTCCGGGTAGGTGGCCCCAACCACGTCCAGCGCCTCGCGGATCGCCCGGCGCAGCGTGGGGGCGGTGAGACCGGCGGTCAACCGGTAGACGGGCACGATCCGGCCGGCATGCAGCAGGGCCGTGCCGTCGTCCGCCTGGAACTCCGGGTTGTCGAAGGAGGTGTTGAAGCCGCGATGCTTAATCTTGCCGCTGATGATGATCCAGTTGCCCTCGCGGAGCCGGTTGGCGATGAAACGGCGCCCGAACCATGTGGCCTCGACGTCACCGGTGTCGTCGCGCAGGTAGGCAACAGTCCGCTCGACGTTGCGCCGGAACGTCTTCTCCGTCTTCACGGAGCGGACCTGAAGGCGGGCGCTGGCCGGTTCGCCGTCCTTGACGCGGTCCAGATCGCGCGCGGTGCTCAGCTCGCGCAGGTCGTCGTAGCGGCGCGGGAGGTGGAAGAGGAGATCCCTGACGGTGCGGATGCCGAGCTTTGGGCCGACTCGCTTGAGGACGGTGGCGCCGGCCAGGCCGCTCAGGCCGATCGGCGTGTCCGGGCCCACAGGGCCGATAGGGAGACGCGCGGCTCGGGGCGCGGCGGCACCCGCCGATCGCGAACTCCCCCGCCCGGCCACTGCCCTACTCGGCCGCAATCAGATATCGGTAGTGGGGCTGCCCACCGTGGATCGTTTCCACTTCCAAACCGGGGCGCCACTCCACGATGCGGCGGCCGACCGACTCGGCCTCGGCCAGGTCCGCCGAGTCGCCATAGTAAAGCGTGATCAGTTCAAAACCAGGCTGGAGGGCCGCCAGAGCCGCCAGAATCGCCTTCATTCGATCGCTGTTCACTGCCAGGAGGCCGTCGTCCGGATCCAGCACGATCGTCTGTCCCGACTTCACCTTTCGGCCGCCGATCGTCGCGTCTCGAACGGCCTCGGTGACCTGCAGCGTCTGGATGGCCCGCCCGGCCAGCGTCATCACCTCAGCGTTGATTGTGGCGTCGCGACCCGGGTGCATCGCCAGGAGTGCCGCAAACCCTTCGGCGGCATTCCGCGTCGGCACGACTCGAACGCGTCGATGCGAGAGTTCGGACGCCTGTCGCGCCGCCAGGATCACGTTGGGGTTGTTGGGGAGCAGCAGGATCTCCTCGGCCGCGATCTTCTCGACCGCATCCAGCAGTTCGCCAATCGATGGATTGTTGCTCTGTCCGCCGTGAACGACCGCGGCAACGCCGTATGAGTCGAAGATTCGGGTCAGGCCGTCCCCGGCCGCTACGGCAACCACCGCCAGCGGTACGAGCGCGGCCGCGCTCGCCGGCCCGGCGCCGTTCGAGCCATTCGAGCCGCCCGCCACCGCGACGGCGTGCTCCTCCGCCCCGTATGTGACCAGGTCCACGTGCGGTCGGCCCTCATGGTGCGACGCCTTGGCCCGAGCCCCCACCGGAGCCGCAACGACCTCCGCCGCTCGCTTCTCACGAACCTCGCTGGACTGGGTGTCCAGGTTCTCAACCGTGATGCAGGTCAGCGCGCCCATCGACAGACCCAGCGCAATGACCTCGTCCGGTCGTTCGTTGTGCACGTGGACCTTGACCGCCCGCGCGTCACCCGCAACCAGAACCGACTCCCCCATCGCCTCGAGCGCCTCGCGCAGCCGGTCCACGTCCAGCGGTGCACCGCGAGACTGCAGCAGGAACATCGTTTCGTAGCCAAAGCCCTCGTCCGCATGAACGACGAGCGTCGACAGGCGCACAGGCGCCGGTTTCTCCGTGCGAGCAGCCACGGGCGTTCGCGCAACCAGATACTGCAAAGCGCCCTGCATGATCCGGTACAAACCTTCGCCACCGGCATCCACCACCCCGGCGTCGCGCAGGATCGGCAGCATCGATGGCGTCCGGGCAACCGACTGGCGCGCACCTTCCACAGCCGCAGTCAGCACGTCCTCAAGGTCACCGCCTTCCTCGGCCGCGATCACGGCAGCGGCCGCCGATTCACGGATGACGGTCAGGATGGTTCCTTCCACCGGCTTGACCACGGCTTTGTAGGCGGTGGCCGTACCCTGCGTCAGGGCGTGGGCGAGATCCGGGCCGCTGAAGTGCTGCTTGCCGCCGAGGCCATCGGCCATACCGCGGAAGATCTGGGAGGCGATCACTCCAGAGTTGCCGCGCGCGCCCATGAGGGCGCCGAAGCTGATGGCCTGGGCAATTCTGTCCGCGGACGGATCGTGGACGGCCTCGGCTTCAGCCAGAGCTGCCCTCACTGTGGCCAGCATGTTGCTGCCGGTGTCTCCGTCCGGAACGGGGAAGACGTTCAAGGCGTTGATCTCGTCGACGTGCGCGGCGAGGTTCTCCACCGCGGACCGATAGGCCGCCAGGAGTCCGGCTCCGTCGCCGGCCCGGCGCGTCATCGATTGACTCGTGTTGTCATTTAGACTTGCGTTTCCTCGAGGCCGTCTCCCCCACGGCCGCATCGCTGCTGTGTTGGTGGTCCGGCGCCGGCTCCGGTATCTGGAGCGATATCGGTTGGTATCTCAAACCGTCCACGTGGATCGCCAGACCGGCAACTTCCGCGCCGATGTAGTGCAGCAGCGAATACCGCACCGCCGAGTCCACCTGGCGCGCGACTTCCGCGACCGGCACACCGAAGGCTACGGTGATGAAAACGTCCAGGTGAAGCCCGCCGACCGTGGTCAACCGAATTCCCGGGCGGTCCATGCCGACCCAGCGCATGAGCCGGTGCCCAAACGAAGGGTCGCTGAAACCGGTCACGCCGTAACTGCTCTGGACGGCGGTCCTAACAATATCGACAATGGCGCGGCTGGTGATGATCGATCTACCGGCCATATGACGCTCCGGCATGCGCTACCACAACCTCCTGCCTGAGCGGTGGGAACGGTGTGCTATCATACCGCCCCGGTCGGTCCCGGACGGGACCACTGTTTCCTGAACGTATTCGTGAGGACCTATGGCTCGCTCCTGTGCCGTCTGCGGAAAAGTCTCGATGGACGGATTCAACGCGCAGTCGTCCGGGATGAACAAGGTCCGGGCGCATCGCCGCTTCAAGCCGAACCTGCAGCAGACCACCATTCAGGTCGCGGGCAAGGCCGTCAAGACTCTGATCTGCACCCGCTGCCAGCGGACTCTTGCGCGCGCAGACCAGTAACCCGTAGCCGGCCCCGGCCGGTCACACAGAACTCATTCGGCGTCGAGCTTCGGTCTCGGCGCCGTTTTTGTTTGCAGGGACTGGCGGCGGTGCGGTGCGGCGGGCGCTTGGCCCGGCCCGGCGGTGCGGGGCGCGAGCTTGGCGCCGGCCGGGCACCGATCGCGCAAACGCGTCGATTCTGGCAACGTCAATCTCGCCGTGTTGACTCTGTGATTTGAGCACATCCGTGAGCCCGGCTTCGAAGCCGTCCGGGCGTCCTGGCTTCTCCATCACAGTTCCCCCAAGAGGTAAACGGCGCGCAACCGACTGAAGACGTCCGCGGCTTTTGCAATGCTTGATATCAGCACGGATCACGTGCGTCCGAAACCAGGCCGGAAAAGAAACTGGGTTTCGAAGTGCACCAACGTCTTCCAGGCCGACAGAAGCGCATCCTGCACCGCGTCGGCTCCGTCCGCCGATGAGCCCGGAATGAGCGCAGCCATCAAAAGCGCCGCTCAGAGGCTGGACCCTACGAGATCCCCGAATACTTCCCCGTCGCTCCGGGCGGCAGCGGCAACACGCCGATGCGGCTCGGACTCGGAGTGGCTGTCCAGGATCGTGTCCACGTCGCTAGGTGCGATCCCGGCATTAGTTGGTTCACGCTTTCTTGGTCTTGCATGGTCGACTGGCGGGGGAACTTTAGCCCCACCACCGGCGCGCCCCGCCGCCCCTGCCGCCTCTACGCCCGGCTGTCGCCCACAGGCGGCTTCACTTCCGGCTTCCGACGCCCAACCTGGGCCGCGCGCCTGCCCAGCGGATGGGTCAAAGGCGGGTTCTGCCGCTGCGGCAGGACCCAATCCGTGATTCTATGGACGAGCGGCCCCACGAGCCAGCCGGCCGCGGTAACCCCAAGGGCAGCTTGCGGACCGGGCCAGGCACCGGTGGAGCACATTCCAACCACAAACCAGAACCACTGTCCGCGCAGACGCAGGAACTCAGGAATCGCCCAGATGAACCCATGACTCCAGAGCGAGGGCGAGGCAATCACGGAGGCCAGGCCCAGTCGGGCCAATCCCTTGCGCCCACGCGGCACCAGGGCGGCGAGAACGACTACCACTGCCACGATCGCGAACTGCCACATCGCCAGATACCTACCCAGCCCCACGCCGTAGAGTCCGGGCATGAATCCCTGCGATTGCTGATACGCGGCAAGTCCCTTGAACCACTCAAACCATAGGTCGATGCCCGTCAGCGGCAGAGTTATCAGGACGGCAGCGACGAAGACCAGAATGCTGCATACGAACATCCGCCACTCCCTCCGGCGGAGGAGCCAGAGCCAGATGACGCCGTTCTGCGGCTTGAACATCGTCCCGAGCCCAATTGACGATCCGATCTTAGGCGCCAAGGCGAGCAGCGCCAGCGTCGGGATAACCACGTTGCCTGTGTAGAGCCCCTGCTCAATCGGAGACCAGGCCAGGGCCAGGATCGCCCAATACCACGGCAGCCCGAATGAACGCAGAGCCCACACAACCGCCGCAATCGAGAAGGCCACCCAGATACCCGCCGCCATCGTATGCGGCAGAGCGGACAGCACCCCGAAGATCGGCAGGGTCGGCGGCGCGTACAGAAACGGGAGATAGCCGCCGGGTCCCGGGTAGTAATGGATGGCGTGGGTCGTATAGACCGGGTGGCCGGCCAGGAACTGAGCACCGGCATTCAGATAGAGGTCGAAGTCCCGGAGGCCGCCGCCCCTGGAGTACGTGTAGTCGTTCACCAGAGAGCTGGCGAGGACCTCGAGTGCCATGATCTGGAGACCAGCCAATCGGCGGCTGAAGACAAGAATCAGCCCTGCGCCGATCGCCAGCAGAAGAACCCACTGACTCGTACCTTCGCCGCCGGTCCCGCCGAGGTTCTGCACGCAGTAGACCGCGAGCGCCACCGGCCCGATCAGGGACCGAACAGTGCCCGGAACGCGGCCCAGACCGAACCTCTCGAATAGCTGGTTCAGTTGAATTTCCTCCGTCGCGACCCGCCGCTTTCGACGAATCCTCACTCCCTACACCGTCCGGCGCGGCGCCACGCCAAGCTCGGCACTGTCCAGCCACACCGTAAACGGACCCTCGTTGATCAGTTCAACTTGCATGTCCGCCCCGAAACGGCCCCTGTCTACAGGGACGGCCGTAGCCAGCGCATTGCAGAAGGCATCGTAAAGCAGTTCGCCCGAAACCGGCCCGGCCGCGCCCGTGAAGGAAGGGCGTCGCCCGCGGCGCGTATCGGCGAAGAGCGTGAACTGGCTCACGACCAGGGCTGAACCGCCGATCTCGACGATCGACAGATTCGTCAGCCCCTGCTCGTCGGCGAAGATCCGGAGCCCGGCGATCTTGGCCGCCATCGCTTCGGCAACCGCCTCGTCATCCTGCGGCGCAACACCAAGAAGAATCATCAGGCCACGGCCGATCGCACCGATAGATCGGCCGTCGATCCTGACTTCGGCCCTGGAGACCCGTTGCAGCAGCGCACGCACGGCGCGACGCCTAGCGGCTGATCAGACCCGCGGCACTGCGCCACAGGCCGCCCAGGATGGCCAGCCAGGGCAAGAGATACAGCGCGTTCTGCGGTCCTATGACCCAACCGAATGGGTTCAGGCCGAAGGCGATGCTCGCCCCGAGGGCGGCGGCGACAAGGCCCTGGATGACGAGCGGCCAGCGGACCCGCCGATGAAGGCGCCTCAACGGACCGACTTCGCCTTCTTCCTCGACCGCGGCCTCGATCTCATCGTCCGCCATCTTTGCCATGAAGCGACGGCCCCAAGCAGGAGCGTGCATCACCACGAAGTAGGCAACGGAGGCATAGACCACGCCACCGATGATGTCCACGACCCAGTGCTCGCCCAGATAAACGATGGCGAACCAGATGCAGGCGGCGTACGCGAGCATGAGGAACCCCGCCTTACCGAATGCCTTGCGCGCGAACAGGAACGCCAGGAACGGATAGGCGGCGTGAAGCGACGGGAAGGCAGCGACATCGTTGGAACTGATGCCATACACGTTCTGATACGAGAAGAAGTAATTGCCGAACCCGAAGAGACTCTCCAGACCCTGGAAGCCGGTGTCGCGCAAGTGGAGGATGCCGCTAACGCACGCCTGGCCACCGCAGGCCGCCTGAGTCGCGCTCTTGGTGGCGTCGGCGGCGAACCACGGCGGCGCCACGGGCAATAACAGGTAGGTCACGAAGGCCGCCATCGATAAGACGATGAGCGCGGCGACGAAGTCGTAGTAGACGCTGCGCTGGCGGACCCAGAGCAGGAACCCGACGACCAACGGCAGCGGAAAGTGCAGGAAATAGAAGATGACGGAGATGGTGGCAATGGGATCCAGGGACCCGTTCTGCTGGCTCCAAACGTCCCCGTGATGGAGACTCTGAATCCAGGTCGTCGGCAGCTGGCCGAGGGGTGCGCTGATTGCTCGCTCGATGGAAACGACATCAGAGATGTGGATCGGCAGCCCGAACTTGTCGGCGTAGCCGCGCATCAGCTCATAGGCAAAGAACAGGGCGATGAACGGGATCCAGTCGCGCAGGAAGAGGCGGCCCCGGCCCAGGAGTATCGCCGCCAGGCCCAGGCCCACCACGACCACATCCGGCGTCAGCGAGATACCGCGCGCGATCATCAGGAAGCACAGCAGCATCGCATAGGCCACGATCCCCACGAGCAGCAGCCGATCGTTGCGGCGGCCCAAGTGGTGGTGGGGATGATCGACGGTGACGATCTCCTCGACCTTCCCGTCCATGGTTTCGTCGCTCACTCAGCGTCTCCTGCGTTTCGTTTCGTCTTCTTGCCCTCAGCCCGCCAGGCCCGGTGGCCCTGGTCCGCGAGCCCCTTGATCAGCTTGATTTCCTTCTCGATGTCCTGGCCCTTCTTCCAAAGGGTGGAACCTACGACGAGGATATCCACTCCTAGAGTGCCGCAATACTCGGCCGTGTCGCGGTTCACGCCGCCATCGACGTGAACTTCGCGCTGCGACGGCCGCTCGCCCGGCTTGTCCAGGAATACCTGGCGGGCCGGATCGATCTTTCTGGCGGCATCGGCCATGAACTTCTGGCCACCGAAACCGGGCTCCACGGTCATGACCATGACGATGTCGATCAAGTCGCGGTAGGGATCCAGGGCCGAGAGCGGCGTTCCCGGCTTGATCGCCAGGCCCGCCAGCCGGCCGGCTTTTCGGATCTTCAGGAGCGTCGGCTCGATCGGTTCTTCGACTTCGACATGAAAGGTGATGGAGTCGCAGCCGGCATCGATGAAATCGTCCATGTAGCGGCCCGGTTCGGAGATCATCAGATGGGCGTCGAAGGGCTGCTTCCCGATCCGCCTCAGCTTCTTGATGATGCCCGGCCCAAAGGTGATGTTCGGCACAAAGTGGCCGTCCATGACATCCAGGTGGATTCTGTCCGAACCGGCCTTGAGCACCTTGCGGCATTCACTGCTGAGCTTGGATAGGTCGCAGTCGAGGATGCTGGCGCTGACGAGAGTCCGGTGAATTGCCATCAACGAGGCTTCATGGTGCCGACGAACCCGGCCAGGCCGGCCGGCAGACTCTCGGCGCTGCGATTGCCCTGGAGCGCGATCTCGCTCTGGCGGACGATCTCGTTACGGCGCTTGGCGACAGCCGGGGCAGGCGGCTCACCGGCTTTGTCGGCCGCCAACTGGCCGCAGGCGGCCCCGGCGTCCTGGCCGCGATTCGATCGAATGGTGACTCCGATGCCGCCGTGGCGGACTCTGGCCGCGAATTCGGCGACGCGCTCCGGCGAGCTGGCGACCCAGGGCGTGTGGGCAACCGGGTTCATCGGGATCAGGTTGACGTGGGCCAGATCCCCGCGGAGAAGCTTGGCCAGGGCATCGGCATCGACTTCGGCGTCGTTGACGCCGGAAATCATCACGTACTCGTAGCTTACGCGCCGACCGGTCACCCGGGCGTGATCGCGCGCGGCGGCGACGACCTCAGCCACCGGCCAGCGCCGATTGAGCGGCACGAGCACATCCCGGAGCGGATCGCGAGCGGCGTGCAGGCTGATCGCCAGCGTGAACTGCGGCCCGAGTGCGGTGAGGCGGCGAATGCCCGGCACCACGCCCGATGTAGAGATGACAACGTGCCGCGCCCCCAACCCGAACTTGCGCGGGTCGGCCAGGATCTCCACGGCTTCCAGGACGCGGTTGAGATTGAGCAGCGGCTCGCCCATACCCATGAAAACGATATTCGTGAGATTGCGGCCTGTCTTGGCGAGGCGTCGGGCGGCGTGGCGGACCTGGTCGACGATCTCTGCAGTCTCCAAATCTCGTCCGAAACCAAGTTCGCCGGTGGCACAGAACGGACAGCCCACGGCACACCCGGCCTGGCTGGAGATGCAGAGCGTGTGCCGCTCTCGATGCAGAGGCCGGCCCTGGCCACCAAAGCCGCGCGCCGGGTAGTGCATCAGGACGGACTCGATCAGCGATCCGTCGTAGAGCAGATGGAGCGTCTTCTCGGTCATGCCGTTGTCGGCGACCTTAACCTCGTCCTCGATGATCGTGTCGACGCGGAAGGCCTCGTCCACCTTGGCGCGCAACGGCGCAGGCAGAGTCAGGATCTCCTCGGCGTCCTTGGCGTTGACCTTCCAGATGGCCTCTCGCACCTGCCGGGCGCGGTAGGCGGGCTGACCCTCGGCCGCAAACCACTTCTCGAGGTCCTTGTCATCCATGCCGCTCAGGCCGGGGCGGGGATCCGAGGCTTTGCGGGCATCGCGGGCATCGCGGCGCGGTGGCCGCGGCGATGCAGTCTGCGTCTCGAGTTCCGCGGCCCCGTCCCGGGCATCGCGGCCCGGCCGCGGCGAGGCAGTCTGCGTCTCGGGTTCCGCGGCCCCGTCCCGGGCATCGCGGCGCGGCCGCGGCATGGCGGCCAGAGGCGCAGGCGTGACGGGATTCGCGCCGGCGTCCTCGCCGGTCGCGTCAGAAGGGCTCACAGGCTGGCGATTATCGCATGCCGGGAGTGGCGGCGGCTGGGAGGGCGTTGAGGCCTCACTCGCCCACGCTTTCTTCGGTACACCCGCCAGGCCGGTACAAAATGGAAACCCGGGCTACGGGACGATCCAAGCTGGCACGACAGTGGCCCCGCCCACCCACTGCGGCAGTGGCCTTGAGCCGAAAGCGAGCACCGACGATCGCGCCGTGCTTGCCGCCTTGAGATGCGCCCCGTAACACCGGCACCACGGGTAATACGGATAAACCTGAGAGAGAAGAGGCCTATCCGCAGAGCCGCGCTGCTAGCTCCGAAGATCCGGGTGGCCTCGAACGTAGTCGTCGGCTGCCATCTCGCGGCCGCCAGCCACCTGCATGACGTCCAACACCAATCTACCGTTGCATGTCGGAAAGAACAGGTTCTCCTGCAGCTCGATGTCGGGCACGGACTCCGGTCCGATTCCACCGATGAACCGTTCATCTCCCGGCCGAGACGCCTCCATGTGCGCCCTTCTTACGATCAGCCGTCCACCGCCCGTCTTTGCGCTCTCAATGAACGCCCCCGGCCACGGCTGATACGCCCGAACCTGCCGCTCCAGCTCCACGGCCGAGCGCGAAGGATCCAGCCGCCCATCCTCGCGCCGCAACGGCCGGGTCAAAGTCACTCCCTCCGCAGGCTGAGGCACCGCCACGAGCCGCCCCGCCAGCCACTCAGGCAGCGCGCGGCCCAGCAATTCACCGGCCACCACAGCCGCCCGCTCCTCAAGCGTCACGGCGGTGTCGTCCGGCCGCACCTCAAGCGTCGCAGAGGCCACGATCGGGCCGGCGTCCATTTCCTCCGAGACCACCATCAACGCCACGGCGGACTCGGTGTCCCCGGCCAGGATCGTCGCCGGAATTGGCGCAGCGCCGCGCCATCGCGGCAAGGCCGAAGGATGCAGATTGAGGAACCCGCGCGGTGGCAGGTCCAGCAGCACGCGCGGAATGAGTTGCCCGTAGTCGGCCAGGATGATCAGGTCCGGCGCGAGCGCCGTGAGCTCAGCCACCGCTTCAGGCCGTCGAACCCGCACCGGCTGGAGGACCGGCAGGCCAAGCGAGCGCGTCCGGGCGGTAACCGGAGTCGGAGTCAGGACTGCCTTCCGGCCGACGGGTCGATCGGGCGCCGAAACGACGACCTCGACCACCACGCCCGGAACGGCGATCAGCGCATCGAGAATCGGGACGGCGAACCCGCCGCTGCCGAAGAAGACGGCCCGGACCGGAGAATCGCCCCCCGCGGCGCTCAACCTACCGCAGTGCGCGCCCGACTCGGTCGCCCTTCCGCTTCCTCTTCCTCGTCCTTGCCGACTTCGATCAGGTCGTCCAGCGAGTCGAGGTAGTCGATGTAGAGCTTGCCGTTCAGATGATCGAGTTCGTGTTGGAACGCCCGCCCCAGCAACCCGGAGCCGGCAACCTTGAACTTCTTGCCGACGCGGTTCTGAGCCACAACCCAAACTTTCTCCTTGCGGGTCACGTAGGCCACATAACCGGGGATCGAGAGGCAGCCCTCCAGGTCGCGGTCCTCACCGTCCGAGCGAACTATCTTGGGGTTGACCAGCTCGTAGTAATGGTTCTCCACGTCGATGACGCAGACGCGCTTGGCCTCGCCGATCTGCGGCGCGGCAAGACCCGCACCCGGCGCGGCCCGCACCGTGTGCTTCAGGTCGTCCAACAACTCGTGCAGGTACTTGTTGAAGCTGTCAACGGTCTCGCCCCTCAGCCGAAGCCGCGGGTCGCCAAGCAAAACTATCGGTCGGACACTCATAGCGCGAGAGTATACCGACAGGCCGATTTGCGGCACCCGGCCCGGTTGGGGTGGGGCGAAGGGTGGATCGGGTAGGGCGCCTCTCGCTGGGCGAATGAAACGGCAATCGGCGGACGCCAAACCGGCCCCGAGCCGCCCGGTCGGCCGCTCGGTGGCTCGTTCATACGCTGGGCGAATATAGCGGCAATAGGCCGGCGGTGCAGGCAGGTACAAAGCCGAGAACCGGCCGCTCGGTGGCTCGTTCATACGCTGGGCGAATAGAGCGGCAATAGGCCGGCGCCTCAACTCTCAGAGCAGCGACTCCGGATCCACGTCGATAGACCACGGCGCCCCCGGCGGCGGATCGAGCAAATCCAGCGGCCGCTCGCCGCGCAACACCACGTTCCAGCGCCAGCGACCGGCGCGGCGGGCGATGTAAGCAGGCGCGGGACCCAGGATCTCGGCGGTGGCGCGAGGCGCCCGTTCGGCCGACAGGCGCAGACGATCGGCCATGACACCGGCTTCCTTCTCTGCGGCCTGTTGATCGGGCAGGCCCACGGTGAGCTTAACGATCCGGCCGAACGGCGGCGAACCGAAACGCTCCCGCACGGAAAGTTCCGCGTCGTAGAAGGAAGCAGGATCGCCCGATGCCACGGCCTGAATTGCGGGATGGCCCGGCTGATAGGTCTGGATGATCGCCAGGCCCGGCATGTCGCCGCGCCCGGCCCGGCCGATCGCCTGAGCCAGAAGCTGATATGTCCGCTCGGCGGCGCGCTCGTCGGGCAAGTTCAAGGCTATGTCGGCCGAAATCACGCCCACGAGCGTGACTTCGGGAATATCCAGGCCCTTGGCGACCAGGCTCGTGCCCACCAGCACGTCCAGCCGACCTTCGCCGAAGGCGTCCAGCACCTGCTCAACGGCACCCTTACGCTCCGCGACGTCTCGATCCAAGCGGCCGACTCGCAGGTGCGGGAAGCGCGCCTTGACCTCTTCCTCCACTCGCTGAGTTCCGCCGCCCAAGTATCGGATTCGGGGCGAGCGGCACGTCGGGCAGCGCGAGGCAAGCGGCGTGGCCGTACCGCAGTGATGACAACGCAGCGTGACGCCAGCCTGGTGATATACGAGCGTCCGTTCACACTCCGAACAGACCTGGACATAGCCGCAGTCGCGGCACATGACGACCGAAGCGGTGCCGCGGCGATTGATCATCAGAATCGCCCGCTCTCCCGGCGGCAACGACTCCAGCCCGGCCAAAAGAGCGCCCGAAAGCAGACCTCGATTTCCGTCGGCCAGCTCGGCCCGAAGGTCGACGACCTCGATCTTGGGCAGTGCGCCCGTCGGCCGATCCGGCAGAACGGCATGACGGTACCTCTCCTGGCGGACGCGACCCACGCTCTCGACCGAGGGCGTCGCACTGCCGAGAACCACCGCCGCGCCGGCAAGCCGGGCCAGGGCCAACGCCGCGTCCCGAGCCTGCAGCCGCGGCGTGCGGTCGCTCTTGTAGCCGCCGTCGTGCTCCTCATCCACAACGATCAACCCGATGTCCGCGAGTGGCGCGGTCAACGCCGCTCGCGTCCCCACCACCACATCCACCTCGCCGGCGCGGACCCGCCGCCACTCATCGGCCCGCTCCCCCGCACCAAGCCCGGAATGCAAAATGGCAATCTCCGCCTCCAGGTCCGTCCTGAGCCGATCCACCAGCGGCATGGCCAGGGCAATTTCCGGGACCAGCACGAGCGCGGCACGCCCCGTGGCAATGGTCTCTGCGATCGCCTCGGCGTATACGGCGGTCTTGCCGGAACCGGTTATCCCCTCGAGGAGCAGCGGAGTCGCGTCTCGGGCGTCGACGGCCGCCAGGATCGAGGCGAGCGCCTCAGCCTGTGGCGGGGTCAACTCCGAGCCCGGAGGGCGGCTGCCGCGGCGGCCGGCTTTGCGGCGAGCGATCGGGCTGCGCGGCTTCTCCCGGATCTCGGCCTCGACCAAACCGCGCCGGATCAGGCCCGTTGCGGTTCCGGAGCCGTGGCGGCCGGCGGCATCGGCCGCGGATAGGCCGGCGGCGGAGACGGCGGCCAACTCGTCGAGCAGGGCACGCTGCCTCGGGCCCAGGCGCGGGACGCGGGGTGGGGCGGGGGCGGCGCCACTCAACG
>OCZT010000385.1_pt1 | contig 43558 bp, 34 predicted proteins | sample 1539031 | NCBI WGS metagenome assembly OCZT01 (sample SAMEA3539308, study PRJEB22396) | soil metagenome | biome: tundra; feature: field; material: soil | place: USA | collected 2010-05 | depth 0.15 m
CCTCGCGCGCCTCCGGCGGCGCCGGCTGCGGCACAGGAGAGGCACGTCGGTTTCGGCCGGGCACGACGCGCTCGCCGAGATCCTCCACGCGCGCGCGGGCTGGCGGACCGATCGCTCGCGGACCTCGCTCGCGTGGCGCCTCGCGCGTCCCGGCGTGTCGTACGACGTGCACGAGCTGCTCGACGCACGCGGGCGCTCGACGGCGTATGCCGTAGCGCGTCTCGTAGGCGACCGCGCCCTTCTCGTCGACCTGCAGGCCGCCGACGAAGAAGCGGGGGCGGTGGTCGACCTCCTCGACGCCGTCGCACATTCGTTCAGCGGCACGCCCGCGCGAACGCTGGTGCTTCGGGCGGGGTCCGCCTCTCGTCTCGCCGCGCGCGCCGCCGAGCTCGGCTTCGCGCCGGCCGGCACCGACACCCATTTCACGGTGCGCCCGTTCGACCCCGAGTTCGACGTGGATGGCGCTGCTCGCGCGTTCGACTACCGCTTCCTCGATCACGAGATCTTCTGACCGAAGATCTCCTCGAGCCGGTCGAGGACGCGGTCGAGCGAGAAGCCCCGCGCGGCCTCGATCCCCTTCGCCCGCCGCGTCGCCCAGAGGTCGCGCTGGTCGAGAAGGCGCGCCGTCTCGCGGGCCATCCCCGAGGCGTCGCCGGGCGGGACCCGGGAAACGAGGTCGTCGGCGAGGGGCCGGAACGACGGGATGTCCGTGAGGACGACGGGCACGCCGGCCGCCATCGCCTCCAGCGGCGGAAGAGGAAAACCCTCGGCGTCGAACGAGGCGTGCAGCAGGAGGTCGAGGCCGTGATACCAGGCCGGCATCGCGGCCGCGGGAAGAGCGTGAGAGTAGACGTCGGCCGCGAGGAGAGCCCGCTCGGCCCCTCCCTGGGGCAGCGCGCTCGCCCGGTGGAGGCGCACGTCCCGTCCGCCGTCGCGGAGCTTCGCGACCGCTCGGAGCGCGACGGCGATGCCTTTGAGCGGAGCCTCGAACGGCCCTATGACGCCGACCGTCGCGGGTCGGCGGGGCGCGTCGCGCTGCGGGTCGGGCGGCGCGAAGTCGGCCGCGGGGATCGCCTGCGGGAGCACGTGGTACGTCCCGGGGTACCGCGGGGCCAGGATCGGCTCGAGGTGGGCCGACACGAGAAGTTTCGGGACCGGCTGGCGGTAGGCCTCGTCGATCTCGTCCAGACGGTGGAGCGTGTGCGGATGCGGCGCCTCGTAGCCCTGGCAGAAATGGAAGATCTTCGGGGCGCGGTGGGCGCGCACGGTGGGCGCGACCGTCGGGAACCACGTCGCGACGTGGACGTCCGCCTCCGGAAGCGTCGTGGCGTCGAAGACGGGGACCTCGAGGACGGGGACGCCGACGGGGAGCCAGCCGTGCCGCGCATCGCGGGTCACGAGCATCACGTCGTGGCCGCGGGCGCGGAGCCCCTCGGCGTGCTCGACGATGACCTTCACGCCGCCCGACAGCTCGAGGGACTCGAGGACGTACGCGATTCTCATCGAGGAGCGTCGCGGTGCGCGGGAAGGGACGTCCAGGCCGCGCGCAGGCTCATGAGCCCGCTCCGCCACACGTCGGATTCGACGTGGAACGTGCGGTCGCTGCGCGCGTCGAAGAGCGCCAGCGACTTCTCGTCGGCGAGGTAGGCATAGACGACGAACTCCCCTTTCCCGAGCGGAAGCGCGTCGACGCCGACGCGCACCCTGTAGACGCTCTGCCCGACGAACGGGCCCGTGCCGTCGAGCCGCGAGTCGGCCGAAAAGCACACGACGTTGTCGCGCGTGGAGACCGCGAGGTGGATCTGAAGAGGCCGCGCGGGATCGTCGGCGGCGAACTCCATCTCCACGCCCCACGGCTCTCCCGGCCGGAACTCGTCTTTCGGCGCGCCGTCGCCTCCGGTGACGACGACCTCGAGGAAGCGCCCGTGCGTTCCCTCGGGCACGGCCGCCCCCGCTCCGTGCGGCGCCACCTTGCCGTCCTTGGCGGCGAGAAATTTCTCGTATTCGAGGACGACGCTCTGCGAGTCGCCCTCCGCCGCCACGCGCCCCGCGTTCAGCCACAGCGCGCGATCGCAGAGCGTCGACACGTAGTACATGGCGTGGCTGCAGAAGAAGATCGTCTTGCCCGACGCCTTCAGCTCGAAGATCCGGTCCACGCACTTCTTCTGAAAGCGGCCGTCGCCGACGGCGAGCGCCTCGTCGAGGAGGATCACGTCGGGCAGGACGGCCGTCGCGACCGAGAACGCGAGTCGCATCTGCATGCCCGACGAGTACGTCTTGACCGGCCGGTCGAAGAAGTCGCCGAGCTCGGCGAACGCCTCGATCTCGGGCAGCGCATCGGCCACTTCCTCGCGCGAAAGTCCCGCGAGAGCAGCCTGCAGGATCACGTTGCGCCGGCCCGTATCGTCCGGATGAAAGGCCGAGCCGAGCTCGAGGATCGAGGCGACCCGCCCCGACAGGCTCACGGTGCCCGAGGTCGCCGCCGTCGTGCCCGCGAGGATCTTGAAGAGCGTGCTCTTGCCCGACCCGTTCTCGCCGATGACGCCGAGGACCGAGCCCTTGGCGATCCCGCCCGAGACGCCGTCCAGCGCCCGCACCTCGGCGTGCCGCGGGCGGCCCGTCAGCGCCTCGAAGAAGCGGTCGCGAGGGGCCGTATACAGCCGGTAGACCTTGCTCAGATTCGAGAACGAGTACGGAAGGAGGGAGTCGGACAAGAGGTCAGGGGGCCGGCTGGGCCTTCACGAACGTCGCGTCGCCCGACGTGTTGTCGATGATCGTCGCATAGGCCGCCACCGGCGACGAGCCGTCGAAGGAATCGACGATGATCGACATCCGGTCGGACTTGTTGACGCCCCCGAAGAGATCCGAGTCGCTGAACTGCTTGAACGGGGTCGAATCCGACAGGTTCCACCCGAACGTCTTGAGCGTCACGCCCGTGTCCGAGAGCACGCGCACGTTGAAGTAGCCCGACGTCCCGCTCGTGAGGAAGAAGGCCACGTTCGTCCGGAAATCGGTGTTCGAGGCGAGGCCGGTCAGGAGGAGCCGCTTGCCCGCTCCCGTCTTCGAGCCGCCGTCGAGGTCGGTGAAGCCCGAGAGCTGCAGTCCCACGGGGCCCGTCGGCTGGGAATTGTACGTCTCGCCGAGAACGAGGAGCGGATCGGTGTTGGAATCGCCGGGCGAGACGTCGAGGAACGAGTCCTGATAGCTCGTCGCATCGTCGACGGACATGTGCCCCTTGACGGTCAGCCAGACCTTGACGAAATCGTCCCAGGACTGGGTCTGCCCCGGATTCATCGTGACGTCGCCAATGATGCTGACGCGGCTTGCACAGCCGCTCGCGTCGCAGGAAACGTAAGAGAACACCATGTGGACGTTGCGGGCCCCGGCCGTCGACGGGTTCGAGATCGTGAACCGGCTCCGCCACACGGTGTTGTTCGCGCCGGCGAGCCGCACGAGTCCGGGGACCCGGTAGGTGTTCAGGGGCTGTTCCGTCGGCGTGACGACGATGGGATCCGTCGACGCCTGGTCGATCACCGTCGCGTACGGATAGACGGCTCCGCCCTGATCCACCGTGACCTGCACCCGGTGAAGGGCCTGAGGCGGTTTGTTGAGCCAGCCGCCGCTCGTGAGCGGCTTATTGAGCTGCGTGACGCCGTACGGCGGCACGTCCACGTTGAGGACGCCGAGATTCGCGCCGGTCGCGTCAAAGAACGTGAGGTGCGCGTGGCTCCAGTCGGCGGAGATGAGGTTCACGAGGCCGATGTTCGTGTACGCGCCGGTGTTCGTGTCCGCCGAGGCGTCGTCGCGCAGCCCGATCAGGAGCTGCTGCGCGGCGGACGACTGCTGCGACACGCCGCTCGTCGCCTGCGTCGCGGGCACCGAGAGGCCGAACGTGCCCTTTCCCGGATCCCCGTTGTTATACGTCCGGGACGTGATCGAGGGGGCTACCGGCGCCACATCGCCGCGCACGATTACCGCGCCATAGCTGCCGAGGGGTTTCTCGAAGAACGTGCTGACGACGTTCGACGCGGAGAAGATCTGCTGCGCCGGGAGGGTGATCGGCTTCCAGACGAGATCCTTCGGAGCGACGGGGTTCTTGCCGTCGAGGAACGCCAGGGAATAGGTTGCCGAAAGAGTTGGATCCGGATTGAGGATAGTCAGGTCGCTCTGCCAGACCGTGCCCGAAGCGGCGCCCGGCGTGTAGGCGAGGCCCGCTACGAACCACTTCGGCGGCTCGGGCGGCGGAATGACGGTGAAGGTCTGGGTCGTCACCCAGTTCAGCGTTCCGATCGTCACGGTGAGGGTCGTCGTGAACGTGACGTTCGTCGAGCCGTTGACGTTGAACGCGTGCGTCGGGTTCTTCCCGGTCGCCGTGAAGCCGTCGCCGAAGTTCCACGCGTAGCTGTCGGCGGTGTCCGTAGCCAGGAAGCTCAGGTCCTTTCCGGATTCCACGTGCGCCGACGAGAACGCCGAGTTGTCCGCATAGCGCGCTGTGAAGAGACCCGAGGGGCCCGCGACGATGAATCTATACGACTTGCTGCAAGCGGCGTTCGAGTTCGCGGTGACGGTCGCGGTGAACGTGCCGGCCGTCGCGTAGGTGTACCACTTCGGATTGCCGCTCCCGGTGCCGCCTTCTCCGAACGTCCAGTCCACGCTGCTCATGCCGGTGCCGGTAGCCTGGAAGACGAGATTCTGTCCGGTGGCCACTGCGAAATACGGGCCGATGAACGAAGAGGAAAGCGGGATCGAGATATAGCCGTTGTCGCGGTCGAGGATCGTGAAATTTACGTCCACGCACGTCGCGGCCGGAGGAGCCGCGGCGTTGATCGTGACGGTGGCCGTGCCGCTGCTCGACGCGCCGGCGTTGTCGGTGGCGGTGCATCCCGCCTGGATGCTCGTCGGGGTAGACGACGAGGTCTGGAAGGTCTGTTGCGTTCCCGCGGGGAAAGGACTCCCGGGCGGCGACCGCCACACGTACGCGTACCCGGGCGTCCCGCCCGACGCGTTGCACGAGAACGTCACGGGCAGGTTGACCGTGCCGGGGTTCGGGCTCACCGAGACGCTTACCGAGAGTGCTGTCGGTGACGGTGGGGGTGGCGGTGGGGGGGAGCCGGTGAACGTTGCAATAGCGTTCGCGCTGCTCTGCGCGGGAGTCGGCTGGCTATCCGTGACGTTGCACCAGGCCTGAACGCTTCCCGCGACGGACGACGTCGTCTGCCAGGTCTGCTGGGTTCCGACAGAGCGTCCATAGGGGGAATACCACTGGAACGAGTAGGGAAAGAGGCCGCTCCCCGGCGTGACGTTGCACGAGAACGTCACGGTCGTACCGACGGGCGCGGTCGGGGGATTGACCGACACGTTCACGACGAGGGGAACCACGGACACCACGTGCAACCCAAAGTAGGTGACGTTGGCCGGATCCGGCCAGTACGCCGGGCCGCCCGTGTAGTTCACCTTGATCTTGAGGGCGTAGTCCCCCGGCGTGGCCGGGATCGGAATCGTCGCCGACTTGGGAGGCGAGCCGGACGACGGCGGGTCGGCCATCGCGGACCAAGCAACCCAGGTGTCGGTGCACGGGATCGGTGTGCAGAGGCTGTACTGGTAGGTCCCCGAGATCCCCGCGCCGCTCTGCGAGCTGTTCAAGACGGTCAGGCTCTGGTTCGTCACTGCCGGGATCGGGCCGCTCGTGGCGCCGTTCACGGTGAAGGCGGGCGCAAAGTCGGTGACGGTGTACGTCCCCGTGGTGGTCGTCGTGAAAGCCTGATCGACGAAGTACTTTGCCGTCAATGAATAGGCGTAAGTGCCCTTCGTATTGTAGGGAGAGGGCGGAGCGCACGAGCTCGTGGCGCACGAGGCCGTGAGGTTCTGAGCGTCCGGCCCGAAGAACCACTGGTAGGCGGTGGGGTGTCCATCTGACGCGCTGACGAGCGTACCGCCCGAGAGGATCTGATTCGTCTGGAGCCTCGCCGCCGGAACCTTCCAGTTCAGCGTGAACAGGCTCGCGCCCGCGCTGCCGAGAGCGTTGTTCGCCTCGAACGCGAACGTGAGGGGCTTCATGGAACCCGCCGCCGGCACCGCGTCGAAGTCGGGCCCCCCGGACGCGTTGTTCGTCGTGACCGATTCCCAACAGCGGTTGCCGCTCAAGGGGTCGCCGCCCGCTTGATAGTCGCAGGGGCCGACGACCGTGATCGTGGTCGGAGGGAGCGCCGGGTTGCCGATCGCCCCGTTGTCCGGCGCCCTGAGGCGCGGAGGCGTACCCACGCCGTTGTCGTCGTAGGGGGTGCCCGCGTGGAAGTCGAAGTCGAAGTTCCAGCCGAGAGCGGCAAGGCACACGGCGACGGTGTTGGTGTCCAGCGTCACGGCACCATTCCGCGCCAAGGCTCGCCCGGAAACACTGGCGCCGGTATTCAGGGCGATGCTCGTGAGCGCGAGAATGTTTCCTGCGAACGTCGTGCCCGTACCGAGAGTCGCCGAGCTGCCAACCTGCCAGAACACGTTGCAGTTCGAACCGCCATTGATCACGACAACGGACGAACCGCTTGTGGTCGTGAGCGTGCTCCCTATCTTGAAGACGAAGACCGCACTCGCGCTGCCCTGGGCGTCGAGAGTGAGCGTCCCCGTCAGTTGAGCCGACGACGTAAAGCAATAGACCCCTGGCGTGAGTTTCATTCCACCGAGATCCTGGCCAGACAGGTTGCTAGTGCACACCTCGCCCGCGAGAGCGTTGTACGCCGTGGTGACAGCATTCTGAGCCCCAAGCGCGGTCGCATCACCGGCGTGCGTCGTTCCGTTTACGATCCCTGGAGGAAAGCCAGTGATCGCGGACCCCGGTGAGACCCCCAGATCTCCGGTGAGGACGCTCGAACCGGTATTCGTCACCGTCGAGGCACCCAGGACCGCAAAGGTCTGCGCCGTACCGAGCGATGATAGTGCGGTCAGGGGCTGAGTCTGCGGCGAGGGGCTGATGGACGGCGTGATCGTGATCTGGTCGCCGAGGAACACGGTGGCGCCGTTAGCGAGGGCCGCGCCTGCCTGGTTGGCGACCGTCATCGATGCCACCGCGGGCGCGTTTTGAGAGACGCAGGTCATCGGGATCACCCAGGCCGTCTGCGTCGCGGGCACGTACGCGTAGACGGAGTTGCCGGCGCCCCCGAAGCCCGCCATCATCTTCGGGAGATAGAATCCGGAACCGCTCACGGCGAACGAGCCCGGAGCCCCGCTCGCCCACGCGGCCGCCGTCGTCGAATAGAGGCGGAACTCGGTCGTCGGCGCGCGTTTCGCCGCCCACATGAGGACGAAGAGGCTGCCGTTACTTGGAATGAGCGCAGAGGCGTATCCGACGCTTGAAAAGGAATCGCCGGAAGACGACGGAACCTGGATGGCGGGACCGGCGGACAGGGGGGGCGCCGCAAAACCCTTCATGAGAGAAACAAGACTATAAGTTGGGGCGGTCTGCCCCGTAAGAGGCGTCAGCTCCACGAGCACCCAGAGCTTCGTCGGGTCGGCGGGATCGACGGCCGCCGTGAAGTACTGGGGGGCGCGGCCGCTAAAGTTCGCCGCAGACAGCGTGGTGTGGGGGTAGCCGGCCGTGATACTGCCAGCGGGGCCGGGACTCGACGCGTCGATGACCTGGATGGTGTCGCTGGACTGGTAGAGGATGTAGTTGCCGGCCAGGGCCCCGAGCTGTCCGGGCGGAAACGCCGTGGTCTCGGTGTAGCTCGCCAGGTTGTCGACCTGGAGAGAGGAGGTCGGCAGCGTCGTGATGTCGGAGGCCGTCGGCGAGGCGAACGGGTGGATGTCGTATGCGATGTACCGGCTGCCAATGTGTTGGATGAGCGTACTGACGGCCCGGCTGGGAGGGAAGTCGCCCCACAGGGTGAAGTCGTTGCCACCGTCGGGACTTCCGACGACCGTCTGAAACGGCTCTCCCGGACCGGTAACCGAAAAAGCCGCGCGCTGCCCATCGGGTGATACAGAAACTGTATTGATGAACTGGAAGCCATCTCCAGACTGGGTGACGCTATTGGGCCCCTTGTCCGGATACCGCACGTCGTGGTAGTAGAGCGCGGTCGGGTTGACTGGGTTCGAAAGATCGAGGACCGAGTAGCCCCACGCCTCCTGCATGAGGAGCCGGTACGGGCCGCTGCCGCCGCTCTGGTAGAGCGCGAGATTGCTGTTGTATCCGCTGGACAAGGAGATGGGCCGCGAGACGCCGGGCGGCCTCGGCTCGAACGAGACCAGCGAGCCCGACCCCGACAGCGTGCACTGGGCCTCGAGGCGCGCCGGAAGCGCGGCCAGGAGTCCGAGGAAGGCAAGGGCTGCCATGGCCGACACGACGCGGGACGCGCGGAAATGATCGCGGGGGCAAGAACGGGTCATAAGGGTCATCAGGGTCCTCATATGGGGGCACGAACAACCCTTCCAAGGCGAAAGGGGCGATCCGAACCTAATGCTATCTCCGGCTGTTCGCTATGTCCAGCCGGTACCATCGTTTACGGGCGGGGACGAGACGCCGGATCGAAGTGTCCCGGGCGCGGGGCATCTTTCAGAAAAGAAAAAGGCGGGCGGCCAAAGCCGCCCGCCCAGGGATACCGGGAAAAGAGACCTAATTGGCGTTGGTGACCACCGTCGTTCCAGTCCCCTGGAAGTTCGGCGAGCACAGGAACTGGTTGTTCAGGTTGGCCGCCGCGTAGCCGACGCTGATGAACGCGCCGGGAGCCGTGTGCTGCACGCCGACCCAACCCTGGTTATAGAGGCCGGTGGCAACCGTGGCGCCCGTGAGACCGGGTCCCTTGAGCGTGAGGTCGACCCAGCCGCCCTTGAAGCCGGCCGGGTTCCAATCCGAGGCCGTCAGCAGGTTGATGCGCTGTGACTCGAGGAAAATGTACAACGGCGAGCCCTGGGCTGGCGGCTTGTTGCCGGACGGGCCGGGCGGAACGCCGACGCCTCCATACACTCCCTCGTCGTTGTCGTAAGTGAGGACCTGGACCTGGTGGATCGTGTCATAGAGACCCCAGCCCGCGGCGCCGCCCTTGCCCGCCGGACCCGGGGCGGCAGTGGTGGGGGCCGCCCAATGGCAAAGGTTGACAGCGCTGAAGGTGCCGGCGGTCGTGTCTTCGTACATGTCGCTGCGCCACACGGTGATCCATGACTGGAGATTGTTGACCGAGTCGGCCAGGTAGCGGAAGCCGTAATGGTCGCCGAGAGGCTCGCGGCCGTCGCCGCCGAACTGGAACGCGACAGGGACGCCCGGGGTCGCGCAGCCCGCGGGGGTGACCTCTGTGGCGCACGCGGCAAACCCTGCCGTCGCAACGAACTTGCCGAAGAAGGTCTTCGTCACGCCCGTGCGGTCGTAGGCGAGGCGCGTGTCGAACTCGACGGCGACAGCCGGGTCGCCCGAGATGTTGCCGCCCTGCGAGGCGGAGTCAACGTAGAACACGTCGCCGATGAGGACGTTCGGCGTGTAGGTGACGGCGCACGTCGAGTCCGTCGGACAAGGATCACCAGCGTAGGCGGCCTGGGTCCAGCCGGCCGTCGCGATCGCGTCCTTGGTGTAGAAGTTGCCTTCGTCGGGGAAGAAGTTCGTGCAGTAGTTCACGACGTCGATCGTGAGGTAGCCGGAGAGGGCGTCCTTGTAGACCGCGGTGGATCCGTCAGTCCAAGCGGCGGCGCAAGCCGGGTTGTCGCCATCGAGGATGTTCCCGCCCCGGGCGCCCGAAGACGTGAACGACGTGATGTCGCCCGACTCGTCAAGCGAGTCCCACACATAGGGGCGGAAGCCGGTTCCGATGGCATCCACCGAGGTGACGTTGTACTGCGAGATGGAGAGATTGGCGTCGGTGACACCCTGCGGGTTCCAGGAAGCCGAGTCCGGGTGCGAGAAGCGGATGAACTCGTTCTGGTTGAAGCCGATGGCAGGATGGTAGATCTCCTTGATCGGATCACCCGGGAAGAGAAGGCCGCACGGATCGTCCCAATGGGCGGTGTCGTACTGCGGAAGGTTCGGGCTCAGCTTGCCGTTCATGATGTCGCGCATCGAGAACGAGACGAGGTCCTTCCCGGTGAGGGGAATGTTGAAGTCGATGACGGCCTTGGAATACTTGTTCCAGACCGTGACGTGCGCGATGACGCCGGGCATCGACACGTTGACGATGGACACGAGCGTGTCCGTGCCGCCGCTCGGGATCGGATACCCCGTGGCACCGTTCAGCGTGACCTTCCAGTACGGAACGAGCAGCGTGGCCGCCGGCACGTTGTCATACGCGCAGGTGACCGCATAGCCCGTGCCCGCGACCGCGAGGAGCACCAAGGCGATGAGGACGGAAAACTTTTTCATTTTTACTCCTACCGAGAATTGCGATGGTTCAGTTAGATCCGAGTGAGTTTTATTGCAGAGTCTTTTCGAAAGGGACATTCGGCTCCTGCCGCGCGCGATATTGAATCACCTCCCGAAATAAATTTAGAAAGTCGCCGTTTCGGCGAAAACAAGCAGATTGAGAGACGGAAGTCTCTTGAACATTGAGCAGACGATAGGAACAAAATTCTGCCGTGTCAAGATCTTTCCTCAGAAATATGGTGGAGGGGCATATCTGTAAGGAGAGTGTCCCGGGAGGCCCGGACCTCACACGGATCACTTAGAGAGGCCGCGAAAGACCCGGAGGCCTCCCGCCCGCGTCTCGTCCCCCGTGAGGTACTGGTACATGAGGGCGACGTCCATGTGCCCGTCCCCGTCGAAGTCGGCGATCCGGAGCGCCGTCGGGTGGTTGACGAAGGCCGGCTCCCGGTCGGACGCCAGCTCCTCGAATTCGCCCTCGGGCGTCTGGAAGAAAACCCGCATGCGCCCCGTGCTTTCGTCGCACCACACGACGTCGTCGAGGCCGTCTCCGTTCAGGTCCCCGGCCGCGATGGCGGGTGACGCGGCGTCGAACTGGAGCGTCTTCACGATGCGCTTGCCCGCCATCTTCCCGTCGGCGCCGCGGTAATAGACCGTGATGCCCTGCCCGTCGATCTTCGGCGAGGCGCCGGACGGCGTGCGCTTGAACCACGTCGAAAAGGCCGCCGGATGGCCGAGGTAGGTGCCCGCCGCCGCCCCAACGTGCTGCCCGTGGCCTTCGACGACTCCGTCGCCGAGATAGCGGAATTCCTCGCTCTTCGGGTCGAACTCCCAGAGAGTCGCGGCGCTTCCGATGTACCGGCACGCCGAGGAATAGAAGGGCAGTCCGTCCTTCGCGTCCTTCGGCACGACGAGCGCTATCGCGTACCCGAAACAGGCGCCCTCGAGGCCCTTGTGCACCTCGCGAAAGTACGTGCCTTCGTTCAGGAAGCCACGAACGTCGTAGCCCCTCACGTAGTCGCTGCCCTTTTCGGCCTGCGGCTGCCCGTCTCTCGTTATCCGCTCGGGGTCGTCGGAGATGACGAGAAGATCCTGCCGGCCGTCGCCGTTCAGGTCGCCCGCAGCGATCGCGCGCGTCGATATCTGCCGGGGCAGACCCCGGGTTTCGACCTTGAAGCTGCCACCGCCCTTGTTGTACGCGACGGCCGGTCCCGCGCCATGCCCCCCGAAGACGATGTCGAGCTTGCCGTCGCCGTCCATGTCCGCGAGGGTGACAGCCCCATAGGCCGCATTGATCTTGTCGGGGTTCTCGAACGTGAGGTCGGCCAGGCGCCAGCGCCACTTCTTGTCCTCGGCGTCGCCCTTGTCGAGCCGGAACACGCGGACGAAGTTGGCCGTGAGCCGGGCCGGCGGCACCACGATCTGGGGACGGCCCTGCTCCAGGACGTCGCCCACGTCGAAGTTCTCGCGCCACATGCCCGCCCGCGGCAGGCCCTCGGAGATCTCCTCGAAACGAAACGTGCCCTTCGAGATCTTCGGCGTCACAATGGCGGCTTCGCTGGCCGGAAGCTCGATGATCGGCTCGAGGTCGCCGGGCTCCGGCGCGCCGGCCTTCTTCGGGCCGGGCTTCGGCGGGTCCGGGGGAGCGATGACGAAGTACGCCTTCTCGTCCTGGCGCATGATGAGGAGTCCCGGCCCGCTTACCGCGGCGTTAATGAGATGTCCGTCCTTCTCGTAGTACAGGGCCTGCTTCGGGATCCGGAGAAGCTTCTTTCCGGTCTCCTTGTCCACGACCGTCGTAGTCTGAAATTCGTCGGTGTCGTCTCCCGGCACCTCCGCCGGAGGCTGCAGGCCGAAAAGCGATTTCACCCGGTCATTCCGTTTTGCGTCCTCGGCAGCGGTTTCAGCCTTCGATTCGGCCTTCAATTCCGCTGGGGTTTTCGCGGTGGGGGCGGAAGGCACCGTGGACGAGCAGCCGAGTGCTCCAGCGAGAACGGCCGCCGTGAGGGCGGAGAGGGACACTTTCACGGAAAACTCCTAGCAGCGCACGGAACCCTCGGACCTTCGGCCTTCGGGCGATGAAGAATCGGTCGGAAGAAACTCTCAGAGGAGGTCGGCGAACGACGGGCGGCACCGCCGGAAGAGCCGCACTCCCGCAAAGCCTACCACGACGAGGACGGCGGACCACGCCGCGAGGCGGCCGGACGAGGGCAGGGGCGCGTCGAAGAGCGCCGCGCGGAAAAGCGCCATGAGATCGCGCAGCGGGTTCAACACGAGGAAGCGCGCCGCGAAGTGAGGGACCTTCTCTTCCGGATAGAGGATCGGCGTCAGGTAGAAACCGATCATGAAGAACGGCGGCAGGATCTGGGAGAGATCGCGAAAAAAGACGTTCAGCGCCGCCAGGACGAGCGCCGGCCCCGCAAGAAGCAGGATCTGGAACGCGAACGCCGCGAGAAGGACCCCGGGCCGCACCGCTCCACGCCCCGAGACGACGAGGTATAGCGTGAAGAGCGCGAGGCCCGCCGCTTCGATGAGGAGCGCCGCTCCGACGCTCGACGCCACGAGCAATTCGATCGGGAAGCGCAGCTTCTTCACGAGGTGGGCCTGGTCGCTGACGACAGTGGTCGCCCGCGTGATCGCTTCCTGCAATCCCATCCAGGGGAGGACACCCGCGAGGAGAAACTCCACGTAGGTCCCTCGAAAGCCGTCCGGGGGCGGGAGTTTGAAGACGGCCACGAAGACAAAGGCGTAAAGCCCGCAGATGACGGCCGGATTGAGGACCGCCCACAGGGGACCCGCGAAGCTTCCGGCGTACCGGGCAGCGAGGTCCCTGCGGAGCAGCTCCGAGAGCAGGAAGAGCTTGTTCTTCAACGAGGTAGCCGTTCTCCAAACCAGCCCGAAACCGCTTGACACCCGGGCGGGAGGGTCTATCTTAGACGACGAACGGTCATGAGCGCTGTGCCGCGTGCGTCCCAGATCCTCCTCGTGGGGCAGAAGATCCGTCAGATCCGGAAAAGCCGGCATCTGACTCAGGCGGATCTCGCCTCGCGCATCGGGGTGACGCAATCCGACCTGTCGCGCATGGAAAACGGTGAGTACAAGGTCGGTCTCGACACTCTCTTCCGGATCCTTCAGGTGTTCGAGCTGTCCATGAGCCACTTCTTCGAAGAACCAACGGCAGAGTCGGAAGCGTCCGCGGGTGCGGCGCCGGCCGAAGACGTCAAAACCAGTACGGACGTTCCGTTTGAAGAGTGGGCCTCCCTCTCCGACGAGTCGCGCCGCGAAGTGCGCGAGTTCATCGCCTTCAAGAAGATGCAGGCGGATAAGACGCGATCGGACGAGCCCAATGAGTGAGCTCAAGGCCGCCGCCGAAGCCGCGCGCTCCGAAGCGCTCGCGCTGCTCGAGAAGGGCGAGTTCTCCCCCGCGCTCGCCGCGTACGACCGCGCCTTCGAGGCCGCGAACGCGACGAACGACCCGGCCTTCGCCGACTGGATGTTCGTGTGCCGCGCGGCCGCCGCCGCGGAGCTGGGCCCGGCCGACAAGGAGCTCGTCGAGCTCAAGTGCGTGCTCCTCCGCACGCTGGACCCGGGCACGTCGTTTCGCGCCGCGTACACGGCCGCCCGCATCTACGAGATTCGCCGGAACTACGCCCGCGCCGCGAGCTACAACGCCCGCGCGCGCTCCCTCGTCACGCGGCTCTCCGACCCTCTCCTCGCCGGAGCCGCCGAGAACCAGGCGGGCAGCATCCTCGCGGCCGACAGCCGGTTCGCGGAGGCCGCCTCCTCATACCGGCGCTGCCTCGATCTGGCAGATCTTTCAAACGCCACGGCGAGCCAGACGCCCGCGCTTTTCTCGCCCGCGTGGCGCGCGATCTGCCAGGACAACCTCGGCTACAGTCTGATCGCGCTCGACCAGGTGTCCGAGGGCCTGGCGCTCGTGCACGAGTCGTTCGAGACGCTCGAGGCCCTCGGCGCGCGCGCGTACTCGATCGTCCCGCTCGGCGACCTCTGCTTCGGCTACCTCAGGAGCGACCGTTACGCGGAGGCCCGCTATTTCGGGGAGGCGGCGCTGGAGCGCCTCGCCGAACCTGAAGCCGCCGGTGAGACCGCCGCGTCCGAGAAGAACCTGCTCTACCTCCTCGGCGAGACGTGCCACCTCGCCGGCGACGACGGCGGCGCGCGCGTGTACTTCGACCGTCTCGCGAGCCTCTATCCGGAATTCCGAAACCTCCGCGCGTACCTCGAGGTCTTCGACTTCCGCAACGTCATCAATCTTCGGAGCTGACCGTGAAACGCAGCGTCTCTCACCGCCTCGCCTCCGCGCTCGTCGGCTTCGTCGCCTTCGTGTCCTTGGGGGCGTCGGCAAACCGGGCCGAGGCGGCGTCCGCCGTGCTCGCGAAGGACGGAACGCTCTACGAGGTGTTCCCGACGTCCTATGGCAACGTCATTTCCGGCGCGAACGCGTCCGACGCGTCGCTTCGCGTCCTCGCGCTGCGCACGACGCCTCCCGGAGGCAATCCCGCGGTCGAGGTCGTGGGCGGGACGGTAAACGACTTCTTCAAGCTCGAGGCGTCGATCGAATTCGACGAAGCGACGCAGAGCGTGTTCATCGTCTATTCCCGCGTCCTGGGCTTCTTCTCCGACGTCCAGGTCACGATCCACCGCGACGGTTCCTGGGCCGATGGCCGCTTCCTGCCGAACCCCGGCCTCTACGTTTCGTTGAGCCCGCAGCTTCTCGTGACGCGGCAGACGTATACGGACGTCGACGCCGAAGGCCAACCGGTCGTGAAGAGCCGCTCGATCCTCTCGATCGTGTGGTGGGAAGAGAGCGGCTCCTCGCAGGCCCGCTACGCCGCCGTCTTCGTCGAGGACGGCAGCCTCCGGCTGGACGACGTCACGGCGTGGAACCTCAACGAGCTGAACGGCAAGTCCGGCCCGACCGACAACTCGGGGCTGCCGCTCTCGTCGTACGCGCATCCCGGCATGCAGCGCGACGCCGGGACGAACGGCGGCGTTCTCGTGTCCTTCGCGAACCTCGCGACGCGCACGCAGCAGGTGATCCGCCTCTCGTTCCCCGACGACCTCACGAAGCTCACGCCTCCGTCGAACCTGATGCCCACGCAGCGCACGTCGTATGCGCGCGGCCACATCCCCATCGGGCGTTCGTTCACGGACAGCCGGCTGCCAGTCGAGATCGACCTGCCCTTCCAGGTAGCGGTGGGCACGTTCATCTCGCCGGCGGGCATCCCGACGTTCTACTGGAGCACGGACACCAGCCTCGTCTATCTCCGCGACGACTCGAGCACGGTGTTCACGATCCCGTTCCGCCCGGACTTCCCCGCCGATCGCGCGCTCGCGGTCGTGAGGGACATGTCCGAGAAGGAATAGGCGGCCGCCGGACGCTTCAGATTCCGCGCGGGAGGCCCGCGCGCGGATCGCTCTCGTAGAGCGCGGCGAGCTTCTCGGCGAGCGCGCGGCCCTCGTCCGTGACCCGTGCCGGCATGGCGATCGTGACGCGGTAGTAGTGGTCCCCGTCGGCGGCGCGTCCGCTCCTGACCCCGTAGCCCTTGAGGCGGAAGCGCTGCCCCCCCGGCGTGCCGGAAGGGATCCGCGCGCGCACGGGTCCATGGATCGTCGGCACGTCGATCTCGGCGCCGAGGTAGGCCTCGGACACCGTGACGGGAACCTCCGCGACGATGTCGTCCCCCTCGCGCGAGAAATACGGATGCGGCACGACGGTGAGGGCGACGTAGAGGTCGCCCTTTTCGGTGCGGCCCTTGCCAGGCACGCGCACCTTGGAGCCGGTCGCGACCCCCGCCGGGATGCGCACGCTGAGCCGCTCCTTCGAGACCACCTCACCGGCGCCGTGGCAGACGGGGCACGCCGCGTGACCCATGCGGCCGGACCCGCCGCAGCGTGAACAGCGTTTCGGAGCGCGCACGTGGAGCGTGATCGTGCCGCCGAGGACGGCATCCCGAAACGGAATCGTGAGCTCGGCCGCCGCGTCATCGTCCTCGTCCTCGAAACCGCGCGCGCCGCCGGCTCGAGCGCCCGAGCCGGCGCCTGAGAAGAGATCGGAGAAGAGATCTCCAAAGTCACCCGACCAGCGGAAGTTCGCCGGCCCCGCTCCAGGCGTTGGTCCGCGTCCCGATCCGCCGAACGGGTTTCCTCCGCCGAACGGGCCGCTCCCCTGAGGCCGAGGCGCGCCAGGCTCGGGCGGACCTCCGGTGTCGCCGGTCTGGTCGAAGTGCTTCCGGCGCTTCGGATCCTTGACGACCTCGTAGGCCGCGGCGATCTCCTGGAACTTCTTCTTCGCGGCGCTGTCGCCGGCGTTCACGTCGGGGTGAAACTTGCGCGCGAGGCGCCGGTAGGCCTTTTTGATGTCGGCCTCGCTCGCTTTTCGCTCGACTCCCAGAACCTCGTAGGGATCCCTTGCCGCCATGGCGCCCTACGATACCCGACCGGCGCCTGGTCCCGAACCCCGCGTGGAACCGAGGTACGATCCTCGGGCATCTCATGGCGGCGGCATCGTGAAAATCCTTCAGCATCGCGACGTCCTTTCGATCATCCTCGCCGGCGGGATGGGCGAGCGCCTGTTCCCGCTCACGCGGGATCGCGCGAAACCCGCGGTCCCCTTCGGCGGCCGGTACCGCATCATCGACTTCGCGCTCAACAACTGCGTCAACTCCGGCCTCACGAAGATCAAGGTCATGACGCAGTTCAAGTCGAATTCGCTCATCGAGCACATCATCCGAACATGGCGCCTGAGCTTCGACATCGACCAGTTCGTGGACCCCGTGCCCGCGCAGATGCGCCGCGGGCCCCACTGGTTCCGCGGCACGGCGGACGCCGTTTACCAGAACCTCGACCTCATCTTCGACGAGGAACCCGAGCACGTCTGCGTTTTCGGGGGCGACCACATCTACATGATGGACGTCAACCCGATGCTCCTCTTCCACGAGGAGGGCGGCCATGACCTCACGATCGCCGCGATCCCGGTGCCAATTGCCGAGGCCTCGCGGTTCGGCGTCCTCGAGGTCGCGGCGGACGGACGCATCGTCGGCTTCGAGGAGAAACCCGCCGCGCCCCGCTGCATCCCGGGGCAGCCGGAGCTGGCGCTCGCGTCGATGGGAAACTACATCTTCCGGGCCGGCGTCCTCATCGAGGCCCTCGAGCACGACGCCCTGCAGGACACCTCCCACGACTTCGGCCGGGAGATCATTCCGGCGCTCCTCGCGGGAGGCGGGCGCCTTTTTGCCTACGACTTCTCGACGAACCGCGTGCCGGGCGCCGAGGACCTGCCACCGTACTGGCGGGACGTGGGCACGATCGATTCCTACTGGGATGCTTCGATGGACCTGATTTCCGTCACGCCGCCGCTCAACCTCTACAACCCCAAGTGGCCGCTCAAGAGCCACGCGTCGCAGCTGCCGCCGGCAAAGTTCGTGTTCGCGGACGCCGTCTCCCAGCGCATCGGCATCGCGACGGACTCGACTGTCGCGTCCGGATGCATCATCTCGGGCGGCACGATTCACCGGTCGATCCTCTTCCCACGCGTGCGGATCAACTCGTTCTCGAACGTCGAGGAATGCGTCCTCATGGACGGCGTCGACGTGGGGCGCTACGCGCGCCTCCGGCGGGTCATCGTCGATCGCGGTGTGAAGATCCCGCCCCGGACCGAGATCGGTTTCGACGTCGAGGAAGACCGGAAGCGCTTCCACGTCTCGGAGGGCGGAGTCGTCGTGATCCCCAAGGGGGCCGAGGTGCCGGGACCCGGCGACTGACACCGAGGCCGGTCAAGCCGGTTGCTTCGGGCCTCGCGACCGTATAAAGTTCGGGTTTCGAACCTCTAGGCCGAATTTTATATGGACGACATCGATCGCCGGATCCTCGACATTCTCCAGCGGGACGCCAAGATCTCGCAGGCGAGAATCGCGGAAACGGTGGGCCTCACCACGCCGTCGGTGAACGAGCGGATCAAGAAGCTCGAGACGCGCGGTTTCATCCGGCGTTTCACGGCGCTCCTCGACCCTCGTCTCGTCGGAATGCCCCTCGTGGCGCATGTGGATGTCCTCCTGGAACACCCCCGATTCGAACGCCCGTTTCTCGAGGAGATCGAGGCGCTGCTCGACGTCCAGGAGTGCTACGCGATCTCGGGCGATTTCGGCTACCGGCTGAAAATCCGGGCCCGCGACGTGGAGCATCTGGAAGCGATCCTGCGCGAGAAGATCCAGACGATCCGGGGCGTGGTCAGAACCCACGTCGAACTGTCGCTCTCCGTCAAGAAGGACTCCACGCTGCTCCCGCTCCTCGAAGGGATCTGAACCGGCGGACTGTCGTTTTTGCACCGCTAGTGTCCGTTTTCGATCTCTCGGCCCATCCCACCAGGACATGCAAGAGAAGCCGAAACCTGGCGTAAGTCATTAATACCGACTAATTTGTAGCTTGACTCGCGAGCCCGCGAAACTCGAGGCACCGGGCTTGCGTATAAGGAGGCAGGAGATCGAAACGGGCATTTCGACTAAACATCAAATGAATACGACGATCTTCACTCCCTCCCCCCAGTCCCGCCGGCCTCCCGGCCGTCGGGCCCTCCAGACTTTTCCCTCCATCAAAAACCTCAGTTAGTCAATCCCACCGCCGCAATCCCCGCCCGACCGAAAGGTCGGGTGGGAGCCCACCGTTTGGGCCTCGCGAACGTGATCGGGATTATCTAAAAGTGGTAGGCGAGGGAAGCGCCGACGAGGATCGGCTTGTGTGAGGCATCGGTCCTGAGGAGGTATCCCGTGGCGTCGATCCGTAAGTCCCAGCGTCTCCCGAGCTGAAAGATCGTCAGCAGTCCGGCGTGCCAGCCGATCACGGTCTCGCTGATGTCCGCGGGCACTTGACCGGCCTCGGGGTCGCGCGGCGACAGGCCGAAGACGCCGACGCCGGCGACGAACCCGGCCTGCCACCAGGCTTCCTGGAACACGTATCCGACCGACAGGCTGCCTCCGTTCACCTTCACCCGCGGAGAGTCGCCTGCGGGCGGCTGAAACGGGGGCGCGGTCACCACCGAACCGGGCAGAAGGAAGCTCTCGTAGCGCGCCTCCAGGATTATGCCCGTCTCGAGCTCGACGTCCGCGAAGACGCGGAAACCCCCGGTCGAAAACGCCTTCACGTCCGCGGGCCGCCCGGTGTCGGTCACGGCGAATCCGCCGGCGCCGACGGCAAAGGGAAATTCCGACTGACGGTTCGTCTGGGCGGCCGCGGAAAAAGAGAGCCCGGCGACAAAAGCGGCGAGAAGGGCGGCCCGAGCGAGCGAGCGGAGGAATCGCAGTTTCATCGGTGTCATTGGCGAAGAGGATACGCCGGGGCCGGTCGGTCGGAAGATATGCATATTGCGGATACGGAGGCCGGCACGCCCTCGTCTAGAATCCAAAGCCGTGCCGCGTGAGGAGCCTTCTCTGACCGCAACTCTTGGGCGAGGGTTTTTCGCGCCTCTCTTTGAGCCTCTCCTCGCCCTCCTCGTTCCGTCGCGTTGCGCCGTCTGCGAGGCGCCGCGCGCCGACCTCGGCGGCGGCGGCGTGTGCCGCTCCTGCTGGGCCTCGCTTCCCGTTCTCGACGCGGCCGCGGCGTGCCCGCATTGCGCGCTCCCGTCCGGCGGTTCTCCGTGCGCCGCCTGCCGCCTTCATCCGCCGGCGGTGACGCGCACCGCGGCATTCGGGCTCTATGCGGGCGGGCTGCGCACCCTCCATCACGCCTTCAAGTTCGCCGGCTGGGATCTCCTCGCCGCGCCCCTCGGCGAGCGCCTCGCCGCTCTCGCGCGGGCGACCGCGATCGCCTCGGGTGCCGACGCGCTCGTGCCCGTGCCCTCTACCCGCCGGCGCAATCGTGAACGCGGGTACGATCCGGCCATGCTTCTCGCCGACGAGACCGGGCGCCTCCTCGCCACGCCGCGGCGCGCGCTCCTCTCCCGCACGCGCGAGACGCCCCCTCAATCCACGCTGCCCGCAGCGCAGCGCCGCGGAAACGTGGAAGGGGCCTTCGCGTCCTCCCCCCGCGCCCGGGGACGCGTCCTCGTCCTCGTGGACGATGTCGTCACGACGGGCGCGACGCTCTTCGCGGCGGCGCGCGCCCTGCGCGAGGCAGGAGCACGCGACGTGCGGGCGCTCGTGCTGGCCCGCACCCCGGAGCCCACATGACCGCACTCTTCGACCGGCTCGTCGTGACCGCGCTTCCGCTCGTCCCCCGCTCGCTCGTGAGACGCGTCGCCTCGCGCTACGTGGCGGGAGACACGCTCGACGACGCCCTCGCCACGGTGCGCGCGCTCTCGGCCGAAGGCGCAATGGCAACGCTCGACATCCTCGGAGAGAGCGTGACCCGTCCGGAACAGACGGAGGCGACGCGCGATCAATACCTGCGCATGATCGACGCGATCGCAGCGAGCGGCCTCAACGCAAACATCTCGGTGAAGCCGACGGCGGTGGGCCTCGCCATCGACCCGGCGCTCGCCCTCCGCAACTGCACCGAAATCTGCACGCGCGCTTCGGCCCACGGGATGTTCGTGCGCTTCGACATGGAGGACAGCCCGTACACCGAGCCGACACTTCGGCTCGTGCTCGAGCTGAAGGCGAAGTTTCCGGCCGTGGGGGCGGTGATCCAGGCCTACCTCAAACGCAGCCTTCGCGATCTCGACCGCCTCATCGCCGCCTCGATCAACGTGAGGATCTGCAAGGGCATCTACGTCGAGCCCCGCACGATCGCCTGGAAGGACCGCGCGACGGTCATCGCGAATTTCGCGGCCCTCGTCGACAAGCACCTGTCCGCGGGCTGCTTCGTCGGCATCGCGACGCACGACGAGGCCTGCGTAGAGCGCGCGCTCGAGACCATCGACCGGCTCAAGCTCGGGCCGGACCGCTACGAGTTCCAGATGCTCCTCGGGGTGGATCCCGTTCTCCGGCGCAGCCTTCTCGACGCCGGCCACAGGCTGCGGGTCTACGTGCCCTACGGCCGGGACTGGTATGCCTACTCGACGCGGCGCCTGAAGGAGAACCCCTCGATCGCCCGGCACGTGGTCCGCGCCACCCTCGGCTTCGGGCCGGCCGTCTGAAGCTCAGTCTCGAAGCCGGTTGACGCGGCGCGGAATCCGGGCGGATGATAAGAGCATAGGGGAGTCTGTGACCCTTTCGAAGCGCCCGACACAACGCCTCGGCGTTGCGGCGTTCGCCGCTGCCGCTCTGGCCGTGCTCCTCGCCTGGTCCGCCGCTGCGGGCGAGGCTGGAGCCCGTCGCGCGCCCCTGGCGGGCATCGTGCGCGCCGGCGGCGTCCCCGTCCCGGGCGCGTCACTCATCGTGCGCGGCGTGACGGCCGGCGGAGCCACCGTCGTGAAGTTCCTGAAGAGCGACCGCGACGGGACGTTCGTGCTCGGGGACGCGGCCGAGGGCCTCTACACGGTTCTCTCGGTGGTGCCGGGCTTCCGACCCGCGCTCGCCCGCCTCATGCACCGCGCGGTTCCGGACGGCGCGCTGTCGTTCGTGAGGCTCGACCTCGAGTTGCCCGCGGGCATCCTGCCCGAAACGACGGGGGGGCCGCTCGACGTCTGGATCGCGCGCGCCGTGGCGCCGGGCGACGTCCTGCGCGACGTGCCCGCGATTCTCGCGGCCCTCGAAGAGGGGCCGGAGTCGGCGGCTCTCCCCCTCACGATAGCCGGAAGGGACACGCGCGCGAGCACGATTCCGATCCGCGCGTCCGTGGCGTCCACGGCGGGATTCGGCGCCGCCGGCGAGTCGTCGCTGTCGCGCGCGTCCCTCGACGTGAGCGGCACAGCCGGGGACCGGTTGCGCTGGGGCGCCTCGGGGGCGTACGCGCGTCTCGCGGCGCTCTCGGGCGAGAAGACGGGGGACGCGTCACGCGTGGCGCTCGACCTGTCTTCAGGATTCGCGGGAGGGGCCGCGGGTTCGTCGGGAGCGATCGGACCCGGCCAGTCGGTTCACATCGCGACCCGCCAGCAGAACATGACCGACGACGCGCAGGGCGCCCGCTTCGCGACACACTCGCTCGACTGGAACGGGAGCCTCTCCGAGTACGCGCAGGCCTCGGTCTCGGCCCGCCTCGTTTCGCAGTCTCGGCTCCTCTCCGCCGGGCCGGCGGCGGACCTGTTCGCGCGCGAGTCCAACGCCGTCGACGTCGCCGCCCGCTACCAGACCGACCTCTCCTCCAGTACGTTCGCCCGCGTGTCGGTGTCCTACCGAAGCGCGATGAACGAGTACGCGGGCCAGCCGACGCCCTTCGACCGCGAGACCCGCGCCGGCGCGGTCGCCGGCGTCCGCTTCTTCAACGTGTTCGTCCTCGAGGGCGGAGCGACCGGGGACGTTTCGGCCCGCTCGCGCGGCGTCACGCCGGAGCTCACGCTCGCGATCGCGACACGCGACGGCTGGAAGATCTACGGCTTCGCGGCTCGCCGTTTCGAGCGAAGTCTCGACGGAGAAATGCCGCTTCTGGGCGAAGCAGGCACGGACGAGGCGGATCTCACGCGGCGCTCGCGTGCCCTCTACAAGGGCGGCCTCATGTGGAAGAACGCCGACGGAGAGAACGTCTCGCTCGAGGCCTCGCGGCGCGAGCTGACGGGCACGTACCGCCTGCTTTTCGATCCCGATTTCCTCGACCGGCTCGATTCGCTCTATTTCTTCCCGAACGACATCGCGACCGACATTTCGTTCGGGGCCACCGTGCGTCTCGGGAAGGCGCTCGACGGGCGCGTCATGATGCGGGCGGGCAAGCTCTCGGGAGAGCGTGACGGCCTGATCCGCGCCGACGAGGCCGCCTGGGGCGTCGCGCAGACCGCTGTCCGCATCCGCGCCACAGATACGTCCCTTGGGATCGGTTACCGTGTGGTGACGCAGTCGCTCACGCGCGGATCGATCGTCCTCCGCAACGATGTCGAGGCCGTGGATGTCACGCTCGCCCAGTCCATCCCGATGCCGGCGCTCAGGTCCCTGGGCTCCGACCTCCGCGCGCTCTTCTCCATGGAACTGGGAAAACGCCGGGAAGGCGAAGACGAGGAGAAACAGAACCGCAGGCTCGCGGGCGGCTTCTCAATGTCGTTCTAGGTCGTTCTAGTCCCGCCTCGTCTTCCCAAATTGCCCGATCTCCAAATACCCGGGCCACCCTTCAATATTCCGTGGCGGGGGCCCGTCACGAGTTCGTTCGCGCCTATCAAAGGCCATTTTCTCAATACTTTAGGCTGATCCAAGCAATCGGATTGCTGGCATCTTACTTGCTGTAGAGATCGACATGGAGACACCTTCGCCTCGACTGCGCTCCGTGGCGCGGTGGCTCCTCATCTGCTGCTTCGCGGCGGCACTCGTCCCCTCCGTGTTCTGCCTTGCGCGCAAGGTCTCGGCGTTCGGCCGCGCCGACGTGCTCGTCTCTCCCGAACCCGAAGGCCTTCGCGTGCGCCGCGTCGGCGACTCCGCCGCCGCTTCCGGTCTTAGGGCCGGCGATCTCCTGCTGCTCGTGGATGGGGCCGAGGCGCGGCAGGTGGGTGATCCCTCGCGCTGGCTCGCCGAGCGCTCCGCCGAGCTGACCGTCCTCCGGGGCGACGCGCTTCGGACCTTTCGAAACGTTCCGGTTTCCTCGTGGGACTGGCTGTACCTCTTCCTCTTCGCGGTGGGCGTCGCGTTTCTCGCGGCGGGCTTCGCGGCGGTGCGGCCCTCGCCGCCGACGCGCGAGTCGCTTCTCTTCGCGGGCTTCGCGCTGTCCGTCGGGCTCGTCCTCACCCTCACGCCGGTGCCGCCCGTCGACGGCCTCTTCCGCGCCGCCGTGCTCCTCGAAGACGCCGCGCGTGCCCTGTTCCCGGCTCTCCTGCTCTCCCTCGTTTTCACGTTTCCGAGGCGGATGCGAAGGACGCCGGCATGGCTCCCCTTCGTTCCGGCCGCCCTGCTGCTGGCCGCGACGGCGGCCGTGTACTTCGGCGGGACGGGCCGCGGCGCGTCCGAGGCGGTGAACGCGCTCGACCGCGCGCAGATCGTCTGGATGGCGCTCGGCGCCGCGCTCGCCGCCGTGCGGCTCGTGGTCCTCGCGCGGCGCCCCACGGACCTTCTGACCGAGAAGCAGGTCCGATTTCTCCTCCTGGGCGTCACGGTGGGTTTCCTCCCCCTCGTCCTCCTGAATCTCGTGCCGCGCCTTCTCGGAGGCTCGATTCCGATTCTCTCGTCTCTCGCGGTCCTGCCCCTCGCGCTCGTTCCGGCCGCCTTCCTCGCCTCGCTCACGCGGTATCGGCTCTGGGACGTGGAGGTGCTCGGCCGGCAGACCGCGTCCCTGCTCGGCGCTCTTCTCGTCGGAGCCAGCTTCTTTGCGCTCGCCCAAATCCTCCTCGCGCATCCGGTGGCCGTCGGGATTCCGCACGCGAAGGGCGCTCTCGAGGCGTGCGCGGGCCTTCTCATGGCGCTCAGCTTCGCGCCCGTAAGGCGCGGCCTCTCCAGCGCGTTCGCGCGGCTCCAGTATCGCGAAGCCTGGCGCGACCGCGAGAGACTGCTCGCGCTCGTGCGCGACCTCCCGACGCCGCGCCCGCTCGGAGAGCTCCAGGAGCTCCTCGCGGAACGCATCACGCGGGGCCTCGGCGTCTCGCGCGCGGCCCTCCTGCCCGTGGCGGGGGACGCGCTCGTCGCGCGCGACGTGGACGGGGGCCCGCCGCTTCCGCTCGCGGAGCTCCCCACCGCGGCCCGCCTCGGACCGACGCGCCTGTCGCGCCAGGACTTCACGGCGCGGCCGACGGCGGCGGTCTCGCGGCTCCGGCGAGCCGGATTCCGCACGCTGGCTCCATTGACCGTCTCGGGACGCCTTCTCGCGCTCTTCGCCGTGGGCGACCGCGCGGGACGCGTGCCGCTGTCGCTCGACGATACGGAGCTTCTGGAAACGGTCCTCGCTCCGGCGGCGCTGGCGCTCGACCACGCGCGGCTTTTCGACGAGCTGCGCGTCGAGGCCGATCGCTACCGTACCCTCCAGCAGTTTCACGAGAACGTCGTCGCGGGCTCGGCCGCGGCGATCGCCGCCACGGACGACGCGGGGCGGCTCACCTCGGTCAACCCCGCGTTCGCCGCTCTCCTGGGGCGCGACGCGGCGTCTCTCGTAGGGATCCTCGCGGAGGACGTGCTGCCCGCCGCGCTCGTGGGAGGCGCGCCGCCCCCGCAACTCGAGGCAGACCTCGGCTCGGGGCCGCGCGTTCTGCACGTCGCGGTTTCGCCTTTTCCGGGCGCGGGGCCGGATTCGCGCGCCCGGGTCCTCGTCCTCTATGACGCGACCGAGACCGCGCGGCTCGAACGCGCGCTCGCCGATCAGGAACGCCTCGCCGCTCTCGGCACTCTCTCGGCGGGCGTCGCGCACGAGGTGAACACGCCGCTCGCCGGAGTCGCGGGCTTCGCGCGACTCCTCCTCGACGAGACGCCGGCGGACGACCCCCGCCGGACGCTCGTCGAGAAAATCGAACGGCAGGCGTTTCGCGCCTCGCGCCTCGTCAGCAGCCTGCTTGATCTCGCCCGCGGCCGGCCGCGGGAGTTCGCGCGCCTCGAACCGGCCGCGCTCGCGGAAGAAGCCGCCTGGGCGCTCGCGGACGAGGCCGCGGCACGGCGCGCCCCCCTCGAGGTCGTGGCCGCGCACGCTCTTCCGGCCGTGTCCGGCCATCGGGACGCCCTCGTCCAGGTGCTCGTGAACCTCGCGAAGAACGCGCTCGAAGCGGTCACGCTCCCCCGCGCCGCGGCCGACCCGCCACCCGCCGTCACGCTGCGCGTCGGCGCCGCCGACGGCTGCGTGCTGTTCTCCGTGGAGGACAACGGACCTGGCCTGACAGATGCACAGGCGGCCCGTGTGTTCGATCCGTTCTACTCCACGAAGACCGCTCAGGGCGGAACGGGGCTGGGCCTTGCCATCGCGCGGGATATCATTCACGCGCACGGCGGCACGCTGACCGTGACGTCCGCGGGAGAGCGCGGGGCCCGATTCACCGTCTCCCTGCCCGCCGCGACCTGAAAACAATGCCGACCGTTTTGATCCTCGACGACGAGCCTGTCATCCGCGACGTGCTGGGATCCGTCCTCGCGAAGGCCGGATTCGTGACGCGCGAAGCCGCGACCGCGGCCGAGGGACTCGAGCGTCTCGCGAAGGAGCCAATCGACCTCCTGCTCCTCGATCTCATGCTCCCGGACCGGCCCGGCCTCGAGGTCCTCTCGGAGGTGAAGTCGCGGCATCCCGAGGTGCCCGTCGTCGTCGTGACCGCATACTCCTCCGTGGAGAGCGCGATCACCGCGATGCGCGAGGGCGCGTTCCACTACCTGCCCAAGCCCTTCCGGAACGAAGAGGTCGTGCACGTCGTCAAGCAGGCGCTCGAGAAAAAGCGGCTCGTGGCCGAGAACCGCGCCCTCAAGGCGCGGCTCAACGCTCCGCCCGGCCTCAAGGAGATCATCGGCCGCTCCCCATCGATGGAACGCGTTTTCGAGACGATCCGCCAGGCGGCTCCCGCGCGTTCGACGATCCTCATCACCGGCGAGAGCGGCACCGGCAAGGAACTCGTCGCGAAGGCCCTCCACCGGCTGTCTCCGAGGGCGTCGGGCCCGTTCGTCACCGTGCATTCCGGGGCGCTCCCTCCCGACCTCCTGGAGTCGAACCTCTTCGGCCACGTGCGCGGCTCGTTCACCGGCGCGATAGCCGACAAGAAGGGCCTGTTCAAGGCCGCCGACCAGGGCACGATCTTCTTCGACGAGATCGGCACGGTGCCGATCGAGACCCAGGCGAAGCTCCTGCGCGTCCTGCAGGAGCGGGAGTTCCTGCCCGTGGGCGCCGTCGAGCCGCAGCACGCCGACGTGCGCGTCATCGCGGCCACGAATGCCGACCTGCCGCGGCTCGTCGCGGACGGACGCTTCCGCGAGGACCTCTTCTACCGGCTCTGCGTCATCACGATCCCGCTCCCGCCCCTCCGCGAACGCCGCGAGGACGTGCCCCTCCTCGTGGAGACGCTGCTCGCCCGGGCCGCGTTCGAGAACGGCAAGGCGGTCCCGTCCGTCACACCCGGCGTGATGAAGGCGCTCCTCGACCACGACTGGCCGGGCAACGTCCGCGAGCTGGAAAACGTCCTCGAGCGGGCGCTCGTCCTCGGCCACGGCGTGATCGACCTCGATCAGCTTCCGGACACCGTCCGGCGCTCGGTGCCGCGCGCGGCCGCGCTGCCCGCCGAAGGGCTCTCCTTCAAGGACGCCGTCGCCGCCTACGAGCGCGCGCTCCTCTCGGCCGCGCTTCAGCGCGCGTCGGGCGTCCAGAAGCGCGCCGCCGAGCTTCTCGGCCTCAAGCCGACGACGCTGAACGAAATGCTCAAGCGCCACGGCATGCTGCCGCGCGACGCGAGAGAGGCGAACGAGCCCGAGCCCGCCTCGCCGTCCCGCGCGACGGGGCTCTAGACTCCTCTCGGCTCCTCTAGCTCCTCTTCAGGAGGACGAACGTCCGGTCATCTCCGAACGGAGTCCCGGAGGTGAACGCCACGAGCGCCGCGCCAAGCTCGGCCTCGATCTCGGCGACGGAGCCCGCCCGCGCCCGGACCAGCGTCTCGACGAGCCGCGGCGTTCCGAATTCCTCGTCTTCGGGATTAGCGGCCTCGGTCACGCCGTCCGTATAGAGAGCGAGGAGATCGCCCTCGGCCATCGTGAACGTTCCCGAGCCGTACGTCTTTCCCGCGAACATTCCGAGCGGCGGTCCGTGGGCCCCGAGCAACTCCGACGCCCCGTTCTTGCGCACGAGGATGCCGGGGTTGTGGCCCGCGTTCGTGTAGACGACCGAGCCCGACTCCGGATCGTAGAGCGCGAGGAAGAACGTGATGAACTTCTCGGGACTCGTGCGCCGGAACACCATGTCGTTGAGGCGCGTGCAGAGCAGGCCCGGCGGGAAGTGCTCGCCGGCCCACACCTGGAACGCCGCCTGCACCGAGGCCGCGAGAATCGACGCGCCCATTCCCTTTCCGCTCACGTCCGCGATGACCACGTCGAGCGAATTGTCTCCGCGCTCGAAGAAGTCGTAGTAATCGCCCGAGACCGTGCGCGACGGCACGGTCCGTCCGAGAAGCTCTGTGTGGGGCAGCGTCGGCTCGGCCTCGGGCAAGAGGCGGCGCTGGATCTCCCACGCGAGCGCCAACTCGCTCTCGATGCGCTGGCGAGCCGCGGCGCCCTCCTGAAGACGCAGGTTCTGGATCTTGATGGCGGCCGTGTTCGCGAGGGACGTGAGGAGGCGGAGATCCTCTTCGCTGAAGCTCTTTCGGCCGAGGCGCACCTCGAGGTAGATGAGGCCGATGACCTTGTCCTCGACGAAGAGCGGCGCCGCCATGCACGACGTGATGCCCTGAATCCGGATGGATTCGGCGGCCCCGAGGCCGGCGTCCGTGGCGGCGTCGATGAGGAGGACGCCATTTTTCTTGTCGACGACGGACTGGATGAGCGTCTTGCTGAGCCGGATGTCCGAGGGATCCACACCGGCCGCGTACTTCACGCTCTCTGGTTTCAGCTTGCCCTGCTCGTCCGCCAGCATCAGGAGGCCCCGGTCGGGCTTCAGGAACGTGAACGTCTTCTCGAGGACGAGCTCGACGAGGCGGGGGAGGGGAATGTCTCCGAGCAGGTCCACCGAGATCTCGTTGAGCATCCGGAGCGACGCGTTCAGGCGCGCGAGCTCCTCGGCCCCGAGCTTCGAATCCCAGGCCTGTTTGTGCGGGCGCACGAGGTCCCTGGAGGACTGCAGGAACGTCGTCCGCTTCGAGCTTTCGTCGCCGATGGCGTCGATGACGACGCGCGTGGTGGATTCTTCGACGACTTCCACCAGCGTCTCGCCAAGCTGGATGCGGTCTCCGGCCGCGAGCGGCACGGGCACGGTGATGCGCGCCCCGTTCAGGGACGTGCCGTTGCGCGAGCCGAGGTCGACGAGCCGGATGGGGCCCGCGCCCTGGACGCCCTCGATCCGCGCGTGAACGCGCGAGAGCGTGCGGTCGCCGAGAGGCACGTCGTTCGTCGAGGAGCGACCCAGCGTCAGGACCGGGCGATCGAGCTGAATTCGACGCGCCGGCTCCCCCGGCACCCGCACGTTGAGGACGAGCACGAGGGGAAGTCTAGCAACAACAATCGGTTCGGCGTGTTCCCGAAGAGGCCGCCCGTGTTATTCTCCGCGGTTCCGGCGTCGCTCACCATGCGGCGAAGCCGTGAAGGAGAGGTCCATGAAGGAAAAGATCCACCCCGAGTACCACGAGGTCGACGTCCACTGTGCGTGCGGAACCACGTGGAAGACGAAGAGCACGAAAAACGAGCTCCGCCTCGAAATCTGCTCCAACTGCCACCCGTTCTTCACGGGCAAGTCCAAGCTCGTCGACACAGCCGGCCGCGTCGAGCGCTTCCAGAAGCGCTACGCGAACACGCCGAAGCCCACGACAACCCCGGTCAAGCCCAAGCCCGAGCCCGCCACGACCGCCTGAGGCGCAGGCGGTCCTTTCGGGCCGCCCGCGTCCGCATCCCATGTTTCAGAAGCTCGACGAGATCGAACGCAGGTACGCCGATCTCGAGGCGCGCGCGGCCTCGCCCGACGTGCTGTCGGATCACGCCCTCGCGACGAAGACGATGCGCGCCATGCGCGAGATCCTGCCGATCGTCGAGAAGAATCGTGAGCGCAAGCGGATCGACACGGAGCTCGCCGGCGCACAGGAGCTGCTCGACACGCTTCCGCCCGCGGACGAGCTTCGGCCGATCGCGCAGCAGGAGTTCGAGAGCCTGCGGGCCCGGCGGGACGCCGTCGAGGAAGACATCCACCTTCTCCTCCTCCCGAAGGACCCAAACGACGGTAAGAACGTGGTCCTCGAGATTCGGGCCGGGACCGGCGGTGACGAAGCCGCCCTGTTCGCGGAGGAGCTCCTCCGGATGTACGTGCGCTATGCCGAAGGACGCGGCTGGAGAGTCGAGATCATCGATCGGAGCGACTCCGGCGGCGCCGGGGGCCTCAAGGAGGTCCAGGCGATCGTCGAGGGCGAGGGCGCCTTTTCGCGCCTGAAATACGAGGGCGGCGTCCACCGCGTGCAGCGCGTCCCCGCCACCGAGGCCGCCGGGAGAATCCACACGTCGGCCGCCACGGTCGCGATCCTGCCGGAGGCGGAGGACGTCGACGTCGAGATCCTCGACAAGGACGTCCGCGTGGACCTCTTCTGCGCCTCAGGACCGGGCGGTCAGGGCGTCAACACGACGTATTCGGCGGTGCGCCTCACGCACCTCCCGACCGGGGTCGTCGTCCAGTGCCAGGACGAGCGCTCGCAGGTCAAGAACAAGGCGAAGGCGATGCGGGTCCTCAAGGCGCGCATCTACGAGGCCGAGCGCGAGAAGAAGGAAGCCGCGTACGCCGCCAACCGCAAGAAGATGGTCGGCTCCGGGGACCGGTCCGAGAAAATCAGGACCTATAACTTTCCGCAGAGCCGCGTGACGGACCACCGCATCGGGTTCACGTCCCACCGGCTGAGCGACGTTCTCGACGGGCGCCTCGACGAGCTGATCGACCCGCTCGTCGCGCACTTCCAGGCCGAGAAGCTGAAAGAAGAGCTCGCGAAGGCCTGAGAGTTCACCCGATCCGGTCGAGGACGTACGCGGGCGTCCCGTCCGCGTCGACGACCACGTCCGTGACCTCGTAGCCCCGGGCTAAGAGCGGCTTCACGAGCGCCGCGAAGCGGTGGCGCTCCTTCAACGTTCCGTCGTGGTCGGTCCGGTAGATGCGCGGCGCGCCCGCCGGGAACGGCAGGAGGAGGCGCGGCCCCGACGGGAGCGACCGCGGGTTCCGTGCCACGGGCAGCCCTGAGGCGTCCGGCCGCGGACGGGGCTCGCCCGCGGCCGCGCGCATGACGGCCGGGTCGTCCAGCCGCCACGCGACCTCGAAACGGTCCGACGGGAGGCCGGCGTAGATACCGCCCATGAGCCCGTAGAAGTTCGGGTGGAACGTGCGCACGGTCGCCCTCAGGTGCCCGATGTTCAGCTTCGCGTTCTTGAGGAGGAAAGGGTCGTACGTCCACGTCATGAGGCGGATGCCCCGCGCGAGGCACCACGCCCGTTGGAAGAGCTTGAGCTTCACCGCGAGCCCGCGCCCCTGCGCGTCGGGCCGGACGGCGAGGAGGTGCGAGTGCTGGCAGGGCTCGCCCAGGTTCGTGCGCGGGATGCCGTGCACGAAGCCAAGCATCTTCTTTCCCTCGAAAGCGGCGGCCGTGAGACCGCCCGCGTGCGTGGCCGCGACGAGGTCGCTCGCGGGCGACAGAGAACGTTCGGCGAAGCCCCACGCGGCTTTCGAGACGTGCGCCGTCTCGATGAACTCGTCCGGGGTCCGGAGCTCGCGAACCACGAGGCGTCCGCTCACGCCGCGTCCTCGAGGAGGCCCGCGAGAAGCGCCGCCCGGCGCGGGAGGTCGTCCACGAGGAGATGCTCCGTGCGCGCGTGAGCGCCGGCGCCGGAAGGCCCGAGGCCGTCGAGCGTGGGAACCCCGGCCGAGGCCGTGAGGTTCCCGTCGGAAGCGCCGCCCACGCGCACGCCGGGAAGCGAAAAGCCGAGTGTCTGAGCGAGCGCCGCTGCGCGTCGGTAGAGCGCGAGCGAGGCCTCGGTCGCCTCCATGGGCGGCCGGTTGACGCCCCCTTCGAGGGCTACTTTCACGCGCGTGTTCGAGGGCCGGTATGCGTTGAGGCCCGCGAGGACGCGCTCGCCCTCGGCCTGGGACCAGAGCCGAAAGTCCACGGAGAGCGTCGCGTGCTCGGGGACGACGTTCGTCGTCGTGCCGGACGCCGCAACGGTCGGGACGACCGAGGTACCCGAGGGAAGGTCCGCGAGCGCGTCGGCGAAAATCGCGAAGCGCGACATCTCGAGAAGGGCGGAAGCCCCTTTCTCCGGCTCGAGGCCCGCGTGGGCGGCCACGCCCGTGAAGCGCGCCGTCACGAGACCGGTTCCTTTCCGCGCGATTTTCGCGGCTCCGCCATCGCCCGACGGCTCGAGGACAAACACGCGGTCCCGGTTCAGGGCCTCGCCGACGAGGAGATCCCGGGACGCGCGGCTCCCGACCTCTTCGTCCGGCGTCAGGAAGAGGGTCACGCCCTCCGCGGCCTTCAGGTCGCCGCGCACGATGGCTTCGAGGACGGCGATTGCCACCGTCACGCCGCCCTTCATGTCGAAGACGCCTGGCCCCCGGGCGACGCCCTCCTCGACACGGAACGGGATTTCCGCCAACGTGCCGGTGGGCCAGACGGTGTCGATGTGGCCGAGCAGGAGCGCGCCCCCGCGCTCGGGGCCGAGCCGTACGCGGAGGGCGTCGCCCCGGCCCGCGCAGGGCACGCAGGAGGCCGTGATCCCCGATTTCTCGAGCCGCGCCGCGACCCAGCGCGCGAGCTCGCTGACGAGAGAAGACTCGCTCGACGGGCTCTCGCGGACCACGAGAGCCTCGAGATCCTGGAGCATCGAACCCCGCCGCGCGTCGAAGTGCGCGGCCAGCTCGCGGGCGCGCGTGCTCACGCGCGAAGCTCCTGGATCGAGATGGTGACGCGGCCGAGGACGTCGGGGCGGATCGCGACTCCGGTGCCGGGTCCCGTCGGCACGGGCATGATCCCGTCTTTCGCCTCGAGGGCGGGCTCGACGATGTCCTCCTCGAAGTAGCGCGACGAGGACGACGTGTCGCCCGGCTTCGAGAAGCCCGGCAAGCTCGCGATCGCGACGTTGTGCGCGCGCCCGATGCCCGCCTCGAGCATGCCTCCGCACCACACAGGGACGCCCGCGGCGCGCGCGGCGTCGTGGATCCGCACGGCCTCGGCGTGGCCGCCGACGCGGCCGATCTTGATGTTGATGACCTTGCAGGCCCCAAGCGCAATCGCCGCGGACGCGTCCGCCGCCGAGCGGATCGACTCGTCGAGGCAGATAGGCGTCTTCAGCGTCTTCGCGAGCTCCGCGTGGGCGACGATGTCCTCGTGGTGCAACGGCTGCTCCATATAGTCGAGCCGGAATGCGTCGAGAGAGCGCAATGTGTCGGCGTCGGCCAGCGTGTAGGCCGCATTCGCGTCGACGGTGAGCGTGATGTCCGGGAAGGCCTCCCTCACGGCCGCGAGGCGATCCGCGTCGCGGCCCGGCTCGATCTTCAGCTTGATGCGGCGGTAGCCCTGCGCCACGTGCTTGCGCACGTTCTCGACGGTGTCCTTCGCGGTCGGCGAGATTCCGAGCGAGACGCCGACCTCGATCTTCTCGCGCGTTCCCCCGAGAGCTCTGCCGAGGGGAACGCCCGCGGCGCGCGCGAACATGTCCTGGAGCGCGCACTCGACGGCGGCCTTCGCCATCCGGTTCCCGCGCACGCGCCGCGCGGCCTCGTCGAACGCGGCCGGAGACGCGACGGTCTTCCCGAGGACGAGCGGGAGGAGGTACGCCGAGAGGATCGGCATTGCCGTCGAGAGCGTTTCCGGCGAATAGAACGGACCCTCTTCGGCGACGCACTCGCCCCATCCGGAAAGGCCCTCGCCGCGGAGCTCGAGGAGGAGGAACTTCTTGACGCCGGTCTCGCCGAACGACGTGCGGAACCGGAACTTGAGCGGCATCTCCACCTGGCGAAGCACCGCACATTCGACGCGCATTGGGCGATTGTCTATCATCACGCTCCCCTCGTTTCGGGGGACATGATAAGGAAATCGCCCCCGAGGAGTCCCGCATGACCGGTCCCGCCATCCGCTTTCGTCTCACCGCCCTTTGCGCCGCCGCTCTCATGGGCGCCGCGCTCCTGACCGGGTGCGGAGGCAAGGACGACGACGACGCGGACCGGCCCAAGTCGGCCCGCGCCGCGGGCGCCGCGAAGGACGGCGCCGCCGGGGCGACGGGCGCGGCCTCGATCACGGGCAAGATCGTCTTCGAGGGCGCCGCGCCGGCCGCCGAAGAGTTCAAGATGTCGGCCGACGCCTTCTGCGCCAAGTCGCATCCGGGAGACGTGAGCCGCGAGGACATTGTCATCGGAAAGGACAAGGGCCTCGCGAACGTCTTCGTCTATGTGAAATCGGGGATCAACGGCACCTATCCCCCGCCCACTGCGGCCGCGACCCTCGACCAGAAGGGCTGCACGTACCACCCACACGTTTTCGGCGTCGTGGCCGGGCAGAGCATCGAGCTCCTGAACAGCGACGACACGCTCCACAACATCCACTCGCTGCCCGAGAAGAACGAGGCGTTCAATCTCGGGATGCCGGTCAAGGGCATGAAGTACACGAAGAAGTTCGACAAGCCCGAGGTCATGATTCGGATCAAGTGCGACGTGCACAGCTGGATGTCGGCCTACTGCGGCGTCCTCTCCCATCCCTTCTTTGCCGTCACTGCGGCGGACGGCACATACACGATCAAGGACCTCCCCGCCGGGACTTACACGATCGAGGCGTGGCACGAGAAGCTCGGCACGCAGACCCAGCAGGTCACGGTGGGCGCGCAGGAGTCGAAGCCGGCTGCCTTCACGTTCAAGGCCGGTGCGTGAGGCCTTCCTGAGGGTCGGAACGCGGACGGTCGCCGTCTGCGTCTTCCTGCTTCTCGTCGCGGGCGCCCTCGTCACGTCCACGGAGTCGGGACTCGCCGTCCCCGACTGGCCCCTCTCCTACGGGAAGGTCATGCCTCCCATGGTGGGGGGCATCCTGTACGAGCACGGCCACCGGCTCATCGCCGCCGCCGTCTCCACATTGGTAGGCCTCGAGATGGCAATGCTGTTTTTCTTCGAAAGGAGGAAAACGGTCAAGCTGCTCGGCATCGTAGCGTTCGTGGCCATCCTGCTGCAGGCGGTTCTGGGCGGCCTGACAGTGCTCTTGCTTCTACCGCCCGCGATCTCCTCCGCGCACGCCGCCCTCGCCGAGATCGTCTTCGCGCTCACGGCGGTCGTCGCGCTCACGTGCTCGCGGACCTGGACGGACCTGACGACTGGTCCTCTTCCTCTTCCACTCGAAGAAAATCTCTCTTCGAACGGTGCCAACGTGAGCAGCGCGTTTCGATGGACGCTCGCTGCGACCGCGGCAATCTACGTCCAGATCGTGCTCGGCGCCGTCATGCGGCACACGGGCGCCGGTCTCGCGATTCCCGACTTCCCGACGGCGTTCGGCGGCCTCCTGCCGTCCGCCGCGGATCTCGCCCGCCGCGGGGTGCCGATCCACCTCGCGCACCGCCTCGGCGCGCTCGTGGTCCTCGTCCTCGTCGCCGGCGCCGTTCGCGCCCTCGCCCGGGCGTCCGCAAAGGCTCCCCTCTTCGCCAGCCTCGCGGCGGCCTGGGCCGGCCTCGTCACGATTCAGATGCTGCTGGGCGCGCTCTCCGTCTGGTCGAGGAAGGATCCGGTCCTCACGACCGCCCACCTCGCCACCGGGGCCCTGTGCTGGGTGACGGGCGTGCTCGCCCTCGTGTGCCTCGGGGCCTGCCGGAATCCCGGCGAACGCGCTAAGCTCCCCCGTCGCGCATGAGCCTCCGTCGCAACACGTCCGCCTTCTCCTCCTACGTCGCGCTCACGAAGCCGCGCATCACGCTGTTCGTCGTCATGACGGCCTTCGTGGGCTTCGTGGCGGGCACGAAGGGGCCGCTCTCGGGGATGGACCTCGGCCTCCTCTTCCACACGCTCCTCGGGACGGCGCTCGTCGCGTCCGGCACGAGCGCCTTCAACCAGGTCTGGGAGAAGGAACTGGACGGCCGGATGCAGCGGACCGCCGCGCGTCCGCTCCCCTCGGGCCGCCTCCCGCTGGCCGGCGCGGCGGTCTTCGCCGGCGCGCTGTCGGTCGTCGGCCTCGTCGAGCTCCTTCTCTTCACGAACGGGATCACGACGGCGCTCGCGGCTTTCACGCTCGTCTCTTACGTCTGCGTGTACACGCCGATGAAGACGCGCTCGCCGGCCTCCACGATCGTCGGCGCGATCCCCGGCGCGCTGCCGCCGCTCGGCGGGTACGTGGCCGCGGCGGGCGCCCTCGGCCTGCCCGGACTCGCGCTCTTCGCGATCCTCTTCGTCTGGCAGCTGCCGCACTTTTTCGCGATCGGCTGGCGCCACCGCGTCGACTATGCGAAGGCGGGCGTCGTCATTCTGCCCGTCATCGACCCGACGGGGCGCAGCACCGCCCGTCAGACCCTCCTCTGGACGGCCGTCCTCCTGCCGGTCAGCCTCCTGCCCTCTCTCGTGGGCACGGCGGGGTTCGCGTATGCCTTCGGGGCGTTCGCGATGACCCTCCTCTTCCTGGCGTCGTCGCTCCGGTTCGCGCGAGATATCTCGGACGGCCGCGCGCGCTCTCTCTTCCTCGCGTCGATCGGATGGTTGCCGGCGATCCTCGTCCTCCTCGTCCTCGACCGCGTCTGATACGTTCCGAAGCTTGCAGCCGCACATGACGCCTCCCGCCGTCGAAGCCCGCTCCCTCTCCCGTTCCTTTGGGGCGCGCGCCGCGCTTTCCGACGTCACGTTCTCCGTGGCACGCGGCGAAATCTTCGCGCTCCTCGGCCCGAACGGCGGCGGCAAGACGACGCTGTTCCGGATTCTCGCGACCCTGCTGCCGCCCGGCGCCGGGAGCTTTTCGATCGACGGGCTCGATCCTGCCGCGGCCGGCCGCGACGTGCGCCGGCGCCTCGGCGTCGTCTTTCAGGCGCCCAGCCTCGACAAGAAGCTCACGGTGACCGAAAACCTCGTTCTCCAGGGGGCGCTCTATTCTCTTTCGGGCCCGTCTTTCTCCGTGCGTATCCGGGAGCTTCTCGCGACTTTCGGCCTCGACGACCGCGCTGGCGATCTCGTCGAAACCCTCTCGGGCGGCCTCGCGCGTCGCGTCGAGATCGTCAAGGCGCTCCTCCACGCTCCGCCCGTCCTCCTCCTCGACGAGCCGTCGACGGGCCTCGATCCGGGCGCGCGGCGGGATCTCGTCGGGCTCTTCGGCTCTCTGGCCCGCGCGGGCACGGCGGTGCTCCTGACGACGCACCTCTTCGAGGAGGCCGAGGCCGCGCACCGCGTCGGCATCCTCGACCGCGGGCGGCTCCTCGCGCTGGACACGCCCGCCGCGCTGAAGGCGACCTTGGGCGGCGACGTCGTGGCCGTGGAGGCGAAGGACGAGACCGGCGCGCCGGCCCTCGCGGCCGCGATCGGGAGCCGCTTCGGCGCCGAGGCCGGGCGGATCACGGTGGTCGGGCCCACGGTGAGAGTCGAGCGTCCGGCCGCGCACACGTTCGTGCCGCGCCTCGTCGAGGCGTTTCCGGGCGCGTTCAAGTCCGTGACGCTCGGCGCGCCCTCGCTCGAGGACGTCTTCATCGCCAGGACCGGCCGCCGCTTCCGCGAGGCGGACGCGGCCGAATCCGGAATCGGCGCCTCATGAGCGCGGCATGAACACAGCATGAGCTCCGCTCTCGCCCTCGCGCGACGCGAGATCGTCCGGTTCCTGAGGCAGAAGAGCCGCGTCGTCGGAGCCGTGGCCCCGCCGCTCGTCATGTGGATTCTCGTGGGAGCCGGTTTCCATGGCTCCTTCCGCGAGGACTCGTTCGGCTACTTCTTTCCGGGGACGGTCGTCCTCGTCGTTCTCTTCGCGGCGATCTTCGCCACGATCTCCGTCATCGAGGATCGGCGTGAAGGGTTTCTCCAGGGCGTCCTCGTGTCCCCCGTCGCTCCGTCCTCGATCGCGCTCGGAAAGGTTCTCGGCGGCGCGGCGCTCGCCCTGATCCAGGCGCTTCCGCTCCTCGTCCTCGTGAGAGTGGCCGGCCTGAAGGCCGACGCCGCGGGGCTCCTCACTGCCGCCGCGCTGCTCGTCGTGCTGGCCTTCGCCCTCACGGCGCTCGGCTTCACGATCGCCTGGTGCCTCGAGTCGACCCAGGGATTCCACGCGATCATGAATCTCGTCCTGATACCGATGTGGCTGCTCTCGGGCGCCTTCTTTCCCGTCGACGGCGCGCCCGCGTGGCTCCGCGCGGCGATGGCCGTGAATCCGCTCACGTATGGGGTCGCGGCCCTGCGCCGCGCTCTCGGCGGCGTCGCGCCCGCGTGGACGTCCCCCGCGCTCTCCTTCGCCGTGACGATCGCCTTCGCCGTCGTGACGTTCGGGGCCGCCGTCGCCGTCGTCGCGCGCTTTCCCGCGGGCCCCGCCGGCCGGCCCGTTCCGCCGCGCGCCCCGGAGCCAATGAAGAACCCATGACCGTCCGCGACCTGCCCACGCTGAACGCCTGCTTGAACGCGACGAGCGCGGTCCTCCTCGCCCTCGGCTGGATCCTCATCCGCTCGGGCCGGAGAGCCGCCCATCGCCGCGTCATGATCGCGGCGTTCACGTGTTCGACGCTCTTCCTCGCGAGCTACCTCACCTATCACGCGCAGGTGGGAAGTGTTCGCTTCCCCGGGACGGGCGGCGTGCGCACGCTCTACCTCGGCATCCTCCTCACGCACACGGTCCTCGCCGCCGCCGTCGCCCCGATGGCCGTCGTGACGTTCTCTCTCGCGTGGCGCGGCCGGTTCGAGAAGCACCGGCGCCTCGCGCGCTTCACGCTCCCGATCTGGCTCTACGTCTCCGTGACGGGGGTCATCGTTTACGTGATGCTGTACCAGATGAGGTGGTAATCCCGCCCCGGCCCCATTTCGCGACGAGCTCGCCGATGCGCGCGAGCGTCACGGGCTTGCTCACGAAGTCGTTCATGCCCTCGGCCTCGCAGCGCTCCTTCACGAGGTCGGACGTGAGCGCGGTGAGGGCGACGACCGGCAGGCGGTCGCCGCCGGGCAGGGCGCGCAGCCGCCTCAGGACCTGAAAGCCGTCCATCGCGGGCATCTGGAGGTCCAGGAGGACGAAGTCGAAACGGAAGCCCGCGGCCGCGTCCACGGCCTCGCGGCCGTTCGCCGCCGTGAGAACCTCCGCGCCCCGGGACCTCAGCATGTGGGCGAGGAGCTCGCGATTCTCGTCGTTGTCTTCCACGAGCAGCACGCGCGGACGGCCATCGGCGCCGCCGATCGAATGGCGGCCGGACCCGTCGTCCTCCGGCACGGCCCCGCCGACGCGCGCGAGGAACTCGTCGCTCGTCGCGAGAAGCTCGGCCTCGGCGCGGGCGCGCTGGATCAGGCCCGAAGTTTCGTCGCCCGCGCGCCGCGCCGCGGCGACGATCTCCTGGACCCGCGCCTTGAGGTCGCGCGTGGTGGACTGGAGAACGTCCACGGCGGTCTCGCGCGCCTCGGCGAGCGCCCGGCGGGCCGCATCCAGCTCGGCGAGGAGGCGCCGGCGCGAGCCGCCCTCGAGAAAGACGGCGTCGGCGCCTCCGCCGGGGCGCGGCGCGACGAGGACGTGGAACATGCGCGAGACCCCCTCCGGCGTGACGAGGGCGACGTCGTCCTCGACGATTGCGGTCGGCGTGCCCCGGGGGGCGCGGTTCACGGCCTGCGCCCGTATGTGCCCGCGAAGCGCCTCGGGCAGCACCTCGGTCCGCTCGACGTCGAGCCCCTCGAGGGCGTCCGCACGGCGCCCGACCCATTCCGCGAGCCGGCGGCTCACGGCCTCGATCCGGCCCGACGCGTCCACGCCGAGAAGACCCGCCGGCGAGGAGTCGAGGAGGCGCGCGCGGTTCTCGTCGCCGCCGACGGGACCGCGCGTGTCGACCCGCCAGACGGCGGCTTCGACGACCTTGCCGTATCGCACGACCGGCGTCATCGAGACGATGGACTCGACGCGCGTCCCGCCGTCCGCGAGCAGCATGATCCGCCGTGCCTCCCGGGGCCGGCCGGTCTCGAAGACTTCGTTCAGGCCCTCGACCATCTCGGGCGTCTCGGAGCCGGCGGCGGGGAGCTCCGACGCGGATCTCCCTCCCACGTCGCGCCCGTCCACGTTCAGCACGCGCCGCGCCCCCCGGTTCGCGTAGCCGATCCGGCCCGAACGATCCAGCGTGTAGACGGCGACCGCGTCCATCGCATCGACGGCCGGCCCGAAGGCCGCGCGCACGGACGTCACCGGGTCGGAGCGCGAACCCGGATTGGGCGAGGACCGGTCCGCGCCGAACAGGACGAGAACGGCGGCCGCCGCGATCACGACGGCCGCGGGCGCGAGCGACGACGGCAGGCCGATGACGACTCCCGCCACGAGAAGCAGAAGGCCGAAAAGGACGAGAATCCGGGGGCCGGACATCCTCTCCATCTTAAACACGAGGCCCGCATGAGCTCCTCCGCCGACCCGGACACGACCTGGGGAACGCTTCTCGCCGAGGGGCGGCGCCGCCTCTCGGGCGAGGATCACGCTCCGTACGAGGCGGAAGAGCTGCTCGCCCGGGCCGCGGCACGCCCCCGCGCCTGGTTTCACGGCCGCCGGAGCGAACTCGCGGAGCCGGCGGCAAGGGCGGCCTTCGCGGAGCTCGTCGCGCGCCGCGCCGCGGGCGAGCCGCTGCAATACCTCCTCGGCGAATGGGAATTTCTGGGCCGGACCTTCTTCGTCGACCCTCGCGCTCTGATCCCGCGCGGCGAGACGGAAGGCATCGTGGAAGCGGCGCGCGCCGCCGCTCCGGACGCCCGGCGACTCGCCGACCTCGGCACGGGGAGCGGCATCCTCGCCGTGTCGCTGGCGCTCGAGCGCCCCGGCGCGCGCGTCGTCGCGGTCGATCGCTCTCCTTCGGCCCTCGCCCTCACCACCGCCAACGCGCGCCGCCACGGCGTCGGTGCGCGCGTGATCCCCGTCGCGTCCGACTGGCTCTCCGCGTTCTCGCGCCGGCCCCTCTTCGATCTCGTGGTCGCGAACCCGCCCTACGTTCCCGTGACTGACGCGCCCCACCTCTCGAAGACGGTCTCGGAGTTCGAGCCCCCTCTCGCGCTCTACGGCGGGGGCGACGGCCTCGACCCCTTGCGCGTCCTCCTCGCGGCGCTTCCCGCCTTCCTCCATGAGGGAGCCCCGTTCGTGTTCGAGCTCGGATACGGGCAGGCGCGCGACGTCTCGGCGCTCGTCGAGGCCTCGGGCGCCTTCCGCCTCGCCGCCATGCGCCTCGACGCCGCCGGGATCCCACGCACGGCCACGGCCGTGCGCCTCTGACACGACTCCGGGCGCCGGTGCCGCTAGCCTCTAGCCGCTACACTCGCGCCCCTGATGGACGCCTTCCTCCTCAAGGGCCCCGTAAGGCTCCTCGGCACCGTCCGGGCCAGCGGCGCGAAGAATGCCGCCCTGCCGGCGCTCGCCGCCGCGCTCCTCACGGACGCCCCCGTGACGCTCGACGAGGTGCCCGACCTCGCGGACGTCGACACCATGGACCGTCTCCTCGCCGGTATGGGCGTCTCGATCGACCGGCCCGCGCCGGGGCGGATGGTCCTCGACGCGTCGCGCGTCACGTCGACCGAGGCGCCTTACGACCTCGTGCGCAGGATGCGCGCGTCGATCCTCGTTCTCGGGCCGCTCGTGGCGCGCTTCGGCGAGGCGCGCGTCTCTCTGCCCGGAGGATGCGCGATCGGCGTGAGACCCGTGGACCTCCACCTCATGGCGCTCGAGGCGATGGGCGCGCGGATCGCCGTCGAGAACGGTTACATTCACGCGCACGTCTCGCGCGTCGGACGCGGAACCGGCCGGCTCACGGGGACGACGATCCGGTTTCCCTCGCCGACGGTGACGGGCACCGAGAACGTGCTCTTCGCGGCCGCGCTCGCGAAGGGCACCACGGTGATCGAGAACGCGGCGATGGAGCCCGAGGTGGAGGACGCGGCGCGCCTTCTGACGACGATGGGCGCCCGCGTGGCCGGCGCGGGCACCGCGACGATCACGGTCGAAGGCGTCGACCGGCTCTCCGGCACGGGTAAGGCGTCCCACACGATCGTGCCCGACCGGATCGAGGCGGGCACCTACCTCGCCGCCGGCGCGATCACGGGCGGAGACGTGACCGTTACGCGCGCACGGGCCCGCGACCTCGAAGCGTTTCTCGACGCGCTCCGCCGGGCGGGAGTTGGCGTCGAGGTCACGGCCGATGCGGTGCGCGTTTTCGGCGGGCGCCCCCTCGAGGCCGTCGACATCGAGACGGCGCCGCACCCCGGCTTCCCGACGGATCTGCAGGCGCAGTTCCTCGCGCTCATGACGCAGGCCAAGGGAACGTCGCGCCTCGTCGAGACGATCTTCGAGAACCGCTTCCTTCACGCCGTCGAGCTCGCCCGCCTCGGCGCCGACGTGCGGGTCGACGGGCGCGCGGCGATCGTGCGTGGGCCGACGTCCCTCGAGGGCGCGCCCGTCACGGCGTCGGACCTCCGCGCGTCGGCGGCGCTCGTGCTCGCGGGCCTCGTCGCGCGCGGCGAGACGCGCGTCCGCCGCATCTATCACCTCGACCGCGGCTATGCGGCCATGGACGAGCGCCTGCGATCTCTCGGCGCCTCGGTCGAGCGGATCGACGGATAATCGCGACGTGAGCAAGCCCTTCGCCGACCCCTCGTGCCTCTTCTGCCGGATCGGCCGGAGAGAGATTCCCGCGAAGATCGTCTTCGAGGACGAGATCGTTCTCGCGTTCCACGACGTGGCTCCGAAGGCGCCGACCCACGTCCTCGTGATTCCGAAAACGCACCTCGCGCGCCTCTCCAAGACCTCGGGCGCGGACGCCGCGCTTCTCGGAGAATGCCTCGCGGCGCTCCGCGGCGTCGCGCGCTCGCTCTCCCTCGAGAGCTATCGGGTCGTCATCAACGACGGCGCCGAGGCCGGCCAGAGCGTGTTCCACGTTCATTTTCATCTTCTCGGCGGGCGGGCGTTCGCGTGGCCGCCGGGCTGAGAGACACTTTTCGCCCCGCCACCTTCCTTCTCCTCGCGTTCCTCGTCCTCTTCCCGGCCGCCGCGCCCCTCGCGGCCCAGGCCGCGAAAGAGCGCGACCTCGCGGCCGCCGCGCGCGGCGGAAAATGGACGGAGGTCCTCGAGCGGCTCGCCGCCCTGAAGAAGGAGTCCGCCGAGCGCTATCAGGACGGCCGCTTCGACTATCTCGAGGCGCGCGCCCGGGCCGCCACGGGTCGTCGCGACGAGGCCATCGCCCTCTTCGAGCGCCACGTTTCCGCCCTCGACCTCCTCGACGTGCCGGCCCGTCTCGCGGCCGGGTCGCTTCGGTTCGAAGGCGGGGACGGGCTCGGCGCGCTCGAGCTGCTCTTTCCGCTTCTCCAGAGAAAGGGGGGGGCCGTGTCCCGCCGGGCGCTCCGCATCGCGCTCGACGCCCTCGAGACGCGCCTCGACGTCGCCGCGCTGAACCGGCTCGTCGCGGCGCGGCCGCCCGCGCTGCCGCGCGAGAGACG
>OCZT010000386.1_pt1 | contig 43556 bp, 29 predicted proteins | sample 1539031 | NCBI WGS metagenome assembly OCZT01 (sample SAMEA3539308, study PRJEB22396) | soil metagenome | biome: tundra; feature: field; material: soil | place: USA | collected 2010-05 | depth 0.15 m
AGAATTTGTTCAGGGAAACATTCCCATTGAATAAGGTCAACAAGATGTGTTGTTACATCTACAATCCCTTCCCCCTGTTGCTGAATATCAAAATACCAGGCAGGACGAAGTACCTGACTTCCCGAAACAACCTTTGAAAAATGATGTACACTGATTTTGGTTACTGCAGGTTCTTCTTTACTACCGGTTGTTAATGTGCCAAAAATATTACTATTCTGTGAAAGAAGTTTCTGAAGAATTGTAGTCACCTCATATCTCTCAGTCATAATATCATATAAGAGGACTCCCTTTTCCCCTGCTGTTTTAAAAGCTGCTTCCAAAACGGGAAAATCATCAGGGCTGATTATCATTGGCTTATCTGCAAGTACATTAAGACCTGCATTAATTGACTTTGTAATATATTCAGTTTTTTTATTGTTATTCCCCGATAAAACCACAACATTCCCTGATTTGTCAGAGAGCATTTTTTCAAAGAAATCAGGTCCGGTATATACTATTTCATTCCAGTTAGTAGGATTAAGAGACCTTGCGTTGTACGCTTTGATCCTATCGATATGTTGCAGATAATCAGGTCCCTGTGGCGCATAAACATGCACGTCAGGAGAAACCCGAGGGTACATATATTTCTGAACAAGAGCTGCATGAAAATGACCCGGATCCACTGTGATCAATTTTACCTGGTATGTTTTTTCCATAAAAGTTCCTGATTTGGCAGTTAGCATTTTGGAACCACTCTGTCTGCATGAAGCGGTTATCAGTACAAAAAACAGAAATATTATTGTTTTTCTCATTGGTCCGGAATTCTTAATTGAATATTTTTTTAGCAAGACACAAAGACACTAAAGATCAACGGGATTACTAAATACTTCTCTTTGTGAAGCTTTGTGTCTTTATCAACCTGTACATGTTTCCCCAATTTATTACACACACTTCATAATCACAGGTTTTTCGAATGTTCCTTGACAGCATAAATAAAAGCATTGATATTTTCACTATTGACATCGGGGGGCATTCCTCCTCCTGCTGACCAGATAATCCTGCTATAATCGCCGATTTCGTTAAAAGCCTTATTTACAGCGGTTTTAACCTGACCCGGAGTACCCTGCGAAAGAACATCCCTGGGAGGAATATTACCGACAAGAATAACTTCTGGACCTGCCAGTCCACGAATCTCACTCAGAGTGTGTTCGAAGGAAAAATTAAACATATTAATACCTATCTCTGTAAGATATCTGGCTGTTACCAGCCCATCTGCATCATTATGAAGAAATCTTACCTTTGCACCCGTACAGCTGAATATCTTCTTGAAATAGGGAATAACAAATTCTATGAACTCTGTCTCACCGACAAATCCGATTATGTCGTCAAGTATAAGAACTCCATCTATTGAAGGGAAGCACTCTTTCTGCCATGACAACCAATCACAAATAAAATCGGTGATTTTTTTAAGAAGTCTGTGAGTACCCTCAGGATCCATTGCAGTTGCCATCATCAATTCGGTCGTTCCCATAAGAAAACTGGCAATATTCAGAGGGCCTCTTGCAATGGCAAATCTGATCTGATGGTCGGATTTAATAATAGCTTCCTGATTGTTCTTCAGACGACTTATCATGAAAGGTAACAATCCGTCTGTTTTTACGTTTGGTTGCGGTAGAGAATCCACTCCATCTATACCGGCTAGGATTTTCTCAGCATGCGGCAGGCTCGTTTCGAGGAATATCATTCTCGAACCAAAGGCAGATGGTTCTGTGCACATGCCATATTCTGACCAGAAGGAAGGTAAGAACCAGACATCAGGAAATGTGTTTACAACTTTTAAGTTAGATTTAAGCCAGTGTTCATCTGATGAATAATAATCAATCTTAGATATCCCGTACCAGCCGGGTATCCAAGGGCTGTCAACGATAAACCCTACCGGGTTATAGTTCAGTTTTTTTCCGTCGATCAGATTGATCAGATCAATCCATGCAGAATTGCGCATAACGAATTAAATCGGTTATTGTAGGTTTTTATGTATATTAAATTTGATAATTTTTTTCGTTAGAAGAAAATTTATTATTTATTTAAGGGGAGATCGATCGTCGACTGTCTGTATAAATCAATCGGATCGCAAGTGCAAACCAGGTTACGATCACCAAACCCATCATCAATACGTCCGACAGCAGGCCAGAACTTATTCTCCACAACCCAATTAAGAGGATAAGCGGCTTTTTGTCGATCATAAGTATGATTCCATTCATTAGCTGTTACAACCAAAACAGTATGAGGGGAGTTATGTAGGACATTGTCCACTTTATCCGCTTTGCCACTTTTTATTTCTTCGATTTCATCCCATATCGATTTCATAGCGCTAATAAATTTATCAAGTTCCTGAAGTGACTCTGATTCAGTCGGTTCCACCATTAGGGTTCCATGAACCGGGAATGAAAGAGTCGGTGCATGAAATCCATAATCCATCAACCTTTTGGCTATATCTGCTTCGGTTATACCTGCTTCTGTTTTAAAATTCCTGCAATCGAGTATCATCTCATGCGCGACAAACCCTTCGGTTCCTGTATATAAAGTTTTAAAACACTTCTTTAATGACGCTGCTATATAATTAGCATTTAGTATGGCATATTTTGTAGCTTGAGTCAGTCCGTAGGATCCCATCATCATTACATAAGCATGAGAAATAGTAAGTATATGCCCGCTTCCGAAAGGAGCACCTGCCACAGCTGTTATACCATGACTTCCTCCCGTTTTAACAAAGTGATGGGAAGGAAGGAATTCAGATAGTTTATCATTGGTAAGGATGGGACCCATACCAGGGCCACCGCCGCCATGAGGAATGGCGAATGTTTTATGAAGGTTAAGGTGACATATATCTGCGCCTATATGTCCGGGATTTGTAAGGCCAACCTGTGCATTCATATTTGCACCGTCCATATAAACAAGCCCTCCATTTGCATGGATGATATCAGACATTTCTGTTACTGCAGCTTCAAACACGCCATGTGTTGAAGGATATGTGATCATAAATCCTGCCAGATTATCCTTATGTTCCTCTGCCTTTTTCTTAAGATCAGCAACGCTTATGTTTCCCTTTTCATCACATTCCACAACTATTATCTGCATACCTGCCATAGCGGCACTTGCCGGATTAGTTCCATGAGCTGATGATGGTATCAAAACAATATTTCTGTTCCCTTCTCCTTTTGTAAGATGATATTGCCGGATTACCATTAGTCCGGTATATTCTCCGGCAGCTCCTGAGTTTGGCTGAAATGAGATTGCTGAAAAACCTGTTATTTCCTTAAGCGCCTCTCCTAATTCATCCATAATCTGATAATAACCCTGTGCCTGGTCTGCTGGAACAAAAGGATGAATATTTCCAAATTCAGGCCAGCTCATAGCAAACATTGAACTTGCAGGATTAAGCTTCATTGTGCAGGAACCCAGTGAAATCATACAATGAGTAAGTGAAAAATCTTTTCTTTCGAGCATCTTAATATACCTCATCATTTCAGTCTCGCTATGATAACGATTAAAGGCTCCCCCTTTAAGGAATGATGACTTTCTCAGAAATCTCTCCTCAAGAATTTCACAATGGCAGAAAGAGTCGATCCTAACCGGGTCCTTTCCTGATGCTCTCAGAAATATGTTTACGATGGTATCTATTTCTTTAATTGTAGTTATTTCATCAGTACTTATAATCACAGTATCATCACCAGGATAATAAAAATTCATTTCTGCTTCAAGTGCGAGCTTTTCGATTGTTTCTATTGAAACACCTATCCCCGGGTTTATCTTTAAGGTATCGAAGAACACCGAATTCAGTTGTCTGAATCCTGATTCCTTGAGATTAAAACTTATGGTGCATGCTGCATTATGAATATGTTTTGCGATATTCCTCAATCCTTCCGGACCATGATATTGAGCGAACATACCCGACATTGAAGCAAGAAGCGCCTGAGCAGTACAGATATTTGAGGTAGCCCTCTCCCGCTTTATGTGCTGTTCACGTGTCTGCAATGCCATTCTTAATGCGCTGTTTCCCTGGGCATCAACTGAAACACCGATTATTCTTCCCGGCATGCTTCTTTTCAGTTCATCTTTTGTGGCAAAATATCCGGCATGAGGGCCTCCGAAACTCATTGGAAGTCCCATTCTCTGACTTGAACCGACAACTATATCAGCACCCCACTCGCCGGGAGGGGTCAGTAAAGCCAGACTCATCAGATCTGCTGCCACACCCACAAGAGCTCCCGCTGCATGTGCCAGATCAGTAAATGCTCTATAGTCGCGCAACTGGCCGGAAGCGGCAGGATATTGTACAAAAGAACCGAAGAAAGATTCATTAAAGGAAGCTGCAGTGTATTTTCCTGTAACAAGTTCAATTCCAAGTGGTTTTGAACGTGTTTTTATAACATCCATTGTTTGTGGAAAAACATCATCGTCAACAAAAAACTTATTGGCTCCGGCTTTCACTGAAGCTCTCGATCGGGCATTAAACATCATTATCATTGCTTCCGCTGCTGCAGTAGACTCGTCGAGTAATGATGCATTGGCAATCTCCATGCCGGTTAGTTCAATGATCATTGTCTGAAAATTCAGAAGGGCTTCCAGACGACCTTGAGAGATTTCAGCCTGATATGGAGTGTAAGATGTGTACCATGAAGGATTCTCAAGTACATTTCTGATAATTACCGACAGAAGAGCAACACCATAATACCCCTGTCCGATGAATGAACGGAACATTTTATTCTTCTTCCCCAGAGACTTAATGTAATTAAGATATTCGAATTCACTCATTGCTTCCGGAAGCCTCAGCGGCTTGTCGAGTGCAATAGATTTTGGAACCGTTCTTTCAATCAACTCTTCAAGGGAATTAACGCCTATTGTACTTAACATAGTCGGTAACTCATTTTCACGTGGTCCAATATGTCGGGTTACAAATTTATCTGATAGCATATATTATAGTTTAGAAAATCAATAAAACGATAATATTAAGAATTAGAACTTACAAATTATAGGATTTAAATCATTTAAAAAATGGGTTTGTCTTCATTTCCCTTTCGATAGTTGTTTCATTTCCATGACCAGGATAAACGACAGTTGATGGAGGAAGAACAAATAACTTATTCTTAATGCTTCTTATAAGTGTTTCATAATTGCCACCCTGAAGGTCAGTTCTTCCAATACTTCCGGAAAAGAGAGCATCACCAGTAAAAACACAATTGTTTTTTTCACTGTAGAAGGCAAGGCTTCCCGAAGTATGACCTGGAACATGAAGCGCCTTTAGTTCAGTTGTTCCAAAAGCAACAATCTGATTATCTGAAATGAAACCTGCAGGTTCCGGCGGAGTATCCATTGTCAGACCAAAAAGCATAGCATGCTGGCTTGCATTTTTCCTGTTCAGCTCATCAAGTTCACTTGAAAAAGTTCTCAGACCATACTTTTCGAGAACAAAACTGTTGCCAAAAATATGATCAAGGTGGCAATGTGTATTTAACAGCAAAACCGGATTAATACCCTTTTCCTTAATGAAATTTTCAAGCTCTTCCGATTCCTGCTTTTCGTAACAGCCACAATCTATTATAGCACAATCACCCGAATCATCAACAAGGATATATGTGTTTACCTCTATTGGCGAAAAAACAAACTTATAAATTTTCATAACAAATTATTTTCCATTTACAGTACCTTTAAGCATAGGTACAAAAATAAAATTTCCATGTTCTGAATGTTCAAAACTTTCAGGTCCGGTACGTTCTATGACAGTCATTACCTGTGAACCGGAACCACCAATAGGTACAACAAGTCGTCCTCCTGTTTTAAGTTGATGAAGGAGTGTATCAGGAACTTCAGAAATTGCGGCAGTGATAATAATGCTATCAAAAGGTCCATACTGAGGCTTACCTTCATATCCATCACCATAAAAAAAATCTGCAGAATATCCTAGTGATGTTAAAGTCCTCTGGGCCTTAAGAAAAAGGTCCCGGAAACGTTCAATAGTATAAACTTTTGCTCCCATCTCGGCAAGTATTGCTGCCTGATAGCCCGACCCGGTCCCGATTTCAAGAATTTTATCCCTTTTCTTCACTCGCAGCAAAGAAGATTGCACTGCAACTGTGTAAGGTTGTGATATTGTCTGACCCGATGTAATAGGGAAAGCCTTATCGACATAGGCATGAATGAGAAATGCAGGATCCATAAAGAGATGACGTGGAACCATATCAATGGCTCTAAGTACTTCTTCATCTGAGATCCCTTTCTTCCGTAGCTCTGCCACAAGTTTTTTACGTTTGCCTTTTGCTTCAAATGTATCTGTCATATGATCTGCCGGATCAATTTTTTATTCCCGACAAAAGTAGGAAAAATGAAGAAGAGTCAATAGAAATTAGAAATTAGAAATTACGAATCAGGAATTAAATTATCGGCCACGAGTTATCAGCTATCAGTTAAGCACTACGAGATAATGCAACTACTCCAGTTTAAATTTGGCCAGAGGTTTATACACTGCTCCTGTTGGAAAAAGAATGCTTTCGTAAAGAATAACCTCATATACCGGAATTATTTGCATTTCAGAATTTTCAAATCGCTTGATTAAGGCATTAAGGTTCTCCTTGTCATTAAGATGTTTTATGCGTCCGATTGTCAGATGAGGATTAAATTGACGGTCCTCCGTCTTAATATCCAATTCGTTCAACCCACCCATAATTATATTATTGAGAATCATTAATTTTTCAGAATGTTCAATACCTGTCCAGATTATGCGAGGATCACTCAGATTTCTGAAAACACCCAATCCTTTGAGAATCATTTCAAATTTCTCTGATCCACTACATTTCTCCTTTAGCATTGATCCGATGTTTTTTATTATTTTCTCCTCTGTATTCCCCAGGAAGGCGAGAGTAATATGGATATTATCCGGATTAATCCATTTGACTATGTCCTTCTTCAGGCCGGATTTTAACGACGAGATCATCGCCAAAAGAGGTTCTTCTGCCTCAACTTTCAATGCGATAAAAATGCGTTTCATATAATCAATTAAATTAACAGGTTTTAATTATAACCTGCCTGCGTCAATCTCCTGTATAATTGTTTCGATCAGAGAATCTTCACCGTACGGATCATATTCTTCTTTAAGGTTTGACCCGAAAATACGGGCTATCCCCTGCCAGAAAGCGGCGGCCAGCTTTCCCCGATAATCTTTTATAAGAGCGTATGATGTATTTTGTGTTTCCCTGTCAATAAGTTTAATGAGTAATCGGCCCTGCGTGATTGTCATATCACGAATGTCGCCTTCATAATTTGCAAAAACCTCCTTTTCCACCTTTTTCAAATAGTCTTTACGTTCTTTATCGCTCTTGATATTACTTAATTCCTCGTCAACTCTACTTAACCTGTTCCTCACAATTAATGCATAAGGATAAACCTTCTTTAGGTTATAGACGAGTCTTTCGTATTTGCGGAAATCGCTCTTTTTAGGGAATTGCGGATGGGCATAAACAGTCACTTCTTTAATTTCAACTTCCGGCAGTGTAACGCCATCTCTATTCACTTTCTGAAGCAGGTAAGATTTCCCCGGAACAGAATCAGCCCGCTGTTTTAATGAATCGATCTGTCCTGTGGAATCAGCGACATAAATAAAGAATACCAATATTGCAGATAGAAATCTCACAAACGGAAAGTTTTTGCAAATGTATCAAATTCCGGGCCATTTAATAAAACAGCATTCTATTCCAAAAAGTGTACTGGAATCTGAAATTTATTCCAGGCTTATTTAATAATCGGGATCAAACAGTATGTTTTACTAAGGAAAATTAGTAACTTTAACTAATTGAAAATAAATGCCATGAGTGAAGCCCTTTCCATGGATCAAGTATTTCTCAATAGGCTCACCAGAATAGTACTGGATAATCTGGCAAATGAAAATTTCGGTGTTTTAGAACTGGCAAAAGAAGCCGGTATAAGTCGTTCTAGTATCCACCGCAAGTTAAGATCCATTACCCACCACTCTGTCAGTCAGTTTATCCGGGAAATCCGGTTGCAGCATGCTATGGAGTTACTTCAGCAAAATGTCGGTACTGCTTCCGAGATTGCTTTCAGGGCTGGATTCGGCAGTCCAGCCTATTTTAACAAATGTTTTCATGAATATTATGGATTTCCTCCGGGTGAGGTCAAAAAAAGAATTTTATCTGATACAGAACAGAATAATAGTATTCTTTCTCAGGAGCAGAGTGTTTCAGAACAGGAATCAGGAAGGAGAGAACAAAGACTGAATGGACGGAGAAAATTCGGCCTCCGGACTTTCTTTCTTACCATTGCTGGTGTTCTGATATTCGCGTCACTGGCTTACTTTTTTTATAACCAATTCATCAAAAAATCTGTTAATGCTATCAGACTTAAAGACTATGATAAATCAATAGTGGTATTACCTTTTAAGAACCTCAGCGATGATCCTAATAATCAATACTTAGCTGACGGCATAATGGAAGATATTCTTAATAACCTATTTCAGGTAAGTGAGTTAAGGGTAATATCACGGACTACATCAGAACATTTCCTGGGAAGCAGCCTGACGGCTAAGGAGGTTGCACTGAAGGTGAATACCCGTTATGTACTTGAAGGCAGTGTGCGCAGATATGGGGATAACACAAGGATAAGTGTTCAGCTTATTGACGCCTACCGCGACCAACATCTTTGGTCAGGAAACTTCGATCGTGAGCTTACTGATATTATTGGTATTCAAAGTAATATTGCCCGGCAGGTTGCTCTTAAACTGAATGCTGTTCTTACCGATAATGAAATCAGAAAAATTGCAAAAATTCCTACCAGAAGCCCTGAAGCTTACGATTATTACCTGCAGGCACGGTTTCTGGTTAACAAAACCTATTCCGAACAGAGGGCTGATATCAGTAAAGCGGGACTTATGACCAGCCTTCATTATTATGAAAAGGCGATTGCCGCTGATGAGAATTTTGCGGAAGCATATGCAGGTCTGGCTGATGCCTGGTATAACTTATCGGCCTGGGGCTGGTATCAGCCATACTATGAAGGAATACAGAAAGCAAGAGATTTTAGCAACAAGGCTCTGGAGATTGATCCTGACTGTGCAGAGGCGCATGCCGTAAAGGGTGCTTATCTTCTCTATCCGGAACGCAGGTTTGAGGTGGCACGGAGGGAATTACAGACCTCCCTTCAGTTGAATCCAAATTTTTCCGTTGCACATCAATGGTATGCCCAGTTGTTGATGATTACCGGACCTATTGAAGAAGCACGCGTACATATGGATCGTGTTCTGGAGCTGGAACCTTATTTCTGGCTGGCACATAATTTAAATTCATGGATCTGTTATTTTGAAGGGAAACATAAGAAAGGCATTGATGCCTGTCTTATTGGTCGCGACCTTAATCAATATTCTCTTGATAATGACTGGTTGTTCATTATTCATTTTGTAAAACTGGGCGAAGGGGAGAATGCAGCCAGGGAACTCAAGAACATTTTTACCCGATATCTTAAGACAAATGAATATGAAAATGAGATATCTGATGCATATAAAAAATCGGGTATTAAAGGACTTTTTACATGGCTTATAGATTTGAATATCAGGAAACCTGTTCCGCTTGAAGGAATGAATGGACATCCTTTTTACATTGCCTGGTGCTATGCCATCCTTGGCGATAAGAACGAATCTGTTTCCTGGTTAAAAAAGGCCTCTGAATCTCAGCATATACCTTATCAATATTTCGACCTTATCACTACCAATCCCGATTTTGATTTCGTGCGTGACGATCCTGGCTTTATTAAGATCCTCCAAGAGGTAGGGCTATCACCATACAATAAAGGAAAAGCAAAATAGAAAAGAATTTTTTATGTTGTCCCCCTGACCTTTATAATCAATCAACAACATTTTTTTCAACTTTTTGAAACACAATTTCAATAATTGATCGAAAATTTAAACTTTTTGAAACATAGTTTCTATGTACTGCCTTCTTTTCTGTCCGAACTTAATATAAGAATTGGCAGGACAAACCTTGATATAGTAGGATATCTTAAAATTCACATATATATACCGAAGAATATTCTTCATAATCTAATTTACTTATCACTTAATCATTAACTAAAATCTTTGAATTATGAAAACACTTAAGATTGTTGCAGCCCTGTTCCTTATTTTGGGCTTGACCACTATTAGTGTCAGTGGTCAAAATAAACCGGTGACAATAGTAGCTCAAGTTGAGTTTACTAATGAACTTTATTTTGATTGTTTGGATCAATACCTTGTTGGCACAGTTACTGCTGAAAGAACTTTTATGAACAATCATATGGTCGCTAAGGTTAGCGGTACTCTTATAGGAAGCGTAGACGGCCTTGAATACTCCGTAGAATTACATGTCAGTAAAGACATAGACGAGCTTGTTAATTGGGAAGATTGGGGCATAAAGGGTATAACTTATACTTGGGTCGACAACATACATGTGATAAGGGAGGGAAAATTGATCGGTATTATGGGTTTTGCCTGGCATTACACTGTCAATGCTAATGGTGTATGGAATAATAATAAAGGAGATGTTTGGAGAGTTACTTGTGTTGGGGGATGAAATAGGAAACATACATTAGTAATCCAACAAGTTAAGCCCTCGGATAAGCTGCGGGGGCTTTTTAATTCCATAAACTCATGATTATGGAAGTAGATAGTATTACCTGAATATTTTATTTTCTCAATGCTCTTCTTCTGTCTTCGGTCTTCGGTCTTCGGTTCCCGCCTTGCGGGATTTCGTCACTTCGTTCCTCAACTTCTGTCTTCGATCTATTTTTCATGTTTTTGAAACATAGCTTAAAGAAGTGTGCAAAAATTTAAACTTTTTGAAACATGGTTACTAGGTACTGCATTCTTTTCTGTCCGAACTTCATGTAAAAAATTGATTGCTTCATTATTGTTTAACCAAGTACTATAATTATGAAGACACTGAAAAGATTATTCTTATTTACGGCTTGCATAAGCCTGCTGACTACCTGCTCAAAAGATAATGACTTCTTTGGAGGAGGTCCGCCTGATCTGCGTTACAATACTGAAAAGTATTGTAATGCAAACCACGGACTTGACCAGGACAGATATGTCGTAATGAAATCTACAGGACTGAGAATTCATTACAGGATCATTGGGAAAGGTCCTATCGATATGGTATTTGTTCCGGGCTGGACAAATCCTCTGGAAATATATCAAAAGCAATTCGACTATTTCAGGGACAAAGCAAGGTGTATTTATATTGATGTTCCCGGACAAGGTTTAAGTGATGCTCCGGAGGGAATTCAATACACAATGGGACTTATGGCTGATGCTATTTACGATGTAATTAGGAAAGAAGGAGTGCATAAATTTGTCGGCGTCGGATTCAGTATGGGTCCTGTACCTCTCGGACAATTTGAAAAAAAGCATCCGGGAATGATCACAAAACTTGTCAATATTGAAGGGAATTATATCCCCTGGCCCCACGAAGGCACTGATGCCCGGGACGCGTATCTGGCCGAACTTAATGGATTCCTGGATTGGATGTCAGGTTGGGGAGAAGATGAAAAGAGGTTTTTGGGTTCAATACTGGTACCTCCCACAGCTCCTGATGATCTTAAGGAATTTGTAGAATATTTTTATGTTTTTCCAACCTGGCTGATGTGGAATATATATTACTGGTACAACAGAGAGGTAGTTCTACAACCTGTTGGCTGGAAAATACCAATAATAAGCATTTATGTTGCACCACCTGATCCGCCTAATGAAGCGCTTATCTTCCCAAACTCAGAAGTACATGTTATTGAAGGATCAGGTCATTGTGTCCAGTGGGAAAAACAAGAGTTAGTTAATCCTTTGATCTGGAAGTTTGTTGCTGACAGACCAGGTAGAAGATATTAACAAATAATAAATAACGTAAGCCTTGGAAAGGGGCAATCTCTCCATGGCAATGTTAGGTAGGAGGTTACCTTAAGAAAAGTGAAGTCGAGGCTTCACTTTTCTGTTATTATAACACAAATAATTTGCAATGGCTGTTCAAAAAGCTAAATTTGAGCAAAGCTTCTTTTATGGCATTGCGGGTTGAAGACCTTGAGGATCAGACCAGATACAGGCAAATATTGGCAGTTCCGTATAATGATCTGATAAACTTTGTTCTTGATTATATAAGAAGAAAATCGGGATTGATGGTCTTTTTCTGGTCGGTTTGTATAATTTTTCTTGGGATCGCGCTTACTGTCAGGACAAATATTGCAGGATATTTTCCGATAAGAAATATTCTTTTTCATTCATTGCTTGGATTGGTTATTTTTCCAATTCTGTGTATTCCAGTTCATGAATCTTTACACATTATCCCCTATTATTTTACAGGGGCCAGGAAAATAAGAATCGGGATGGATCTTAAACAATACCTCTTTTATGTAACTGCTCACAGGTATGTTGCCACACCGTTTCAGTTCAGGATTGTGGCATGGACTCCTTTTCTTATTATCAGCATTGGATTGGTACTTCTTGTCTTTCTTCTTCCCGGCTTGTGGAAATGGAGCCTTTCGCTCTTTCTGTTCGCTCATGCAACTATGTGTGCGGGTGATTTTGCGTTGCTAAATCTATACTATCTGAAAAGAGATAAAAAGATCTACACATGGGATGATGTTGACAAAAAAGAGGCATACTTTTATGAAGAACTAAGTTGAAGAGTTGAAGTGTGTATTTAATTAAAAATTCAACCCTTCAACACATTCAACTCTTCAGCCTTCCTTAAAACTTTTCTTTAGCCAGTTTCAGTATATCATCATCTTTAATGACAGGTCTGACCCTAAAAGAGTATTCATACTTTTTATCAAGTAACCGGTACTTCGGATGAATAAATGCTCCCCATGAATTATCACCTCCCACACCCATTTGACCTAAATCAACATTCAGGTTAACCAGGTCACGCGGTTTAACATCAATTGTATGGGTATTTGCGGTTTTTGCATCTTTCCTGTATTCTGATAATTTTCCGGGAGATTCAAAATCATCATGAATATTATTGAGTGCGGCAAAACAGATTAACGGATCTCCGGTCACAAGTATCCCAATACCATTGTCATTTGTCAGGGTAAGCCACCTGGTATCGGTCTTATAGCCATTTTCCTGGGGTCTGATATAAGGAGTATACTGGTCAGCAACAGCACTTTCGTAAAGGCCGACATCGGCTGAAGTTTTCCTGTCAACATAATTCTCATGAGGACCTCGTCCGAGCCATTTAAGATTTGTAAATTCCCCGGGAAGCTGCATCTGCATTCCCATTCTCGGGATCTCCGGAATTTTATCAGAAATTTTTGAAAACTGATTTTTAATAATCAAATCTGCAGATCCATAAATGGTAAATGTTGTAGCATAGCCGGCAATCTTCTTACCACTTGTATCCGGAATATCATAATTAAAGGTTACCACTACCTTTCCTAATTCAGGCTGACTGATGTTCGCTTTGGTAACCATCGTCCTTTCCCCCGCTTTTTTCCATGACTTTAATAACTTATCCATATTGTAGCCGTAGTCGTTATCGGTTGGTGGTCTCCAGAAATCAGGTTCCGGACCTTTTTTGAAAATCTCTTTCCCTTTATAATTATAAGAAGTCAGTCTGCCATTAACCAGGTCAAAAACAATCTTCATATCAACACCGCTTACTTCCAGTTTCTTATCAATAGTTTTAGTCTGAAGAACAGCAAGTTTATCGTCTTTCATAATTACAGGCTTTGCTTCGACAGGTAATTTAAATTGGGCAGTTGCATAAACGTGATCTTCAGGTACATAATTCCATTCATCACTTCTTGAAAACCTCATATTAAGAAAATATTCAGCTCCGGGCACAGGATCTATCTTCTTAAAAGGTAAAAGGAAAGCAATTTCAGCTTTTGGCCTGAAATCGGGCATCGGTATCTTTCCTGATTGTACAACTTTCCCATCTGATACAATCTCCCAATCAAAATTAAATTCCGAAAGATTGGTAAAATCATATTTGTTTTTAATCTTAATCATTCCGTTGGTCAGATCAACCGGCTCAAAACCAATATATTGATAGACTTTATTTACTTCAAACAAACCCGGATGCGGTGTCCGGTCTGGCCAAACCAGCCCGTTTATGTTGAAGTTGCCATCACTTGGGGTACCATATTCGCCATAGTCACCGCCATATGTCCAGTATTTTTCACCATTTTCATTTGTCTTTAGAAATCCCTGGTCAACCCAATCCCATATAAAACCTCCCTGCAGTTTTGGGTATTTTTCTATGACATCCCAATAATCCTGCAAGTTACCTGTTGAATTTCCCATTGCATGAGCATACTCAACCATAATCATTGGCCTGTCATTTCTGGGATCTTTTGCATAAGCCTCCAGTCCTTCAATGGGTTCATACATATTGCCCCAGATGTCGGTATGTCTTTCAGGAGTGTTAGTGCTCTTCTCAGCACGTTCGTACTGGACAGGTCGAGTGACATCCCTTTTCTTCATCCATTTGTAGCCATTAAGGAAATTATGACCGTCACCAGCCTCGTTACCCATCGACCATATTATAATTGACGGATGATTTTTGTCTCTTTCAAGCATTCGTTGCATCCTGTCGAGATGCGCCGCGGCCCATTCGGGTTTGTCTGCTAACGTCACATTTTTATCATAACCTATACCATGCGACTCAATATCCGCTTCATCAATAAGATACAGCCCGTATTTATCACACATCTCATACCAGAATTCCTGCTGCGGGTAATGGCATGTCCTCATGGCATTGAGATTATTACTTTTCATTTCCCTGATATCTTTCATTACAGTAGCTTCGTCAATAACATGCCCTGTTATTTCGTTGTGCTCATGCATATTAACCCCTTTAATATGTATTGCAACACCATTAACCAGCAACTGCGAATTAACAATTTCCACTTTTCTGAATCCGATTTTTGCACTTACACTCTCAACGATGGAGCCGCTTTTTTCTTTAAGGCTTAATACCAAGGAATAGAGATTTGGTTTTTCAGCTGACCATTTTTTGATACCGGGTATGTTTTTAATAATATTGACAGAAACTTTATCACCTGATAACCGGATATCTTTAGATTCGGTGAAAAGCTTCTTTGTGTCTTCAAAAAGAGATGCATCAACAACAAAATCATTATTACTTTCTACAGCGCTCTTTAAAGAAACGTCTACTTTCAGCACGCCTTCATTGTAATTTTTGTCAAGGTCACCAACTGCAAAAAAGTCCCTTATATATGTTTTTGGACGCGCGTGAAGGAAAACTGTTCTTTGAATGCCACTTAGTCTCCAAAAGTCCTGATCTTCAAGATAACTGCCATCGCTCCACCTGTAAACCTCTACCGAAAGGGAGTTTTTTCCCTCTTTGAGATATTTTGTAATATTAAATTCTGCAGGCATTTTGCTATCCTCACTGTAGCCCACAAGCTTCTCATTTACCCAAACATAAAATGCAGAACTGACAGCCCCGAATTGGAGGAATATTTCTTTGTTATTCCAGTCGGAAGGAACTGTGAAATTCCTTTTATATGATCCTACCGGATTCCAGTCATGGGGAATAGCAGGCGGAACTTTTTTATATACATAGACGGTACCGGATGAACCAGGGGTTTTTGAATCATTGATTTCCGGTTTTGGAGAGTTAACTCCTTTCGTCAGGTTATGTGAATTGAATACATCTTCCCAGGTCCAGAACGGGTAGACTATATTTGCATAAACCGGAAGATCATAACCTTTCATCTGCCAGTTTGATGGTACCTCAATCTCCTTCCAGTCACGTGTATCATAATCATTTTTAAAGAACCAGAAAGGCCTCTGATCAGGAGTTTTAGACCAGTTGAATTTCCACATGCCATCAAGAGATTTATAATTTGGAGAATTAACCTTTATTGCCTCAAGTGCGCTCTTTTCGTCAGAAAAACTGATAAGAGATGTATGCGGATCTTCCCTGTTAATATTAAATACTTGCGGATTTTCCCAGTCTCGGGGCTCCTTTTCAGTAAAGGGAACTCCTTCATATTTACTTAACTTTTTACAGGATGAAAGCGAAACGGCAATCAAAAGGATATAGAACAAAATTCTCTTCATGGCATCTGAATTTTAACAAACATAAAGTTAATAAAAAATGTCTTTGAACAATTGATCAGGGCATTCTACCTGTAAATGTCATAAAAACCCAATTTAATTATCTATTCACAGCAGTTTGTTAACACCAGAGATATCACTGGGTGAATTAATATTTATTACTGCGCTTCTTGTCATTTCGGATCATCAGAATAATCCTGTTATTATACCATTCTTATCAATATCTATGTTTTCTGCAGAAGGGTTATTCGGTAGCCCTGGCATTCTCATTATAGTACCTGCTATCGGAACAATAAATCCGGCGCCTGAGGAAAGTTCAACTTCCCTTATTTTCACAGTGAAGCCTCTTGGGCGGCCTTTTTTAGACGGGTCATCAGACAGTGATTTCTGTGTTTTGGCAATACATACTGCAAGATTCCCTAGTCCGAGACGCTCAATCTTCTCAAGCTGCTCTTTCGCCTGAACTGTATATTCAACATGATCAGCGCCATACATCATCAGACATATGGTCGATATTTTCTTTTCAAAGCTCCAGGAAAGCTCATAAAGAGGTCTGAAGCAATCAGGACTATTTGTTACCCGTTCCATAACTTTTTCAGCCAGATCAATAGCTCCTTCCCCTCCCTTTGACCATGATTCATTTAATGCTACAGCAACATTTTGTGATTCACAATGCTTTATAAGAAGGGTAATCTCAGACACAGTATCGGAGTCAAACCGGTTCAATGCCACTACCGGTCTGAATCCATAGAACTTCATGTTTTCTATATGCTTGTCGAGGTTATCAAAGCCCTTTTTAAGCGTGGCCAGATCTTCTTTCTGCAGATTTGATAATCTCGTCCCTCCATGATACTTTAGTGCACGTATAGTAGCGACAATGACAACAGCATGAGTGTGAAGATTGCCGAACTGAGATTTTATATTGAAAAATTTTTCAGCCCCAAGTTCACTGGCAAAACCGGCCTCCGTAACAACAATATCACTCAGAGAAAGACCTGTTTTTGTGGCGATAATTGAATTTGTTCCCTGGGCAATATTAGCAAATGGCCCTCCATGAATAATTGCTGGTGTACCCTCAAGAGTCTGAACCAGGTTTGGTTTTATGGCATCTTTTAAAAGGACAGTCATTGCTCCCTGAGCTTTCAGGTCGCGTGCAAATATAGGTTTGTCACTATAAGTGTAGCCAATGAATATGTTTCCAAGTCTTTCTTTGAGATCATTAAGGTCGCGGGCAATACAGAGAGTGGCCATAACCTCCGAAGCGGCAGTGATGTTGAATCCCGATTGTCTGGGAACTCCTTCCTTTGGTCCGCCAAGTCCGATGATGATATCACGCAATGATCTTTCATTCATATCCATCACTCTTTTCCATTCTATCGTCCTGGGGTCAATACCCAAATTACCACTTTTGTACTGTATATTATTATCAATTAGGGAAGCAAGAAGATTATGCGCTTTTTCCACTGCCGAGATATCTCCGGTAAAATGAAGATTGATATCTTCCATCGGAATAACCTGAGAATAACCTCCTCCGGCTGCACCTCCTTTTATTCCAAAAACCGGCCCTAGGGAAGGTTCACGAAGTACCACTGTTGTTTTTTTGCCTAACAGGTTAAGTGCCTGGGCAAGACCGATGGAAGTTGTTGTTTTACCTTCACCGGCTGGTGTGGGAGTTATAGCTGTTACAAGGATCAACTTTGCCATTTTAATATGTTCTTCATTGATAAAATGAAGAGGTATCTTAGCCTTATATCGCCCATACATTTCCAATTCATCCTGTGGAATACCAAGTTTTGCAGCTATTTCTGCTATTGGTCTGATGTTAGCTTCCTGAGCAATTTCAATGTCCTTTTTCATTCCTGTTATTTTAAAATTCAGCAGGCAACTTCATTTTTAGTTGCAGCGCTTCTGTTTTTTTTGTAAATTGATAGGTTGACATTCTTAGCCTATAACAAATGTAAAAAATTAATCAAGGTTTCACAGATAAATGCTAATAAACACATAAAACCCGTCAATTATGGATGAAAAAATCATTTCGTTTTATGCTGACTATAAGCAAGGAAGAACAAATCGACGCGATTTTGTCAGAAAGCTTGCAATAGTTGCCGGCAGTTCAGCTGCTGCATTGGCTTTGATTCCCATTCTGGAAGCAAATAGTATGGACGCATCTTCTTCAATTCAGGCCGAGCCTGAACTGATGTCTGAATTTATTAAGTACCAGGGAGAGACAGGTGAAGTGAAAGGATTTCTCGCATGGCTAAAAACCGGCAAAAAATTTCCTGCAGTACTCATAATACATGAAAACAGAGGGCTGCAACCACATATTCAGGATGTTACCAGACGAATGGCAAAGGAAGGTTTTCTTGCTCTGGCGCCTGATGCGCTTTCCCCTCTTGGAGGCACACCTGAGAATGACCAGGCCAAAGCTGCCACAATGATTGGTCAGTTAGATAACGATAAGACAATCAAAAACTTTGTGGCCGCAGTGAAATATCTCAAAACGCATCCTCTTTCAACAGGTAAGGTAGGCTGTACTGGTTTCTGCTGGGGTGGGGGAATGACCAACCAGGTTGCAGTAAATTCACCTGACCTCGATACCGCAGTTCCCTATTATGGCAAACAGCCAAATACCGATCAGATTGCGAAGATCAAAGCGCCAATTATGGCTCATTATGCAGGCGAGGATTCATTTATAAACCCAGGAATTCCTGCTTTTGAAGAGGCATTGAAGAAAGGGAAAAAAGAGTACCAGATATTTATATACGAAGGGGCGCAGCATGCATTTAACAATGATTCCAATCCGGATCGGTACAATGAAAAAGCAGCGAAGCTCGCCTGGTCAAGAACGATAGCTTTTTTTAAAGAAAAGCTGAAATAGAAACATGGTATCCATTAATCGCAGAGTTCGCAAAGGTTTAAAATAAAGATTGCAAAGAATTGCAGCACAGGTTTTCTCTTACCTGAGATCAGCCTCTCCCCAACCACTCCCCCAAGAGGGATAGCTATATAATTACTAATCTGAGTATTACCCCCTTCTCTCCTGGGAGAAGGGGACAGGAGGATGAGGTAAAAAGTCACTCTGATTTTTCCACGCATCAGCTATTGCCTCAACAAACGGGCGGCAATGGTTGAAAAAATATTTATAGCCTTTGCATAAGTAGTTTAATCCGGCATCACCATCTGGAGTTAAAATGAATCTGTTTTTCGGGCATCCCCCGTTGCACATTGTCCTGACTTCACATTCTATACAATATTTCGGAAGAGTGCCTGATTTAGCTTTTCCAAATTTTATCTGTCTCTGGCTTTCTATCTGGATTTTTATTTCGCCTATATCATATTCAACCCAGTTGTCAAAGACATCACTCAGAAAAAATCCGAATTCTTCGGACGGGACTGAATTACTGCTCGCACCTCCAGAGGAACCATCATCAGGTTCGACCAGCGGAAGAAAAGTTATATGTTTTGCTCCCATTTGTTTGAGAAAATTATAGATAACCAGCGGATGCCTGACATTTTCAGAATTTACAACACAAAGTATCTCGGGGCTCACTCCATGTTGCTTTAAAAGTTGATACCCTCTGATAACCTGCAGCCATGTATTATTTCCATCTTTAGTGCGACGGAATGTATTATGAAACTCAGCAGGACCGTCAATACTTATACCAATTATGAAACCCTCCTTTTCTATAAACCTGCACCACTCTTCATTGATAAGTATTCCATTGGTCTGGATACCGTTCAGAATAGTCTTACCGGCAGGTTTGTACGTAGATTGAAGTCGCAAAGCTTTCCTGTAAAAATCAATCCCTGCCAATAAAGGTTCACCCCCATGCCATGAAAAATTTATAACGTCTTCTGTTGATGCCTGAATATGTTGTTTAATATATTCTTCCAGAATATCGTCAGTCATAAGAAAGTGATCTGTTTCCGGATACAGACTTTTCTTCTCCCGATAATAGCAGTACTGACAATTGAGATTACAGTTTGAGCCAACCGGTTTGGCAAAAACTTGAAACTCACGTGAGATCATTGTCATCGATATTCCATTTAATAATATTTTCTGAACCAGATTCCGGCTTATTCATTCGTATACGCCATTCCACAGGAAAATAGTTGTTCACCCTATTGCCGATATTATTAACGAAGCCAAGGTTAATACCCTTGTAAGTCACAATATTCCATCCCATTACAGCATCATGAAGCATGAAATTATCACGTCTCATAAAATTAAGAGCCTCGGAAAGATTAATTTCATTTACAGGAAAAGCATTCGTCTTTAACCTAAGTGACAAAGCGAGCTCATGTGACGGCAGATAATTTTTGTTTTTGACTACAAATACTTTTGTCCCGGCTTTTACAATCTTTAGTTTTCTGTAAATTTCCAGGTAATTATTCATATTACACGGTACAGCGAAAAGTTCATCGCCCCATTTGATAATTCTGTTGTTTGAAAAATGAGTCCATCGATTTACAACTTCAACATCAGTTTTATCCGGATAGAGTTCGGTTTTCTTCTGGCTATTAGATTGAGCTTTTTCCTGTTGATTGGTCTTCCTTATAGCCGATATAAAGAATCCCTCGCCTTTCACTTTATCGGGATAAAAGCCATATCCAAAAATACCTTCGAAATCTATTTCTGTAATTCCATTATAATCTGAAATATCCAGCTGGATACACTCTGCCTCTTTTTTCCCGATTAACCATTTTATGTTCTCTTCATTTTCTCCGGGATTAAATGTGCATGTACTATAAACAAGTATACCATTTTCCTTCAAAGCAGGCCAGACATCCATGAGTATCCTCCGTTGCCTTTCAGAGCAATGAACTGTGTTTCCAACGGACCATTCTCTGACAGCAGTTTCACCTCTGAACATGCCTTCCCCAGAGCATGGAGCATCGACGACTATTACATCAAAAAATCCAGGTAGATTTCCGAATGCAGCAGGATCGGTTTGTGTTACAATTGTATTTCCCAAACCCCATTTTGTAACTGTTTCAGCAAGAATTGCGGCTCTTGATCTGATTGTTTCATTAGCAACCAAAAGACTGTCCGTACCAATAAGATCAGAAAGATGTGTACTTTTCCCTCCGGGAGCGGCACACAGATCGAGTACCTGCAAATTTCCCGACAGAACTGAAGTTTGCCTGATTACCTGTTCCAGGAACATACTTGAGGCTTCCTGAGGGTAGTAACATCCTGAATGGAATAGCGGATCGAGAGTGAATGATGGTCTGTTTTGAAGATAATATCCGTTCCTGCACCATGGAACAATATCAGAGCCGGACGGTCTTTTTTCCCATTTCGCGGGATTGATCCTGATACTGACAGGCGATGGCTCTTCCATAGCCTTCAGGAGCGCCTCGTCGTCGATATATTTCTGACTTTTCAGTCTCTTTGTAAATTCCTGTGGAAACACTACAAAAATTCAAACTATTAATCGCAAAGTACGAAAAGATTTTCGCATTGATCTTAATCTTGATCTGCTCTTATCAGCGAGTTCTGGTCTCTAAATTTCTTAGTCTCTCAGTCTCTTAGTCTCTTAGTCTCCCCTTCTCCCCTTCATCACTTATTGGCCTATCGTCCTTTCTCTTCCAAAGATAGAAGACCGGAATTCCAAGAATAACTATTCCAAGTCCTGGTAAGGTATAATCTGGCTTATAGATTAACAGGATCACCATAATTGTTATAGTCGCAATAATATAAATTGAAGGTATAACCGGGTAACCAAATGCTTTATACGGCCGCGGAATATCAGGTCGTTTTACCCTTAAAATAAATATTGCCAGTATAGTCAGGGTGAAAAATATTAGTACGGCAAATATCACATAGTCAAGAAGATTTCCGTACGTTCCTGACATACAGAGCAGTACCGACCATATTCCCTGCACAACAATAGCAAAGCCGGGGACACCTTTCCTGTTAATTTCCCCGATTTTCCTGAAAAATAGTCCGTCCTTAGCCATTGCGTAATAAACTCTCGGACCAGCCATAATAAGCCCATTATTACATCCAAAAGTGCTGATCATTATGAAGACAGCCATAATAATTGCAGCAGAATCTCCAAAAACAACACTCATTGCAGAAGTTGCAACTCTGTCATCTGTTGCATATTGTATACCGCGGCTTAATGCATCCATTCCATCTGGTGATCCTGTCAGAGGAAGTATCTTAATATAGATATAGTTAGTAAGCAGGTACAATGCTGAAACTATCAAAGTTCCAAAAAGGAGACTTAACGGAACATTCCGTTTTGGATTAATAACCTCGCCTGAGATATAGGTAACATTATACCAGGCATCAGCTGAAAACAAGGAACCTACAAGGGCAGAACCAATAGCGGCTATAAGTGCAAATCCCACAAGAGGTATCGTCTGGTTTCCAGGGCCGATCTTAGATGCGTGCCAGAAAATCTCTTTATTAATCTCCAGAGAGTTTATACTTTTAGTTGCCAGAAAACCGATTGTGATAAACCCGAAAAGCGCAATAACCTTGGTTGAGGAGAATATATTCTGAACTGTTTTTCCTGTAACAATACCTCTTGTGTTAAGCCATGTCAGAAATGAGATCATTGCAATGGCTATTACCATCGTACTATTAACATTAACCGGACCTATGCGAAAAAGAATATTCTTTTCAGAGATCCAGGGAAAGAGGACGCCGCTGAATTTAGCAAATGCTACAGCAACGGCCGCAATTGTACCACATTGAATAACCAGAAATGTTGTCCAGCCAAAAAGGAATCCTATTAACGGATTATAGGCTTCCCTGAGATAGACATACTGGCCGCCGACATGAGGCATCATTGAGGCGAGTTCCCCATAGCTGATTGCACCGATGAGTGTCATTATACCTGTTATCAGCCAGACTACCAGCAACCAACCCGGAGATCCGACATTACGTGCTATATCTGCACTCACAATGAAGATTCCTGAACCTATCATTGCACCGGCAACAATTGATATCCCGTCGAAAAGATTTACTCGTTTCTGAAGGAAATGGTTTTCTTCCCGCATCTTATCAGTTTGTACAAACAAATTTAACTATTCAAACGACACTGAGGAAAATTGAAATATTAATTTTGAGAAGGTAAAAGAAGTAAATACATTTGATTTAGTTTAAAAGAACAACCATAATAAAAGTTGAATAAAAGATTATACTTATGAAAAAACATGTATTAATAGTCCTGATCGCTTTTTTATTTTTAGCCTCGAATGCGCAAAAATTTGAAAATATTGCTAAAACGCCTCCAATGGGGTGGAACAGCTGGAACAAGTACGGATGTAATGTCAGTGAAAGCCTCATAATAGGAATGGCTGATGCCATGGTCAGCAGCGGAATGAAAGATGCCGGTTATGAATATGTAGTAATTGATGACTGCTGGCAGGTAGCACGTGATGAGAATGGAGAGATAGTAGCCGACAAGGATCGTTTCCCTCACGGTATAAAATACCTGGCAGATTATATTCACTCAAAGGGGTTGAAGTTCGGAATATATTCATGTGCCGGAACACTTACCTGTGCGGGACGTCCCGCCGGTCGTGGTCACGAATATCAGGATGCTCTTACATATGCGCGCTGGGGTGTCGACTATTTAAAGTATGACTGGTGCAATACCGGTACTCAGGAACCCAAATCTTCTTATACCACAATGCGTGACGGGCTCTTTGCAGCTCACAGGCCAATTGTGTTCAGCATTTGTGAATGGGGTTCAAATAAACCATGGGAATGGGCCGGAGCAGTAGGTAACTTATGGCGGACCACCGGCGATATTGATGACTCATGGAACGTTATGATTGGTATCTTCTTACAACAAAAAGATCTTGCGAGATATGCCGGTCCCGGTCACTGGAATGATCCGGATATGCTAGAAGTGGGCAACGGAGGGATGACAACAGAAGAATATAAGACTCACTTCTCATTATGGTGTATGCTGGCATCTCCTCTGATGGCCGGAAATGATCTGCAGAATATGTCCCCTGAGACTAAATCAATACTGCTCAATAAGGAGATCATTGCTCTTGATCAGGATTCGCTTGGAAAACAAGCTATTTGCTGGAGGGACAATGGGGATTATCAGATCTGGTTAAAAATACTTTCAAATAATGAAAAAGCAATATGTCTGCTTAATAGCAGCGACGAAAAGAAGACTGTTCTTGTAGACTTTGTGCTTCTTGCGCAGGCAAAGGCTGCAAGATGGGGCGCTGCTTCTCCACTCAAACTCGAAAATTTCACAGTAAGAGATTTGTGGGATCATAAAGATCTCATGTTGAAAGAATCTTCAATGTATATTGATCTTCTTCCGCATACAGTGAAGGTGTATCGGTTTATTAAAAAATAAACTCACCCCCGATGGAACAAAAGGGGTGAGTGCACGAGATAATCTCTCAGTTCGTAAACGGACCTCTTTACCTTTTAATTTGATTTAACAGAAAATCTGTATATAGTAGTTGATTTTAATGTTTCCCCTGCGTTAAGGACAGTAGTCGGAAAATCAGCATGATTTGGACTATCGGGATAGTGACCTGATTCAAGGCACATACCTGATCTGTATTTGTAGACTTTTCCACCGTGACCAATTTGTGTTCCGTCAAGGAAATTGCCTGTGTAGAACTGCATACCCGGCTGATCTGTTATTACCTCAAGCATACGTCCGCTTACTGGTTCATATACTGTAACATCAACTTCTTCTTTATTATCCAGAATATAGTTATGATCATAACCTTTACCAAGTTTCAGCTGATCATATTTATCATTTATTCTTTCACCTATTGCGTGAGGTGTATTGAAATCAAACGGAGTTCCTGCAACCTGACGGATCTCACCAGTTGGGATCATTACCGAATCGACAGGTGTGAAGGCAGAAGCCTTAAGCGTAACAACATGATCAAGAATATCTCCATTTCCTGCACCATGTAGATTAAAATATGCGTGATTGGTGATATTCACAATAGTTTTCTTGTCTGTAGTGCAAGTATAATCCATTACGATCTCATTGTTGTCTGTCCATGTATAGGTGACAGAAGCATCGACCTTTCCGGGGAAGCCTTCTTCCATATCGGGACTTACATAGGTAAATTTCACAGACGGAAATTTGCTGTCTTTCACTACCTCTGTATTCCAGACTACGCTATGCCATCCTAATGGTCCTCCATGAAGTGTATTTGGTCCGTCGTTCAGGGGTGTATTGTAAACAACGCCGTCAAGAGAAAACTTCCCATGTGCAATCCTGTTTGCAAATCTTCCTACAACAGCTCCGAAATACTTGTCACCGTTAAGTGTTCCTTCAAAAGTGTCGTAACCTAAAGTAATATTATCCTTTTTACCATTTTTGTCAGGAACTTCTATCCAGGTGATTTTCGCTCCGTAATTAGTAAGCCTTATTACATTGCCTGCTTTGTTTGTCAGAGTTAACAGGTAAACCTCTTTACCGTTGTGTGTGCCGAAAACATCTTTTTTAACCATCTCCTTAGTTTTTGTTGACTGGTTGCATGATATTATTATAACTGAAACCAGAGTTAGTGATAATAATAAAATTCTTTTCATCATTTGTCAATATTTGTTTTTTGCTAATTTAATAAAGTTTCCTTACTACACTTGCGTAAATAATAAAATAAATTGACTCATAAAAAAAGCTTACCCTACTTTTTTGTTCTGAACTGCCATGCAGGCAATCCTGCTTTGTTAAACAGCGAAGCTTCAGCGCCGTTACGCCAGCAATATCTAACTGAAACAGGATCCTTAACGGACGGTGAAGAAATGAGTACTTCGTCTTTTACAATTTTTGCATCACCTTTAACATATTGTCCATCTTTTCCTGCAATCTCGAATTCTTTAAGCTTGCCATTTTTTGCTACCAATCCTTCCCCGATATTTTCAAATTGTAATTTTGCTGTTCCATTAACAATAGTAATTGATTTGTACTTAGGCCCGATATATTGACTTTTTTCCCCATAATTGTTATTTAATGCAATAGCTGCAAGCCGTTCACCAACCTCTTTCTTAAAAGGAGGATGTATATTCATCACAGTTGCAATATCTAGTGTTACAGCCATTCCCGTGTTTGCCAGGCTTAGTGCACTTTCCTGAGCTTCCCGGAGATAGACTGATTCAGTCGAATCAAGACCGGAATATACATATGGAGCAATCTGAACAAAATAAAAAGGAAAATCTTTAATACCCCATGATGTTCTCCAGTTCTGAATCATAGCTGGAAAAATTTTGGTATACTGGGCCGCTCTTCCAACATTAGCTTCACCCTGATACCAGATTGCCCCTTTGATCTGATACGGCAATACCGGACTAACCATCCCGTTAAATAAAACTGAAGCTATCCCGGCACCTATATTTACTGGCCTTTTTTTCCCCAGAAGCTCATTTTTTGAAATATCGTATACATAGAATTTATTGTCCAGTAATTCTGCAACAGGCTGGTATTTCCAATCCCCTTTAAGCGGAATAAAAAGCTTCGGATCACTTTTCGATGAGAGTTTCATAACCTCAGGAGTACCATATATTCCTCCACCACCCTGAGTGTCGATAACACGCACAGAAATGATATTTGAACCTGCTTTTACCAGTGAGGCAGGAATTTCATAATTTCTGTCTACATTCCATAAGCCTCCTACTTCATTTGATCCGACCAGCTTCCCGTTAAAATATGTACGATCCATATCATCTATCGGACCGAGTGAAAGAATCAGGTCTTTACCGGTCATATTCTGAGGTATCTGAACCATTTTCCGGAACCATACTGCTCCGTCAAAATCACCAATAACCGTTTCAAACAGAACCGGAAGAGCCATAACAGGCCAACTACTGTCATTGAACCCTATGAGAGGTACATTTTCATCATTAAAACTCAGATCTTTCCACTGGTCATTACCGGCAGCCTTAAGTTCTATCTGTTTATGTGTATTAAGCCATGCCTGGTATTCAACCTGGAGAGGTCCTGACGTCTTAATAGATTTAAGCTGTTCAACGAACTCTCCGGCATTAGTGAGTGACTCAGATGACGTCCATGATTCTGAAGGCGTTCCTCCCCATGCAGATTCAATTAACCCTACAGGTATATGTAATTCCTCGTATAACTTTCTGCCAAAGAAATATGCGGTAGCACTGAACTGCTTAACCGTTTCAGGAGTACTCACTTCCCATTTACCTGTGCATTCATCCAAAGGATCCTTGGAAATTTTTTTCTGAACATTAAACAGACGGATCTCCGGAATTAAGGCAGATGCAATCGTTGAAGATGAATGCATTATTGTGTCTTTCGGAGGCCAGCCGGATAGTGGCATCTCCATATTCGACTGACCCGAACAAAACCAGACCTCTCCTATCAGAACATTTTTAATCATAATTGTTGTGTCAGCGGCTGAGACGGTAACTGAAAAAGGACCTCCGGCTGCAGGAGTTGGCAAAACAACCGACCATTTTCCATCCTTATCGGCAATAGATTTCCCATTTGCATTCCACCCTGCAGAAACAGTTATTTTACTTCCGGGATTTGCTTTACCCCATATTTTCGCATTTGTTTTTTGCTGCAACAACATATTGTCGCCAATAAGTGACGGCAATTTTAAATCTGATCTGGTCTGACAGCCGGCCAGAGTCAGAAATAAGGTTAAAAAAAGTGATGTTAATTTCATTTTTGAAGGTTTTAATTATTCTTGATAAATAATGTCGCTTGAAAATCAATGGCCGTACAAGGCTTCCAGGGCACATGCCAGATAAGCAGCCGATGCATTCCAGTTAATTGCTATCTCGTTTGAAGCATAGGAACATACGGTGTCGGTATAGGACTCATCAGGGATGTGCGACGGGTATGTCTTACATCCATCCTGTTGTCCAGGATTTGGTCCACCAACCAGTAATCCGGGAATAGGATCAGCGACACCGTCGGCTTCAGATAACCTGTGATGGGGAAACATGGGTGTTTTGTGGCCATATCCTATTACGAATGAATAACCCGTCGCATTACGACCTAAAATGTAATCAAGATTTGTAAGGGAAGAATCAAGGTATTTTCTGTTATGGGTCAGCTTATAAGCCTGAATCATTAAGATGCCCTGATTAGCAGCAACTGAATTGCTTCCCCAGACAAAATCCGCAGCCGATTTACCCATTACAGTCATGTAAGCACGATTAGCCAACCCTTCTGCATTCTTATCTGCTGCGCCAATAATTCTCTCCCTCAATAAGGGAAAATCCTTTTTTGCTGAATTAGTCAGCTTCTTTTCGAACCGTGCAAGTGTATAATATCCAAGAAGCCTGACATTATTCCATGATGGTAAAGGATTAAGCGCATCGGGGAACATAGGATATGATTTATAATAGCTCTCTTTACCAGTACTAATATACAGTTCTGAAGCTGCCCATATAAATTCATCGCTGAAATCTGAATCACCATAACCACCGGTATTTATTACCGGTTTATATTCTTTATTCATAAGATTTTGATCATATGCCACTTTCGGGTTTTGGACTGCCCAATTCCACGCTTTCTCTGCTGTTCTCATACACGAATCGGCCAATCCGGGGTATACATTTTTAAGTTTTCCGAAGATGCGAGCCGACTGAGCCATCACTGCTGCAAAATCGAGAGTGGCAGCTGTCCCTTTAGGAACAACATAACGGGGAGTTACAGCAGCATCCGGCATAACAAAGTCATCAAAATTGGCATTGGTTACTTTATTGTAAACGCCTCCATCGGAAGGATCCTGCATGGTAAGCATCCAGCGAAGATTCCAGACAACCTCATTAAGCAGGTCAGGGGCTCCGTTCCCGCTCTCGGGAATATTTATTCTGAGTGTATCAAAATAACCTGGGAAATCTTCGTATAACGATAGTAAAGTTCCCATAGTTATACCGCTGTTTACAATATATTTATTATAATCACCCGCATCATACCATCCGCGTGGACATGAAATTACCGTTCCGGCAGGGCGGTTAGCCGATGCTGCTGCAGGATGAACGATTACCTGCCGGTCGGGATGACCTTCGGGACGGCTCCATTTTCCCGCATACTGTGGAAGAAGCGGAGTTGACATCCTCTGAAAATAATAGGATTTGATCAACGCTTTTGTAAGCTTGTTGAAGACCTGTGGTTTAATTTCGAAGGTATAGGAATCACCTTGTCCTGGTAAACTTAATTCATATATGCCCGGTTTTGTCACAGAAGAAAAGTCCGCTATACGTGTGACCTTTGGAGAAAAATTTGATTTACGGGGATCGCTCAGTTTTGATTTGAATACCACTTCTCCGGATTTCACTGACTTGACATAAAAATCGCTGTTTTTATCCTCAGAAATAACAGCAATCTTTGGCGCCTCAGGAAAGAATCCTATCTGATTAAGTCGAATATTAGATGCAACATCCTGCGCAGTTATAAACTGATAAAAAGATGTGCAGACCATAATTAATAAAACTGTTTTTCTCATATTATTTTGTTTTTTAGGTGAAGCCTGCCAACACGGATACCAGATAAAGAGTATCTAATGTTGATCCAAATTTGGTCTTCATGATAAATACTTTTATTAAGAAACTCCTGTAATTTAATTATTTATTAAAAATTCTGCCTCAATTTCAACTATAAGATTTTCACGGCAAATATCAGATTCAATAAATATTGCAGGGACACCAGGAAATTGTTTCATGCAAATCATCTTTACTTTAGAAAAATCATCCTGATTTTTTATGTATACCCTCAAAAGAATAAATTTCCCCCAGTCAGTATTTGTATCAGTGACATTTTGCTCGATTCTCTTCTGGTCAGTCAGTTTGATAATGTTGTTAATAGAAGTATGCGTTTGTTTCTCAACATCGCCGATTCCGATAGTATCCTGCCCCATTATAGAAGCCGTTCCTGAAAAAAGAAGCGTAGATTTGAAATTATCTTTCAATAGTAGGGCACGTTCATCCTGAAAATGTTTTTCATTTGTCATTACAGCACAAAAATCAATGGTCACTCCTCCCAGTTTCATTCCAATATCGGTGGAAGAAGGATATCCGTGTACAGTCCGGAATTTCTCAAAATATTCACTTCTTACTTCATTAAAAATATGGTAATTCTGGAGACCGTTTTTTCTCTCAAGGATATTTCCGATATAGTTCCATTGCCGAACAATATTATTAAACGACATCCCTTCAGAATCCAGGATAGCTTTCATCTGTTCAAATGCCACTTCCGTTGCGCCTCTGGTATCTGAAGAAAAAAGAGCAAAGCCAAGACCACTTCCCCATACTTCTTTCCCGGAATCTGTTGAGCATACAATGTAACGTATATTATTACTGATATTTATTACGATATCGGATGAATCAATTCTTGAATAAGCAGCTTCAACAGCAATTTTCCATGGCTTTTCGGGAGGATGAACGGTAATATTAAAAACCGGACTTAGTTTGCCAAAAGCATTTAGAATATTTTTCCCCATTTCCCTGCTAACTTTAATATACTTTTCGTATTCATACAGGTCAATGAATATATTCAGTTTAATAAGCGCATAACCCGTTTCCCTTACGTAAATAATCTGCTTCAGGCACTGTCGCCATTCTTCAGCGAAACTCCCCTCCAATTCGGGCAAAAATGTCAAATACTTATCAATCATAAATAGTTTATCCTTAAATCAATTATAACAGGGTATATAACAATACAATTACTTATTTTCTATCAGGTTCTCAAGTTGTTATTCTAATTAAGACCTTGCTCTTCCTGTGGTGGATCTCCAGGGAGTTCATCACCTCTTACCCTGCTTATTTCCCAAGCAATTTATCGGTGGCTAATACTAGGAACATGAAGTTTGTTGCACCGCCTCCCATCACATATTCCTGTTGCTGCCAGAGATATGGCCAATCAAGCAACTCAGGAAAATCCGGACGAATAAGAGCAGTACCCGAAGAGACTCCACCAGGGATATAAGACCAATCAGCACGGTTTACACCATATGCCACTATTGTCGATCTTGCACCCACACCTGAAGCAAAAGAAGCTGTGTTTTCACCGGGATGCACACCCAGAATAAAATTCAATACATTAAATACCGGAGAAGAAGAAAAAAGATCAGGGAAGGCTGCATGCAAATAATATTGTCTTACTCCAAAACTCTGAATGTCCCAGCCGGCTCCCCATATATTTGGACGATATGGGACGCCAAAGGGTGTTTCTGCAGATTGTTTTATTATTTCCTCCGAAAAGCTCCTCGCTGAATTCTTTACTGATGCCGTGAAACCAGGATTATTGATGGCAGGAAGAGCCCTGCCGATAAGCCAGGCCAGGTTACGAATTCCTTTTGTGATTGCAGATTCATTTTCAAGCAGATATTTTTTATAACTTTCTTCACCTGTTGTCAGAAATAATTCTGTTGCAGCATGTATTCTGGAATTTGTTATGGCTTCTGTTTGCTGATAGTTATGTGAAAAAATGTCTTTAGCAACATCTAGACACTGAAGAGAGAGATCATCATTAAATCCCTTAAGAACTCTTGCAGCAGCAGCCAGATGAGCAGCTGTAGTCAGCTCCCGTGAGGGATTCTTTTCGGTAAAAACCCAGCGGTCGTCAGTCTCAGAAGAATGTGAAACGGTACGCTCCCCTGCTTTCAGCTTTCCATCATAAATCAGGCCATCGGTCATTGTCGATCCATCACCTAATAAAACATATTGCCTTTTAGTCGACTCAATAATTCCCCTGTATAGTCGTCCAAGGTTTTTATATCCTCCGACAACTGAAAGAGCGCCATGCTCAATTTGTTGTAGTACATCGGGCTTGCCATCAGGCTGATGTATTTCGACTATGTGTCTGTTCTCATCAATCGTGGTTTCATCATATTTTATATTGAAAGCTTCATAAGCCTCGGTAAGAATGTACATTTCACCACTTTGCGACTCAACCCTGAGGTCATAATCACCAGCATCATGCCAGCCTCCGGTATTTAGTCCCGGGACATGGTCACCTGGTTCAAATTTTGTATAAGTTGAATCACCCTGAATATATCCATCAAAATGGTCATGATTTACGGGTGCCATCCGGGCATCATCCATGTGGCACAATCCATGCCATACACGATACTTTTCATTGACTCTCATGTGACACATCTGGACCGGCAGAAAATATTCGAGAGTTGGCTGCCAGACATTTCGCTGAAATACATCTTCAGCAATCCTGAAAGGTTGGGATTGCTCATTTCCATATTTCACCAGGTAAACACCCTCCTGCTTTACAGAGGAGAAATCAAATTTCAGGTAGTTATACCGGAGAAAAGTTCCCCATGATTCAGGTTTTGTTCTGGTTACTTCAATCTTTTGGCCATTTTCAGCTATTCTTAATAGAACAGGAATATCTCTTTTTGTCTCATTTTTATCAAGTTCAATAATTGCAACTTTCTCCTGCCCTGGATGATATCCTATCTGTGAGACATGAATAACAGGAGTACTTTTCCAATCCATTATACAATTGGGTGTAATGATCCACTCAATAGCATTGTGGGTTGCACTTTCCGCTACCAGCGAACGGACAACAAACCAGCCATTGTTATGGATATACCTTCCATCGAGTAGTTTAAGATTACCTGTGGAAGACTCTATCGACAACCTCAGCATATCATCCTCCGGTGCAACAACAAGCTTCGTTCCTTCGGCCATTGGCATGGCTGAAATGATTTCGCCTTTATGATCTGTCACAGCCGGACCATCTGGCTGTCTGGGGAATATTCCGGAATGTGTTCCGAGAGACCAGGTTTTTCCAAATAACAATCCCGGGAAAAGCTCCATATTAAAACCTACTTTCCCGATGAATTCCAGTGGGATTGGTTTATCAAGATCGACAGAAACAATGATTGATTCTCCCTGTGCCCTAACTTTAACGGTATAATTGAAATTCAGATCGGGATACTCAATCGGATTGTAACCTTTGCGGTTAATATCCGGATTGGGATAAGCCAGACTAACAGTTACCGCGTTTCCGGTAAAATCAACCTTTCTTTCCAGCTGTTTTGGTGTTGGCTGCCACTGTCCCGGTGTTTCATCAAGCCGTATATCACCATTAGTAGCAACACGTTTCCCATTCATAATGATTGCAACACCACCCTGATGACCTTCGGGGTAAATGTCCTGATAAGCCATTATATTGATCCCTCCTTTTTCAAAATATTCAAGTTTATTTAAAATGAAAGAGGATTGTTGTGAAAAACTGATTTCTGCAAAAAGAATCAGACTTAAAAATATTATAGCTTTTTTCATCTTCCCATACATTATTTGATAATTATTCCTTCCGTTCGACTTTACTTCTCCCATTTTCGTTACTTATTTGACCTTATAAGCTCCTTCCTGATGTAGATTCCGGCCTCTGTAAGTTGTCCTTCAGTCCACCCACCATTTACGGGAGCACCTGGCTGCAACAAAGCTGTTGTTTCTTTTCTGTCAGTCAGGTTCCAGTTTGCCCAGGAAAGCTGGCGTTTCTCCATCCAGTCGATCCATCTGGCTGTTCTTTCATGGTTGAATTCACCATTTCCGTTTGATTCCCCTACTCCCCATTCCGTTACAATTAATGCAAGTCCTTTCTGCATTGCAGCTTCACCTTTTAACCTGAGACCCTCCTGATGGTTGTTGTCTGAGGCGTAAAAATGAAAGGAATATGCTATATTATTAAAACCTGCTATAGGATCTGCAGCTGCAACATCTACATCCTGGTCCCATCTTGGACTTCCAACAACTATCAGATTAACAGGATCATACTTTCTTATCAATTTAATTAATTCATTTGAGTAAGCTTTAATAACCGCCCATGACTGAGTGGCGGGTTCATTCCATATTTCATAAATAACATTTGGCACACCGGAATATTTTTTTGCCATCTCCGTGAAAAAACCCATTGATTGTTCGAGGTTTCTTTCAGCATTATGATCATGCCAGTCGATCAGGACATATACTCCGTCTTTTATAGCCTGATCAACAACTGAATAAACGAGCTTTTTTTGTCCATCAGGATTCCGAAGATATCCATCATCAGGTTCAACAGCCATAGAGACTCTAATAATATTTGCCTTGAAATCACTCACTAACCAGCTTATTACATCAGGATTATAATACTTTTTCCCCTCCCATATGCTCCATGAGAGGCTGATACCTTTCAATTGCGGTTGTTTGCCATGCTGATCCAGTATTTTGTTTCCAGACACATGAAGTGCACCATGATTTTTAACTGCCGATACTGTGTTCTGGGCTCTTGAAATTTGAAGAACACTTCCTGCCAGAAAGATCAGAACCATAAAAAACGACTTTTTCATTTGTTAATTAATGTAAGGTTGACATAAGAAAATTATATAAACGATTGGTTATTAATAATTTAATTGTCATATGACAATAACTATCTAATTTACTATATGTTATAAAATGGATTCTTTCCAAATTTGTAGTGCAACCAAACAAAAACTGAAAGAATCCATGAAAGACGTTGAAATCAAACTTATAGAAATAAACCAGAGAATCCCATACACTTTTTGTAACTTTATAATGTTATAGCGGTTTCACTATTTCCCGCAAATTGCTGTTGAAGCAGGAAACCAGACCATCATCTGCCCCGCACCACGGTTATTCCATAATGCGTATGGGATAAGAGTAACCGGTTCCTCCCTGAGCGACTCAACTTTGCCATCACGGCCTCTTCTTGTCTGAAATCCGGAGGTTCTAATCACCTGTGTACCTTCGAGTAGTGAAGGAATAAATTCGGTTATAATAGTTGCATCATTTTTTACTACAAGATTAAGCACATTCCCCGTATTGTTATCGGGCCATTCAGCACAGTAAATAACCGGGCCTCTCTGAAATGCTATTTTTTCAATGTCTTCTCTAATGCGTTTATCGGCAACAACTTTGCGTATGGGCATTGGAAACTCAATTTCAACTTTATCTCCGTGAACCCATTTCTTTGATAATATAGCGTATCCATCTTCAGATAGAATATCACAAGCTTTCCCATTAACCGATAATTTTATTGGGTCGGTATTCATTTCCATGAACTTGTAGAGTCCGCCGGGTATAGCTTCATTACGGGCCCATCCGGGAATCCTGATTTTCAGGGTAAAATTTCCACTTGTTTCCGGATTGACATTTATTTCTACTTTCCCATCCCATGGGAAATTTGCTTTCTGCGTGATGTTCACCTTTCTTTTACCCAGAAGCATATTTGCATCATTTGATATGAATAAATTGATATAAAGATCTTTATCAGTTACCGCATATATATACCCGGGAATAGCTGGCACAAAACGCGCAACATTTGATGGACAGCATGCACATCCAAACCAGGCCTGGCGAAGATGTTGTCCATTGGATTCAAGAGGGTTAGGATAGAAAAATCTGTCTGCGGATAAAGACATTCCTGAAAGCATTGAATTATAAAGAGTCTTTTCAAGTATATCAATATACTTCGATTGGCCATGCAGCAGAAAGAGCCTGTGATTAAAGAAGATATCACCAATGGATGCGCAGGTTTCGCAATAAGCTGTCATATTAGGTAAAACAAATGGTTCTGCAAAACCTTCATTTCCACCTGTTGCACCAATTCCCCCGGTAAGATACATTTTACCGTACACAAGGTTTTCCCAAATCTTAGTTATCGCATTAAAAAAGGCTGTATCATTTTCAATCGCAGCAATATCAGCCATTCCTGAATACATATAAGTTGCTCTTACAGAATGTCCTACTGCTTCAGTCTGATCAACAGGTTTCAAATTAGCCTGGTTGTATACCTGTCCTTTAGGCCCCCGGATATCGAGAAAAAATCTTGCAAGGTCAAGATATTTTTTTTCTCCTGTCACCCTGTAAAGTTTTACTAGTCCCATTTCAATTATCTGGTGACCAGGATAAACTTTGACCCTGTCATACCCAAAATCCTTATTAACAAGGTCAGCTGACTTCAGAGCAATGTCAAGCAAATTTCTTTTACCTGTGGCCTGGTAGTGTGCAACGGCAGCTTCATAAAGATGTCCGAGATTATAAAGCTCGTGACTAAGAACAGAATCCATTTCCCACCTGTTTTTACCTGCCCATTCATGAAGTCCTTTACCACCGTGCTTTTCTGCAATTGTACGGTTGGTGTACAGATAACCATCGGGTTCCTGTGCCTTACCAATTTTATTGATCAGGGTATCTAAATATACCTCAAGTTTTGGATCTGGAAATGTCTGAAGGGAGTAGCTGGCACCCTCAATTATCTTATAAACATCGGAATCATCGAAAGGATATATCGTCTGAAATTTACCAGTATCACGACCAGCAGCAATCTCGAAGTTTTTCACCCGGCCTGTTGATTCGCAATAACCAAAGGCAATAGGTATCGTTATTGAAGCATTTCTTTTTATCCTCGGAGCCCAGAAATTATCGGTAAGTTTAACTGAAGTGAATGGAACCGGTTTAATAGGATAATCTTCTCCTGTAGAAGACTTTCTGGCACATCCGGAGATCATCAGAATTATACTGGAAATCGTAATAAGTACTTCCCTGAATCTGTTCATTTTATACTATTTGATCAGTTCTAATACAACCACTGATTTTGATGGCATAACAATACTCAAAATCCCATCTTTCAAAGTAAATCCGTTGAAGACAGCCGGTTTAACGGTCTCAGGACTCTCAAAACTGTTAAATGAATTCATTTCTTTGGCGGTAAGCACTTCTCCGGTAATTGTTTTAAATGACCCTCCTATCACAGGACACGTTATAGTAATAGATTTGTTGGGGTTAAGATTTGCGAGGGAGATGTGCACTTTCCCGTCTTTATCAACAGATGCTGAAGCTGAAATGGCAGGTATTTTCTTATCTCCGTAAACGTAATCTTCACATCTGATGTCAAGATTTAGAAGCTTAGCCTCCTGATGGACCCTGAACATTTTAAAGACCCAATAGGTTGGTGTCAGAACTATTTTATCGTCTTTTGTCAGAATAACCGATTGAAGAACATTTATCATCTGTGCAAGGTTTGCAGACTTAACCCTGTCGGCGTGATGGTTAAAAATGTTCAGATGAATGGCTGCTGTAATGGCATCGCGCATAGAATTCTGCTGATAAAGGAAGCCCGGATTTGTTCCTGGTTCAACATTAAACCAGTTGCCCCATTCATCAACTACAAGTCCTTTTGTTTTTTCAGGATCGTACCTGTCCATAATGTCTGAATGTCCTTTAATAATGACATCCATCTGAAGATTCAGCCGCATTGTTTCAAACCATTCTCTCTCACTAAATTTAGTAGCAGATCCTTTAAAATCCCAACCATCAACTACAGAATAATAATGAATCGACAATCCCTGAAACATAGAGCGTGTTCCGGGATCTTTCATTAACGTTTCTGTCCAGGGGTAATTATAATCGGAAGGACCGCATGCAACTCTATAAAGCTGATTTCCTGAATAGTTACCGAGGAAGGTAGAATATTGTTTCATGGTATTGGCATAGAAATCAGCTGTCATGTTTCCTCCACAACCCCAATTTTCATTTCCAATGGCAAAATATCTTACTTTCCATGGTTTATCCCGACCGTTTTCTTTTCTCAGGTTAGTCATGGGCGACACTGCATCGGAAGTAAGATACTCAATCCATTCAGACATCTCTTTTACCGAACCTGATCCCACATTCCCGTTTATATAGGCATCGCAGCCAAGCAACTCTGTAAGCTTCATAAATTCATTAGTCCCAAAGGAATTGTCTTCGGTCACCCCTCCCCAGTTGGTATTGACAATTGAAGCTCTTTTTTCTTTCGGACCTATTCCATCTTTCCAGTGGTAGGTATCAGCGAAACAACCACCTGGCCAGCGAAGGTTAGGCACTTTAATTTCACGCAAGGCAAAAAGAACATCATTTCTTATACCATAGGTATTTGGTATTTTGGAATCGGGACCCACCCACAGGCCACCATAGATACAGTTTCCCAGGTGCTCTGAAAAATGACCATAAATATCTTTGCTGATAACAGGTCCCGGATGATTTGTAATTAAAACCAGTTGATTAACGGATACCAGATCTTCCTTCTGGGCAGAGATTCGCAATCCAGCCAGAAATAATAAAATTGTTAAAATAATGATAGACCTTTTCATGTGTAATTAATTATTTATATGATAATCCAATGTTTCCCTTTGTGATTACTTTGTGTGACTTTGTGGTAAAAATTTTTAACCACTAAGGTCACAAAGGGTTTCACAAAGTGTCACAAAGTAGCCTTAATTAGTTTGATTTTTTTCAATAAATGAACCGAGTTCTTTATACTTTCTGAAAAGTACATCATATTTTTTTGCTCTGACAGGATCAGGATGGTACTCATTTTCAAATCCGCTACCCATGACTTTCTGCGCGGCGGCGATGTCCTTATGAACTCCTGCGACGACCGACGCAGCCATAGCCGAACCAAGCGCACAGGTCTGTTCTGATGTCGCAACCTTTATTGGCATGTTAAGAACGTCTGCTACAATCTGCATTACAAAAGGGTTCTTTTTTGCTACGCCACCTATAGCTATTACTCCGTCGATACGAATACCTTCAGATATAAAACGCTCATTTATCATTCTCGAACCAAATGCGGTAGCTTCTACGAGCGCTTTGAAAATCCTTGGGGCATCTGAGCCGAGAGATAACCCCGTGATAGCTCCCTTAAGCGACTGATTAGCATCCGGTGTACGTCTGCCGTTCATCCAGTCAAGAGCAAGAACAGATGTTTCTTCCAGAGGAAGTAATTCGGCCTGTTTACTAAGTTCTGCAAGTATCTTATCTGCAGTTTCTTCCCTTATCTTTTTCTTTGAAGCTTCATCGATCCATTTAATCTCCGATACAATATTATTTACAGGCCACATTAATAACTGACCAAACCAGGCATAAATATCGCCGAAAGCAGACTGACCTGCTTCGAGACCAAGCATTCCAGGGATAATAGATCCGTCAACCTGACCACAAATACCTGCAACTAGCTTGTCACCTACTTCAGCCATAGGCGCTACGATCATGTCGCAGGTGGAAGTTCCCATTACTTTTACCAGATGATATGGTGTTGCTTCACCACCGGCAGCCCCTGAGTGTGCGTCAAATGTACCTGCACCAACTTTAACATCAGTGGTCAGACCCAGTCTTTTGGCCCATTCTTCTGACAAATGTCCGACTTCGGTATCACAAGTATATGTTTTGCTGTAAAGTCTTTCTCTGAGACCAGACAGTACAGGGTCGAGTTTCATCAGAAATTTTTCGTCAGGCAAACCGTTGAAATCTTCATGCCACATTGCTTTATGCCCTGCTGCACAACGGCTTCTTATCATATTAGAGGGATCTGTTTTCCCCACGAGCAAAGCTGGAATCCAGTCGCAATGTTCAACCCATGACCAGGCATTTTTCCTCATTTCTTCACTATGACGCAGAACATGTAAAATTTTTGCCCAGAACCATTCTGAAGAATATATTCCTCCTTCATATTTAGTAAAGTCAACTCCGCCCCATGATTTTGCCAGATTATTGATTTCCGCAGCCTCTTTAACTGCAGTATGATCTTTCCACAATACAAACATGGCATCCGGATTGCTTTCATATCCGGGCTTCAACGAAAGCGGAGTACCTTGCTTATCAACAGCTACAGGGGTCGACCCGGTTGTATCAACAGTAATTCCTGAGATGTTATTTACTATCTCCGGAGTCAATCCCTTAATCGCTCCTTTTACAGATTGTTCAAGACCTTCAATATAATCGAGCGGATGCTGACGAAACTGGTTTATCGAAGGATCACAAAACAGACCCTTTTTCCATCTCGGGTATTCAAAAACAGAAGTCCCTACAATTTTACCATTGGTTGTATCAACAACTACTGAACGGACTGAGTCAGTTCCATAATCAATTCCAATTACATATTTTTTTGCCATATTTTAAATCATTTAATCTATTTTAATGCTCTTCCTTAGTTTCCCTTTTCTGGTTTTACCCCCTTTCCTGTTTCCCCCAAGGGGGAAATGTTAGATTTTACTCCTTCCCCCGTGGGGGAAGGTAGGAAGTGGGGTAATAAATAAGAATAGTTCTATAAATTCAATCTAATTTTTTTAACGTATTATTGAATCTACTGTTTGTTTTGTCCATAATATGCATCTTTCCCATGTTTTCTTTTAAAATGTTTATCAAGCAGAAAATTATCTATTGGTTCTGTTTTACCAAGAAGAACAGTATAGAATGCCATCTTTGCAATCTCTTCCAGAGCTATAGCATTATATACAGCATTTTCAGCATCTTTTCCCCAGCAAAAGGGACCATGCCCACTAACCAGCACTGATGGTATTGCCAATGGATCAGTCTTTCCCAGTTTTTCAATAATTATTTTCCCTGTGTTGGTTTCATAATCATTCTCAGTTTCCTTCTGTGTCAATAGCCTTGTGCACGGAACTTCTCCATAAAAGTGATCTGCATGAGTTGTTCCAAATGGCGGTATTGGCCTTCCTGCCTGTGCCCATGACGTTGCATAAGATGAATGGGTATGAACTACTCCGCCGACTGATAAAAAAGCTTTGTATAGAAGAAGATGAGTAGGGGCGTCTGTTGACGGTTTATATTTTCCCTCAACCACATTACCCTCCAGGTCAATCACCACCATATCACCAGGTGTCATCAAACTGTAGCTTACACCTGAGGGTTTAATTACAATTAATCCACTCTCTCTGTCTCTTCCGCTGACATTTCCCCAGGTATGAATTACTAAACCTTTTTCAACAAGTTCAAGGTTGGCTTTGAATACATCATTCTTTAATTTTTCCAGCATAACTTAACTTTAAGTTCCCGAATCTCCTTTTTTGTTAACCTCACCCTAAATCCCCTCGCGAAGCGGGAGGTACTTAAAATGCCGACTTTTTACCTCCCCTTCTCCCCTGGGAGAAGGGGTCGGGGGATGAGGTAAAAATTCATTTAGTATACATCCAGATTGAAATAGAATCCGTTCTGTCTTAACTTCTTATATGTTAGCTCGTTAAACTTAAAATAATATGCACCCTTTTTTGAGGTTTCGCGCTCTTTTTCATCAAGTTTTTCAAGGATTCCCATTGATAATATCTTTTTCCTGAAATTCCTTTTATCTACTTTTCTCTGGTAGATAGCTTCATAAACATCCTGAAGCTGGACGAGAGTGAATTTCTCTGGTAACAGTTCAAACCCTACCGGTCTGATCTTGACCTGATTCTGAAGATCGCTAAGCGCGCGCTTAACCATTAAAGGATGATCAAAGATCAAATCTGGCAGACTTGATAATGAACACCAGCCGACTCCATTTTGTTCGGCGAGATCCCTATCGATGTCCCTGATAGGAATAAGGGCAAAATAAGCAACAGAAACTACCCTGTCACCCGGATCCCTGTTTTTTTCACCATAAGCATATGATTGCTTCATATAAACCGAATCCAATCCGGTAAGTTTTCGGAGAATACGGCTGGCAGCCTCATCGAGACTTTCCTCAGGGTCAACAAATCCACCAGCAAGTGACCATTTTCCTTTCGCGGGTTCAAAAATCCTTTTAGAAAGAAGAAGTTTTATCTCCTTCTCAATAATATCGTACCCAAATATTATACAATCAACTGCAAGGAGATGCTTATGACTGTCTGGATAGATATTCATTTTCATAAAAGGAAAATCAGGTCACATGTAAAAGAATCACATTTAAAGTTTAAACAAGCCCTCCCGACAACTGATAATAGACTTCGTTCCACCTTAATTCATTTTTTAAAGAGGTTAGATCGCAATTCTCTCCGATAAGAACATATTCAATTCCCATCATCCCTGCAAAATCCTCTAAGAATTCAGAATTGATTGCGGAACTGAACCCTGTATGATGAGCTCCTCCGGCTAATATCCAGGCTCCTGCTCCAATCTTCAGATCAGGCAGTGGTTTCCAGAGTACACTGGCAACAGGAAGATTCGGCATATCGGGACATTTAACAACCTCAACCTCATTAACTATCATTCTGAACCTGTTACCCAGATCTATTACTGAGACGTTTATGGCATTACCCGGAGCAGTTTTAAAAACAAGTCTGGCTGGGTCCTCTTTACCACCAATGCCGAGAGGATGAACTTCGATTGTTGGTTTGGCAAGAGCAATTGTCGGGCAAACCTCAAGCATGTGAGCTCCAAGAACTCTCATTCCTTTAGGATCGAAATGATAGGTGTAATCTTCCATGAAAGATGTTCCGCCTTTGAGTCCGGCTGACATAACTTTCATTGAGCGTACCAGAGCGGCTGTTTTCCAGTCGCCTTCAGCGCCAAAACCAAAACCTTTGGCCATCAACCGTTGAACGGCAAGACCAGGAAGTTGCTTCAGTCCGTGAAGATCTTCGAAGGTTGTTGTGAAAGCTTTGAAGTTGCCTGCATTGAGAAATTCTTCCATCCCAATCTCAATTCTTGCAGCTTCTTTTAATGTGTCGGAAGCAGCAACTGCCTTGGTAAGATTATATTCTGAACCGTACTCAGCCAGTAACTTTTTAATTGCAGATGGCGATACCTCATTTACACATTTAACCAGGTCTCCAATACCGTAACCATAAACAGAATATCCCATCTTCATCTGGGCGCTAACTTTGTTTCCTTCTGTAACGGCTACATCGCGCATATTATCTCCGAACCTTGCAACTTTCATGCTAAGAGCATCATTATAAGCTGCTGCAGCTCTCACCCATATAGCGATACGATCGATAGCTTCAGTATCTTCATAATGACCAACAACCACTTTTCTGTTCAGCCTCATCCTTGCACCTATAAAACCAAATTCACGGTCACCATGAGCTGACTGATTGAGGTTCATAAAGTCCATATCAATAGTCTCCCAGGGGATATCCCTGTTAAGCTGTGTATGAAAATGCAGGAATGGCTTATTTAAAAGATTCAAACCTTTAATCCACATCTTGGCAGGCGAAAATGTATGCATCCAGCAAATAAGCCCCACGCACTGTTTCGAATTGTTAGCCTCAGTACAAAGTTCAGTTATTGAATCGGGAGTTGTGAGGATTGGTTTAAAAACAATTTTCACCGGAATTTTCGGATTTTTATTTAATGCGGCAGCAATTTTTGTTGAATCAGCTGCAACCTGTCTCAGTGTCTCAGGACCATACAGATGCTGGGTTCCTGTAACAAACCAGACTTCAAGTTTTTTAAGATTGTCCATATAATTTTTTTTTATTAGTTTAATAATGATTCTTTAAAATGTTTACCAAAAGTAAATATAAAATAAAGCACAAATCAGTACCACACCCAACGAAGCAATTACATCCCACTTGTTCCAGCTCTGTTTGATGAGTGTTTTATAGTCACCTGTGAAAGTAACAAACTCAACCTGTTCAGCAGTTGGTTTTGGAGTAAAGAATGATACTACAACCATAAACAACATGATGAAGACAAGCAGCCATATCTCAAAGATAAGCCAGTTAGTATGCCAGAACCAATGGGTGGATTCCCAGTACCAGCCTGTCATTA
>OCZT010000387.1_pt1 | contig 43517 bp, 48 predicted proteins | sample 1539031 | NCBI WGS metagenome assembly OCZT01 (sample SAMEA3539308, study PRJEB22396) | soil metagenome | biome: tundra; feature: field; material: soil | place: USA | collected 2010-05 | depth 0.15 m
CCGAGCCGATTCCCTACGGTCAAGCGGCGCTTGACGGAGTCGACGTGAGCCAGATTCGGGACGCGCGACGGCGCTCCCCCGACGAGCGGCTTCGCTACCTTGCCAGTGCAGCGCGGGGAATGAGGCGGTTCCTTGACTCGGTCGAGCGGTGACCGCTGACTTCAACCCCGGTACGTTCATCGACGCCCTCAAGCGGGCTGACGTTGATTTTGTCGTCATTGGCGGCGTTGCCTTGGGTCTTCACGGTTCGGCGCTGGTGACGTACGACACAGACGTCATGTACGCGCGCGACCGCGAGAACATAGAAAGGCTGGCCGCTGCTCTCGGGGAACTTGAGGTTCGACTTCGCGGTGTACCGGCGGACCTGCCCTTTCGTCCGGACGCCAAGACTCTTCAAGCCGGGATGAACTTCACCTTCACGTCCGATTCCGGTGACCTCGACATTCTGGGGGAGGTCGGCGGGATCTCGAGCTATGAGGGACTTCGTACGCGAGCGCGGATCATGCGGCTGGGCGGCCAGGAAGCCCATGTCGCGAGCGTCCAGGATCTAATCGCAATGAAGCAGGCCGCGGGCCGAACGAAGGACAAGCGCGCCCTCGATGACCTTGCGGCCATCCTGGAGCTTGAAAGTCGTGGAGAATGACGCTCGGTAGGTAGAGATTCGCCCCTAGACGTGCGAAGGGCGCCCGGGACTCCGGGCGCCCTCAGCGCCAAATCGCCAGGCGCCTCGCGCGGCGCTCGGTCTCAGCCCGAGCGCTGCCTCAGCGACAGGGCCGCGCCGGCGACGGCAATCGCCGCCAGCGCCAGCAGCCACAAGCCAAACCCCGCCGGCGGTGCGGCCGGCCCCGCCCCGGCAGCCGGCAGCACCGGCGCCACGAAGGTGAACTCCGCCGCGCCCATATCGACCTGGGCGCCCTGGATTCGAGTTGCGCCAAGGTAGTCCTGCCCCACGCCCGCGGTGACCTGGCTGTTCAGCCCCTTGTCGATGCTTGGGCTGGCGCTGGTTTCGTGGACGTCGATCGCGCCTGGGGTGACGTTGACCAGCTTGGGCTCCGCGCAGATGTTGCCGCTGCCGGTGTACGGGGCGCTGCCCTTGCAGGCGTCGAGGTAGGCGCTCTGCAGCGTGCCGAACCCGGTCAGCGAGTCGCCGGTGCCGGTGTTGTCCATGACGATGTCATTGGCCAGCTTCAGGGTGTCGGTGGTGTCACCTTCGATGCCACCCCCGGTCCCGCCACTGGTGTTGCCAACCACGGTCGAGTCGTTGAGGTCGACCTCGGCTGGGCAGACGGTGTTGGAGCAACCGAAGCCGCCGGCATATATACCGCCGCCCTGGCCCTCGGTCCCCACGGTGTTGCCACCAGAGACCAGGTTGGTGGCCAGGACCTTGGCGCCCTGCGTGCTGGACGAGCCACGCACTGCCAGACCGCCACCCACGCCCGTGGCCGTCGATGAGGCGGTGGTCTGTACGACATTGTTGATGAAGGTATCGTCGAGGCTGGTGGTCGTCCCGCCGGAGATCCACTCGCCACCACCGCCGTAATCGAAGGTGACGTTGTTGACGGGTCGAGGTGATCCGACGATGTTGCCGTCGAAGACGTTGTGCGACTGTGTCGAGGTCCCAGTCTGCAGATTCGGCTGGAACACCAAGCCTCCGCCCTGGTGGGTGACAAACGGGGCGCCCACGTCAGTGAGGTGATTGCCGCGGAAGGTGTTGCTGGTCAGGGTGAGATGAGTGTCGATGCCGCTGCCGGCGAACGCTCCGATCGACGCACCGCCACCGACGCTGTGGGCGGAGTTGTTGGTGAAAATGTTGCCGCTGACCGTCATTACGTGCCCCGAGCCCTGCGGGTTAAGGTGGTCGCTCATGCCGCCGCCTCCGTTGGACCCGGCGCTGGCGCTGGTCTGCGCGTTGTCGGTGAAGGTGTTGTTGCTGATCGTGAGGTCACCAATTCCGTCAACCAACAGGGCACCCGCCTCGGTGCTGGCAGAGTTGCCGTGGCCTGAGGTGCCGAAGGTATTGCCGGTTATCGACATCACACCCCCGCCAAAGGACTGGTTCACGCTCAAGGCCCCTCCACTGCCGGCGGGCGCGCTGTTGTCCATGAACCTGTTGTTGAGGACCTGGAGGTCGGTGGGTGAGGCCAAGTCGATGGCTCCCCCGCTGCCGCCGGAGGTCGAGCTGTTCTCGAAGAGCAGGTTCTTGATGGTGTAGGTTCCGGTGGCGCTGCCCGTCAGGATGCGGGTGCCCGAAGCTCCGCCGTCGAAGCCCTGGCCGGCGGGGCTCCCACCCTCCAGAGTGATGTCGGCCGGCAGCGTCAGGCCCGTCGTGAGCGGACAGGGAGGAGCGGGGTCAGAGAGGACCACGTCGTCGCCGGGCTGGGCGGCGAGGAAGGCGGGCGTCAGCTGGGCGCACGTAACGAGGATTGGGGGGGCCGCATGCGCGGCCAGGGGATTCGCCAGCGCGGGTAGCGTCGCGACGCCCACCGCCAATCCGATTCCGATGCGCTGGGCGAGGGCGCGGCGCAGTGTTCGTGTGGTCAGATTCAAGGTCGGTCTCCTCCTGGGGCGGGCGGGACTGCGGCATAGCTTGACATGCCTTCCCGCCCGAGTCCAGCGGTGCGGCGCTGGCAATTGCGCTCTTTGTTGCTGCCCTGGCGCGGCGCGTCATGCACAATGGCTGGCAATCATGGCTCCGCCACTACTCACCTTTGGTCGCTGGTACCCGCTGCCTCCGCTCTGGCTCGAGGGCCGGGTCTGGCTCGAGTTCGTCGCACTGCGCCGCGACCCGATCTTCTCCGGCGTCGGCGTGCCCCCGGGCCGCAACCAGCCGGTAATGCTCATTCCCGGCTTCATGGCGGGTGACCGCTCGCTCGACACGATGCGTGGCTGGCTCAAGCGCAACGGCTACTGGCCGATGCGGTCTGGGATCGAGTTGAACGTGCAGTCGTCCGCCGTGCTTGTCGAACGCATCGCCGAACGGATCCGCGCCAAGGTGCCGCGCGGCAAGAAGGTGATTGTGATCGGCCAGAGTCGGGGCGGCACCCTTGGCCTGGGCCTGGCGCAGAAGTACCCTCAGCTGGTCGAGAGGGTGATCGCGCTGGGCAGCCCGATCGCCTCGTCGATGGACATCCACCCTGTGACGATGCTCGGCGTCCACGCCGCCCGCGCCGTCCACGCGATCAGGCGCGGCCCCTGGGACATCGACGATGTGTTCGACCAGCAGATCCTGGAAACGCCCAAGGTGCCGCTGACGATGCTCTACTCGCGCAGCGACGGGTTTGTGCACTGGAAGGCGTGTGTCCGTCCCGACGTGGACGCGGTCGAGGTCGGCGGCAGCCACCTCGGCATGAGCGTCAACCCGCGCGTCTATCGAGAGATCGCGCGGGTGCTGAAGCCCGCGGCCGCGAGATAGCGGCCTAGACCCGGCGCTTTCCTCTACGCGCGCCGAGCGGGACGCCGACGCCCAGCGCAGCGGCTCCCGCCAGCAGCAGCCACAGCGCTCCTGACGGCGCCTGGCCTGAACCGCCGAGATGGCCCGCAGCCGGCAGCGCGGGGAGAACTGCAGCTACAACGACGGGCAAGGGCGCCTCGTAGGCCCCCATGTCGCACAGCAGGTCACCCGCAAACAGGCGGGTCACCCCGCGCTGGTCAACCGTCGGGCAGGTGGTGTTGTCGGCGGTGTTGTAGGCCGGGCTGGTCTGGTCGATGGCCATGGTCTGGGTCGCACCTGGCGCGTTGACCTGCAGCGGTCCAAGCTTTGGATCGACGCCGCTGAGGTTGCCGCTGGTGGCGCCGATGCCGCAGGTGCTGTCGCTGTCGAGGCTGTGCGAGGTGACGCCGGCGGGCAGCGCGGTGCCGAGGCAGTTGCTCGGCGCGTTGCCGGACACGATCAGGTTGCTGACCACCGTTGTGCCGCCGGTGCCGATATCAAAACTGCCCCCGGTGACGGAGGCGGACGGGCCCAGCGTGATCGTGTTCTTGGCGAAGGTGTCGTTGGTGAACGTCTGGCTGTCCTTGCCCCCGACCTCGTAGACTGACATTGTTACTGGCCGTCAGCGATTGCTTGGTCAGGCTGATGAGCCATCTATGATCAGGTGACTCAGTGTGGATTTCGATCCATGGTGGCGGGAGGCGAGTTGGTGAGAAGGGTGTTGATGGCCTTGGCGGCTCTGGCGCTTGCCGTCGTGCCCCTGGGTGCGGCGGGCGCGATCCCGGCGCTGGCCACCGGGTTCACGATGACGACGTCGCATTTCCATGCCGTCAACCTGGGCCCGGGCCACAACCACAGCTGCGACATCATCTACGACCTCTACGTGCCCAACGATGCCACCGCCCTCCACCAGGTGCCGGTCATCCTGACCACCAACGGCTTCGGTGGGAGTAAGAACGACATGGCCGGCGAGGCCGCGCTGTGGGCCAACAACGACTACGAGGTGCTGTCCTACTCGGGCCTTGGCTTCGGCGACAGCAGCTGCCCGATTGAGCTCGACTCCCCTGAGTGGGATGGCCTCGCCGCCTCTCAGATCGTCGACTGGCTCGGCTCCTCCGCACATCCCGAGGTACTGAAGGACAACGCTTCCACTCACGACCCCCGGCTCGGCACCTGGGGTGGCTCATACGGTGGTGGCTTCCAGTTCGCCCTCGCTTCGGTCGACAACCGCATCGACGCGATGGTCCCTCAGATCACATGGAATGACCTCTCCTACTCCCTGATCCCCAACAACTACTCGCCCAACTTCCTCTACGACCAGCTGGCCAACCCCGGTGTCGAGAAGATCGAGTGGACCAATCTCTTCTTCGCTGAGGGGCAGTCCGAGGTGGTGCAGCATCCGGGCCTCAGTGGTTGGACCGACAACGTTGGCGGGGTCGCGGGGAGCGGCAGCTTCAACGCGGCGTGCCCGGGCTTTGACCAGAGCGCGTGCACCTCGATCACCCAGGGTGTTGCCGACGGTTATCCCAACGCGACCACCATCGCAACCCTGCATTCCGTCTCGGCCCAGCAGCGCTTCTTCCAGGGCTGCCCCGCCGGGCGTTACCCGCCTACACTGCTGGCCCAGGGGCAGAACGACACCCTCTTCAACATTGCCGACGCGGTCGCCAACTATCACGGCACGCTGGCGTGCGGGGGGACAGCCAAGCTGGTTCTCAAGGAGGGCGGCCACAGCGGCCCTGCCGCGGCCGGGGAGTACAACAACACCGACATCAGCAAGGGCTACCTGACCCAGGTCGAGCTCAACTGGTTCGACCACTACCTCAAGGGCGCCGCGGTTAGCACGGGCCCAGCGGTTGAGTACTTCCAGGATTGGGTGCCGTACGACCAGGGCGGCACGGCGCAGCCGGCCTATGGCAGCGCCCCGGCGTGGCCCGTCGGCACGACCAAGACCCTGTTCTTCTCGGGCAACGGCGACCTGGTGCCCAGTCAGCCCCAGGTCCATGCCGGCGCCGTCAACTTCGTGTCACCGATCGTGGCGCCGTTCAGCTACTCGGAGACGTCTGGGGTGCAGACCTCCCTGGACGGCATTCCGCCGACCGACCCACCCGGCACATTTGCGTCCTTCACCACTGGCGCCCTCACCCAGGACGTCAACTCGGTCGGGATTCCCACCGCCGACTTCAGGCTCAGCGACGCCAGCCCGGCCCCTTCCCTGCTGCCATCACTCAATGTCGTGCTCTTCGGCAAGATCTACGACCTTGACCCGGCCGGCGCCAAGACGCTGGTCCATCGCATCGTCGCGCCAATCCGCGTCACCGACATCACCAAGCCGGTGCACATCAACCTGCCGGGGGTGGTCCATCAATACGCCAAGGGGCACCAGATCCAGCTGGTGCTGGCCACCACCGACGCCGCCTACGTGGGCTCGCGCGCCCCGCACGTGCTGACCATCGCGCCTGACCCCCAGCACCTCGACACGCTCACGCTGCCGGTGATGTCGGACGCGCAGGGCGCGGCAATCCCCGCACCCGCCGCGGCCACCACCGGTGCCTCCTCGGCCCTGCCCAACACCTCGGCGCCGCGCCCGAGCTCGAGCTTCGGCGGAGCCTTCCTGCTGCTGGCGGCAGCCCTTGTCGGCGCCCTCGCGGTTCTCTCCCGGCGCCAGCATCCCGCTTGAGGAGAGCCGGCGCCGCTAGAGCCCAAGGCTCGAGTCGCATTTTTGGTAAAATGACAGAATGTCAGCTCGCGCCGAAATGTCAGATCCCAGGGAAGTGCCGGTGGCCGATTTCAAGCGCAACTTCCACGCCTACGCCGCCGAGGTCCTTGCCGGCCGGGGGGTGCGGGTCGTCCGACACGGCCGCCCCTTGGGCGACTTCGTTCCAGCTGGTTCCGGTCGGAGGGACATGGTCTTGCCAGCACCTGATCGACCCGGCGGGTTGATCGCCCTCGCCGGCCTGTTCAGCGACTGGGACACAATCGATGCTGACGTCAAGGACATCGTCACCTCGCGCCGGCGCGCCGGCCAGCGGGCCGCCCCGGGGCTGGACTGACCGCACAGAGAACCCGCCCGGCAATCATTGGCCTACCTCCTGGACACCGACACCGTCTCGTCCGTATTGAGGCGATCGCCGCACCTGGGTGTCCTCCGTCGGCTGGCCCGGGAACCGCAGGAGCAGGTATTCACCTCCGCGATCACCGTCGGTGAACTGGTCTACGGCGCCGCCCGGCGCGGCCTTCCAGACCTCGACATCCGGATCGAGGCACTGCTGGCCACCTTGCCCGCGATCTCTTTCGACGAGGCCGCCGCTTACCACTACGGCATCGTCTGGGCCGAACTGGAGCAGGCAGGGCGGAGGCTCGACGACCCGGATCTGCGCATCGCCGGTATCGCCCTTGCCAATGACCTCGTGCTGGTGAGCGGTAACCAGCGCCGCTTCTCGCGCGTTCCCGAACTACAGCTGGAGAACTGGCTTAGTTAACCCTCCGCTGAAGCGGCTAGCCGTAGGAGGCGTGGATCCGTGCCGCAGCGCGTCACATCTAGACATGGTTTGGTGTCATACTGCCCGGCACTGACATCTACAAGGAGGCGTGGCAAATGGCCATCGAGACTTCGCTCGAGAAGAGAGTCGACGAGGCACCGCTGACGGCCCTGAAGTCCTTCGATCCCGATGAGATGGTCGAAGACCTCGAGCACATCAGCGACACCTCCAGCATCACGCTGATGGACCTCTACCGCCGCTGGGAGCGGCAGAACTGGTCGGCGTACGCCCTCGACTTCACCCAGGACCGCAAGGACTGGGACGCGCTGAGCGGTGACGTGACCGAGCGGATGCTGTGGTTGTTCTCGATGTTCTTCGCGGGCGAACAGGCCGTCACCGACACTCTCGCGCCCTGGATCAGCTCCGCGCCGACCGAGGAGATGCGCATCTTCCTCAGCACCCAGGTTGCCGACGAGGCTCGTCACACCGTCTTCTTCGATCGCTTCTTCAAGGAGGTTGTCGGTGTTGGTGGCGACCTTCATGGGCGCCTGGAATCGGCTCGGCCGCGGGCCAACGCCGCCTACGACGAGTTTTTCTACGAGCTCCTGCCGCGTATCTCCAAGGAGGTCTATGACCACCCTGGAGACCGGGTCGTCTTCGCCCGAGGCATCGCCTTCTATCACCTTGTCGTCGAGGGCATGCTGGCGGTGCCGGGGCAGAAGTACATCCTGGCCTACTGCCGCGACCACGAGATCATGCCCGCATTCCGCTCGGGCTTCACCGCGGTGGCCCGCGATGAGTCGCGCCATGTGGGTGCCGGCGTCCGCATGCTGCAGCAGCTGACGGCCGAGGAGCCGGCCTGCGAGGAGGCGGTGCGCCAGCTCATCGAGGAGGTTCTGCCGCTGTCCGGCGAAGCCTTCCGGCCGCCGAACCTCGACTTCACCTACCTGACGATGCTCGGCACCACAGTCGCCGAGCTCAACGGCTTTTCGGTCAAGTCGCTGCAGAAGCGGATCCGCGGCGCGGGTTTCGCGGAGATTCGCGTCAAGACGATCCGGACCGGCCCCACGACGGGCGAGCCGATCCTCCCCGATCGGCCCAAGACCCCGAGCCAGCAGTTGCTCGCGACGGTCCGCGACCAGGTCACGCCGGCGCTGATCTTCCAGGGCCTCGCCATGGCCTTCAATCCCGAGGCTGCCCACGGCGTCAACCAGACCTTCCAGTTCGACCTCTCGGGCGAGAACGGCGGCACATGGACGGTGAAGATCGCCGACGGAAAGTGCGAGGTCATCGACGGGCCGCCCCACACGCCCGCGGACAACCGCATGGAGACGGACGTCGAAACCTGGATCGCGATGTCTGCGGGCGAGATCTCCGGCGATGAGGCTTTCCTGCTGGGGCGGCTCGGCACCGAGGGCATCTTCGGCGGCGGGCTGGTCTTCGACACCTTCTTCGGAGAGCCGGCAGCCGCATGAGGCTCAGCGACTCCAAACCGAGGTCGATGGTGCGATTCGGGGAGTACTCCTTCGGCATTATCCACATTGACGGCATGGCCTACGACCACGACGTCCTGATCGATCGCGGTGAGATCCGCGAGCGCAAGAAAAAGCCTTCTAAGCGGTTCCGTGATGCGCTCGGGCACACGCCACTTTCGGTCGACGAGAAGATCCCCTGGAAGTGCCGCCGGTTGGTTGTCGGCACTGGAGCGTACGGGTCGCTGCCGGTGATGGCGGAGGTGATCCGTGAGGCCGAGCGGCGGGGCGTGGAGTTGGTCGCGCTGCCCACCCCTGAGGCGATCGCCGCACTGAAGAAGGACACGCGCGACACCAACGCCATCCTTCACGTCACCTGTTAGGCGGACTCACCAGTTGAATCCTCCCCACGGATAAATCCGGGGGATTCCTGGCTCACGCTGCCCGATTCCCCATTGGAGAATCGAGTCTGACGCGATCAACACCAGCAGGGTCGAAACCGGCCCTGGCGACCATCACAGCCGCAGAGTTCCTGTCCCGGTGACATGGGAAGCGGTTTAGGCTGCGGCCCGAATGGCAGACCATTCATCCAAACTGGCCGCCCGCCTGTAAGGCTTGCAGACCCCGCGTGCGGCCGCGCGGTCGCCCCAGGAACGACGCGCAGAAGGAGGGGCGCCTGGCCTAGACTGAGCCTCTATCGGTTCAGTGAGGAGGAACACCATGCCGAAGTATTTGCTGAAGGTTAGCTACACGCTCGATGGCATCCGCGGCGTAAGGAAAGAGGGCGGCAGCGGCCGCCGCGAGGCCGCCGCCAAGCTGTGCGAGAGCGTTGGCGGAAAGCTCGAGTCGATGTACTTCGCATTCGGCACGATTGATGTCTACGCCGTCGCGGACTTGCCTGACAACGTGGCGGCTGCGAATGTGGCGACGGCTGTCGCGGCCGGAGGTGGCGCCACCTGCGAGACCGTGTCACTACTGACCACCGACGAGATCGACCAGGCGGTCAAGGGAGCCGCGGGCTACCGACCGCCGGGAGCCTAACCTCCGGCCAGCGCCCGGGCCTTCCGACCGCAGACAAGCCGGCAGCAGAGAGGGGCTGCTGTATGCTGTGCTGTATATGGCATCTAAAAGGACGCAGATCTACCTCACGCCGGCGCAGAGAGACGCCATCGATGCACGCATGAAGCGCGACAGCAAGAGCCTCGCTATGGTCGTCCGGGAAGCCCTCGACGAGTACCTCACTCCTGGCGATGCCGATGTCCAAAGCGCCTTCGATGCAACCTTCGGTGCTATACCGGAGCTGGCTGTCCCGTCACGAGAGGGGTGGGACCGCGACTGACCTCCTGTTAGACACGGACGTCCTCGTCGAGCACCTGCGTGGCGCGCGCCGCCTGCAGCCGGCGAGCGGGCGAATCGCATACTCCGCGATCACCCGCTGCGAGCTGTTCGCGGGAGCGAACCGTCGGGAGGCGATTGTCCACTCGCTGCTGGAGCCGCTGACCGAGATCGTCGTGGATCGAGCGATCGCCGAGACCGCGGGTCGTCTTCGGCTGCGGCGTGGCACGCACATGGCCGACGCCCTGATCGCCGCCACCGCCATCCAGCATGGGCTGACACTCGTCACCCGCAACCTCAAGGGCTATCGCGGGATCCCCGGACTGAAGGTCGATGCGCCGCGCTAGACCCGCTTCCCGGGCCCGCGTATATAGCTGATCCGCTATACTCTCGCACGTGGTTGAAACTCAGGCTCGAGCAGGTGGGGCGTTGGCCCAACTGAGGCGAGCTTGCGGCGTCTCCCAGGCTGACCTTGCCGCCCGTCTCGGCACGACTCAGTCGGCCATCGCCCGGCTCGAGGGGGATCGACTCTCGCCGAGCCTGCGAACCCTTGAGAGCGCGTACGCTGCCCTCGGTCGGCGGCTGCAGCTGGTCGCCGCTCCTCCGCCACCGCCATACCGCACAGCCGGTCGGAGCGGCGTGGACCTTAGCCAGATCCGACGTGCTCGGCGCCTCACACCGGCTCAGCGCCTCGACCATCTCGCCGCCGCGGCGCGGGGCCTGGCTGATCTCCTGGGGGCCGTCGGCCGATAGAACGCGAGTTCCAACCGCGCCTGGCGTTGGAAGCCTTGCACGACGCCGGTGTCGACTTCGTTGTGATCGGGGGCGTCGCCCTGACCCTGCACGGCTCCACTCTCATCACTGCCGATACGGACGTCATGTACGGGTACGCCGCCGACAACGTCGAACGCCTTGCCGGCGCGCTGGCAGAGATGGACGTGCGACTACGTGACGCCCCGGACGACTTGCCATTCAAACCCGACGCTCGGACGCTCCGAGCGGGGCTGAACTTCACTTTTACCTCGAAATACGGCGACCTCGACGTGCTTGGCCAGGTCGATGGCGTGCCCGGTTACGAGGAGCTTCGTAAGCGCGCCCAGCTCGTCAAGCTGGGCCAGCGAACGGTACGAGTTGCCGGTGTCGGCGACCTTATCGCCATGAAGACCGCAGCCGGACGCACCAAGGATTTGCGAGGTCTGGACGACCTGGAGGCCATCCGCGCACTCGACCAGGAATGGCTGGTCGCCGCTAGGTCGGGTTGACGGCGTCGGCCAACAGGTCGACCTGCTCGACCTCGGGGATCGCTGGGAAGTAGATCAGCTCGTCGACGCCGGCCTCCTCGTACTTCTTCGCCGCCTCCTGAATAGCCTCCGGGTTCTTCAGGGCGCCGGCGATGGCCCGCTCTGCGTACTCCCCGAGGTACCCGTAGTAATCGCCGAGGCTCGTCCTGGCGCCCGCTTCGGCATCCGGGCCGAGCGCGAAGTAGCGCAGCGCGACGATCAGCGGCTCGCCTTCGCGGCCGCCCTCGGTCCAGGCAGCGCGGACGCGCTCCGAGAACGGCGCCACGACCTCGGGAGTTGAGCCGCCCGCGGTCCAGCCAACGCCCCATTTGACCAGCCGGCGCAGGGAGGCGTCGGAATTTCCGCCCACCAGGATCGGCACCCGATCGCCGTTGGTGGGCGTAGGCGCAACAAGTTGGTCGGTCCCTGGGGGCGGTTCGCCGCGCCAGATCTGGTGCATCAGCTCGAGGGCCTCGTCCCAGCGGCGACCGCGGGTGGACAAATCCTGGTGGGTGACGTCGAAGTCGTCCTTGCGGGCGCCGACTGAAGCGCCAAGGACGAACCGGCCACCCGAGATCTGGTCGAGGCTGGCGAGGTCCTTGGCCAGCAAGACGGGGTTGTAGATCGGGCCGAGCAGGATGTCCGTCTTCAGGCCGATGCGCTCGGTCGCGGCGGCAGCGGCGGCAAGCGTGATCAGCTCGGAGTAGGAGGGATACGCGACGCGACCGATGGTGCCCAGGCTGGAGAAGCCGCGGGCTTCGGCGCGCCGCGCCCAGTCGATCAGGACATCGCCGCTCGTCCCGCGGATGGCGTTGGGAAGCCCGATCCCGATCTTCATCCGCGCCTCAGATGTTGAGGACGATCTTGCCGCGCGTGTGTCCCTGCTGGCTTTTCTTCAGCGCTTCGGCAGCCTGCTCCAGCGGCAAGATCTCGGCGAGGTGCGCCTTGAGCTTGCCGTCTTCGATCAGCTTATTGATGGCCTCGAATCGTTCGCGCGTACCGTCAGCCGAGAAGGAATCGCCGGTGATGCCGCGCCCCTCCGAGGTCACGTCGGGATTGGGAAAAGCGACAAAGCTTGCCCGGCCTCCATCGTGCAGCGCCTTGAGCGCCGCCTGGCCTGTCTCGGCGCCGGCGCTGTCGAAGAGCGCATCGGCGCCGCCTGTCACCGCCTCACGGACCGCGTCGGGCCAGCCGCTGTCGTGGTAATCGAATACGTCGCTGGCGCCGAGACTGCGGACGAAGTCGTGGTTGGCAGCGCTGGCCACGCCGATGACGCGAGCCCCGGTGGTGACCGCGATCTGCACCGCGGCGCTGCCGACGCCGCCGGCGGCGCTGGTGACGATGATAGTTCCGGTCGGCTGAAGCTTGAGCCGGTCGATGATGCCCTCGTACGCCGTCGAGGCGGCGATGACCAGCCCGGCAGCCTCCTCGAAGCTGACATCGGCCGGCTTCGGCACCAGGGTCACGCCATCCGCGACGACGTATTCAGCGTAGGCGTGTTGTACCCGGCCCCAGACCTCGTCGCCGACCTTGAACTCCGACCCCTCGGGCGCCCGCTCGACGACCCCCGCGGCCTCAGATCCAGGAATGTGCGGGAAAGTCAGTGGCATCCATTTCCCGGCGAGCATCTTCCAGTCCCAGGGCCCGACGCCGGCCGCGTTGTTACGGACCAGGATCCCAGAGGGGCCGGGCTCTGGCGTCGGCAGGTCGCCGACTTTGATGTCTTCGGGACCGCCGTCGGCTTCGGTGTACGCAGCTCGCATTCGTTCCTCCTGGGTGTGCCAAGCCGTCCGGGACCCGCAGGCAAAAGCAACCTCAGCGGTCTGACCACTATTCCCCCTATGCTGCCATGCGATGGCAACGGAGGCGAACACCGAACTGATCAACCGCTTCTACAGCGCCTTCCAGAAGCGCGACGCCGACGCCATGAACGCTTGCTACGCGCCCGGGGTCAAGTTCAGCGATCCCGTCTTCGGCGCCCTTGATGGCGACCGGGCGCGGGCGATGTGGAAGATGCTGGCCGGGCGCAGTGCAGGGCTGGAGCTCACCTACCAGGTCGGTGCCGTCGACGACTCCACTGGCAATGCCACCTGGCAGGAGAAGTACGACTTCTCGCAGACCGGCCGCAAGGTCGACAACCACATCAGCTCCAAGTTCTGGTTCGAGAATGGTCTGATCGCCCGCCAGGAGGACAACTTCAATCTCTGGCGTTGGGCCTCGATGGCGCTCGGCCCCAAGGGCCAGTTCCTCGGCTGGCTGCCCCCGGTCCAGGCTGCGATCCGCAAGCAGGCGGCCGGCGGCCTCGAAGCCTTCACCAAGTCCGGGTAGACCCGGACCAGCCCTCAAGCTCGCGGCCCGGCGCCAGCACCTGCTAGCGTCGATCGGTGCCCGCGTCTTTGCCTCTCGCCCCACCTGACCAGCCATCGGCTGCGGCACGCACCGTTCTCCAGGAAGTCTTCGGCCTGCCCGAGTTCCGGCCCGGCCAGGGCGAGGTCGTTGCCGCGGCGGAGTCGGGTGCCGACGTCCTTTTCGTCGCCCCTACGGGGTCGGGAAAGAGCATTGCCTACTGGGTGCCCGGCATCGTCGAGGGCGGGCTTACGATCGTGGTTTCGCCGCTGATCGCGCTTATGGTCGACCAGGTGGCGCGGCTGACCCAGCTGGGCGTGCCTTCGGCCTGCGTCCACAGCCAGATGACGGCCGGGGATCGTCGCGAGGCCATGGCCCGGGCGGCAGCCGGCGAACTGCGTTTCCTATACCTGGCCCCAGAGCGGATCGGCGCGGGCGGCTTTCTCGATGCCCTGGGGCGGCTGGAGGTGTCGCGTTTTGTCATCGACGAGGCCCACTGCATCTCCAGCTGGGGACACGACTTTCGCCCCGACTACCGCCGCCTCGGCGATGCCATCGCCGCTTGCGGCAAGCCGCCTGTCGGTGCTTTCACGGCGACCGCGACGCCGCGGGTGCGGCTTGACATCATCGCCAGCCTGGGCCTGCGCGAGCCGGTGGGGAAGGTCACCGGTTTCGTCCGCGAGAACCTCACGATGTCGGTGGTGCGCTGCCGTGGCAAGGCCGACAAGGGTGACAATCTGCTGGCGCGCATCCGTCCGGGCGACGGCCGGTCGCTGGTCTACTGCGGCACTCGGAAGACGGCGATGGAGGTGGCGGTGGTGCTTTCCGACGCCGGCATCGCCACTGCTTCGTACCACGGCGCGCTCGATGGCGATGAGCGGCAGGACGTCTACGAGGAGTTCGCCGCCGGCCGCCTCAAGGTCATCGTCGCCACCTCGGCCTTCGGCATGGGTGTCGACTTCCCCGACATCCGCCAGGTGATCCACTACGACTTCCCGGGCAGCCTCGAGGAGTACTACCAGCAGGCGGGCCGCGCCGGCCGCGACGGCCAGCCGTCGGAATGCATCCTGCTGTACAGCGCCCAGGATCGCCAGCTGCAGGAGTTCTTCATCGAGCAGGCATACCCCGATCGCGACACCGTGCGCGCTGTTTACCGGGAGATGCTTCGCGATGGCAGCGGCCGGACTCGCAACTGGCAGTCGCTGCTGCCCGCTATCGATGGTGGCGCCATCCGCGCCGCCGTCGCGCTGCTCGAGCGCACCGGCGTGGTTGAGCCGGATGGCGGCATCCGCAAGCTGACCGGCGCGCCGGTCGACTTCGAAGAGCAGGCGCAGCTCAAGGAACACGCCTATGCCCGCGTCAACCAGGTCATGGATTACGCCCGTTCGCGCGGCTGTCGCCACGCCCGGATCGCCGACTACTTCGGCGAGGAGGGGGTACCGCGGACCTGCGGCTCCTGCGACAACTGTCTCGACCCGCAGAGCATCGAGACGCTCACCGTGGCGCCGGCGGATGTGGAAGCGGCGGTCGCCTGTGTCGCCCGCTTCGAGGGGCACCTGGGCGCGGCGCGCATCGCCTTGATCCTGCGCGGACAGCTCGACGCCTGGGCGACGTCGAAGCGCTGGGTCCAGGACCTCGCCTTTTTCGGGGCGCTGAGGGACTGGGACCTGGAGCGCATCAGGGACCTGGTCTCCACGCTGGTGGAGCTGGGCCTGATCGTCCGCGGCCACGGCGAGAAGCCGACGATGTCGGTCACGCAGACTGGCCTGGCCCTGCTGGCCGGGGAGCAATCGCTGACTGTTGAGCTCGAGGTAGGGCCGCCTCGACCCGCCCTCAAGCGGAGCCGGTCCTCGAAGGCCCTCACCGCCGGCGACCTCACCGCTGAGGCGATGGTGCGCTTCGATGCTCTCCGTCAGTGGCGCCTCGATACCGCCAGGCGGGCTGAGATGCCGCCGTACGTGATCTTCCACGACAAGACCCTGGCCGAGATCGCGCGGACCCGACCGGTGTCAATCGCGGACCTCGCCGCGGTCCCCGGCGTTGGTCCCGCCAAGCTGGAGCGCTACGGCGCCGACCTGCTCGCGGTCATAGGGGAAGGCTAAGGCTTCTTCCGCTTCGGCCTCATCGCGCGGCCCGAAAACCATCACAAGGTTGGTGAGCCGGACGCGCGGGGTGGCTGTGCCGTTTAGGATTTCCCTTAGGATGCGCGAGCGATGGGAGGCCCTGGAGGGCTGGCAGCAAGCGGCAATTGCGTTCCCGGTGCTGTTCATCTTTCTCTTCCTGATGAACTACGGTCCCTTCGCTCAGCCGCTGGGTAGCTCGATCATCTACGGCATCATCGAAGGCGGCTTATTCACCGTCTTCCTGTTGCTGGCCACCGCCGCCGAGAAGTCGCGGCGCGAGGGCGGCGACCGCTAAAGAATCAGCCGGCGAGCAGGTGGGCCACGTTCAGCATCGGCGCCGCCATCGCGATCGTGGCCATCCCCAACAGCGCCCCGGCGCGCCTGCCCGGGCTGACGAAGCGGTGAGCCAGGAGCAGGATGGCCATCACGACCAGCAGCTTCAGTGCCATCAGAAGGTCGGTGCGAGCCAGCAGGTTGGCGGCCAGCGAGTTGCCCTCTGTGAATCGCCCCGACCGCAGGCCGATCAGCGTGGTGGCGACGTCGAGGAACTCGGCGCTGGCGAAGAGCAGGATCGCCCGCGTCTCCGCCGGCTCAAGCGCCCGAGCCGCATCCCTCTGAGAGCCCATTGCTTCCTTTTGATAACCCATCGTCATTAACGAATTAACGGGCCCGGGGGGCCAGCGATTCCTACTTTGCTTCGGCGTCCGCCTGCATGATCCCGAAGAGGTTGCCCTCGGTGTCGGTGTAGTAGGAGAACCAGCCCACGCTGGGGACCGCAGTCTTGGGCGTCGTCACCTTACCGCCGGCCTCCTCAACTGCCCTGGCACCGTCCTCATAGTTGGCGACGTCGATGGTGTTGACCACGGCCTGCTTGGACTCGATGCGGTCCATGATGGCGCCGTCGATCCCTGGAGTCGCCTTGTCTCCGGTGGCCGCCAGGATGTACGTGAAGGGGCCACCATAGTCGTTCAGCTCCCAGCCGAAGACCTTCTTGTAGAACTCCGCCGCCCGCTTGGGGTCGTCGGCTGTGATCTCAAAATGCACCACGCGCTGTCCCATGCATCTCCTCCTGATTGGAAAGTTTCGGTGTCGAGGATACGCCGCCAGGATACGCTGATCAGGCCTGCGCCCAACTGTTAATCGTCGCCCTTATCGGCGCCGCTCCGAAGCGCCTCGACCACGGCCGGATCCTGCAGCGTGGAGGTGTCGCCAAGGGCCCTATTCTCGGCGACATCGCCAAGCAAGCGGCGCATGATCTTCCCCGACCGGGTCTTGGGCAGCTCGGTGGTGAAGTACTTCCGAAACTGTCTAGCCGGGGCCCCGGCCGGTGCCTAAGCGCCGCCCAAGCGTTGCGCCGCGGGTGTCTCTACGGGCCCTGGCGCGTCACCCCATAGCGGTGAACCAACCGGAAGCACCGGTCGCCCGGCCATGCCGTTGACCACACCGGCGGCCGACGCGTACCAGGCCGCCGCTGCGGTCACGATCCCGACGTACCCACCCAGCTGGACCAGGCCCGCGCCCGCTGCGTCGCCCTGGAAATTGCCGATGAAGAGCAGGATCTCGGGCACCTCAAGGGTGAGGAAGACTGCGAAGACCGCGCCGCTGACGCGCGTGCTCCACAGCAGGGCTTCTCGTCGACAGCCATGTGGTGCCTCCAAATAAACCAGATGGTGTCCCCTCTAATTTGTCCCACTTCCCCATAACGTTTTGGCGTCCGAGGGCTTAGGAAAGGCATCTCCATCAACAGGAGGTTTCCTCATCATGCTTACGTCAGAAAACCGGACCCGGGCTCTCAGCGTATTGCTGGTGCTCCAGGGCGCCATCGTCCTCGTTGGCGCAGTTCTCCTTGGCTTGACCGGCAGCGTTATTGCGCCGTTGGACAATGTCGTTGGCGCCGATGCTTCGATCGCTGCGATCGTGCTTGGCGCGGCTTTCATCCTCGCTTACCGCACCCCCACCAAGGCATGGCTCAATCTGGCCATCATGTACAACGCCCTGGCCATCGTGGCCCAGCTCTGGAAGGGCAACGGCAGCTTCGGGGTCCACAGCACCTGGTCGACCACGGTCGTTGCCGCGATCTTCCTGGTGGCGTTCGTCCTGCTCTACCCACGGGGCGAGTCGATGGAGATGACTCACCAACACTGAGCTAGTCGAATCAGAGAAGGGCGGGTCATTTGACCCGCCCTTTGTCTTGTACGCCCGGCATGGGCATTCACTTGGAGGTGCAAGTCCTCTGGAGGAAGCGGTGGTGCTAACTCCGAGTCGGAGGCAACGGCGTCGTCGCGAGGCGGGGTCGGAAGGAAGCCCGAGGCGAAACCCTGCACCGAGGAACACGAACCGCGTAGAAGGCGTGTCCACCCGGGTGAGCTGGCAAGAGACAGCGAAGCCCGACACCACCAAGAGGGTGAATGCGTAAACGCGGCGGCGGTAGGGTGAAAGTGGGTGCTCTTATCCGGGGAGGTCTGCCAGGGTGTCGCCTCTGGCGACGACCGCAGCCGCAAGGCGGTGGTTGATCTGGCAGAAGTCAGCAGAGGCCATAGTACCGGCGGGGATGCCACGAAGCCGGGAAGGGCCGAACACCAAGCGAGCGGACCACCGCATGGTTCGTGATGGTCGCAACGACCGCAGCCAAGCCGCGCAAGCGGAGCTGCCGGGACTGGAGGCGGTGAATGCCGCCGAAGGCTCGGCAGGGCGCAGCGACCAGCCGGCGCCAGCGGAGCGGAAGGCTCAACCCGCCCCAAGCACCGACTTGTGGGAGACAGCGTTCTCCCGCGAGAACATGCAGAGGGCGTTGCAGAGAGTCGAGAAGAACAAGGGTGCCCCGGGGGTGGACGGGATGACGGTGACCGAACTGCGGTCCTGGCTGAAGGCCCACTGGAAGGACACCCGAGTAGCGCTCGACGAGGGCAAATACCGTCCCCAACCTGTACGTCGGGTGGTGATCCCCAAGCCCGACGGAGGGCAGCGGGAACTGGGAGTGCCCACGGCGCTGGACCGGCTGATCCAGCAGGCCATTGCGCAAGCGCTCACGCCGATCTTCGACCCGGAGTTCTCGGAGCACAGCTTCGGGTTCCGGCCCGGCCGAAGCTCCCACCAGGCGGTCAGGGCCGCCCGGGGTGGGGTTACGTGGAGGCGGGGTTCGAATGGGTCGTCGATGTCGATCTGGAGCGGTTCTTCGACCGTGTCCAGCACGACGCCCTGATGGCAAGGGTGGCGCGCAAGGTGACCAACAAACGCGTGCTGCGGCTCATCCGCCGGTATTTGGAAGCCGGGATCATGGTGGAAGGCGTGAAGGTGGCGAGCGCGGAGGGGACCCCACAAGGGTCACCGCTGTCGCCGCTGCTGGCCAACGTCATGCTCGACGACCTCGACCGGGAGCTGCACAAGCGTGGTCACCACTTCGTCCGCTACGCCGACGACCTGCGCGTGCATGTCAAGACGGAGAGGGCGGGTCAACGCGTGCTCGAGGGCATAACCGATTTCGTTGAGCGACGATTGAAGCTCAAGGTGAACCGGCGGAAGTCCTCGGTGAAGCACGCGGCCCGGGCCACGGTGCTTGGGTTTGGGTTCCTCCGCCGCAATGGAAGAGTCGAGATCCGGATTGACCCCAAGGCGCTCACGCGTATGCGAGAGCGCATCCGAAGGCTGACCCGGAGAAGTGGGCGAATTGCCATGCCGGTACGAATCGCGCTCCTCAACCGGTTCATCTCCGGGTGGTGCGCGTACTTTGCACTGGCCGACACCCCCTCCCTGTTTGAGGAGGCAGACCAATGGCTGCGCCGCAGACTCCGCCAGATCCGGTGGAAGGAGTGGAAGCGCTACTCAGCGCGGAAACGCAACCTGGAGGCGCTTGGTATCCCGCCGCCAAAGGCCCGCAAATGGGCTGGCAGCAGCAAGGGGTACTGGCGCACCGCGGGCTCGCCGCCTCTCCAGCGTGCCCTTCCCAACGCCTACTGGGCGGACCTCGGCCTGCGCAGCTTCATCCCCAGCTACACCCGTCTGCGGGTCACTTGGTGAACCGCCGGATGCGGACCCGCATGTCCGGTGGTGTGGGAGGGGGCGGGTAGTCCCCGCTCCCTACCCGATTGCGCTGAGGCGTTCGCGCTAGAGGCGCGGGCTCCTACGCTCCAGCAGCATCACGTCGCGCCAGCGGTCCCCCATCTGGCCGAGCTTTTCCCGCCGACCCACCACGCGGAAGCCATGGCGTTCATGAAGCGCCATGCTGGCGGAGTTCTCGGGGAAGACCCAGGCCTCGAGGGTCCAGATCCGTGCCGCCTCCGACGCCTCCACCAGCGACGCCATCAGCCGAGAGCCGATGCCGCGCCCCGCGACGGCTGGGTCGACGTAGATGCTGATCTCCATGACGCCCCCGTAGGCGCAGCCACTGGAAACCTTGCTCAGGGCCGCCCAGGCAACCACCTGGCCCCCCAGGCTAGCGACCAGGCGAGGCGCGGCCTGGTGGCCCTCATCCCAGGCCTCCCATGACGGCGCCTCCACCGCGAAGGTGGCGTTGTGGGTCGCAATCCCGGCTTCGTAGATCGTCTTGACCCGAGGCCAGTCATCTGGAACCAGGTCGCGGATCTCGAGGTCGGCTGGGTCTATCGCGCGGGTCATGAGTTGCGTATAGTACCGCCGATGGCCGATGCCGAAATCAACCCCATCATCCGCGGCGCCAAGGTCTACCTGAGGCCCTTCGAGAACTCCGACAAGGAGGCTTACAAGCGATGGCGGGCTGACGCCGATCCGATGGCTACCGCCGAGTTCAGCTACCGCGCTCCCTTGAGCGACGCCGAGGTTGACGCTTACTTCGGCGACCGGCCGGCGCAGCAGGGCAAAGGCACCTACCAGTTCGTCATCTGCACCTTCGACGACGAGAAGCCGATCGGCAACGTCATGCTCTTCGACATTGATCCCCGACGCGGCGGGGCCGAGCTTGGCATCTTCATAGGCGAGGCCGACCACCGCGGCAAGGGATTCGGCCCCGATGCCTGCAACGCCCTCGTCGACTTCGCCTTCGGCGAGCTCCGCCTGGAGCGCGTCCATCTCGCCACCCGGGTGGATAACCCTGCCGGCCAGGCCGCCTACGAGAAGTGCGGCTTCAAGAAGGAGGGGATCCTGCGCCACGACGTCTACGCCCGCGGCAAGTTCATCGACGCCGCCGCCATGAGCATCCTGCTGGACGACTGGCTGAAGCTCAAGCGCAAGCGGAGCTGGGACTACAGCAAGGCGGACCGGCCCAAGTCTCGGGCCAAAGGGACCGGCTTCCGAAAGGACTAGAGATGCAGACGCTGATCTCAACCGCCACCGCCGTCGCCGAGCGGGTGGTCTCACCGGTGGAGCTGGTAGAAGCGGCGCTGACCGGTGCGGAGCGCCTGCAGCCGCTATGCAACGCCTTCACCGTGATGATGTCCGCCGATGCTCGGGAACGGGCGGTCCAACTCACGGACCTGGACCCGGTCGGGCCGCTGCACGGCGTTCCGATCGCCATCAAGGACCTCTACGACGTCGTCGGCTACCGCACCACCGGCTGCTGCGCCGCCTACCTGGAGCGGGAGATCGCCACCGAGGACTCGGCGGTGGCGGCCAAGCTGCGGGCGGCGGGCGCGATCTTGATCGCCAAGACCAATCAGCACGAACTGGCCTGCGGTGCCACCTCCCAGGTGAGCTGCTTCGGGCCCGTGCTCAACCCCTTCGACCCCACGCGGATCCCGGGTGGATCGTCGGGCGGCTCGGCAGCGGCGGTGGCGGCCGGCGTGGTGACGTTGGCGATTGGCTCCGACACCGGGGGCTCGATCCGCGAACCGGCGGCGATGTGCGGCACCACCGGGCTCAAGCCCACGCACGGGTCTGTCAGCCTGCGGGGCGCGATGCCGATGATCCCCGCGTTTGACAGCGGCGGCCCATTGGCGGTGAGCGCGCAGGACTGCCTGTTGGTCCATCAGCTGCTGGCCGGTTACGACGACGCCGACCTGTACTCCAGCGCCGACGTCGCCCCGCGGCAGGCCCCCAAGAGTCTTCGCGGCCTGCGCCTGGGCATCCCTAAGCGCATGTACACCCGCTGCCATCCCGAGGTTCACGCCGCCGTCGACGAGGCCGCCGCGGTGATGATGCAGATGGGCATGACCATGATCGAGGTCGATGGCCCGGACCCTGATGAGGGCGCCGCCACCTGGAACACACGCTGGGCCGAGGTCGCCAACTGCTACCGCGACCTCTGGGAAGACGAGCGGCCGTCGGATAACATCAAGTCACTGCTGGCCATCGGGCGCGGCATCAGCGGCCCCGACCACGCCCGGGGTCTCGAGATGCACCGCCACGTCCAGCGCGACTTCCGCCGCACTTTCGAGATGGCCGACGTGCTGCTGGCGCCGACCTCGCCGTACCCCGCGCCGCGGATCACTGACGAGCAGGTCGAGGTCGAGGGCGGCACCCTCGACGTCCACTACGGCGGCGCGGTCCGGATGACGATGCTGGTGAACCTGGCCGGGCTGCCGGCGCTGTCGATCCCGGTCGGCTTCTCCAGGGAGGGGCTACCGATGGGCGCCCAGCTTATCGGGCAAAGGTTCAGCGAGGCCCTGATCTGTGCGGTCGGCGCGGCCTACCAGCGCGAGACCGACTGGCACCTCCGTCGGGCGGAGCTCTCGGGCTAGGCAGGCTAGGCGGTTCGCGTCTCCCGGACGAGGACGTCTTCACGCTTGGTGCTGGGATTGACCATCACCACCGTGAAGATGTCCTCGAAGTCGCACTTGAAGAGCTTCATCATCTTCTGGCGCAGGTCGGCGCTGGGGTTGCGATTCCCAAGCTCCATGGCCGGGATGTAGTTCTGGGTGACCTCGAGCTTCTTGGCCAGCTCGCGCTGGGTGCAGCCCATCTTCTCCCGCTGAGATCGCAAACCGGTGGCTCGCACTTCGACTTTCACGGCCTCATCTTCTCACTCCGAGGTGTGTTTGTCAAAGCGAAATGGCCAGCTGCCGGAGCGAAGCGACGACGCAAAGCGACGAGGGCTACCAATAGACTTGCGAGGTGGACCGGCTGCTGCTTCGCGATATGAGTTTCTACGGCTACCACGGCGATGTGGCGGCCGAGCGCGAACTCGGCGGTCGCTACCGCGTCGACCTGGAAATCGGCATGGACCTAAGTGAGGCTGGCCGCAGCGACAACCTGGAGCGCGCCGTCGACTACGTCCTGATCTACCAGATGGTGCGTGAGGTGGTCGAGGAGCAGCAGCACCGGCTGCTGGAGTCGATCGCTGAGGCCATCGCCAAACTCGTCCTCAGCCTGGCGCCGGTGCAGCAGGTGCGCGTCCGGGTGGGCAAGACGCCTCCCGTGCGTGGCAGCTTCGGCGAATTCGCGGTCGACATCCTGCGCGAGTCGGACTCGGCGCGATGAGGATCGCATACTTCGATTGCGTTTCCGGCATCTCCGGCAACATGGCGCTGGGCGCCTTTCTCGATGCGGGAGCCAAGCTCGCAACGCTGCGCCAAACCGTCGATACCCTGGGACTGCGGGGCAACGCCCAGATCCACGTCGGACGCCGCACCAAGCTCAAGATCAAATCCACCCACGTCGTGGTCGAAGTCATCAAGTCGCCGGCCTGGAGCACCATCGGCTCGATCGAGAAGCTGATCAACCGCGCCGATCTCGATGAAGGAGTGCGGGAGCGCAGCCTGCTGGCGTTTCGACTCCTCGCCAACGCCGAAGCGCAGGCCCACAACGTCCGCGTCGAGCAGGTCCGCCTGCACGAGACGGGCGCCCTCGACGCCGTCATCGACGTTGTCGGCACTTTCGTCCTGGCAGAAGAGCTCGGAGTTAGCGCGTTCTACGCTTCGGCCCTGCCTTTGTGCGAGGGCGTGACCATCTCGGCCCATGGCGAGATCCCTCTTCCCGCGCCGGCCACGATGCGAATCCTGAAGGCGGTGGGCGCCCCCACGTATCACCAGGAGGGTGACGCGGAGCTGGTGACCCCCACCGGGGCGGCCATCCTGGGCGCTTGCGCAACCTTCGATTCCCCCGACGTTGAGCCCGAGTTCGAGGGCTTCGGGGCCGGCACCACGGACCTCGACTGGCCCAACGTCCTCAGGGTCGTGGTTGGCGAGGCCGCCCCGGTCGGGTTGCTCCGCCCCGCCGCCCGGATTCTGTCCGCTAAGGCTGGCGCCGGCGAGCCCACACTTGTCACGATCGCCACGCCCGCCAGGAATGTCGGCAAGCGCGTTGCCGACCTGGCCTCGGCTCCGCCGGCCGGCACCAAACCACGGTCCTTCAGCCCAGCCCAGCTCAATGGCGGCCTGGAGGAGGAGACGGTGGCGGTGCTGGAGACCAACATTGACGATATGGCCCCCGACCTGCTCGCCGACCTCCCCGATCGGATGCTAGGGGCCGGAGTCCTGGAGGCGTTCATCACCCCGATCGTGATGAAGAAGGGGCGCTCGGCACACCTGGTCACCGTGATTTGCGAACCCGGCGAGGCACGATCAATGGCGGCGCTGCTGGTGCGGGAGACTTCCACTCTTGGCGTGCGCGTTCGCGAGGAGCAGCGTTACGTCGCCGGTCGGCGGATCGAGAAGATGCAGAGCAGCCTGGGTGAGGTCAACGTCAAGTTGAAGATCGTCGACGGCGACATCGTGGACGCTACCCCCGAGTACGAGGACGTGCGGGCGCTGGCAGCCGCCTCGGGCGTGCCCCTGCGCGACGCCCACCGGCGAGTCTTGACGGAGGCACGCAGCCACTACCTCGACCAGTGACCCGCAGATGGATGGCCTGAAAGTGGGCGCTCGGCTGATCGATGGCGCGGCCCTGGCCGCGCGGGTGCGGGCGGAGATCAGCGCCGAAGTGCAAGCGATGGCCTCGCGGGGGCAGGCTCCTCCGGGGCTGGCCGTGGTGCTGGTCGGCGGCGACCCGGCCTCCGCGATTTACGTGCGCAACAAGACCGCGGCCTGCGCCGAGGCCGGCTTCCACTCGGTGCAGCGCAACCTGCCCGCCACCGCGACCCAGGCCGAGATCCTGGCCGAGGTCGAAGCCTTCAACGCCGACCCCGCGATCCACGGCATCCTGGTGCAGCTGCCGCTGCCGGCCGGGGTCGACAGCGAGGCCGTGACCCGCGCCATCGACCCCGCCAAGGACGCAGACGGCCTGCATCCCGACAACATCGCGCGGTTGGCCATGGGTAACCCGCGGGTGCTTCCGTGCACGCCGGCGGGAATCATGGAGATGCTGCACGACGAGGGCGTGGAGATTGCTGGGCGCGAGGCGGTGGTGGTGGGTCGAAGCAACATCGTCGGCCGCCCGATGGCCCGGCTGCTGCTGCTCGAGAACGCCACCGTAACCGTCTGCCACAGCAAGACCGCCAACCTTGGCGCGGTCACTCGCCGGGCCGACATCCTGATCGCCGCCGTCGGCCGTGCCGAGACCATCACCGGCGACATGGTCAAGCCCGGCGCCACCGTGATCGACGTCGGCATGAACCGACTTCCCGCCGAGGAGCCGGGCGGCAACCAAAGGTTGGTTGGCGACGTCGACCGCGCCAGCGTCGAGCCGGTCGCAGGGCTGCTCTCACCGGTGCCCGGCGGGGTTGGACCGATGACGATCGCGATGTTGCTGCGCAACACCCTCAAGGCGGCCCAAGCCGCGTCGTGAAGCCGCGGCGGGGCGGCGGGGCAGCTTAGGAGCAGTGGACTACCAGGAGGCGCTCAACTACATCTCCGCCAGCGGGCGGTTCGGCATCAAGATGGGCCTGGAGCGGACCAGGGCCCTGCTCGACGCCATGGGCGCACCCGACGCCGGGCTTCGGGGGGTGCTGGTCGGCGGCACCAACGGCAAGGGATCGACGTGCGCCTACCTGGTCGCCTGCCTGCGCGCCGCCGGATACCGCGTCGGCAGCATGCCCAAGCCCCACCTGCAGTACTACACCGAACGGGTCCAGGTCGACGGCGTGCCGATCAGCGAGGCCGATTTCACCGCCGTGGTCGAAGGCCTGCGACCGGTGGTCGAGGCGGTCGCCAAGGAGCACGGCCAGCCCACCGAGTTCGAGATGCTCACTGCGGGGGCCATCCGCTACCTGCGCGACCACGAGATCGACTACTTGGTCTGTGAGGTCGGCATGGGTGGACGGCTTGATTCGACCAACGTCCTCGACCTCGGCGTCAAGGTCATCACCAGCGTCGACCTCGACCACACCCGGTACCTGGGCGAGACGATCACCGAGATCGCCGGCGAGAAGGCCGGGATCATCCGAGCCGGCGACATCGTGGTCACCGGGACCCTCGTGCCGGAGGCCGATGCGGTGGTGCGCGCCCGCGTCGCCGAGGTCGGAGCACAGCTGTGGGGCCTGGGGGAGGAGCTGCTGACGACTTCGGAGTCGATGGGCTGGCGGGGGAGCTCGTTCGCAATCGACGTCGGGCCCAGGCCGTTCACCAAGCTGGAGACGCGCCTCCTGGGGGAGCACCAAGCCGCCAACGCCGCCGCCGCCGTGGGCGCCATGTTTGCCATGGCGGAGCGCCATGGGACCCGTTTCGGACGCGGCCAGATCCGTCGCGGGTTGGTGTCGACGCGCTGGCCGGGACGGTTGGAGCTGGTCAACGGCTGGCCCCGGATCCTCATCGACGGCGGCCACAACCCCGCCGCGGTGGAGGCGGTGGTGAACACCGTGAAGGAGCTGGTGGCCGGGGAGGGTGGCCCGCGCCGGGTGGTGGTGTTGTTCGGGGCCATGGCAGACAAGGAGTGGCGAACGATGCTGCAACTTCTGCCGACCGAGTGGCCGGTGGTCTTCACCGCCGTCGACGAGGATCGCGCGGTGCAGCCATCGGACCTGCTCGCCGAGGCCGACAACATGAGGCGCGAGCAGGCACAGGCGGTGGATGGCTCGGCTGCCGCTCTGGAGGCGGCTCGCACCGCCGCCGGCTCCGACGGCATGGTCCTGGTGCTGGGCTCGCTCTACCTTGCCGGCGAGGTGCGCGCGGCGCTGGGACTGTCGTGAGCCCGCGGGAGGCTGACTTGCCGGCGCTGACGATCACCTCGGTCGGCGACGCCGCCGTGATCCTGCTCTGGGGCGGCCGGGGGCGGGTCGACCCGCTCCGAATCGCGGCCGTCGACCGCAGCATCCGGGCGGCGCGGTTGCCCGGCGTGGTCGACGTTGTCCCTGCACCGGCATCGGTGCTGGTCCGGTTTGACCCGGGGCGCGTGTCGGTCGCCGACCTGGAGGCGCCGCTGCGTCGCCTTGCCTCCGCCAGGGTCGCGAGGGCGCGAGCCCGAGCTCTCCGGCTGCTGGTGCGTTACGGGGGCGAGGATGGCCCCGACCTTGAGGAGGTCGCGGAGCGGCTCCGGCTGCAGCCTGGCCAGGTTGTGGCGCGCCACCAGGCGGTCAGCTACACCGTGCTGGCCACCGGTTTTGCGCCGGGGTTCGTCTACCTGGGGCCCCTGCCCCGCTCGCTGCGGCTGCCCCGGCGAGCCCAGCCCCGGGTCGCGGTGCCCGCCGGCAGCGTCGCCATCGCTGACGCGCAGACGGGCGTCTACGGCGCCCGAACCGGCGGCGGGTGGTGGCTGATCGGCCGAACCCAAAGTCCAACCTTCCGGCCCGAGCAACGATCGCCGACGGCCTTCGCCATCGGTGACAGCGTCACATTCCTGGCGGCCGGCTGATGGCGCTGGAGGTTCTCGACCCGGGGCCGTCCACCACCGTCCAGGATTTCGGTCGGCCCGGCCATGGAGCGTACGGCGTCGCCGAGGGCGGGGCGATGGACCGCGAACTGCTGGCAGCGGTCAACCGGGCGGCCGGCAACCGGCCTGGCGCGGCGGCACTGGAGTTCGCCCTCAAAGGACCGCAGCTGCGTTGGCAGGGCAGTGGCCGTCTCCGGCTCGCGATCGGGGCCGACGAGATCCGGCAGGTGACGCTGGGGCCTGGCGAAAAGCTCGATTGCGGAGCTTTGCGGCGCCGGGCGTACGGGTACATTGCCGTTGCCGGGAGCATCGAGGTGCCGATTGTGATGGGCAGTCGTTCCACCTGCCTCGCCGGCGGCTTTGGGGGTCTTCAGGGGAGGGCGTTGCAGGCCGGCGACAGTCTGACCGTGGCCCCCGCCCCGAAAGCATTGGCGCCACCAGCAACCTTCAGTCGCCCGTACGCTGACGGTCCAGTCGTGCTGCGCGTCCTGCGGGTCAGTCGCGGTTCGGCGTGGCGGCGCCTGCTCGCCGCCGAGTGGCGCGTCGCCACCGGCAACCGCGTCGGTCTGCGCCTCGACGGAGAGCCGCTGCACCTGGCGCCGCTGCGACTGTCCCAGGGCGTCCCGCCAGGGGCGCTCCAGGTCACGGGATCCGGACAGCCGATCCTCCTGCTTCGCGATCACCCAACCGTCGGCGGCTACCCCGCGCTGGCGGTGGTGGTGTCTGCCGACCTCGACGTTGCCTCCCAGGTCCGGCTCGGCGCCCTCATCGAGTTCCGCGAGGCCATCGCGTGAGCAATCGGATCGTCGACCTCAATGCCGACGTCGGCGAAGGCCTCGAGGACGAGGTCTTGATGCCCCACCTCACCTCCGTCAGCGTCGCCTGCGGCGGCCACGCCGGAGATCGCGAAACCATGGCCGCCACGCTCCACGCGGCCAAACGCCACGGGCTGCGCGTCGGCGCCCATCCCTCCTACCCGGACCGCGCCCATTTCGGTCGGGTTGACATCGGCATCGAACCCACCGCGCTGGCCGAGTCGCTGCGCCAGCAACTGTCGACGCTGGGCGAGGTCGCCGCCGAGGCGGGTGTGCGGCTGACCCATGTCAAGGCTCACGGCGCCCTCTACAACCGTGCCTGGCAAGATCGCGCCGTCGCCGAGGTTGTGGTCGGCGCGGTCGCTGCCCTGGACCCCACCGCGGCGGTGTTTTGTCCGCCCGGATCGGAGCAGGAGAAAGCGGCGCGCGAGGCCCGCCTGGCAGTGGTCCGCGAAGTCTTCCTCGACCGCGGTTACTCCCCGGGAGGCAGCCTGATCCCGCGCGGGGAGCCTGGCGACATCGTCTCCGGTTCCATCGCCCTGGTCCAGCAGATCTCCAACATCGCCGGGCTAGAGTTCGAAACCATGTGTGTCCACGGCGACAACGCGGGAGCGCTCGACCTCCTGCTCCTAGCGCCGGCGCTGATTGCTGCGCGCGGCTGGCAGGTCGGGCCGTACGCGACACAGGCTGATGCCGCCACGTAAGCTGCCGGCGCCAAGGTCCACGGCGCGAGCCGCCGCCAAAAAGAAGGTGCCGGCCGTCGGCAGGAAGCAGGCGCCAGCCGTCGCCGAGCCGATCCGCGCGGCCGCCCCGCCACCCGGCTCAGGTGCTGGCCTTCTGAGCGACGACAACATCGGCCGGCTGGTCTTCTTCCTGGCGATGATCCTGCTGGGCGCGGTGCTGGGCGTGATCTATCTCAACCATCAGTCGCAGTCGACGACCAACTCCCCGGGTGGGCACCACACGCTGGATTCGCCGTACGCCGCGCAGCCTTTCTTCCGTGGCGCGGCCCAGGCCCAGAGCGGGCTCGGCGCCGGCCATTCGACGGCGCGGAACCTGTCGTTCGCCTACCTGGGCCACGGGTATCAGTGGTTCTCATTGACCGACGTGAACACCCCAACCCCGGCGAAGCAGTACGAGACCGCCGGTCTTGTGACGGTGACAGGCCAACAGGTGCAGTACCCCTTCGGCAGCTTCCTGGCCTACGGCGTCGATCGCTTCCTGGTCGTCGACACAGCGCAGAAGGCGATCGACTGGATCCACGCCGACGCCGGGGCAGCCTTCCTGGCCGCCCCGCTGGTGCCGCCGGCGCCGGACTTCAAGTCGCTCCGGGTACTCAAGGGCCTCGATGGGGTCCAGATCTACAACGCAAGACTCGCCCGCGACCAGAGCGCGCTGGCCGACGCCACCGCGCTCTGGGACCGGCTACTGACGTCGGGCGACAGGCTCTGGGGCCTGGTCGGCGACGACACCCTCGACAGCTCGGGGCCGCTGTCGACGCTGGGCAAGACCTCGGTCGATGTCCAGGCCCCGACCATGACTGCAGTGCTGGTCGAAGCTGCTCTCAAGCAGGGCGCCTTCGTCGACTCCACCGGGGTGCGCGTGCTGGGCGTCTCGGACGACAACGAAACCATCACCGTCGTCACCACCGACGCTACCGAGATCAAGTTCATCGGCGCCGGCGGCAAGGTCTTGCAGGTCAGCCACGGCTCGCGCGGCGACTACCACCTGCGCTGGAACGAGGGCTACGTCAGGGCCGAGGCGACGCGCGCCGGCGACGGCGCCCGAGCCTGGACTCAGCCGATCTTCGTCCACCCCTAGATCAGCCGCTACTTCCCAGGTCCGCTAAGCTGGTCGACAATCCGCGCGATCGCCTACCAGCTTGTGGAGCAGCCGCCAACCAGGGCGGTGCAGGTCACCGGGAGGGCCGCCGCGATGGCCAGCCCCAGCACCAGCAGGCCGCCGGCGCGGCGGGTGTAGACGAAGGCCGCGGCGACGTACCAGAGCGGCCAGACCGGGTAGTTCTCGGGCGGTTTATCAGGCCGCGGCCGGTTGTAGTGACCCAGCACCTCGACCAGTCGGGGCACCGCCAAGAGCACCAGCAGCGCCGGTACCGGCAGCTCGCGGAAGGCCACCATCCCCACCACCACCACCACGAAACCGACCATCAGCACCTGGGTGACCCGGCGCGCCAGCTTCTCGCCGAGCAGGTAGGGCAGGGTGCCGACCTTCTTGGGCGCGTCCCAGGGCAGCTTGTCGATGTGCTTGCCCATCAGCACCGCCATCACCAGCAGGCCGTACGGGATCGAGGCCACCAGCACCTGCCACGGCAGCCGCCCGGTGGCGGCGAAGTAGGTACCGCCGATCATCAGCGGTCCCCAGATCAGGAACACCCCGGGCTCACCCAGGCCCCGCTTCTTGAGGCGCAGCGGGGGAGCGGCGTAGCCGACGCTGATGAACAGCCCGGCGAGCGCGAAGAACAGGATCCACGGTCCTCGGACCGCGATCAGCACCAGCATGATCGCGAGGTCGATCAGGTTGACCACCACCGACGCCTGGATCAGGCCGCGGCGCGAGATCATCCCCGACAGCACGGGGTGAGGCGCGTAAAGAGCGCGGGGGTAGTCCTTGGTGTCGGAGCCGACATCGAGGTCGAAGAGGTCGTTCATGAGGTTGTTGTTGGCGTGCGCCAGCATGCTGCCCACCGTGGCCAGGGCAAAGAAGAGGAGGTTGAAGCCAGGCGCTCGCACCGCCAGCAGGCCGGCGGTGAATACCGCGATCAGCGTCATCGGCTGGACACACGCCCGCGTGAGCACCAGCCAGCGGGTTACGCTGTCGACCTGCCCGTCGGGGCAGTTGCAGGTGCGCAGGCTGTAGCGCCAGTTGTTCAGCAGTCGCACCGGGGACAGGGTGGTTGGCTCGAGGGCGACGTCGGGTGTGCTCATCGCTTGTCTCCGGCGCGCCTAAGAGTTGCGCTCGATGGCGAACTCGGCGTACGCCACCAGGCGCTCGCGCATCTCGGTGGGGGCCAAGGGCTCAAGGCTGGCGACCGCCGCGTCACGGAACTGGCGCGCGCGGGCCAGGGAGCGATTCAGGGCACCGACGTCGGTGACCAACGCCACCGCCGCCTCGGCGTCGAAGTTCTCGGCGTTGCGCAGGGCTGCGAGCTGGTCGCGGACCCCCGCATCCTCCCCTGCATAGACCAGCGGTAGGCTGGTCACTTTCTGGCGGAGGTCCTGGGCCAGCGCCTTGCCCGAGGTCGACGAGAAGTCGAGAACATCGTCCACCATCTGGAAGGCAACGCCCAGGTTGTGGCCGTAGGCCCGCATCGCCCCGACGACGGCATCCGACGCCCCGCCCACCGCCGCCCCGGCGGCGCAGGCGCCGGCAAACAGCGCCGCCGTCTTGCCCTCCACGATTCGCAGGTAGCCGGCTTCGTCGAGGTGGTCCTGGCCCCGCTGCATGAACTCGTCGATCTGGGCCTCGCAGACGAGGGCCACCGCTTCGACCACCAGCCGGGTGGTGCGGTGGTTGTCAAGGCTGCCAAGCAGGTCGGCTGCTCGGCCGAAGTAGAAGTCGCCGACGCGGACCGCAACCTCCGGCGCATACGCCACGTGGATCGTGGGCAGGCCCCGGCGGAGAGGGCTCTCATCGACGAGGTCGTCATGGACCAGGGTGGCATTGTGGATGAACTCCACGACCGACGCCAGGATCGCGGCTCGCTCGGGGTCGTGGCCGGGGCCGAGGCTGGAGGCCAGGAAGGCCAGCACCGAGCGCAGCCGCTTGCCGCCCGCCTCCAGCAGCCTGGCCATCGGCTCTCCGACGAGGGCGGGGTCGCCGGCCACCAGGGTCATCAGGTAGGCATCGATGGTGGCCAGCTCCTCGCCGTTGCTGACGGCCAGCGGCTTCGGCGCGGCGGCCGGGATCTCGCCGTTCCGCGGCACCATTACCGCGGTGGCTACGGCGGACTCCAGGTGGGGGACGTAATCCTCGCCAGCCGCGGCGGTCATTGCCGCCCGAGCGAAGTCTCGGTCGACGTCGGAACGGCCCAGCCGGGTGGCCAGCTCGGCGGCGCAGACCAGGCTGTAGTCGCCCAGCAGGAGCTCGTCGCGGCGGCAGCCGGCGTCGCCGGTGAGGCGGTGCATCTGGAAGCCTCGGTCCACCAGCTCGGCGGCGACAACGATTTGGGCGACCTCTTCACAGGCGCCTGCGTTGCCCGCGATGTTGGCATAGTGCTCAAGCACGCTGGATTCGGCGGGGGGCAATGGCTTGCCTGCCCGGACCGCCTCGGCCAGACCCTCGACGCGGCTGAAGGGGGTCTCCAACGGCACTGCCGCGGGGGTGGTCATCGCCGTCGCGGCGCCGAGGGTGGGCTAATCACGATCTAATCGTACTTACGCGATGTCTGCGGGATCAGATGCCTGCAGCCGGGTCAGGCTTGCTGGGCGCCCCCCGAGGTGTCGGTCCCCCCCAGGGTGGTGAAGCTCCAATCCCGGGTGGCACGGGTGCCCTGGATCGACGCGGCGACGTGGACGTGGTAGGTCATGCCTGGCGTGAGGGGCTGCTTGGGCAGGATCGTGTACACGTTCTCGTCGGCGGTACTGGGGGCGATGGTGTAGGCGTCAACAGTCGCCCCGGTGGCGTCGGTCAGCGTCGACTCCAGCACCTGGACGCTGGCGTAGGGACTGTAGTTGATCGTGATGGGGTAGCCGGTCGGGTATTTGCCACCCGGTGGGACCGGGTCCGGCAGTTCGTTGCCGAGGAACACGTTCGGCACCTTGGTCTGGCCGGCGGCGGGGAAGACCACCTGTTGGTTGGGATCGCCGAGCTCGCTCCGGTAGCCCATGTCCATGACCTCGATCGGCAGGCCACCGCCGACTGCGGAGGCAAAGCCGATGGCTTCGAGGTCCGGCCGCATGATCGGGAAGCGGTGGTAGACGCTGTCGACCCAATCGCTGATGGCGCCGGCGGGGTTGCCGCGATGGGTGATGTCCTCCGCCATCGAGGCCTGCGGGTAACCAAAGGAGGTGGCGCGATCCCGCATCGAGAAGCCGGTGAACCCCGGCGACCCGCTGACCTCCTTGTGGATGCCCAGGCCCTTGACCTGCGGCAGAGCGAGGTTGAAGAGCCACCAATAGGCGTGGGAGGTCGCGCCCTCAGTGATGCGGTCGTCCAGTTTGACCGGGGCCAGCCCCGCCAGGGCGCGGTCGACGTTGAGGGCATCCAGCGCCTGCTGGTTGGTGGCCTGGCGCAATTCCTTGACCGGAACCGGGAAGCGGGCGTCGGGGTTGATGGGCTCTTTCGGCGGCTTGCCCACCACCACCAGGTCGGCAGCCGCGGTGTCGCGCTTGATGTAGCGGAGGAAGCCGTCCAGCAGCTCGGCGAGGCCGACATCAGCGGGCCGCTCCGAGGCGGCGGCTCGGAGCAGGCTCTCGGAGGCGGGGGTGTCGCGCGTGGTGGCGAAGGAGGTGATCGCCAGGGTCGACTCGATGTTGGGGTTGTGAGGAGTGAGCTTGTTGGCCGACGAGTACGCCTGTTGCGCGGTGGGGATGTCCTGTTCCAACAAAGCCACGCTGCCAAGCGTGACGCGGAGATTGGAGTCGGTCGGCGCCATCGCGATCGCCTTCTGGAACTCGGCGCTGGCCTTTGTCAGGTCGCCGGCGCCGTAGAAGTACTCGGCCAGTTCGCGCGTGCGCTCGGCCCAGCCGGGCTGTAACTTCCGCGACGCCTCGAGGTGGCTGAGCTGGGCGGCGTGGTCGGCCTGGTTGAGCGAGAGGTTCGCTCGCTCCCGTTCGACCTCAGCCTTCTCGTAGTCCCCGACGGCTAGCGGTGCGGCGGTATCGATCTCCCTCTGGGCGCCCGGCGCATCGCCGCCGTCGGCGAGGGCCTCGCTGTAGAAAGTGTGGGCAAGGGCGGAGCGCGGCCCCAATTTGACAGCGGTGGCGCCCAGTTCAGCGGCCTTCCTGATGTCCGCCGTCGATTGTCCGGACCAGTCGTGGACCCGGGTGTTGACGGCGGCCGCGAAGGCGTCCTTGGGGGCCTCGCCGACGGCCGTCTGGATCTCCGCGAGGGCCTCGCTGAATCGGCGGTTGTAGTTCAGGAACAGGGCGTAGGCGGCGTGTCCGGCGGGGTCGACGGAGTTGGAGGCGATGTACTTGCGGTAGTCGGCCTCGGCAACGGTGTACTGGTTGGAGAAGAAGTCGGACCTGGCCACGGCGAGGGCGTGGCTGCCGTTGCTGACGTTGCCTGAGCCGCTCCCCTGGGAGCTTCCAAACGAGACCGAGCAGCCGCTCAGGAGCAGGCAGGTGAGCAACGCAAGGGTAAGCCGTCGCATTGGCAAGGAACTTAGCAGGGGGGCCGCGGTCAGTCGGTCAGGGAACGGGAACTGTGCTGGGGACCGCCGGCCGGAGCCTCGGCGGGTGCGCCGGAACTGAGGAACTGCTCCTGGAGCTCCCAGATGCGCTCGATGAGCTCGGTGACGTTGGCTTTGGGCCCAGCGGGGAGGCCCACGCCGCGAAGCCTGTCCCGAAGCGCCGCCGGAAGTTGGTTGGCGTCCTGGAGGTTTAGCCGCTCGAGCGCGTCGAGAATCCCATCCAGCTCATGCAGACGGTTCCGGCGCTCGCTCTCTTCCATCACGCTTCCAGTAGCCGCGGCAGGGCCGGGGACTTTCCGGCTCCGAGCCTGGCTAGGAAGCTCATTATATGGTTCGCGTTGCTGCCGGGCGTGGGACGGGGTCGCAACTCAGCGGGGACCTTGCGGTAAGCTTTTACCCTAAAGTCGCGCCATAAGTAAACCTGATATCAAAACACTCATGAGCGAGCAGACTGCCAGACGCACCATCTCACCCCGGGGGAGACGCTGGGATGATCGCCTCACGCTCGCCTCGCTCGGTTTCCTCAAGATCAACGAGTCGGCGGCGGTCTTTGGCATGCTGGTCTGCCTGGTGCTGCTATCGCTGGGGCTGATGGCCAACATCAGCTTTGGCGTCAGCATCATGTACGCCTTCCCGATCGCGGTCTCGGTGTGGCTGTTCGGACGCTGGGTGGGAGTGGCGACCGGCGCGTTTGCGATCTGCGCCGTCATCATCGTTGGCGTTGTCGAGCACCAACGGGGAGACATGCTGGCGGTGGTCGTCCCGGCGCTGGCTCTGATCACGCTGGTCAGCATCGCCGGCTCCGAATGGGCGCGTCGGTCGGAGGACCTGGTGATGCTCCTGAATCAGCGCCAGATCCGCCACCAACAGATGCTTGAAACCATGACCAAGGTGGGGCAGGAGCTGGTCGCCTCGAAGCGCTGGGAGGTCATCGCCGACCACATGATGTCGAGCCTTGTCGACGACCTCGAGCTCGATGCCGCCTGGATGTTCGAGCGCGACTCCGGCGCCGCCGATCCCCGCATGAGGCTGCTGGCGGCCGCCGGAGAAGCGCCCAGGATCGAGCTCGCGGAACCCGGGGACGGCATCGTGGGGTGGGTGATTCGAAGGGGGCGGATGATCCTGGCGCAGTCCCGTGAGGAGCTCCTGATCGTGCTTCCGGAACTCCGGATGACCGAGCTGGAGGAGGGCGTGGAGGGCGTTATCGCGCTCCCGGTGCTGGTCAAAGGCGCCACCACCGGGGTGGTCGTGCTGGGCACTCGAGCCCCGCGGACCTGGCGTGCCGAGGAGGTCGGCATCGCGGCGGCGCTGGTCAACCAGCTGGGCTTGGCGATGGAGAATGCCAGCGCCTACCGCGCCACCATCGAAGCGCTGGTCCGGATGGAGGAGATCAGCCAGCTCAAATCCGACCTCCTCAAGACCGTTTCCCACGAGCTGCGGACGCCGATGACGGTGCTCGCCGGCTACATGGACATGATGCGCGACGGCAGCTTGGGCCAGGTGCCCAACGCCTGGGTCAAGCCGCTGCAGCAGGTGACAGTCAAGGTCGACGAGCTCAACCGGCTGGTGCAGATGATGCTCGACGCGTCCCGCGCCGAGGGCCCGACCTTGCAGGTCCACCTCGACGACGTCGACGTCGGCGGGGCGGTGGGAATGGCGGTGACGGCCCAGGAGGACGAAGCCCGGGCCTCGCGTCACGAGCTCCGTCTGGAGGCGCCGCGGCACCAGGTCTCCGCCCGATGCGACCGCGACAAACTCCTGGTGGTGGTCCGCAACCTGATCGAGAACGCGATCAAGTACTCGCCCGCCGACACCGCTGTGGACATCGGCCTGGCTGCCGACACCGACGTGGTCAGGATCTGGGTGGCCGACCGGGGCACCGGCATCCCCGATGAGGAGAAGCGGCGGGTCTTCGAGCAGTTCTACCGGGCGGCGCGCTCCGAGACCCGCAGCGTCGGTGGCGCCGGCCTCGGCCTCTTCATCGTCAAACAGCTCGTCGAGGTCCAGGGTGGGCGGATCACCATCGAAGACAGGCCCGGCGGCGGCAGCGTCTTCACGATCGCCATCCCGCGCCAGGCCGAAGTCCTGCCGGGCACCAGCCAGGTGGCCAGGTTGGGCCAGGCCGACTATTAGCCCAGCCTGGTTTCTGACACAGACCTGTTGCCGCAGGGCTATTGGCTCCGAGAGCGGATTAGGCCTAAATCAGCAGTGCAGGCATCATCCCTCCCTAACCCAGAGACGACCCGAGCCCTCACCGGCTTGGGTCTTCTCTTTTCCAGGGACCGCTGAGCGTGGGCCGGCCGCTCTGACGGCGCCTTAGGATCGACCCGATGTCGACCTCGCCAGCCGCCAGCCCCATCGCCATCGTGATCACCGTGAGCGACCGCGTGGCGGCGGGTCAAGCCGAGGACCTCAGCGGCCCCGCGGTCGCCGCCGCCCTGGTCCGCCATGGCTTCAACGTGGTCGGGTCGACGGTGGTCAGCGACGATACCGAGCAGGTCTCCGCCGCGCTTCGCGAGGCTGCCCTGACGGTGGCCCTGGTGGTGACCACCGGCGGCACCGGGCTGGGCCCCCGCGACCGCACCCCCGAAGCCACCGCTGCTGTCGCGACCTTCCTGGTCCCGGGCATCGCCGAGGCGATCCGGCGCGCCGGCAGCGCCTCGACGCCGATGGCGATCCTCTCGCGAGGCGTCGCCGCGGTCGTCGGCCAGAGCCTCGTCCTCAACCTGCCCGGCAGCCCGACCGGCGCGGTGGAGTCGCTCGACGCCGTGGCCGCGGTCCTGCCTCACGCCATCGAGGTGATAGCCGGGGCCGACCACCCCCGAGGCTAGCCCTTCGGCCGCTTCCTCGCGCCGCTGCGGCCGCCCTTCTTCGACGCCACCCCAAGGCCCTCGACGCGAACCCATGGATCGATGGCTTTGACCATGTCGATGGCCGTCAGCCCGGCGACGGCGCAGGCCGTCAGCGCTTCCATCTCGGCGCCTGTGCGTTCGACACATCGGACGTGGGCGGCCAGGCTGATTCCCGGTAGGGCGGGGTCCAGCACAGCGTCGACCTCGATCCCGGTCAACCGCAGCGGGTGGCACATCGGCACCAGCTCGTGGGTGCGCTTGGCCGCCATCACCCCCGCCAGTCGCACGACCGAGAGGAGATCGCCCTTGGGCAGCTGGCCGGCGGCGGCCGCCGCGAACGCCGCCTCGGACATCACCACCGCCGCCGTGGCGCGCGCCTCGCGCAGGCTTACGGACTTCTTGGAGACATCGACCATGCGCGCCTGCCCGGCGCTGTCGACGTGGCTCAGCTGGCGACGTCCGGGCACCGGCCCGTGCTCAGGTCGGGCTGGCTTGACGGATGGCTTCGTGGACGACGTCGCGCAGCCCGTCGAGGCTGAAGGGCTTGGTGATGAAGGCGTCGGCGCCGGCGGTTCTCAACTCCTCCTCGCGCGTGTCCGCCGCGGTGAAGATAACGATGGGGATGCGGGGACTCTTGTCCTTGGTGCGCACCTGCTTGACAACCTCTTCGCCACCGACCTCCGGCATCATCAGGTCGAGCAGGATCAGGTCGGGCGTGTACTCGCTGAGCAGCGTCAGTGCCTCACGGCCGTTGGCGGCCGGGATGACGTTGTACCCCTCGAGATCGAAGAACATCGAGAGGATGCGTATCAGCTGCGGGTCGTCGTCCACAATCATCAGGGTCAGCGCCATATCGACGTACTTTAGACCCCCTCTCCGGTGACGGAGTCGAGGTCGTCGCGACGGAAGTCGCGCTGCTCAGCGGCGACGGGATGGCCGCGGTGGACGGCTTGCGGTCCAAAGCGATGCCGGAGCTGATCCATGGCGCTGTCGAGGGAACGGCGGCGGCTCCGATCCTGGTCGAAGAGCCCGTCCTGGGTGGCCTCGGAAAGGCCCGCGGCGCCAATCCCGATCAGCCTCACCGGGCGGGGCTCGGCGAGGGCTTCTCCGAGGAGCCGGTCGGCGGTGCCGAGGACCTCTTCGTCCAGGTCGGTGGCGGTGGCCAGGGTGGACTGGAAGGTGTGCGTGTCAAAGCCTTCGAAGCGCACCTTCAGGCGCACCGTTCGGGCCCACAAGCCGTTGCGACGCAGGCTCTGGGTGACATCTTGAGCCAGGGTCCGGATGGTGCGTCGCAGCGAGTCGGCGTCGCGGACGTCACGCTCAAAAGTGACCTCTCGGGAGATGCTCTTGGGTATCCCCGGCACCGATACCGCGCGCGGGTCATCGCCCATCGCCATGGCCTGAAGAGTCGGACCCGAGCTCCCCAGGCGGCCCTCCAGGACCTCAACTGGGGTTGCCGCGATGTCGCCCACAGTCTTCAAACCGAGACCGTCGAGGTGGCGCTCGGCAGCCGGCCCCAGGCCGGGTAGGACCCGCAGTGGCAGCGGCGCCAGGAAGGCGGCCTCAGTCCCGGGCGGCACCACCACCAGGCCGTCTGGCTTGCGATAGTCGCTGGCGATCTTGGCCACCGACTTCACCGCGGCGACGCCGACCGAGGCGGTCAGCCCGCCGGTGGCCTGCAGGACCTCGGCCTTGAGCCGGCGGCCGACGGCCTCGGGCTCGGCGCGGGCCTCGCGGTTGCCGCTGAGGTCGAGGTAGGCCTCGTCCAGCGACAGCGGCTCGATCACCGGTGTGTACGTGCGCAGGACCGAGAACACCACCGATGAGGCGTCACGGTAGGCGGCGAAGTCGGCGTCGATGAAGATCGCGGTGGGGCACAGCCGGCGTGCCGTCGCCGACGGCATCGCCGAGTGGACCCCGAACTTGCGCGCCTCGTATGAGGCCGCCGCCACCACGCCGCGGGGACCATCGTGCCCGACGACCACCGGCTTGCCGCGCAACCCGGGGCGGCGAAGCTGCTCGACCGAGGCGTAGAAGGCATCCATGTCGAGGTGGAGGACGCAGCGGGCGAATGCCCGAGGAGGGCCGTCAGCCGCGGCTCGACCTCGGCTTGTAGTCGGCAAGCTCAGCCGGGGTGAGGTAGCCGGCGCGCATCAGGAGCTCGACATATGGCACCTCGAGCAGCGGCGCGATCCGCCTCAGCACCCACGGCGGCGGATTGTCCTTGTTTTTGTTGACAGACTGATAGAAGTAGATCTGGTTGAGGTCGGCCCGCACCGCCAGTTTGTGCAGCGAGAGGCCGCGATCGGCGCAGCGGGCCTTCAGGTATGAAGTGAATTCAGCAGTTGCCATCCGGGGTCCAAGTATGCATCGTGGCGTTCGAGCAGGTGGTCGGCTCCTGGCGAGCCCGAATTGCGCCGGTAGCAACGGGGTCACAGACCCCCGGACGGGCATGGGCAACTGAGCTCACGGCTGCTATATTGCGGCCACCTTGAGTCCAATATCCCGTAGCCTGCGCGGGGGACTGGTCTTGGTGGCATGACATCGCATCACGTGGTGGGAGTGTCCACCGGGACATTCGTCAAGATCGGCGCCGGGGGGCGGCGCCTTCTAAACGAATTCCGGCACGCCGGCGACTGGCGCCTTTCGACCAAGCTCATGGTCGGTTTCATGCTCATCGCCATGGGCGCGATCTTCTTCTTCACCAAGCAAAACGAGACGCGCACCACCCAGATCCTCACGGATGCCCAAAGCCGGCTTCTCACCAGCCTGGCCAGTTCAGTGGCGGTCCAGGTCGAGACCCAGGTCTTGCAGTATCGACGCGACACGATCCAGGTTGCGACCGATCCGGAGGTCGTCAATTACATGAGGCTCAGCCCCACCGACCAGTCGGCCGCCATCGCGTCGCTTCTGAGCCACCTGGGACCGGCGCTGAAGGCCGACCCGGACTATCGCCTGCTCCTGATGCTGGACCCCGCGGGACACGTCCTGGTTGCGAGCGACCCCGCCCTACGGGGGGAGAACGTCAGCAGCCGCGAGTTCTTCGCCAGAGGACTCACCGCCACCGAGAGCGCGCCCTACATCTCCGACGTGATCCTTGCCGACGACCGCACCTCCCAGGTGATCTACACCTCGTCGCCGATACGTGACACCGGCGGGCGAATCCTGGGGGTCGTGGCGGTCCAGATCTCTGCCGTGCACCTGGCCTCGCTGCTGCAGAGCCAGGACCTCGTCAGCCGGCATCGCAACGGCTTCCTGGTCAGCCAGGAAGGCGTGATCATGAGCAACAGCGTCGGTCCCCGCCTCAACTACCGCAGCGTCGGCTCGCTCGACCCGGCTCACGCCAACGCTGTGACCAAACAGTTCGGCCTCGACAGCGTCCAATCGTTGGGGTTGAACAGTCTCGCCGCTGAAATCGCCAACGCGCGTGCCGGCGGGGTCGCCTCCGCCCCTCTCCTCAGCTCTCAGGAAACCGATGTCATCGGCTTCGCCTCGGTGCCCAGCCAGCACTGGGCGGTGATGGTGGCGGAGGACCAGGCGATCTTCACCGCTGACGTCAGCGACCTCTCGCGCACCCAGTTCTTCAACGCTTTCGTGCTGGCGCTTATCATCGGCGGCCTGGTCATCTTTGTCGGCCGCGCATTCGACACCACCGAGCGCGAATCTCTCTCCGACCCGCTGACGGGGTTGGCCAACCGGCGCTTCCTCCGGGAGATCCTCCTCCGCGAGCTGCGGCGCGCCCAGCGGTCCAACCAGCCTGTTGCCCTGATCATCGTGGATATCGACCACTTCAAAGCGGTCAACGACACTTACGGCCACAATGCCGGCGACGAGATGCTGGAGCAGCTGTCAGGGATCATGATCAGCAGCGTCCGCGCGACTGACTTCGTGGTCCGATACGGGGGTGAGGAGTTTGTCATCCTGCTCCCCGAAACGCGCCTGGTTGATGCGCAACAGGTGGCCGAGAAGCTTCGCAAGACGATCGGCGAAACGGTGATGGAATCAAGCTCGAGGCCGGGGGCCACCCTGACCTGTACCGTCAGCGCCGGTGTCTCGACGTATCCCGTCGACGCGGCCTCTGGGGAAGGGCTGATCCTCAAAGCCGACAAGGCCCTTTATTTCGCCAAGCAGAACGGCCGGAACCGCGTGGTCACGGTGGCTGAGGCGGACGCGCCTCCCGCTGCTGCCCCGGTGGCGTCGATCAAGAGTTAAGGCCCGCACCGAGAGCGGACGGAGAGCCTAGCCCAGGACGATCGCCGGCAGGCTAGACAGGTCGGGCAGCACCTCGACCTCCAGCTCCGGCCCCGGCTCCTCCTGGCGGAACTCGTGTGTCATCACCGCCCTGATCCCGCACGAGCGCGGGCCGCGGACGTCCTCCCGTACCCGGTCGCCAACGAACAGGGTTCGCGCCCGCGAAGCGGCGGTCTGGCGCAGCGCTTCCTCGTAGATGGCGGCGTTGGGCTTGCGCACCCCGACCTCCGAGGAGTAGATCGTGGCGTCGAAGAAATCGAACAGTTCGAGGAAGCGCAGCTGGTCGCGCATCGACTCGGCGGAGTAAGCGGCGTTGCTGACGATCGCCAGCGCCACGCCCGCGCCTTTCAGCGTCTCCAGGATGGGGCGGGCGTGGGGGCTCGGCAGGACGCCGTTGAACCACGCCGCCTGCTCCTGGTCCATGACCCACTTCAGGGTGTCCGGCGGGCAGGTGATGCCGATCTTGTCGAGCGCATCGCGGTACAGCTCGGGGATGTCGACCTCCTGCTCCGAGCCCTGGTGGTAGGAGTGCCCGATCATCTTGTCGACTTGCTCGGACACCGACACCAGGAGATCCGCGGCCTGGGGGACATCACGCTCCAGCTCCGCCTCCAAGCGGAGGTAGATCTCATGGTAGGCCTCTAGCAGGTGCGTTTCAGGACGCTGCAGGTCGACCAGGGTGTGGCCGTAATCGAAGAGGACGACGTCGAACGCCGGCGCCATCAGAGCAGCACCCGCAGGGCTTCGAGGTTGCGCCGTCCCTCGATGTGCTCGTCGCCGGGGGTCTCGAGGATGAAGGGCAGCGAGCGCAGCTGCGGATGGTTGAGGAGGTAGGCGAAGGCGTCCTCACCCAGCAGGCCCTCACCGATGTGCCAGTGTCGGTCGGCGCGCCCGCCCGCGGGCACCTGGGTGTCGTTGGCGTGGATGACAAATATGTGGTCCAGCCCCACCACGTCATCAAGCTCGGCGATGACGTCGCCGGTCATCTCGGCACCGCTCATCTCGTGGCCGGCGGCGTGAGCGTGGCAGGTGTCGAAACAGACGCCGACGCGGTCACCGACATCCTCCAGGCTCTTCATCAGTTCGGCCAGGTCCTCGAACGCACCGCCGACATTGTCGCCGGTGCCTGCCGAGTTCTCCAGCAGCAACCGGGGACAGCCATCGGCCGGGACCGCCGCCAGCGCCGCGTGGACCGCGCTCTCGATGTGGCTGTAGCCGGACTCGAGCCCGGCGCCCTTGTGGCTGCCGATGTGCACGATCACATGATCGAGGCCGTAGGCGGCGCCGCGCTCCAGTTCTCCGATCAGCGCGGCCCGCGACTTGCCGTAGATCGGCTCCTCCGAACCGGCCAGGTTGATCAGGTAGTTGGCGTGGCTGACGACGGTGCGAACACCCGCGGCGCGCAGGGCGTCGGTGAAAGCCCTGGCGGTGGTGGGGTCGGCCAGCTTGGCCTGCCAGGAGGAGGGGTTGGTGGTGAAGATCTGCACCGCCTCGACGCCAAGGTCTTTGGCCGACGCCACCGCGGCCGGGAAGCCCTTGTCGGTGCCGATGTGGATCCCGATGGCGGGACCGTGGGGGCTCAGAGCGCCTCGACCCTGGTTGCCGCGGGCGTTGCCCGGGCCCCCGCGCGAGCGGTCCGCAGGGCTATCAGCGCCGCCGCCGCCCCGGCGCCGACGCCGTTGTCGATGTTGACCACGGTCACGCCAGGGGAGCAGGTCTGCAGCATCGCCAGCAGCGCCGCCAGGCCACCCCCGCCGGCGCCGTAGCCGGCAGACGTTGGGACCGCCACCACGGGGGCTGAGACCAGCCCGCCGACCAGGGTGGGCAGGGCGCCCTCCATGCCCGCGACCACCACCAGCGCATCGACATCCGCTTCCACCATCGCCGCCAGCGGCTCCGCCAGCCGGTGCACCGCCGAGATGCCGACGTCGTAGGCGCGCAGGACCCGCACCCCCATCGTCTCGGCGACCATGCGGGCCTCCTCGGCGACGTCGACGTCGGAGCTGCCGCCGGTGAGGATGCCGATGGCGCCCGTGCCCGGCTCGGGTGCTTGGGCGCGCCGGAGGCGCCGCCCGGAGCCGAAGACGTCCACGCTGGCGCCGGCTT